>Ga0209061_1001687_pt1 | contig 34055 bp, 29 predicted proteins | sample Coa_R1_10_FD_187157 | JGI IMG/M metagenome (GOLD analysis project Ga0209061, IMG submission 187157) | Surface soil microbial communities from Centralia Pennsylvania, which are recovering from an underground coalmine fire - Coalmine... | ecosystem: Environmental > Terrestrial > Soil >... | reverse complement strand
CAAGGAAGAGCTCGCCATCGAGGAGCACCGCGGCCCCAGCAGCAGCGAGGGCACGTGCCGCGATCGCCGCAAGCCGGCGCCGATCGGTGCTGACATCGCGGGTCGCCAGCGCGTAGAACGAAGAGTTGGCAGGAAGCGCGGAGGCGGGGGCGCGAGCGTTTGCGCCAGCGGCAGGGCTTCTCATTGGCGCACCTCCCCGCCGGCACCAGCGCCGGCGGCGTTATCATTATGCAACGTCTGGACGCGCCGTCCAGCCAGGTCCGTGCCTGATCGTGCAAAGTTGCAACGATCATATTGCGTTTTTCTTGCAGAGCAAGCGTAAGCGATACGCAACGAGACCGCAAGCCCTGACGTCAACATTGCCGCCACCTTACAGCCGGGCGCAGGCGCGGCCAAGCATCTGCCGAAACGCTTCGCTGGCCAGCGCCGGCCAGCAGGCGAGCGCCTCGCGCCGCTGCGCCGCGAGCAGCGCACGCGCCCGCACCAGCGCCTCGGCTTCCGCTCCGGCGCACCGGAGCGTCTCCGCCAGCACAACGGTATCGTGCAGCGCCCCGAGCGCATCCTGCATGGCCACCGTTTGCCGCACGAGAGTGCCCGCTTCGTCGCCCAGCAGCTCGCGGAAGAACTCCAACGCGTAGCGCAGGCGGCGCACCTCTTTGCGCAGCTCGTGGAGCGCAGTGTCGTCGGCCGTGGCGATCGTTGCCCCGCGCGCCCGCGTGCGACCGTACAGGCGCCAGAGCAGCGCGGGGATGGTGTCGCACAGACGCCGCTGCTCCGTCTGCTGGGCCGTGGGCATGTCGAGAAAGGCCGCGAGGGCATCGAGCAGGGCGCGCTGTTCGGCGCCATCGAGCCACGCGAGCAGCGCCGCGCGGGCCGTTTCCCGCTCCTGCCGCAGCCGCGCGAGCGCCGGCAGTGCGGCAGTCTCTTCGCCGTGCGCCGCCGCATCGCGCTCCAGCCAGCCAATCTGCACGTCGAGGTCGCGCACGCCGCCGAGCGCGGCGGTCAGGGCGCGAAGCCCCTCGTTCAGCGGGCGCACCACATCGTCCGGGTAGGCGGCGCGCAGCAACTGCAGCACGGCGCGCATGCGTCGCGCGGCGACGCGGGCATCGTGCAACGCCTCGACATCGCCTGCATCGCGCCGCAGCGCCTCCAGGCAGGCCAGCAGTCGTTCGCGCTGGACGGCGACGATGCGTCGCCCGGTCTCGGCGAGCGGCATGGCGTAGCGCAGCCCGACGACCCACCGCTCGCGCGCGCTTTCTGGGCGCAGCACCAGCTCTGCGCCGAAGAGATCGGCCCAGATCGCGGCGGCCTCACGCGCAAGGTCGTCGTCGACCTCGGCAGCGACGACGTACAGCGTGGTGGCGCGTTCGGTGACGGTTGCGCAGGAGATCGCTGCAACACCGGCGCGACTCAGCGCCAGAGCAAGGTGGAGCAGCGTGGCGAGGGCACGCGCTTCCTCGTTGGCGATGGCATCGAGACCGGCGGCAGCGCGCAGCGCACGCGCGCCTTTCTTGCCCGGGCGGGCGAGCGGCACGCCCCGCTTACGCGCTCGTTCCTCGCACAGCGCCAGCAGCGCGAACGCTGTGGCGAGCGTCCGGCGTTCGCCATCGTCTGCTTCGGCATCCGTCCCGGCGAACAAGAGGTCGCGCGCCGTAGCGGCCGGCGCATCCGGCTCCGCGCGCTCGGCTTCGTCCAGCAGGGCGAGCGCGCGTTCGAGCAGGCGTCGGCGCTGTGGTAGCCAGCCGGGCGCGGCCTCGCCCAGAGCGCGGGTCAGGGCGGCGATATCCGGCGCGTCGCGTTCGCGGCCACGCAGCAGTGCGCGCCGCACGGCCGGTGGCAGCGACACCCCTGCCAGCGCGCGCGCCAGCTTTGAACGCGGTTGTGGCGCAAAGACGCGCTCGGCCTGCAGCGCCGCGACGATGCGCGCCAGATCTTCGTCGGTGCCATCGGGGCGCAGCTCGCACTCCAGTTCGCAGATTGGCGCGGCACCGTTGGCGAAGGTCACGCGGTCGAGGCTGAGCGTCGCAACGAGGCGGCCGTCGTCGTCGCGCACGTCGCGCTCGTGCCGCTCCTGGCGTAGTTCGGTTAGCACCAGCAACGGCCGGGCATCTGTGAGCTGCAGCGCCAGCGTGCGCGCCGGGCTTTCCGGCCAGGCAGCGGGCTGCTGACTGTCCGGCGCGGGGCAGCCTGGCCTGACGTCGGCATCATCGGCATCCGGTGCCAGTTCCACCTCGAGTTCATCGCGTCGCCGCACGCCATCGTCGCCCGGCACAGCGTCGGCGAGCGATTTGAGGGTAACGATCACGTGGCCATCGGCAATGCGCACGCGGCAGGCGTAGCCAGCGGCAAGGCAGTCGTACGCGGCGGTGTCAAGGTAACGGTCGAGCACGCGCGCCAGGCGCGCCGCTCCGAGCGTGTACGGGCCGAGGCGCTCGCGCTCCAGCCAGGCGTTGAAAGCAGCCTCGTCGAGAAAACTGAACTTCGCCTCGATCTCCATAGATTGAGTGTATGCGGTAGAGACGGCCTGCGGCGCTACGCTTCGGCGTAGTGGCAGGCGACGAACTGGCCGGGGGCGATCTCGCGTAGCGGCGGTACTTCCTCTGCGCAGTGCGGCGTCGCGATCGGGCAGCGGGTGCGGAAGCGACAGCCAGACGGCGGGTTGAGCGGGCTGGGCACCTCGCCGGTGAGGATGATCCGCTCTCGTCGCTGGCTGCGGTCGGGCGAGGGCACCGCCGAGAGCAGCGCCTTGGTGTATGGATGCCGCGGGGCGGTCATCAGCGTCTCGGTGGGGGCAACCTCGACCATCTTGCCCAGGTACATGACGCCGATACGGTCGGAGATATGGGCGACGACGGCGAGGTTGTGCGCGATGAAGAGGTAGGTGAGGCCGAAATCGCGCTGCAGATCCTGCAGCAGGTTGAGCACCTGCGCCTGGATCGAGACATCGAGCGCGGAAACCGGCTCATCGCACACCACGAGCTTCGGCTGCACGGCGAGGGCGCGAGCGATGCCGATGCGCTGGCGCTGGCCGCCGGAGAACTCGTGCGGGTAGCGGTTGGCGAAGTAGCGGTGCAGGTTGACACGTTCAAGCAGGAAGTTGATCCGCTCTTCGCGCTCCTTGCGATTGCCTACCCCGAAGTTCTTGAGCGGTTCTTCAATGATGGCGCGGATGGTCATGCGTGGATCGAGCGAGGTGTACGGGTCCTGGAAGACCATCTGCAGGTGGCGATGGACTTCACGCAGGCGAGAGCCCTTGAGGTGCGAGATATCCTGCCCGTCGAAGATGACCTGGCCCCCGTTCGGCTCGTATAGGCGCACGATCGTCTGCGCGAGCGTGCTCTTGCCGCAACCTGATTCGCCGACGAGGCCGAAGGTTTCGCCCACGCGCACATCGAACGAGACATCGTCCACGGCGCGCAGCAGGACGGGACGTTTGAGGAAGCCCCCGCCAACGGGGAAGAACTTTTTCAGGTTGCGGACGCTGAGGATCGGCGCGGCGTCGGTCGCGGCGGCGGTGCTGATGCTGGCAGGCTGTTGCATGGCAGCGTTCCCCTCGCTCGATGTGTCAGGAGGCGGCGGTCGTCTGTTCGACGCCGGCTGCCGTACCGATCTCGCCCGCGCGCCAGCAGGCAACGCGATGACCCGGCTCCAGTTCGACCAGTTGCGGCGGCTCGTCGCACTGCGCCACACGCAACGGGCACCGCGGCGCGAACCGGCAGCCGCGCGGTGGGGCGAGCAGATCGGGTGGCGCGCCCTCGATCGGGATCAGCCGATCGCGCACGCGCGGCCCGAGCCGCGGCACCGAACGCAGCAGGCCGGCGGTATAGGGATGCAAGGGGCGCTCGAAGATGGCGTCGGTGCTCGCCTGCTCGATCACGTTGCCAGCGTACATGACGATCACGCGCTCGCAGACCTGCGCTACCACGCCGAGGTCGTGCGTGATCAGCATCACCGCTGTGCCCATATCGCGCGTGAGGCTGCCGATCAGATCGAGCAGTTGCGCCTGGATCGTCACGTCGAGTGCGGTGGTCGGCTCGTCGGCGATCAGCAGGCGTGGGTTGCAGGCGAGCGCCATGGCGACCATCACGCGCTGGCGCATGCCGCCGGAGAACTGGTGCGGATAATCTTTGAGGCGCGCGCCGGCGGCGGGGATGCCCACCGCTTCCAGCAGCGCGATCGCGCGACGGCGAGCCTCCGACTCCGAGAGGCCCAGATGCAGCTTCTGCGGCTCGGTGAGCTGGAAGCCGATCGTCAGCACCGGGTTGAGCGAGGTCATCGGGTCCTGGAAGATCATCGCGATTTTGTGGCCGCGGATGTGCCGCATCTCGCCTTCGGGGAGCGAGACGAGATCGACGCTCCGGCCATCGCCGGGATCGAAGAGAATTTCGCCGTCGGTGATCCGTCCAGGTGGATCCGGCACCAACCGCATGATCGAGAGGGCGGTCACGGATTTGCCGCAGCCGCTTTCGCCCACGATGCCAACCGTTTCACCCGGCTTGATCTCGAACGAGACACCATCGACCGCGCTGACCACGCCCGCCCGCGTGAAGAACTTGGTCGTCAGATTGCGCACCGTCAGCAGATCGCCCATCGAACCTCATCCCATCGGTTTTGCGCCATCCGTGGTGCGAGAAACTTTATCACATCAGGGCATGAAAAGGGCGGTGCGTGACACGACAGCAACGCGGCGGAAAACTGATCGTCATCCGCAGCTCGCGACGCGAGGCTGGCGTAAGCGCAACAGCCTGATAGACTGCGGCATGGATGCGCGTGTCAGCACAAACGCACGCGCGAGCAGGTCTATGAGCGGCTCGAACAACGCGCCCTCGGGGGCATCGCTCACCAGCACGCTACCGGCAGCGCCCGGACACGGCCAGCCGGCCGGCCCACCCGCGCCGCTGACCGATCTGCATGAGCACGAAGCGCGTCCGCCCGAGCCACCGCTGGCTTACGCGCCGCTGCCAACGGGCGGGCAGCTGGCCTACCGCACGCTCCCCGGCTTCGGGCTCGCGATCGTGCATCCGCTGATCTACGGCACCACGCTGGAAGGGCTGCACCTCGCCCCTGCGCAACTGCAGTTTCTAGAGGCGATGAGCGCTGGGCACCTGCTCGCCTCGTACGACCAGCGCGGCATGGGACGTTCGGCAGAAGCGGGCGTCTCGAAGAGCTGGGAGGAGCGCGGTGCCGACCTGTGGGCGGTGGCCGATGCCGCCGGTATCGAGCGCGCGGTGCTGTACGGCGTCGGCGATGGTGGGCACACGATCGCCTGGGCGGCGCTGCAGCAGCCCGAACGGGTGCTCGGACTGATCTTCAACCGCGTGCCGCCCTGCTTCAACGCCACGCCGGGGGAGAACGTGGGCGTGCCGCGCGAGCTGATGGAGGCGTGGTTCAGCATCGATGCGACGCACCCGTTCGGGCGGCCCCACGCGTTGATGGAGGCGATCGGCATTACACACGACGAGGCGCTCACCCTGGCACGCGAGTGGATGCGCGAGGCACACCCCAACGCCGTGCTGGCGGAGGCCGAACTGCTGCGTCTCGCCGATCTGCGGCCGATCCTGCCCCGGTTGCAGGCGCCAGCATTGATCCTGGCGCCCAAGGCGCGACCCACGCTCGGCGCCTGGGCGCAGGCGCTGGCGGAGCGCCTGCCGCACGCGCGTGTGGTACGCCCCGAGAGCGGCGGCGAAACGCTCGGCGCGATCCACGCCTTCCTCGCCGTGCGCGCCACCGACGTCGGCCGGCTAGCGAGCATGCTGCCGCCGGCGCTCTCGCCCACGCTCGCGGCCAGCCAGCGCGCTGTGGCGCAGTTGCGACGGATCGTCGTGCCGGTCGATGTCGATGTCGATACCGGCCGTGCGGTGGAGCTGGCCTGCCGCTTGGGGCAACCACAGCGGGCGGAGATCATCCTCGCGCACGTGATCGCGGTGCCGCACGTGCTGCCGCTCGATCATCCGCTGCCCGAAGCGATGCTGCGCGCCGAGCGCGCGCTGGCGCTGGGGCAGGCGATCGTTGCCGAGCACGATCTGCACGCCAGCAAACGCATTTTGCGCGATCGCTCCGTGGCGGGCGCGATCGTACGGCTCGTGCGCGAGGAGGAGGCCGATCTGATCGTCATGGAGATCAGCGGCGATCCGGGGATGCCCGATAGCACGCTCGGGCGCACGGCCCAGGAGATCCTGCGCCGCGCTCCATGCGAGGTCCTGCTCGATCGCGGGCCGCGCCGCCGCTGAGCGGCGAAATTCCAACGGATTCCAAATAGACCCATCGCGCACCATCTCGCGATAGTGGAGGAGGGCTGACGTGCGCGCGTCAGCCCTTGCCGTGCCCGGAGTCTTGACGCGCGCTGAGAGCGATGGCCGAAGGGAACCTCAGCCTCCGCTGGCTGCGTTATCCGTTCGGGCGGCCGTTGCGCCGCACCGAGCTACCGCACCAGGTTCTGGCTAAAAAGTACGCGCTGCCGATCTTCGCCAGCGATGCGTTGTCGTCGGTCGCGTACGGCCCGGAAGAGATCCTCAAGGTGCTGGCGCTGGCTGGCACCGTGTACTTTCACGATGCGCTGTGGATCGTCGGCGCGATCGTCGTCTTACTGGCGATCGTTTTCCTTAGCTACCGGCAGACGATCTACGCCTATCCTAACGGCGGCGGCGCGTACATCGTCGCGCGCGATAATCTCGGCGAAGGCGTAGCGCAGGTTGCCGGCTGCGCGCTGCTGATCGACTATATCCTGACCGTTGCGGTGAGCCTGGCATCCGGCGTGGCCAACTTCGCCTCTGGCTTGCATCAGTTCCTGCCCGGCGTGCCGAACATCAACGAGAACGCACTGGCCCGCACGCTCGCGGCGCTCGCCGTGCTCTTCCTCATGTGGTACGTCAACAAGCGCGGCGTGCGTGAATCGGGGCGCGTCTTCGCCGTGCCAACGTACTTTTTCCTCGCCAGCGTGTTCATCCTGCTTGGTATGGGCTTCGTGCGCGCCCTGCTCGGCAACCTGCCGACCGTCGATCCGGCGACGGTGGGTAACATTATCCACGCCGATCGCTCGTTGAGCATCTTTCTGATCCTGCGTGCGTTTGCCAACGGCAGCACGACACTCACCGGCGTGGAGGCGATCTCCAACGGCATCACCGCGTTCCAGGAGCCGAAGTCGAAGAACGCCGCCACGACGATGGCCTACATGTGCGGTCTGCTCGGCATCATGGCGCTGGGTATCACGCAGCTGGCGCTGGCGACGCACGCGCAGGCCAGCACAAGCGAAACGGTGATCTCGCAGATCGGGCGCACGGTCTTCTCGTCATCATCGCCGTTCTACGTCTGCCTGATCTTCGGCACGGCACTGGTACTGGTGATGGCAGCGAACACCAGCTTCGCCGATTTCCCGCGCCTGGCCGCGCTACACGCGGGTGATGGCTTCCTGCCGCACTGGCTCACCGATCGGGATAACCGGCTGGTGTATGGCATCGGCATCACCACGCTCTCGCTAGCTGCGGGGCTACTGATCCTCGTGTTCAAAGCGAACGTGGATAGCTTGATCCCGCTGTATGCGATCGGTGTTTTTCTCTCTTTCACCATCAGCCAGAGCGGCATGGTGGTGCGCTGGCAGAAGGTTTCACGGTTGAAACCGGGGGAAGAGGTGCCGAGCTATTCGCCGGAAGGGATCCTCGTGACCGTGCTGCGGCGCGACCCGCACTGGCGGCTGAAGCAGGCGATCAACGCGCTTGGCGCGGCGATGACCGCCTGCGTGACGGTGATCTTCGCCGTGACGAAATTCACCGAAGGCGCATGGCTCGTCATCGTGCTGGTCCCGTCGCTCACGTTCATCTTCTTCCGCATTCACCATCACTATAAGAGCGTGGGGAGGCAACTCGCGGTGGACGATCGCGAGATCGATGCGTTTCTGGCCACGCCCGATCGCAAGATGCGGCTGCTTGCCGTGCAGACGCTCAACCGCCAGACGCTGCCCGCGTTGCGCGATCTGCTGCAAACGGTTGGCCGCAACGAATTCCGTCAGGCGGTGCACGTGGACACGAACGAGTATGAATCGGCGGCGTTGCGGCGCCGCTGGGAGCAGCACCGTTTCGAGGAGATGGGGCTGCCGCTGGTGATCGTGCCCAGCACGTTTGGTGGCGGCAATGTGGTGGGCGATCTGGTTGCCTACGTGGAAGGAATGCTAGCAGCCGATCCCAGCGTGCGTGTCGAGATCGTGATCCCCGAGTGGACCACGAGCGGCGGCTGGCTGCACTGGTTGGCCACACGCGCGCTGCACCATCTGACGGGGATGCGTCTCAAGCTCGCGTTCCTCTCGCAGGAGCGCGTGACGGTCACGAACCATCGCTATCTGCTCAAAAGCCAGGGCGAAGCGCGGCCTCAACTCGACGAGGTGGCGCCACACTAAGGTCCTGTGTACCCACGGCACAACCGCGGCTCTACGACGCGGCCAGCGCGCGCAGGATACGCGGTGGCAGCAACCATGCCAGTTCGCCCTGGCCGGGTGCGGGCAAGCCATCGAAGCTGAGCAACGCCACGCCGCCCTTCTTCAGCGCGAGCATAAAACGCGCATCGTCGCCCTGGAGCAGCCATGCGCCCAGCAAGCCCAGCGACGGCTGATGCCCCACCAGCGCGACGCCGCGGTGCAACGCCGGGTTCGCCGCTTCATCGACGGGCCCGGAGGCATCAACCTGCTCCGAGACGGAGCGCAGCACCGCGTCGAATGCGCCACCGGGACGTAGCGCCTCGCAGACGACGGTACGCGTGGCGTTGCCGATCGTCTCCTGCAGGATCGCCGCCGTCTGCGCGGCACGCGGCAGGGGGCTGGTGAGGATCACCGCTGGCGGTGGCGCGACTTCGAGCAGCCCGGCCGCGGCCTGGCGAAAGCGGCGAGCACCGCGCGGCGTTAGCGTGCGGTCGTCGTCGTTGGGGAACGCCGGATCGCCGTGGTCGTACGCGATCGCGTGCCGGACCAGGTAGAGCTTCATGGCGCCTTCCCTCGCGCATCGATCGCCGCGCTCGCGTCCGTGCTTCACAGCTCATCGAGCAAGCGATCGGCGTCCCAATCAAGGATAGCGGCAGCACAGCGATCGTACATGGTTTGCATCAACAGACGCCCGCGCTCGTTGCCCAGATCGGCCATCGCGCCGCCCATCACGGGGTAGACAAAGCAGATCAGCACCGCCCAGCGGTAATCGTTCAGACACTGGTCGAAGCTGTAGTCGCGCACGCCACCGGCCAACAGCGTTTCGTGGTACTGCCGCAGGAGGTCGCGTTCGAGCTGTTGGCGCAGGGCAGGTGCCACGCTCTGCGAGAGGAAATAGCCGACATCGTACGGGCCTGCCGAGCGCAACGCAATCTGCCAGTCGATGACGGCGAGGGGCGCGTGGCCAGGCGTGGTGCCGAAGAAGAAGTTGTCGATGCGGTAATCGCCGTGGCAGATCGTCTGCGGGCCGGTCGCAAACCGTTCGAGGATCTGGAACGCCGCCGTTGTTAGCCGCTCGCCGACGGCCTGTAGCCGTGGTGGCAGCTCAGCGCCGAAACGCTCGCGGAAGATCGGCCACGCCTGCGGGTAGAGCATGAGGCCCGCTTTGTTGACGGGACTATTAGAAGTCGGCATCCAGGCGAACCGCTGCAGCTCGGGGGCGTTCCACCAGGGGGCATGCAAGCGTGCCAGCTCGCCGAGCGCCAGCGCGGCGTCTTCCGGCGAGGCGCCGGTGAGCTGATCGCCGAGACGATGATCCCCGAGATCCTCGAGGAGCAGGATGAAGTCCTGCGTTTCGGGGTCGAGCGCAGTGTAGTAGCGTCGCGGCGTTGGGAGGCCGACGGTATCGGCAACTTCCTGGTAGAAGCGCACCTCGCGCTCGTAGAAGCGGAAGGCGTTGACCATCGCCCGCGTCTGCTCGTTGGGCGTGGGGATCTTGGCGACAAGCGTGCGAGGCGCGCCGGGGGCATCGCCGTCGTAGGTTAGGTAGAGGCGGGCGAGCAGACACAGCACGCCGACGCCGAGGCCGATCGGCTCGTAACGCACCTCCTTCACTGCGACGGTATCGTCCAGGATGCCGCCTGTGTGCAGTGCCTCCGTCAGCCAGGCTGGCGTTAGCTCGTCGAAGGAGGCGGGGATTGCCTGCGCGACCATGGATGTACGCTCCTATCGCGGCATGTGCTCGCCGCATCTAAACGGCTAGCATGAACCGTTCGCCGCCGTCTGTCGAGAGCGGCCAGAGGAGCAAAGGTGTGCGCCAGCGTCTGGCTCTATCTCGTCAAGGGAGACGCGAACCGTTCTTGCTCCGGGTTAGAATCCTAGCCTCTACTATGACCCATGGGTACCCTTTAGGACCGCGGTCTCTTCCGGCCATTCTCTGCGCGCGACCATGTTGGCGGAGGTCATGGGCTTCGGCCGAAAGAAGATGGTCGTTGGCTTTCAGCAAACGCCCTTGCCATGCCACCTGTGCTCGTCTTCCTCCCGCTCGCTCTCGCGCGCTGGGATCGAATCCTGCGTTTGCCACGTGCACCAGAATGGCCTGGAGGTCCTGTTGGGAAAGTTGGCGAACACCCTCTGCCGCCTCCAGAACGAGGCGACGAACGTTGCTGGTACTCACGCCAACTCTCTGTGCAGCAAATCAAAAACAGCCTACAAAAAAAGAGGCTTTATGCATCTCTGTCGAGATGACAGGCCTTGGTACGTCCGCGTCGAGAGACCCGCGCGTGAGCAAAGGCTACGGCAGCGGCCGCTCGCCACGCAGCATGCGCCAGAGCTGCAGCCTGCGCCGGCGTGCGGGCTCAGGCGGCGGTTCGGGCGCGGCCGGCGGCGGAGCGAGGTCGGGTTCGCGCTCCCAACCTTGCTCGCGCAGGAAGGCTTCGAACGGTTCTAGCAGCCGCTGCCGCTCGTACGCCACCCAAACGCCGGGTTTCTCCAGACCTTGGACCGGCACGCGCAGGTTGAAACGGTCGATCATCTCCCGCAGCTCCTCGGCGAGACGCACGTAACGCGCCAGCCGGTCCTCGAACCGGAGCAGGATACCAGGGCGGCGCTGCTCGCGCTCGCGTGGCGTCAGGAGGCGCAGCGCGGCGCGCACCTCGTCCAGCCAGCGGGCGAAATCCTCGGCCATCCAGCGGAGGCGCGCTTCGGCGGCGTCGATCTCTTTCCCCAGCTCGATCCATTCGGGCACGGCGCCGAGGTTCTTCAGCGTGCGGTTGACGAACCAGGCATCCTGATCGAACGCATCTTTGAGGTCGAGGTTGAGCGGTTTGCCATGCGTCGGCAGGTTATCGAACAGGCCGCGCTCCATCGCTTCGCGGATCTGCTGATCGATAAAGGTATCGAGCTGGCGCAGGGTGCGGATCGGCTGCCTGGTGGACTCGGCCGCCGCGCTCTCTCCGTCGCCGGGCTGCTGACTGGGCACGCTCATGACACTTTCAGTGTAGTGCGTGGGAGAGGGATCGCGCGCGTGGCCAGGGGGTGTACGTTGTGGAGTGCACGAGAGCGATGCAGGAGCGATGACGATGGATATCGATGGTATGATCCGCCAGGCGCAGAGCTCGGGCGTCGAGCTGGTGCGCTTCCTCTACTGCGATGCGGGCAACATGATCCGCGGCAAAGCATCGCACATCGCCGCGCTCGACGATCACGCGCGCCACGGCATCGGGCTGGTAGTGGCGATGGCGGCCTTCTCGATGGCGGAGACGCTGGCGCCGGTGCCCGGTTTGGGACCGGTAGGCGAGGTACGGCTTACTCCCGATCCGGAGACATTCACTGTTTTGCCGTATAGCCCGCGAGAGGCGCGCGTGATCTGCGATCTGCGCACGCTGGCGGGCGAACTATGGGAAGCTGCGCCGCGCACCTTTCTGCGCCGCATGGAGGAACGGGCCGCGGAGGCCGGCTTCACCGTCGAGGCGGCGTTCGAGTACGAGTTCTATCTCGCCCGCCAGACCGAGACGGGCTACGAGCCCTGGGATGATTCGGTCTGCTTCGGCAGCGCCGGGATGGATGCCGCTGCGCCGATCGTGCTGGAGATTCTCTCGGCGCTGGTGGCGCAGGGTTTCGAGCCGCGCCAGTACTACCCCGAGCTCGGCCCCGGACAGCAAGAGTTGAGCGTGCGCCACGTGCCGGCGCTGCGCGCTGCCGATACCTGCATCGCCGTACGCGAGACAGTTCGCGCGATCGCCGCGCGGCATGGTGCGGTAGCAAGCTTCGCGCCGAAGCCGTTCCCCGACCAGGCGGGCAGCGGCATGCATGTGCATCTGTCGCTCTGGCACGATGACCATAACCTGCTGTACGACCCGACGGGTGAGCTGGGCATCTCGCGTCTGGGTCGTTCGTTCGTGGCGGGTATCCTCGCACACATGCCGGCGCTGCTCGCGCTCACCTGCCCGAGCGTGAACTCCTACAGCCGGCTGGGACCGAACCGCTGGTCATCGGCCTACCCGGTCTGGGGGCCGGATAACCGCGAGGCGTGCGTGCGGGTGCCGTCGCTCTTCGGTAGGAGCGTGGCCGAGCACGAGCGCAGCACGAATCTCGAAATCAAGGCGGTGGATGGCAGCGCCAATCCGTACCTGGCGCTGGGCGGGCTGATCGCCGCCGGTCTGGACGGGATCGAGCGCGGCCTCCAACCGCCGGAGCCGTTCGCTGTCAACCCCGGCGAGTTGAGCGCGGCCGAGCTGAACGCGCGCGGGCTACAGCCGTATCCTTCCACGCTGGAAGGCGTGCTGCGTGTTTTCGAGCAGGACCAGCGGCTACTGGATGCGCTCGGCGCGCAGCTGGCAGAGGTGGTGCTGGCGGTGCGCCGTGCTGAGTGCGATGCGTTCGCCGGCTTGCCACCGGAAGAGGTCGCGTTGCGCCACTTCGCACGCTACTAGCCGGCATAGCAGATCTCCCCGATAACCCCCGTGCGGCGACCGCGGATCCAACGGCGGTTTCTCGTTCGGCGCCGGCTCAGAGGTCGCGACGGTAGGTGTAGATCGTCTCGGGAACGATGATGAGGTAGCGACCATCTGCGGGATCGCCCCACGTTGTTGGGCTGGCGATGCCGAGCGCGGCCAGCGCGCGTTCGCAGCGGTCGAACAGTGCATCGCCCGCGCCGACGATGCTGCCGCGCCCGTGCACGATCACCGCCAGCGCGCGTTCTTCGATGTAGGCGAACGAAACCTCTGGCCGGCGAGCGACCATACGGCAGCGCGCGGCGCTCCGCACGGTGGGAACGCAGAACGCCGCGCCGACGAGCAGGCAGCCAACCGGGGCAACCCTCGGCGCGCCCGCAGCGGTGGCCGTCGCCAGCACGACGACGCGCATCTGCCTGAACAGCGCGAGCAGGTCGTCGAGCGAGAGAGCGTGCGCGGGCCATTCGAACGAAGCACGCACGAACGGACCGGCGCGCTCCATGCTGTCGCGCAGGATCGTCGCAAGGTGCTCGCGCTCTTCAGGCGTCACGTCCATCGGTCGACCTCCTGTGTGCGCGCCGGTTGCGTCTCAGTCGGTTGCAGGCGGCGAAGGCGGTGTGGCGTTCAGGGTGCGTTCGAGCCAGCGTAGCCGCGCGGCGCGCTCCAGCGCCTCGGCGAGAGCGGCCGCTTCGGCGAGATCGGCGCCACGCACAAAGGCGGCGTGGCCGCGCACCAGCACCGCCACCTTCTGCGCAAGCGCCTCGCCAACCTCGCGCACGATGTCGCGTGCGTGACGCAGCACCGGCACCTGCCGCAACGCCAGCTCGCCGAGCGCATCACCAAGATCGAGCGTCTCGGCCTCGGCCGCCAGGGCCAGCGCATGCACTGGCTGCACGCCGGCGAGCGCGCGGCCATCGGTCATGACGTACACGGCGCGATGGATCGGTGTATCGAGCGCCGGGAGCTGGTCGCTCGCGACAGTGGAGCGTCCGACCAGGCAGAGATCGTCCGCGTCAAGGCGGCCAAGCGCGGCATCGCGGCGCGTGATCAGGAGACCTTCCGGTGTCCAGATGCTCAGGCTGCCGCCACGGCTGCCCACCAGGCCCGCCGCGTACAGATCGGCGCCGGCCTGCTGGAACGCCGCGACGATCTCTGCCGACGGAAAGGCTCGCATGGTTATCCGGTCTGGACGCGCTGGAGCGCAAACTGCCGCGTGCGCGCCGTTTCGAAGCCGCCGCCATCGACGTAGAGGATCTGGTTGGTGATGTAGCGCGCCGCGTCGGAGCAGAGAAAGGCGACGGCGTTGCCGATATCCTCCGGCTGGCAGACGAAGCCGAACGGCATGGCGGGATCGAGCTCGTGGATATCCTGCACGCCGCGCGTGGCGCGGGCGAGGCGGCGTCCCATCTCGGTTTCGACGAGGCCCGGCGCAACGACGTTGACGCGGATGTTGTAGTCACGCTCCTCTTTGGCCAGCGTCTGCGCCAGCGCCTCCATGGCGGCCTTGCCCATGTTGTATGGCGCACCGTTGGCATTCATGCTGCGCGTCGCTGTGGAAGAGATGAAGATCACGTCGCCGCGCGGGCGAGAGCGCATTTGCGGCACGAGCAGCTTGCTCATGTAGAAGCTGCTGAAAGCGTGCGTGCGCACCACCCGTTCCATCTCGGCTGGATCGGTATCGGCCACGCTGTTGCCGCGCGAAGCGATGCCAGCGTTGTTCACGAGGATATCGACGTAGCCGAAATCGCTCAGCACCGCCCGCGCCATCGCCTCGCACGCCGTCCAATCGGAGACATCGGCCTGGTACAGCTCGACGCGCCGGCCAAGGGCGCGGATCTCTTCAGCGGTACGACGGGCGGCCTCTTCGTCGCGGCGGTAATTGATCGCGACGTCGGCCCCGGCGCGCGCCAGGCACAGGCTGATCCCCGCGCCGATGCCACGTCCGCCGCCGGTCACCAGCGCGATACGACCGGAAAGGTCAATCATTGCTCGCTCCTCATTCAGATTTGCATCGTTGTGCTCTTGCGCCGCGCGTCGTCAAGATCACGCGAAGATCACGCGCGTCCCGTTTACTCGCTGCGATCGTGCGCTGCTCCTCGTTCGTCGTCCACGACCTCGCCTTAAAACAATCCCACGATGCGGCCGTTTTCGTCGATATCGACGCCTTCGCCGCCAGGAACGGAGGGCAGGCCAGGCATGGTGCGTATATCGCCGAGCAGAGCGTAAAGGAAGCCGGCGCCAGCGGAAAGGCGCACATCGCGCACCGGCACGGTAAAGCCGCGCGGCCGGCCGAGCAAGCTCGGATCGTGCGAGAGGGAGAGGTGCGTCTTCGCCATCACGACCGGCAGATGCGCGTATCCAAGCCGCTCGTACAGGCGCAGTCTGCGCCGTGCCTCGTTTTCGAGGCGGATGCCGTCGGCGCCGTACAGCCGCGTGGCGATGATACGCATCTTCTCTTCCGGCGGCGCATCGTCGGGATAGAGCGTGCGGAACGCAGCGGGTGTAGCGCAGGCGCGCATCACCGCCTGGGCTAGGTCACGCGCTCCCTCGCCGCCGCGTGTGAAGTGCTCGGCCACAACTGCATCGATGGCGCCAGCGGCGAGCGCGGCCTGACAGACCGCCTGCAGCTCGGCCTCGGTATCGGTGGGGAAGCGGTTGATCGCGACCACGCACGGCACGCCGAAGGCGCGGACGTTGGCAATCTGCGCCTCCAGATTGGGCATGCCGGCGGCAAGAGCGTCGAGATCTTCCTGGAGCAGCGCCTGCGGTAGCGGGCGGCCAGCGACGATGCGGAAACGGCCCGAGTGCGCCTTCAAGCCGCGCACGGTGGCGACGAGCACGGCAGCATCGGGCCGCAGACCGCTCGCGCGGCACTTGATGTGGCAAAACTTCTCGAAACCGAGGTCGGCACCGAATCCCGCCTCGGTGACGACGACATCGGCGAGGCGCAGGCCGATCTGGTCGGCCAGCACGCTGCTGTTGCCGTGCGCAATGTTGCCGAACGGCCCGGCGTGCACCATGGCGGGCGTGCCTTCGAGCGTCTGCAGCAGGTTCGGCTTGATCGCGTCCTTCAGCAGCACCGCCATGGCGCCGGCGCAGCGAAGGTCCTCGGCGGTGATCGGCGCACCCGCGGCGCTGTAGGCGACGACGATACGGCCCAGCCGCTCGCGCAGATCGCGCAGCGAGGTAGCGAGGGCGAGGATCGCCATGACCTCCGAGGCCACGGTGATATCGAAACCGCTTTCGCGCGGCACGCCGTTCTCCCTGCCACCCAGACCGATCACGATCTCGCGCAGAGCGCGGTCGGAGATATCGACGACACGCCGCCATTCGATGCGAAACGGGTCGATGCCGAGCCGGTTGCCGTGATGAAGATGGTTGTCGATAAAGGCGGCGAGCAGATTGTGCGCAGCACCAACGGCGTGATTGTCGCCGGTCAGGTGGAGGTTGAAGTCCTCCATCGGCACGATCTGCGCGTAGCCGCCACCAGCCGCCCCGCCCTTGATACCGAACACCGGCCCCAGGCTTGGCTGGCGGATAGCGGCGATCGCCTGCTTGCCGATAGCGCAGAGGCCCTGCGCCAGGCCGACGGTGGTCGTTGTTTTCCCTTCGCCGAGCGGTGTGGGCGTGATCGCCGTTACGACGATGTACTTGCCGAGCGGACGATCGCGCAAGCGGTCGAGGACTGAGAGGGCGATCTTGGCTTTGTAGTGGCCGTAGAGTTCGATCTCATCGTCGCGCAGGCCAAGTTCGTGGGCGATAGCGGTGATCGGACGCAGGGTAGCGGCCTGCGCGATCTCCAGGTCGGAAGGAAAGGACATCGGCACACTCCGGACGGGCGCCATGCGCCTGCCAGTGTACGCGGTTGCTGGCGTACGCTACAGGCATGGAGCAAGAGGCATTCTGTCGTACGCGACTTCGTGGCGATTTGTAGCGCAGAGACACAAACACGCTGTACGATATGGCCTGCTCGCAAGGGATTGCCGCGGCAGGGAAGGAGGCTGGAACCGTGACCACCCAGGCCACCGACGTCATCACCGGCTACCCGCGTCAGGTGCAGCTGAAGGGTGGCAGTAGCGCCGTCCTCCGGCTGATGACACCCGCCGATCGCGATGCGATCCTCGCCTTCGCGCGCGCCCTTCCGGCTGACGACCTGCTCTTCCTGCGCACCGACATCACCGACCCCGAGGTCGTCGATGAATGGGTGCGCAACCTGGGCAAGCGCACGATCACGGTGCTGGCCGAGGGAACGAGCGGCGAGGGGATCGCCGGCTACGGCAGCCTCCACTACAACGACACGTTCTGGACGCGGCACCTGGGCGAGATCCGCATCCAGACGAGCGCGTCGATGCGCGGCAAGGGCCTTGGCACCGTACTCGCCCACGCCGTGTTCGAGATCGCCCACGCGCTCGGTCTGCGTAAGATTCAGGCGAGTATGACGCCGGACCAGATCGGCGCACGCGCGACGTTCGAGCGCCTCGGCTTTCAGATGGAGGCGTTGCTCTCCGATTTTGTCATCGACCGCAACGGCCACCTGCGCGACATGCTCATCATGTCGTACGACGTGGGCAGCCTCTCCGACCGCGCGGACGATTAGCGCACCATCCGGCGCCGTCGCCGTCCTCCTGCACGAGACGAGATGAACCGTCTCGCGCCGGGTTGCCGCGTTCTCCGCGTACCAGAGGTGTGGAAACGCCAACCAGAGGGAGTACGACGGAGGCGCCTATACTGGAATGCAGCGCGATGGCGTTGAGCGCTGCCACACGGCGGTGGGGAGAGTTCACGATGCAGGAGAAACGGGAGCGACGGGTCGCCCTTGTCGCGAGCATCGCGGTCGTCGGCTGCGGAGCGCTCGCGGTGGCGTACGTGCTGGGACGGCTCTTCGGTCGCGGGTACGAGGAGGAGCCGCTCGACGAACCGGTCGCTTATCCGGCACGCGGCGCTGGCAGCGGCTTCCCCGAGCCAACCTCGCCAGAGCACACCGAGCGTTACGTCCCACCCGCGCGCGACGCGGCCTATCCTGTCGAGGGCGACGCCGACGAGGCACCGCGGGCCGTGCCGCTGACCCCGATCCCGATTCCGCTTTCAGCCGAGGACACCGACCCGGCAGCGGCCGCGTTCACGGCGGTGCCGTCGGAGCCAGCACAACGCCCGCCGACGCCGCTGAGCGAACAGCAGGCGGAGATGAGCGCCTGGATGCAAACGCACCAACAGCAGCTTTACGATGCCTTCCCAGGTCTGACGCCGCGCGATCTCGTCGAGAGCGAGGGCGATCTCGACCGGCTAGCCGCGCTAGCAGCCACGCGCTCCGGTCTGACGCTCGACGCCGCGCGTACGCGACTCAAGGAACTGCTGAGCGCGCCGTCGGATGAAAACGTTGGCGATGGGCAGGAAGCGTAGCGAGACGAGTAAAGGCCGATCGCCGCGCGGCGCTTCGCCTTCTTGACGCCAGATCGTCGCACCAGGCAGCAGGCCCAGACAAAGGAGCGAGACTCCCGCCGGGCACGCGCTATCTCATTGCACGATGATCTCGCCTGTCATGAAGTTGTGGCGCATGCAGAAGAAATGGAAATCGCCCTTCTGCTGGAAGGTGAAGCTCCAGCTCTGCCCCTGCGTGAAGAAGCCCGAGTCGAACGCGCCATCGGGCGTTGGCGGCGTGCCGCTCGTCACGCTGTGTTCGATAGCATCCTCGTTGATCCACGTGACGGTTGTGCCAGCAGGAACGGTGAGCGGGTTGGGCTGGTAATCGAACAGCTTGATATGGGCGGTCACGGGCGCGGGGGCTGCCGCAGCGCGCGCCGCGGACGCCGGCGTCGTCGCCGCGCCGGTGCTGCTTGTGTTCGCGGTGCTGCTGTTCTTGCCCGCGTTGTTGCTCCCACACGCCGCCAACACGAGGGCCGCGGCTAGACATCCTGAAAGGCACAGCTTTTTGAGCATGACATTCTCCCTGGGATGCCAGGGCGGAGCCTATATGCAGGCTCCGCCTCGCGATCCCACCGCTTGGGTCGTCTGGCTTGCCCTTATCAGGCAAGCGGCGCCGGCAGGTTGCTGAACGTGACGGTGTAGGCATAGCGCGCTGTGCCTGGAACGATGGTCGTGGCGAACTTGCTCGGGTTCTGCGCCACGAGGCCCCCCGCCAGCGCGTCGCCGGTCATGAACATATGCGCGAAGGAGTCATCGAAATTCTTGTAGGTCGTCGCGTAATCCTTGGCCACGTAGGTGTTGAGCGCGTCGACGAGCTGCTGCACGTGCGCCTGCAAGAGGTTCGCAACGGCGTCGGCGGGGATCTTCGGATCGGCGCCGTTGATGAAGGCGGCGAAGTCCTTGCGGTAGTTGGCAAGATCGTCTAGCGCCTTCTGCTTCATCGCTGCGTCGTTCTTGGCCACGCCCTGCGTATAGTTCACGAACATACCGATATGGGCGCGCCAGAGGTCGAGGAACTTCTGCCCAGCGGCATCGCCATAAATCGAGGCGATCGCCTTGGCCAGCGCCTGCGAGTTCTGGTCGAGCTGGTTAGCCGCTGCCTGGAAGTCCGGCGCACCGGCCACGCCTTTCTGCATCGCGATGATCGCCAGCGTCGCGTGCTCAGAGAGCAGGTTGTCCAGCGTTACGCGCAGATTGACGGCGTTCGACATGGCGTTGCCAGCGATCTTGCCACCCTGCTGCTTGATGATGCCGGCCGCCAGCGCGTCGCCGGTCATGAACATGTGGTTGTGGGATTCGTCGAAATCCTTGTAGACCGTGGCGTAGTCCTTCTTGGCGTAGGCATCGAGCGCACCGGTCAGTTCCTGGACGTGCTGCTGGAGCAGCTGGACAACAGCGTCGCTCGGGATGTTGGGGTTGGCACCGTTGATGAAGGCGGCGAAATCTTTGCCATAGTTGGCGAGATCGCTCAGCGCCTTCTGCTTGCCGGCATCGTCGTTCTTGGCCACGGCCTGGGTGTAGTTCACGAACATGCCGATATGGGCGCGCCAGAGATCGAGGAACTTCTGCCCGGCCGCATCGCCGTACACCGAGGCGATCGCCTTGGCGAGCGCTTGCGAGTTCTGGTCGAGCTGGTTAGCCGCCGCCTGGAAGTCCGGCGCGCCGTCGTAGCCTTTCTGCATCGCGACGATAGCGAGATCGGCATGCTCGGCGAGCAGGCGATCGAGCGTCACGCGCAGATCGGCGGCGGGGCTGGTCGTCGTCACCTCCGCTGCGGGCGTGCCCGCGGCAGCAGGCGTAGCCGTCTTTGCAGCGGCGGTCGCCGAGCCCATATTCATACCGCTCATGCTGCTCGTAGCGGTTGCTGCCGAGGTCGCTGCTGTTGTCGCAGCCTGAGTAGCGGCCGTGTTTGCGTTCTTGTTCGCGTTGCTGTTGTTGTTGTTGTTGCTGCTGCACGCCGCACCAAGCAGCGCCAGCGCGGCAAAGCCACCGGCCACGTACTTTGCCTTGCCAGAGATCGTCAGGTTCTTTGACACGAATATCCTCCTATCGCGGGAACACTCCATTCCTGCGAAAGTGCTTAAAATGTTGAGCGTTGTGCGCTACTACGCAGAGATACTGATGACGAAAGTGCGGACGTACACCTGCTGTGGTGTTCTGTGCTCTCCGCCATCTTTGGGGAAATGCTTCTGTATCCTTCTACCTGCCGCGCTCCAACCTCCTCACCTGGCGCTCAAGCCTGGTTGCGCAGCGCCTTCGTGAGGATCTACGCGCAGACAGCCGCAGGAGATCACCGCGCCGTTTTCACGACGCACACAGCTACTCCCTTCGGGTGAACGAGGAAAAGCGCCTTCAGGAGTGCGGATCGCGGCGACGATAGACGCGCCGACGCGCGCGACCCGCCACGGTAGAGCGCCGGCTGTTGCCTGCTCCAGGCGAGGCCAGGGCAGCTTCGGGCAAACGCAGCGGCGCCCCCGTCAGAGCAGCGACGGCTTCGGCAAGCTCGCGCACGGGGCCAAGACCACCACGCACGAAAGCGCGCGGCACGGTCATACTGGCGATAGTCAGCCGTTTGCCGCTCTTCTTGACGAGCACGGTCTCCCACTGCGAGAGCTCTTCCACGCGCCCGCCAGGCGAGCCTTCAGGATCGCCGGCCTCGGCCACGGCGATGTGATCGATCTTCCAGAAGGGGACCAGCTCGGCCGTGCCCACGCCCATACCGAGGAACCCTTGCTGCCAGGTGCCGGATTGCTTGGCGCGGTCGAAGACGACGTTGGCGCCGAACAGCGCATAGACGAGCGAGATGCCGGCAAAGGGCACGAGGAAGAGTGCGAGCAGGAGCAGCAGCGCCATCACCAGCGTGGGCACCGGTCCGCCCTCGATGCCGTAGACAATGCCGAGGATGCACAGCGCACCGAGGATGAAGCCGATCAGTGGCGGCACAAGCGCCCCGCGTGACGGCCGCACCTCCACGCGGTCGTGCGTGATCGTCGCCACGCGACGGTTGAACACGATCGTGCGCCGCTCTCCCGGCGGTGGCAGAACGCTTTCGGGCACGGTGACGCCGGCCGGCTCCTGTGGAGCGGCGGCTGGCTCGTCATGGCGGGGGTCGGTCTGCTGCATCGCGGTGCTATTGCTCCCACCAGTGCGGTGCGCCGGCGCGCATTGGGCTGCCCAGCAAAGGGAAACCGGGTAACGAGCCCACTTCCAGTATACGTGCGGCAACGGTTGCGGCCGCGACCCGTGTCACAGCGCCAGCGACGTAGCCCCGCCCGCGGCAAGACGCACGCGCAACGTCCGCCGGCGTTCATGAAGCCGGCAGAGACCGTCGCGGCAGCTCGCGGCGCGCAGGTCGAGTTCCAGCGTGCCCGCGCCCTCGGCGCCAGTGGGCAGGTCGATCTCGGCAGGGAGCGTATCGAGCGCCCACAGGCGCGGTCCGGCGCGCAGCAGCGAAGGTGGATCGGCCGTCACGCTCACGCGCACCGGCGGGCCGTCGGAGGGGTCGAGATCGTCACCAGCGAGGTCGAGCGCAAGCCGAAGGTGCACGGTAGCTCCCGGCGCAAGCACATACTCGTCCTCCGGCTCCGCCTCGGCGCCGTTGCCGATCAGGCGTAGCCTCGCAGCAGCACCGCTCACGGGATCGACCAGCACGATCGCGTGATGGTTGGTATCGGCCACGGCGAGGCGACCATCGGGGAGCACGCAGAGACCACCGGGTTCGTCCAGCCCCTGCACCGGTAGGGTAGCAAGCGCCTCGTCGCGCCAGACGCGCAAGCGCGAGTTGAACGTATCGGCGACATAGACCACGCCATCGGGCGCCACGGCGATGCCGAGCGGGTGCTGCATGCGCGCCCGTTCGCGAGGACCATCCTCCAGCCCCCACTCGAAGAGGTCTTCGCCCACGAGCGTGGTGATCGTGCCGGCAGGGCTGAGCCGCCGCAGCGAGCTGGTTTCAGAGTCGAGGAAGAGCAACGCGCCGTCGGGAGCGACAGAGAGACCGCTCGGCTGAGCGAGCAGCGCCGCGAGCGCGGGGCCATCCTGCAGTCCTTCGCCACCGGTACCGGCGAGGACCTCGGCTTCGCCACCATGGATCGGATCGGCGATGAAGCGCAGACGGTGGCGCCCGGCCTCGGCAACGGCGATGCCGCCATTCCAGGCCGCGACATCCCACGGCGAGCTGATCCCGTCGGCCAGCACGCGGCGCGCGCCGGTCTCACGATCGATCGCGACGACTTCGCCCGCGAGCCGATTGGCGACGATGATACGCCCAGCATCGAAGTACAGCCCTTGCGGTTCGCGCAGGCCGTCGTAGACGCGCTCGACGACGCCGATCGCGCCATCGAGGCGCACGACGAGCACGCGGTCGTGGCCCGTATCGGCGATGGCGAGCCGCGTTGCACCATCCGCCGAGATCTCGACGGCCACTTTGCCAGGAAAGGCGAGCATGCCCGTCTCGCGCGGGACGCCGCCCACGGCGGCGGTGCCGGCCAGCCGCACAACGCGGCCCGGGCGCAGCGTGCCACGCTGCCGCCCCTCTTCGATCAGTTTGCCCACGGCCTCCAGCAGCGCCGGGCCGTACCCTTCGCCCGAGACAGCGGCGCGCACGTAGCCTTCGGTGTCGATCAGCACCAGCGTGGGCCAGGCACGCACGGCGTAACGGCTCCAGGTGATCATGTCCGGGTCGTCGAGCACGGGGTGGGTGATGCGATGGCGCGCCACGGCCTCCACCACGCGCTGGTGATCGCGCTCCTCGGGAAACTTGGGCGAATGCACGCCGATGATCACCAGGTCTTCGGGGTAGGCCTCTTCCAGCGGGCGCAGCTCTTCGACAACGTGCAGGCAGTTGATGCAGCAGAACGTCCAGAAATCGAGCAGCACCACCTTGCCGCGCAGCGCGGCGATGCTGAGCGGCTCAGCGGTGTTGATCCAGCCGCCCGCGCCGGCCAGCTCCGGCGCCCGGATCGGTTCGCGCTGCACGCGCTGCGTTGCCATCTCTTCGCGTCCTTTCCCAGCCTTCCTTCCACAGTGTATCGCGGGCAGAGAAGGTTCGCCCCGCCAGACGAACGCCGTCTCCAGATCGCTGGCACCATCTGAGGGCGAACCGCCCCATGTGCAGGCCAAAGGCAAGCGCTGCTCAGGCGCGAGTGGTCAGCAACGACGCCGCCGCTTCATCCACGAACCAGTACAGGGTGCCATCCTCGGGGTGGATTAGCTGCGCGGGGTAGGTATCCGGGTCGAGGGGGCCTTCCAGGGTTGCGGCCAGCGCCGCCGCTTTCTCCGCGCCAGCGACGAGGAACATGACGTTGGCAGCGGCGTTGATCAGCTTCGTGGTCATGGTCAGGCGGTAGAGATCGCGTTCGGGGACGTATACAGCGGCCACCAGCCGGTGGCGTTCGTGCAACACCTCGGTGTGCGGGAAGAGCGAGGCGGTGTGGCCATCCGGCCCCAGACCAAGCAGCACGAGATCGAGGCGCGGGGTGCGCGTGCGATTGACGCCGAGCGCGGCGCGGATCTCGGCCGCGTAGGCATCGGCCGCGGCGACGAGCGAAACGACCTCGCCTGGCATGCGGTGGACGTTGTCGGGCGGCACACCGACGCGGTCGAGCAGCGCCTCGCGCGCCATACGGTAGTTGCTCTCGGGGCTATCGGGCGGCACGGCACGCTCATCGCTCCAGAACACCTGCGTGCGCGACCACTCGATGCCGCCCAGCTCGGCGAGCAGCTCGTACGTACGCCGCGGCGTCGCGCCGCCGGAGAGGGCGATGCTGAAAAGGTCGTGCTCGGCCACGGCATGCGCGGCGATGGCGATGATCTGCTCGGCGGCCGCCTTGGCCAGCGCTTCGGGATCGGGCAGGATACGCAGCACGCGGGCTGGTTCGCTCACGGGTCTACTCCTGCGCGAAGGTGGGTCGCCACGCGCGCGTGACGACGGTATACACGCGAGGTCGACGCGCCAGTCGCTATGCCCGTTCTGTTTCGGGCACGCGCTCGAAAGAGATCGGCGCTCCGGTCTCGCGCGGCAGCGTGATGCCGAGCAATCGCTCTAGTTCGTCGATCGCGCTGGTTGTCTCGTCGACCTTGATCGTGGCCATGCCAAGCGCGCGGGCAGCTTTGAGGTTGGTGCCGATGTCGTCGAGGAAGATCGCCTCTTCGGGCCGCACGCCGAGCCGCTCGCAAGCGATCTGGTAGATGCGCGGGTCGGGCTTGCGCAACCCTTCTTTCGATGATTCGACGACGACATCGAAGAGCTCGTCGAGCAGCGGGTTGCGGTGACCGCCGCGCACGTTGTTGGTGATGCAGCCGAGTTTGTAGCGGCCGTGCAGCGCGCGCACTACCGCCAGCATCTCGGGGCGGATGGCCATGCCGTCGAAGAAGGCCTGGAGGAAGGCGTTACCATCGAGCGTGTAACCATGCGCCCGGGCCTCGGCCTCGAAGGCGCGCACGAACTCCTCCTGCGAAAGCCTGTTCATCTCGAACCGCGCCCAGGCGCCATCGGGCGCCGCGAAGAGCTGCCGTAGCACGTCGAGCGGAACGCCCGTACGCTCGCAAAAGGCGCGCAACCCCTGCAACGGGGGTGTGCTGATCACACCCCCGAAATCGAAGATGACCGCGGTATACCGTCCGGGCTGCTGCTCCATGGCCTCCTCCTCGGGGCGATCCATGCTCAGGCTACCACAGGCGCACGGGTGCCAACCCGGAACGGGAGTCACGCGGCGTGGCGGCAGACGCGTTCAGCTTTCCTGCCGAAAGCGCAGCAGGCGGCCCGCGCGCGCATCGGTCTGGTGGCCGTTTTCGTACGCCACGGCGCCGTTCACCACCACCAGCGCGATCCCTTCCGGCTCGCGCATGGGGTCGTCCCACGTGGCGGTATCGCGCACCGTCTCGGGGTCGAAGAGGACGAGATCGGCGAAGTTGCCGGGGGCGATCACGCCGCGCCCGGCCAGACCGAAGCGCCAGGCAGGTAGCGAGGTCATGCGGCGCACGGCCTCGGCGAGCGGCACGAGGCCACGTTCGCGCACGTAGCGCGCGAGGACGCGGGGGAAAGTGCCGAACAGGCGCGGATGCGGCAGCCCTTCCAACACCGGCAGGCCATCGGAGCCGATCATCGCCGCGGGGTGGCGGATATTCGCTTCGACATCGCCTTCATCCATGGAGAAGGAGATGATCAGCGTCTCGCGCCCCGGGCCAGAGAGGATCGTATCGGCCGCCTCGGCCGGCGATACGTTCCACGCATCGGCGAGCTGCTGCACGGTGCGGCCCTGATACTCCGGGTGGCCAGGACAGTAGGCGATGCGCAGCAGGTTAGCGGCGGCGGGATCCTCTTCCAGCATACCCAGCCGCACGAGCGCCTCGAGTCGGGTGCTGCTGGCCGTGTAAGGGTAGACATCGAACGTGACATCGCGGCCGGCGGCTCGCGCCGCGTCGATCCTGGCGAGGGAAGCATCCACCAGCCCCCAGGCGGCGCGGCCGCTCGCTTTGTGATGCGAGATATGCACCGCGCAGCCCGCCAGCTCGCCGATGCGCAGCGCTTCCTCCACGCTGTTGAGCAGGCCGACGCCCTCGTCGCGCATGTGCGTGGCGTAGACGCCGCCGTACGGGGCGATCTCCTCGCACAGCGCGGCGATCTCCTCGGTGGCGGCCCAGCGATTCGGTTCGTAGATGAGCCCGGTCGAGAGACCGCAAGCTCCCTGCGCCATCGCCCGCGCCATCCAGCCACGCATCTGCGCCAGCGCTTCTGCCGTGGGTGCGCCGTGATGATTGCCCAGCGCGGCGTAGCGCAACGTGCCCATGCCAACGAGCGCGATCGCGTTGACCGCTGGCCGCGCCCGCGCCACCGCCTCACGGTAGCCATCGAGGTCATCCCACGCGAGCGGCACATCACCGAGCGCCAGGATCGCCGAACTGGCGATCATCCGCCTGGCATCGCCGATGGCGGGCGCGACGGAGAAGCCGCAGTTACCGTTGACGACGGTCGTGACACCCTGTGCGAGCTTGAAGCGCATCTCGGGCACGCGCAGCAACGCGCCATCGTCGTGGCTATGGGTATCGATGAAGCCGGGGCAGAGCGTCAGCCCGCGCGCGTCGATCTCGCGGCGGCCCGCCGTCGGGACGGTACCGACCGCGGCGATGCGTTCGCCATCGACGGCGAGATCGCCGGGAAACGCCGGCGCGCCGGTGCCATCGAGGATGCGGGCATTGCGAATGACGAGATCATGCATCGCTTCTTGCTCCGACGGGCGTTCCGCGACGGCCGGTCGTCACGGACAGGCCCGGCCGGAGGCGGCACTGCTCGATTGTAGCGCGGTCCGGGCGCGGTAGAGCGGCACGCTCAGACCTGGAGGCGCGGGTCGAGGTAATCGCGCAGCCAGTCGCCAAAGGAGTTGACGGCGAGCACGGTCAGCATGATCGCCAGGCCGGGGAAAACGTACAGCCACCAGCGACCAGTGATGATCTGATCCTGCGCGTTGGCGACCATATTGCCCCACGTCGGCGTGGTGGGCGGCACGCTGAGGCCCAGGAAGGAGAGCGCCGCTTCGATCAGGATCGCGCTCGCGACACCGAAGCTGGCGATGACGATGATCGAGGCCCAGGTATTCGGCAGGATGTGCCGCACCATGATACGCAGGTCGCCCGCGCCCATCGCGCGCGCCGCCTCGACGAACTCTTTCTCGCGCACGGAGAGCACCTGGCTGCGCACGACGCGCGCATAGGTGACCCACGCGGTGATGCCGATGGCGACGATCACGCTGCGCAGATTGTGGCCGAGCACGGCGAGCAGCGCGATCGCGAGCAACAGGCTGGGGATAGCGAGCTGGATATCAGCGAGGCGCATCAGCACGGCATCGACGATCCGCCCGTAGTAGCCGGCGATCAGGCCGATCGTCACACCGATCGCACCACCGACCAGCACCGAGAGGATACCGACGGTGAGCGAGACGCGCGCGCCGTAGATCAGCCGCGTGTAGATATCGCGGCCGTTCTCGTCGGTGCCGAGCGGATAGCTGCGCTCGCCATGCTGGCCGCGGAAGCTCATCCAAGCGGGCGGCAACTTGCTCTTCAATACGTTGCCCTGGGACGGGCTGTGCAGGGCGAGAGGGTGGGCGAAGATCGCCGCAACGATGATGATGAGCAGCACGATGATGCCGAAGGCTGCAAGCCGTCGACGCAGCAGGCTGCGCAGCAAACGCGCGGCGGCGCTGCGCCGCTTCGGCAGCGCGTCTGCGAAGGGGAGTTCGGTCGTTGAGGTGATCGCGGCCATGGACCGGTTCGCTCCAGAGTTCGCTGCCGCGCTCCTAGGCGTAATGGATACGCGGATCGAGATAGCCGTACAACAGATCGACAAGCAGGTTGAGCAGCACGAAGATCACCGCCAGCACCGTCACGGCGCCGACGACGAGCGGGAAATCCTTCTGCTCGATCGCCTTGATCAGCAGCAGGCCAACGCCAGGATAGGCGAACACCGTTTCGGTGACGACCGAGCCGCTGAGCAGCACGCCGAAGTCCAGCCCGGCAACGGTGACGACGGGGAGGATGGCGTTGCGTACGCCATGCTTGAAGACGATGATCCGCTCCTTCAACCCCTTGGCGCGCGCGGTGCGGATGTAATCCTGACCGAGCACTTCGAGCAGGTTGGAGCGCAGCAGGCGAGCATTGCGCGCCATTGAGAGCAAGCCGAGAGCGATCGCCGGCAGCAGCATGTGATGCAGCTGATCGAGCAGACCACTGCCACGCCCTGTGACCGGGAACCAGCCGAGTTTGCCGCTGAAGATCCAGAGGAGCAGGAAACCGAGGAAGAACGAGGGGATCGACTGGCCGAGCACGGCGAAGCCCATGCCGGCCTGATCCCAGAACGAGTTGCGCCGCACCGCCGCGATCACGCCGATCGGGATCGCGACCAGCAGCGCCAGCGCGTAGGCCAGCAGGCTCAGCTCGAGCGTGGCGGGCAACCGCTCGAACACGACGCGGGCCACGCTCTGGTGATACTGCAACGAAACGCCGAAGTCGCCGTGGATCGAGTGTGCGAGGTAGCGGAACATCTGCTGGTACCAGGGCAGATCGAAGCCCAGGCTGTGGCGCAGCTCCGCTAACTGCTGCACCGTCATGTTCTGGCTGGCGAAGAGCAGCGTCGGATCGCCGGTGTGGAAGAGGACGAAGAAGACGACGATCATCGCCCCCAGCACGACGATCACCGACTGCAACAATCGCCCGATGATGTATTTGGTCATGCGCGCACTACCGGATGGGCGGCCGGCATATTGCCGGCCGCCCGCACATGTTTAGGCCTTCGGCTTGGCGTCGTGCAGGAAGATCGCCTCGTCGGGGCGGGGCGCCCAGTCGAGCTTCTTGCTCTTGCCGTAGTTATCCACCTGCTTCCAGATGAAGACCCACGGCGCCTGATCCATGACGCGCTTGGAGAGCTGGGCGATCAACTGCTTCCGCTGATCCGGATCGGTTGTTTGCAGCAGTTGCTTGAACTGCGCCACCCACTGGTCGTCCTGCCAATAGGTAGCGTTGAGGCCGTAATCGGGATTGAAGTAGTTGAGCTCGTCCTGGCCGTCGAACGTGGAGCCGAGGCCGAGGAAGTAGAGCGCGTCGGGCTGGCGCTTCTGCAACATCTGCCCGGCGTAGAGCGAGAAGTCGAGCACCTGCAGATCGATCTTGATGCCCAGCTTCGCCATATCGGAGACGAACGCCTGCGCGATCTCCTTGTCCTTGATGTAGCGGCCGTTGGGCGAATCCATCTTGACGGAGAAGCCGTTGGCGAGGCCGGCATCGGCGAGGAGCTGCTTCGCCTTGTTCGGGTCGTACGGGTAGGGCTGCGCGTCGGCAGGGGTGTTGGGGCCATTGACGGGCGTCGCCATCCGTTTGCCCACACCGTTGAGCAGGCCTTTGTTCACCGCATCGAAGTTGAAGCCGTAGTTGAGCGCCTGCCGCACGCGCACATCATCGAACGGCTTCATATCGCAGCGGATGCCGACGAAGATATCGCGTCCACCCTGGATGCTGATCACGTCGGCGAACTTCTTGACGTCCTCCACCGAATCGGGCGGCACGTTGACGATGATATCCGCCTCGCCCTTCTGCAGCGCGAGGATGCGCGTATCGGCGGAAGGCACCGGTTTCCAGATCAGCGTCTTGAACGCCACCGGCTTCCCCCACCAGCCATCGAAGGCGGTCATCGTCAGGTGGTCGTCCTTCACCCATTCGACGAACTTGTACGGGCCACCGCCAACAGGGTTGGAGGCGAGCTTCTGGAGGTTGGCGTCCGACTCGTCGCTGTAGACGCTCGGCGGCATGACCTCGTACTGGCAGAGCTGCTGGCCGAGGAAGTCGAGCGCGACCGGCGCCTTCGTCTTCAGCACCACCGTCGTTGCGTCGGTCGCGGTAGCGGAATCGACGGGCACCTGCACGCTGAAAGACGACTTCGTCGCCTGGCCGCCGATCTTGGTCTTGGCGTGGCGCAGCAAGCTGAAGGCGACGGCGTTGGCATCGACCGGGGTGCCATCGTGGAATTTGGCGCCCTGGCGCACTTTGAGCTCGAACGTGGTGGGATCCTTCTGCGTGATCGAGGTGACGATCCAGGGATCGGGCTGCAGCGTCTGCGCGTTGCGGCGCATGAAGGTGTCGAAGATATGGAAGGTGATGTTCGCCTCGGGCACCGAGTTGCGGAAGTCGGGATCGAGGTAGTTGACATCGGCGCCCTGCATGATGACGAGCTGGCCGGTAGGCTGAGCCGCCCCGCCACCACCCGTGGCTGCGGCGGCCGAGGGCGCTGCCGTGCCGGCGGGCTTCGCCGCCGTCGCCGCCGAGGAGGCAGAGGCAGCGGGTGCGGCGTTGTTCGTCGCGGTGTTCTTGTTGTTATTGCTGCTGCCACACGCGGCGAGGATCGATCCCAGGGTAGCGGCGGCGCCGAACTGCAGCACGTGGCGACGCTTCACGCGGCGCGAGGAGACGCGCGTCTCGCGCGCTATGTCATCGCGTTCAGGGGTGTCCTGCATAGTTTTTGCTCCTTCCTCTTCCTCTTCGCAGACATGTGCTGCAGGGGTTGTAGCACCAGTGCGCACGGATTCTCAAGTAGGGCAGGGTGGAGGGTCAAGCCCGCGCGGGGCAAGAACAGTGCTTGCACGGCCCGTGCAGAGAGCAGGGGCCGAATTGATACAAAAATTTAACGAAGAAAAGGCGCGGCAGGCGCTTGACAGCGCATCGACGCTCCCCTATTGTGCTTGTGAACACAGGCACGATCGTTGGTTTGAGCCATCGACTATGCATGAGATGCAGACCTGGGAGACGCCAGGCTGCAAGCGAAAGGCAAACAGTGGCACGCAGCACGGAGGGAAGCACCATGGTCCAGACGACGGCGATCCCTACCAGCACAACCGAAGGTCTAGGCACCCCACTCGTTGCGTTCGAGCTGATGCAGCAGTGGCAGCAGACCGTCCAGCAAGCGCTGGCGCAGAGCGCACGCACGCTCGACGTGCTGGCCGGCCGCGAGCCCGCGCACGTGGGGCAAACGCCGAAGGATGTCGTCTGGGAGCGTGGCACGGCGAAGCTCTACCGCTACCGCCCGCTGGCGCCACGTATCCATGCGCTGCCGCTGCTGATGGTCCATTCGCTGATCAGCAAGCCGTACATCCTCGATCTCATCCCGGGCAACAGTTTCGTCGAGTACCTGGTGCGCCAGGGCTTCGACGTGTACCTGATCGACTGGGGGACGCCCCGGCCCGAGGATAAGCGGCTGCGGCTGGAAGATTACGTGCTCGACATGATCCCCGCCTGCGTCGACGAGATGCTGCGTATCTCCGGCGCGGACGAGTTCTCGCTCTTCGGCTACTGCATGGGTGGCATGCTCGTGCTGATGTACGCCGCGCTCCATCCCGATGCGCCGCTGCGCAACCTGGTCACGCTGGCGACGCCGGTCGATTTCCGCGAAATGGGGTTGCAAGCGTTCTGGGCGCAGCCGCAGTTCTTCGATGTCGACCGCCTCGTCGATACCCTCGGCAATGTGCCAGCCGAGCTGATCAAGAACAGCTTCCGCCTGCTGAAGCCCGCCAGTGAGTTCACGCCCACGCGTTACCTCTCGCTCTGGCAGAACGCGCTCAACGAGAAGTACATCGTGCAGTTCCGCGCGTTCGACCAGTGGACCAACGACCACATCCCCTTCCCCGGCGAGTGCTTCCGCCAGGTGACGAAGGAGGTCGTGCAGCAGAACAAGTTCTACAAGGGCGAACTCGAACTGGGCGGCCGGCGCGCCGATCTGGGCAACATCCGCTGCAGCTTCCTGGCGATCGCGGCGCAGAACGACCATATCGTGCCGATCAAGGCGACGCTCTGCCAGGAGCAGCTCGTGGGCAGCGCCGACAAGGAGATGGTTGTGATGCCCGGTGGGCACGTGGGTCTGGCCGCGGGCCGGCGCGCCTCCCAGACGCTGTGGCCGAAGGTGGCTGCCTGGCTGGCCGAGCGCTCCCGCCCGGCGACGGCGATCGCCCAGGCCGAGGCCGTTGTGGCAGAGACCGAAGCGCGCGAGCTGGTCACGGCGTAAGAGGCAGCTTTCCTGTTGTTTCCGCATGCGGGCGCGGACGGGTTGTGCAACCTGTCGCGCCCGCTCCGTTTGTTGCGGCGGCGCCAGGACTCAGCGTGACGAGGATCTCGCGCCGCGCGCCGCTGTCACCCAGCGTCACGCGCGCCCCCGGCTCGGCCCGCCAGGGTGCGCACAGCAGCCGCTCGGTGGCAGCCGCGCCGTCGGTCCAGATGTCGAAGGTGAGGTAGCCACCGGCGATCCCCTCCAGGCGCACCGTCGCAACGCCAGGCAGGCGCTTTAGCCGCCGCACGTAGGCGTTGGCCTGCGCCAGCCGCGCCACTGGTCCGATTCTGAGCCGCACATTCGCCGTGGCTGCATCGCTGTTCTCCGCCACGAGCTCTTTTCCGACGAGCGCTACGACCATCGCCAATCTCCCACGCACGCGTTTCTGCCTATACTCATCGGCAGGAGCGACGCCCGGCGTAGCAGGACGCGCGGGAGACCGGTGCGAGGTTGCAAGGCGGTGAAGACGGCGGCGGTACGCCTGCTCGAGCGGCTCGGGCTGCCGTACGAGCTGCGCGCGTTCGAGGCCGAGGAGCTGACCGCGCGCGAGGCGGCGGCAAAGCTCGGCCTACCACCGGAGCGGGTGTTCAAGACGCTCGTGGTGCGCGGCGAGCGCCGCGGCGTGATGCTCGCCTGCATCGCCGGTCCGGCCACGCTCGACCTGCGCGCGCTGGCCAGGGTCAGCGACGATAAGCGGGTCGAGCTGGTGCCGGTCGAGGAGATCCACCGCCTGACCGGCTACCTTCGTGGCGGCGTCTCACCGCTCGGCACACGGCGCCCGTATCCGCTCTACCTCGACGAGCGCGCGTTCGCCTTCGAGACGATCAGTGTGAGCGCGGGGATGCGCGGGTTGCAGATGCTGATCGCGCCAGAGGCACTGCAGCGGGCGGGCAACGCGGTCGTCGCGCCGATCGCGCTGAACGAAGGCGCATAACGCCCCGGTGCACCTCAGCGGCCGGCCAGCGCCAGCAGCGCCACGGCGAGCGCCGCACCGGCCAGCACGATCGCGACGAGCGCGATCGGCCACCGGCAGAAGCGGCGGAGACCCCGCCGCAGCCGCACCGCCAGGCTCGTCCGCAGCACCAGCAGCTCGACAGGTAGCGTTTGCTCCTCCCAGCTCGTAGCGAAAGCGATCGCGCCGCGATACGCCCCCGGGATAAGTCGCGTGGCATCCACGCCGACGGTCACGCGATCGGCGGCGGGATCGCGCAGCGTGACCGGCGACACGGAGAGCCAGCCACCGCCCGCCGCGACGGCTGCATCGACGCGCAGGCCGGGAGGGTCGGCGCACACACGCACGGAGAGGGTGCGGCGCGCGCCGCGCGGCAGGACAACGTTCAGCCGCGTGGGCGTCAGCGTCAGCGACGGTCCGCCCGCTTCCGTTGGAGCGCGCGCGGCAGAGGCGTAGCCTCGCTCGGCGTCGTAGGCAGCGCGGCGCTCGGGATCGCGCAGCACCTCCCAGGCATGGTTGATACGCGCCATCCGCGCCGTTGCGTCCGGGCTGGGATCGCGGTCCGGATGGTACCGGCGGGCGAGCGCGCGGTACGCCGCCTCGATCACGTCGAGATCGGCGCGCGGGCTGACCTGCAGCGTTTCGTAGAGATCGACCGTGCCGTCGTCGTCCGCCATGGTTCCGGAGAGAGACGCTCCACCCGTGCCGCCTGCCCGGCGGCCTCGATCGATAGTACCGAACCGGCCGGCCAAAAGTACGGGGGCGCTACCCGTCCCTGGTCCGGCGCGGCAGCTTCCCCGCAGCCCGTACGCTGACCGTAGCCGTGCTCCGCGCTCTAACCGCCGGCCCTGCGCGGTACCACGCCTTCTCTTCGCCAGAGCCTCTCAGGGAAGGAGCGCTCCGACGTGTGCTGAGACCGAGCGGCCAACCAGCTGCAGAGAAAAAAGGAGACTACGATGTCTATGCCCGCCATGACCCCGATATCTGCTCCCGTCTCTCCGCCGGACGCGGCGCCTGCGCTGGCGATCCGCGGTCTGCGCAAACGCTACGGCAAGCACGAAGCGGTGCGCGGCATCGACCTCACCGTTGAACGCGGGGAGATCTTCGGTCTGCTCGGGCCGAACGGCGCGGGCAAGACGACGACGATCGAGATCGTCATCGGCCTGCGGCGGCCGACAACGGGATCGGTGACGGTCTTCGGCGTCGATGCGCTGGCCGAGCCAGCGCGTGCCCGCG
>Ga0209061_1001686_pt1 | contig 34084 bp, 36 predicted proteins | sample Coa_R1_10_FD_187157 | JGI IMG/M metagenome (GOLD analysis project Ga0209061, IMG submission 187157) | Surface soil microbial communities from Centralia Pennsylvania, which are recovering from an underground coalmine fire - Coalmine... | ecosystem: Environmental > Terrestrial > Soil >... | reverse complement strand
TATCGCCTGCGATCCGGATGCGAAGTCGGAAATTGCGGTCCCCTTATTGAATTGGGGGAAGCTTGTAGGCGTTCTCGATTTAGACAGCCCCCTCCTCAATCGTTTTGATGAGGATGACCGCGAGGGATTGGAATCGGTGGCGGCCATCTTTCTGGCCGCCGAACACGCAGGCGAGCTGCCCGATTTAGATCGCCAGGCAACAGAGGCGAGCTAGGGATTCGCCGCTACACTGGAAGTTGGCCGCCTTCACTACGCCAAATCAGAGCGAGTGCTCCTACTGCGCCACCCCGCTCGATCCCGGAGATCTGGTTTGTCCGAAGTGCCGCCGCTTCACCCATGCCCATGAGTTAGAGGAACTGGCCACACGGGCGCGCCAACTGGCTGCGGTGGGGCAGCTTGGACTCGCGCGAGAGCACTGGATGGCGGCTCTTAAGCTGCTGCCTGCCGGCTCCGATGAGTATCGCGCGGTGCAGCGAGAAATCGAGATTCTCAACAAACGCCTCTCCCCTACGCCCCAAATCGATTGGAAAAAGCGGCTGGGCCCCTTCGGTGTCCTGATTGCGGCGCTTATCAAATTTAAATCGTTTCTGCTTCTTCTCCTGACTAAAGGCAAGTTTCTGCTCAGCATTCTCGCCTTCATCGGCGTCTACTGGGCGATGTTCGGCTGGTGGTTCGCCGTGGGTCTGGCCGGTTCTGTCCTGTTGCATGAACTCGGACATTACTTTACGGTGCGGCGCTTTGGCTTCTCAGCCGAGCTGCCCATGTTCTTGCCGGGCTTTGGAGCCTATGTGAAATGGAATGGAGCTCATGTGGATCCGGGCGTTCGCGCGCAGATTTCACTCGCCGGGCCGCTCTTTGGGCTCTTCTCAGGACTGCTTGCTTATGGAATATTTGTGTCGACGCATCAGCCAGTCTGGCTGGCCGTGGCGCAGTTTGCGGGCTGGCTCAATCTCTTAAACCTGATCCCGGCGCTGATTTTTGATGGAGCAGCAGCCATGAGCGCCATTGGACGACAGGAGCGGATCGGCATTCTGGCGGTGAGCCTGGTGCTGTGGTGGCTGCTGCGTGATTCTTTATTTCTCTTCATCGCGCTTGCGACCGGCTATCGTCTCTGGAAGCGTGACTTTCCTGCTCAATCGAGTCCCGGAATCGCTTATTACTTTGTAGCGCTGATCTTCGGCAATGGGCTGCTCGCCTGGTATTGCATGAACCAGAGCCGAGCCTTATTTGCGCACTCCAATCTTTAGGAGTTAAGGGTCTTTCCAAAACAGTTCGGCATCCGAGCGCCGGACATAGTTCGCATCCAAAGCAGCCGGATCCATCGAGACGCCCTTTTGGGCATCACGCTCAGCATAGTATGCGATGGCAGGTGCGAGATTAGAGGGCGCTTCGACAAATGGCAGATTCCCGAGGAACGCAGAACCGGCAGGCGCGATGAATTCGGCGGGCGCCGGATGCAGCGAAGCGAGCCAGGCCGGGAACGCGGCAACCACTTCGGGGGAAACCACCTCACCATTGGCATCGTAGACGGCCGCAAAGACCTCGCCCCGGCGCGCATCCTTCACCACTGCACGCCGGTCTGAGCGTCCGCACAGGGCCATGGCGCGCAAATTGGAAATACCGGCGGCTCGTTTGCCCAGTGCTTCCGCCAGTCCTTTCACCGCAGACAATCCGACGCGAATTCCTGTGAAGGATCCCGGCCCGCTGGCCGCTGCCCAGCAATCGATTTGATCGAGGCTCAGGCCGGTTTTCTGTAATGCTGTTTCGATGGCCGGAAAGATCAGATGTGCAAACCCGTCTGCGGAATAGAGCACCGTCTCATAGATGATTTGGCCCTCTTTGCGAATCGCGATCCCACCGCTTTCAGAGGCGGTATCCAAAGCCAGAATGATCACGGCGTCAGCCCATAGACCCGGTCGAGCTCATACGCCTTTCCATTGGCATTGATGGCGAGCAGGCGAACATTCAAGGCAGCGCCGGGCCTGAGGAGCTCTTTGGGAATCGTAAACGTGCCGGATGGTCCAAGGCCGAGCACGCGCGCCGGCATGCCCGTAGCCACCACTTCTCCCCACCAGACATATTGCATGGTGCGTGTGGCGCGATTGGGACGCGTGATTTTGGCTTCAAAGCGGACCGGAACACCGGCATGGATCTGGTCGCCCGAGGGTTCGGCAATCGCAAACGGAATCTTTTCTGTGTCGGTTTCTACTTCCTGGACCATAGGATCCCGCGATTCAAAGTACACCATCCGCAGCATCTTTTCCTTTTCGCCATTGCGCGGCAATTGGAAGATCCAATCTTGCGATCCATCCGGGGTGTGCTGGCTGAAAACCGTGCCGTTGAAATCCTTGAGCGGAATCTGCTCGCCTGTGGAAGGGTTGGTCCATACGGGATTGTACTTATGCTTGGCCACCGTGAGCTCGAGGATTCCTGGCGCATCGCAATAGACGATATACTCGACCGCGGGAATTTCAGGAGACAATTCGTCGAGTCCGAGCGCGCGTCCTCCCGTGACATTGAAAAAGGGATCAAGCTCCCAGTGCCTGGTTCCGGACATCACGTGAAACCAGGTTTGGACCGCACGCATGCTGGCTTCACTTTGAGTGGCTGCATAAGGCACGGTTGGATATTCGCCGTTCATGGTGCTGTCCCACAGCTCGTGACGGAAGGCGTCCGGACTGGTGGCCTGGATGATATGAATTTCCGGCATCTGCAAGAACTGCCGCTCCACCGCCCCGAGCTGAGGGTCTGGCGATGCTTCGATCGCATAATTCATCCAGCCGTCGCGAATGAGGGAAGAAGAGGTCATGCGGGCATCGGTGGAGCGTGGATGCTGAAACGCGTCGTAGCGCTGTAAGAGAGAACCCACTTCCTGGAGCAGCGCGCGAGAATCGGGCACATCTTCGAAATGCTCGATCCCCTGCCAGGTGACATTCAGGCCGCCATAGCGAGCGATGAGATAGCGTACCAGCGGATCGATGTGATGGGCCGTGCTGAAAGCGCCGGAGCGCAGGAAGCTTTGATCGGCAAGTAGCAGATCCAGCGTGAATCCGCGCATAGCGGCCGCAAGGAGGCGGTCATCGAGCGCATGGAAGTAAGCCAGATCCGGCTCGCCGGCGGCCGTAAGCGGCTTGAGCGAACCGGTCAGCGTCAACAGAACGCCCCGGATATGATTGAATCCGTCGCGTTTGCGCGCGTCCAGCCAGTTTTCAAAGGCGGTTTGATCGAGCTCGAGCCAGGGAACCTGAACCGAGAGCCAAAGGTGCGGCTGCTTGTTGGTGCTGCGCCAGTGCCGCAGGTTGGCGACTCTCACGAAACCGGCCTGGCTGCTGGGGGCAGCGTTGAATGTGGCCTCGCGATTGTCGAAGCGCGGGATCAGGCTCGAGACGTGGTAGGTCCAGACTCCGTCTTCCAGCGGTGTGAAGCGGACGCGGACTTCATTGCCACCGTTCCAAAAGCCATGCATGAGATAGGTAACGTGACTAGGCGAACGAAACTCCACCGACACCACGTCGTCCCGGTAAGGAGAGACAGAGGGCGGCAGCTCCCCCGCATGCCACTCGAACTGCATCTCGCAAGGCAGATACTCCACAGCGCCTGAGTCGCAGGAAGGAGGAATGGCGGCACTTGCAGCCGAAAATGTGAGCGAACACAGCGCGGCGAGCCAGAGTCCCGCGCGTACCATACACTTCAGAATAGCGTGGCGCCTGCGAGTGGGATCTTCTGCGATTCAGGCCCGCGCCGCGGCGCCAATCGCCGTTTCGCGGCTCACTTGCTGGGGTTCGTAGCCGACAATTTCGATACGGCCTTTAAAGTATGCGCCCTCCTCGATGACGATTCCAGGGGTCCGCAAGTCGCCCACTAACCGTCCGCCCTTGCGAATCGTAATCTTTTTGGTGGCGCGCAGGTCTCCTCTCACGCTGCCGAGCACTTCAATCTCGCGCGCCACGGCGTCCGCGGCCACCCGCCCGTTGCGGCCAATCGTCAGGCGGCAATCCGGTAATTCAATTCTTCCATTGACCTCGCCCTCTACGTGCAGACTTTCCCGGCTGGTGATCTGGCCTTGTATGACCATGGCCTTACCAATCACCGCGAGGTTCGAGACGATGGTTGCGGAGCTCGACACCGAGTCATAGGACTCGCCCGCATCATAAGAACGTCTGGAATGAGAGTCTTTGCGATCCGTCCACATACAGCAGCAGCTCTGACTTTCTTGTTATCGCACGAATCGATCACAGACCTCAGCCGTGCTGGTCATCTCGCTGGCAGTATGACGGTTCTGCCAGCGGGAAACCGCCCAGCAAAGCATCAGCCCGAACGCCGTGCCGCCTAAATTGATGATGACATCGCGAATCGCCGGATCGCGATCGGGGAAAAAGCGCTGCAGCAATTCGCTGCCCGACCCGACCAGACCTCCGGCCAGCAAAATCACCACGCTTTTGCCGCGCCCCGGCGGAATCGCCTGCCACAGCAGGATGGCCAGGACCGCAAACAGCGTGACGTGCACTCCTTTATCCGCGATGAAATGAAACAGCCAGTATACGCGATCGCTCACGTGAAAGTAGCGCAGCAGGATGGCGGAGAGCGAAGAGAAAGCTCGCTCGGAACTCTCCCCAGCCGCAGACGTTGAGGAAAAAGCGATCAGCCCCAGCCAGGCGGCGACCGCAAACCACCAAGGATTAGCAAGACGCTGTGCGTTTGTGTTCAAGCTGTTTTTGCCTTCCGACTTCGTACTGATCTCTTTGAGGCAGCGCTTCCGGCCGAATGCTGGGCAGCAGCGGTGCGAGCGAGACTCTGTTGCAGTGCCGTCATGATGTCAATGACCGGCGCTTTCCGGGGCTGTTTGGCGGGTGTGATCTTTTGTCCCTTCTGCTTTTTCTCAATGAGCTCTTGAACGCGCCGCTTGTATTCATCATGATACTGCTCCGGACGAAAGGGAGCAGCCAGGGTTTCAATGAGCCGTTTGGCTAACGCGAGTTCCTTGGCGTCGAAACGCTCTGCCGCGGCGGGCTTGACCTGGTTCATCGCATGCAGCTCCTCTACGAAGAACATCGTATGCAGCACAATTCCCTGCCCTGACGGACGCAAAACGGCGATGTGCTCGCGTCCATGCATGGCGATCTTCGCAATGGCGTTGTACTTGGTCTGCCGCATCGCTTCGAGTAAAAGCGCGTAGGGCCGGCTCAGCGCCTTTTCGGGAGCCACATAGTAGGAATTCTGTAGCAAGATCGGGTCAATCTCCTCCATGCGCGCAAACTGAAGTATTTCCATGACGGTGGCCGTAGGAGGCGCGATTTTTTTCAATTCGCCGGGCTCAATCACCACATATTCGTCCTTCCCGCTTTCATAGCCCTTGACGATCTCGGCGCGGTCCAAAGGCTTATCTTCGAGGGCGCAGTAGTAAACCTCTTTGACCCGGGAAAAGTCTTTCTTATGAAGCAAATGGAAGCGGATGGGCTCAGGCCGGGCGGCGGCAAAGAGACGAATCGGGAAGGAAACCAATCCGAAGCTCAAATAGCCCTTCCAAACGGTTGCAGGCATGCCTTAATTCTCTGAGCAAGTCGATTACCAAGGCAGCGTCGGGGGCTGGCGGTGAAGAGTTATGAATCCTTGGTAGCTTCGCACGTCGCTCTAGCGGAAACCGGCAGGCCGTTTGTTACAGCAAGACGCGCTCGCCGTGCTGCGGACCCAGGAGATATTGCGGGCTGATCCAGCTCGCCATCGGCAGACGGGTGATGGTGGGCTTGACCAGAATCAGGGTATTGTCTGTCTGGGTGTCGCGCGTGTTCTCACTCAAGATCTGATTCAGGCCTGGGATGTGCGACAGACCAATCAGGCCATTGCGTGTCACCGAACGCGAGGTCTGGTCCAGGCCGGTGAGGATCGCCCACTGGCCTTCGCGCAACCGCACGCTGCCCTTAAATGAGCGCTCGGCGATAGCCGGGATGGTGTCGTAGACCTGATTCCCAAGTGCGGTGTAATCGGCTTCTAAGTCGAGTGAGATCTCGCCATCGCCGTTGATATGGGGCGAAATCTTGAGCACCAGGCCGAGGTCCACGAGATCGACCTGGCCGATCGGGTTATAGATTCCCGGCAGCGCAGATTGCTGAAATCCGGAGTAGATCGCCTGTGGAATCGGGTACTTATCGCCGACGTGGAAGTTCGCCGTCTGCCCGTCAGCGACCACCACGGTCGCATCAAAAAGATTGCTGGTAAACGAATTGGAATAGGCTGCAAACAAGGCGCCATCGGCCACCCCTAGGCCAAACAGAGTGGCGCCGCCGCCCAGGAGGAATCCATTGGTAATGCCGCCCGGTATGGAGAAGATGGATTGGAACGCCCCGATATGGCCAAGGTCGAAAAGCTGAAACACGGTGGGAAGCGAAAGACCGTAATGATAACTTCGTTCCCGGTCCACCGCTAACAATTCCACTTCAATCGACACCTGCCCTTTCGGCAGCAGCAAGGCCTCGAGCAGGTCCCGGGCCACCCGGGCGCGCGTGATGTGATCACGAATTTCAACGGTGCGATTGACGCTGTCCCACAAAATGGAGCTGATGCCCAGCAAGGCGCGCACGGCGTTGGCTGCGTCAATAAGCTGTTTCTGATCGATGGCATCGGGCAGCGGCAGCGTAACGGCGATCTCTGGCTCATACTCGGCGCGTTTGGCGGTGGTGTCGCGAGCGACGAAAATGCTGTGCGAAGAAATCGGAAAGATAAAGGTGTCCGTCACATCCGTCAGCGCTTCCATGGCCGTGCGAAAATCCGCATGATCGATGCCGAAGCGGAGATGCGAGGGGAGTTGCAGTTCGGGATCAAAGACCACCTGAATCCCGTAGGCGCCTGCTACTTGGGTGAAGAGCGTTTTCCCATCGCCCTCTAAATGAAAGTCAACAAAGCCAGCGGCCGTTTCCAGGCGAGGCGGCGGCTGCAAAGGGGGCTGCGGCTGCCTTTCGAAAATACGCGTGAGCGGAGGCTCTTGTGAGGAACGCGAATCCGTTTCCGCCGCTGCCGTGGTTAACGGGTTCGCATCCGCGGCGACATTGGCCTTAGTGAGCAGCCGGGCGATGGGCGCCAAAATGTCGCGCTTTTGGCGGTAGAGCGGATTGCCGGGCTCCTTGATTGCCGCCTCTGCATAGAGCAAATAAGCGCGCACCAGATGCCCCTGCTCTTCAGCCTGGTGCGCTTCCCGCGCCAGACGCGACGCGCTTGGCTCGGCTGCGGCGCAGCAAGCAAGCGCCGCGATCAGGCAAAGAGCAGCTCGCAGGTTCAAATTTTGTGGACGTATTCCCGGTAAGAAGCGTGGAAAGCGATCCGCCGGTTTCTAACGGGTTGGCGCGACATAACCGGGCGGATGAGCGGCTCCTTCACCAAAGAAGTATTCTTCCATCTGCTTTAAAAGAAATTCCTGCGCCTCCGGGGTGCCGAGGTTCAGACGGTACTCGTTCATGATCATCTTCATCTGCTCCACCCACATGCGCCAGGCTTCTTTTGACACATTGTCATAGATGCGCTGGCCCAAGGGATGACCGTCGAAGGGTACCTCGTCCAGTCCCGGCAACTCCTTGTGCAGCTTAACGCAGTATACTTTTCGCTCGGCTTTGGGAGCCGGTCCTGTGGTGCTCGCCATAAGATTCTACGCTTACTTTGAGGATAGCCCAGCCGCAGCCGTTTTGGTGCTGCCGGTCGCGCGCTGCATGGCCGGAGGCTTTCGACCCGTGGACTGAAGAAACGACGACAGGCGCGGCGGAGGGGCAGCATCCCCCTGCGTCCGCTGCAACGCCTTCAGGTAGCTGAGATAGCGTGCGAGCACGCTGGCGCGAGCCGATTTTCGTATGCGACAGGTGCTCAGATCGAGCAGCAAATCGACCTCATGAGGCGTAAACGTGTGGCGCCTGAGCGTGCCCATCATCAGATCCTGAATAAGTTGATGAAACGACGTTATATCAACTGCTTCCGACCGTGTTTTCGTCAAGTAAAAACGTGGCCGGAAGGGGCAAAACATCTCTTGGGGCGTTCCCGCCCGGAGTCGCCTAACTCCTGGATTCACTGAGAGTTGACCGCAGGCGCCTGCACTGTACTCTCGTAGGAATTCCCGGATGCTCTTCTGGCTCGTGCACCTCTGGCCATATCTGCTCGGCACTCTGGCGTGCATGTTGTTGCTAAGCGGCCTGGATGACTTTATACCCCTGGCCATCTGCGTGTGGGGCTGGCTACAGAGATCCGACGGTCCTCCAGCCCGGCTTCTCCCGGCCGAGCGGCGCATCGCCATCTTTGTTCCCTGCTGGCAGGAATCCGGTGTGATCGAACGCATGGTCTGCGACAACATGGCGGCCATCCGGTATCGCAATTTCGATTTTTTCCTCGGGGTCTATCCCAATGATCCAGCCACACACGAGGCAGCAAGCGGGGCGGCTGCCAAGTTTCGCAACGTGCATGTGGCCGTATGCGGCCACCCCGGGCCGACCTCGAAGGCCGATTGCCTCAACGAGATTTACTCTTTCATGCGGGAATTCGAGCAGAAGCGCGGCGTGCACTTTGATACCGTCGTGCTCCACGACGCGGAGGACATGATTCATCCCGAGGCGCTTTCGATGATCGACCGAGAGCGCTCTCGCTACGGCATGGTGCAGGTGCCGGTGCTCCCTTTCGCCCGGCCTTTGCGGGAGATGACGCACGGCATCTACTGCGATGAGTTTTCTGAGTATCAGATCATCGATATGCGCGCCCGCCAGTTCAGCGGCTCGTTTGTGCCATCAAACGGGGTCGGCACAGGATTCGCCCGCGAGATTTTGGAGGAGCTGGCAGCTTCCCGGGATGGCTGCGTGTTCGATCCGGCCAGCCTGACGGAAGACTATGAGATCGGCGTGCACATCCATTTTGCAGGCTATTCCCAGTGCTTCGTGCCGCTCAAACGGGGCGCCTTTGGCTTTGCCGCCACTCGCGAATATTTTCCTCGCACCGTGCGCTCCGCCATTCGCCAGCGCACTCGCTGGGTTACGGGCATCGCCCTGCAATGCTGGGAACGCAAAGGCTGGCGCGGGTCCTGGTGGACACGCTACTGGTTTTGGCGCGACCGCAAGGGCCTGCTTGCAAATCCTCTCAGTTTTCTAGCCAATTTGCTCTTCACGGTCGGCGCGGTGAACTGGCTTGAAAGCGTCGCTGCTCACCGCCCCTGGGCTTTTGCGGTTTCCAATTCCCGGATCCTCGCCCTTTGCTGGCTGACTCTGCTGTTGCAGTGTCTGCGGCTTGCTCTGCGCATGGCATGCGTCGGACGAATCTTTGGCGCGAAGCTGGCTCTGACCGTGCCCCTGCGGTCCTTTCATGCAAACTTCATCAACTGCTGTGCATCCATGGCCGCCATGGCTCGTTATGCGCGCGCCCGGATCAAGCGCCAGCCGCTCACCTGGCAGAAGACCGAGCATGCCTATCCCGACCGCGCCTTGGTTCCCGAGCGCCAGGATCTCGGAGAGATCCTCCTTGCGAGCGGCAGCATCTCCGAATCAGAGCTGGCGCGCGCACGCAAGGAGCTTCCCGAGCACATGGATCTTGCCGAATTTCTTCTGCGCCAAGGTCTCATTTCCGATGACGACCTCTGTCAGGCGATGAGCATGCAGTCGGGTCTGCCTGCCGCACGCATCGATCCCGAAGGTGTGGACGAGCGAATCGTTCGCAGCTTGCCGCGCCATTTCGAGCAACGTTTTGGCGTGCTGCCCTTTGCAGTAAAAGAAGGCCGCCTGCGGATCACCAGCGCACACCTGCCCCCGTCCGAGCTCTTTGAAGAGCTAAGAAGATTTACCCGGCTGCCTGTTGAGTTCCAGCTTGTCAGCCGCCGCAATTATGAGGAATTAAGAAGAAGGCTGCTTGAAACCAAGCGCCACAGCGCAGAAAATCGCAACCCCTAAAGATCGCTCGCGACCGCTTGAGAAAAGCTTTGTCTTAGCGGGTGGCCGCAGCCTTCTCACGCCATTTGATGCTGCAACCAACACTTGGCTTTTGAGAGGCCGAAACCGGCTGGTCATTCAGAACCGCATCGATAGCCGCGCGCAGATCACGTCCGGTGACCGGAATTCCGTTGCCCGGGCGGCTGTCATCTAGCTGGCCGCGATAGACCAAGCGCCTGGATTTGTCAAAGAGATAGAAATCCGGAGTGCAGGCGGCCTGATAGGCCCGCGCCACCTCCTGCGATTCATCGTAAAGATAGGGGAAGTTGAATCCCACTTCGAGCGCCTGCTCGCGCAAACTCTCGGGCCGGTCTTCCGGATAGGCATCGGCATCGTTAGAGGAGATCGCCACAATACCCAAGGATTTCCCCTGATAATCCTTGCCAATTTGCGCCAGCTCCTGCTGCACGTGCTTCACATAGGGGCAGTGCCGGCAAATAAACATGACCAGCAAGGCTTTTTTGTCGTCGAAGTCATGGAGATTCACTCTCCGCCCTGAGACCACATCAGGCAGCTCGAAATGAGGCGCCTGAGTTCCGAGCTCCAGCATTGTCGATTCCGTGCGTGCCATATGTTTCTCACCCTCAGGGTAGCAAGGGCCGGCACGCAGGAGGATGAGACTACGGCTGATCCTAACTGCAGATCACTGGGCTGCCTTACTGGTTCTTCTCCGCTGCCGCCTTCAATTTTTCGCGTTGTTCCTTCAGAATCGCTTTGCGGCTCAGCCGGATCTTGTTGCCTTCGAGCGCCAGGACCTTGACCAGGATCTGATCGCCTTCCTTGAGCTCGTCCCGCACATTCTTGATGCGGCTTTCCGAGATCTCACTGATGTGCAATAAACCATCGGTGCCGGGGAACAGCTCGACGAAAGCGCCAAAATCGGCGATTCTGACTACCTTGCCGAGATAGGTCTTGCCGACTTCCGCAACGGCGGCGATATCGCTGACCATTTGCAGGGCGCGTGTGGCCGATGCGCCATCGGAGGCGAAGATGTTCACAGTGCCGTCGTCTTGCACATCAATCTTGACGCCGGTTTGATCGATGATCCCTTTGATAACCTTGCCGCCGGGTCCAATCAGCTCGCGGATCTTATCGGTTGGGATCTTGGTGGTGTAGATACGGGGAGCGTGCGGCGAGAGACTGGTGCGCGGCGCCGAAAGCGTCGCCAGCATCTTTTCGAGGATTTGCAGCCGGCCGCGGCGAGCCTGTTCGAGCGCCTCGCGCATGATCTTGGTTGAGACGTTCGGCACCTTGATATCCATTTGCAGCGCCGTGATGCCGTCCTTGGTCCCGGCGACTTTAAAGTCCATGTCGCCGTAATGATCCTCTGCGCCCGCGATATCGGTGAGAATGGCGTAGGAGTCCCCCTCAATCACCAGGCCCATGGCGATGCCCGCAACAGGGGCAGCGATCGGCACGCCAGCGTCCATGAGGCTGAGTGTGCCGCCACAGACGCTGGCCATCGAACTTGAGCCGTTTGATTCTAAAATGTCGCTCACCACGCGCAAGGTATAGGGGAAAGAGGCTTCTTCCGGAATGACAGGCTGCAGAGCCCGCTCTGCCAGCGCGCCGTGGCCGATTTCTCGCCTTCCCGGCCCGCGCATGAAGCCCACTTCGCCCACGCTGAACGGCGGGAAATTGTAGTGCAGCATGAAGCGTTTGGAAACTTCAGTCGGCTCGAGCAGCTCGATGCGCTGCTCGTCCTCTTTGGTTCCGAGCGTGGTGGTGACCAGCGCCTGCGTCTCGCCGCGCGTGAAGATTGCAGATCCATGTGTGCGCGGCAGCACACCCACTTCGCAGGTGATGGGCCGGATTTCGTCAAAAGCGCGACCGTCGGGACGCCTGCGCTCCTGCAGCATTTGATCGCGAAAGATGCGCTCTTTTAGATAATCAAATGCCTGCGCCGCTTCCGCCTGCTCGGCCTCTTCGGTGAATAGCGCGATGGCCTTCTCCTTCACCGCTTCGATGCGGCGATAGCTCTCAAGCTTGCCGTATTTTTCGGCGTTAAGCGCGTCGGTGAGTTCGGTTCTGAGTGCGGCGGAGATGGTCTCGAGGATCGTCTTATTGATCTCGGGTGGGGTGAAGGTGCGCTTCGGTTTTCCCGCTACCTTGACCAGTTCGCGAATGCCCGCGGCGATCTTTTTACAGCAATCGTGCCCGAATTCGATGGCATCGATCACCTCGGCCTCGCTGGCCTCATTGCCGCCGGCTTCGACCATCACGATACCCTCTTCCGTGCCGGCAACGACAATACTCAGCCGGGCATCTTTGGTCTCTTCATAGCTTGGATTGGCGCGAAAACTGCCTTTCACAAGCGCCACACGAACCCCGCCCAGCAGGTACGGGAACGGAATATCGGAGATGGCCAGAGCCGCACCCGCGCCCACGATGGCCAACACGCCCGGATCGTGCTGAGGATCCGCAGAAAGCACTAGCGCAATAATCTGCGTCTCGTTGTTGTAGCCCGGAGGAAACAGCGGGCGGATCGGCCGGTCGATCAGGCGGCTGGTGAGGATCTCTTTCTCCGAGGGGCGTCCCTCGCGCTTGATGAATCCTCCCGGAAATTTGCCCGCCGCGTAGGTGTATTCGCGATAATCCACCGTGAGCGGGAAAAAACTGGCGCCAGGTTTGGGCTGCTCGGCTGAGCACGCCGTGACTAATACGACAGAGTCTCCTGAACGAACAACGACGGCCCCATTGGCCTGTTTTGCAACTTTACCGGTCTCGAGCGAGACCTTTGACCCGTGCAGGTCAATTTCAACTGTGTGTGGCATTGAGTCTTCCCAGTATTGGGATTAAGTGAGGACTTAGAGCGAACTGTTAGGATCGGCAGTCCGGGCAGACGACTTCGCACCGAAAATCGCGGTCTTTAGTGCCGGATACCCAAGCTTTGAATCAGCGCCTGATAGCGTTGCGGATTGCGATCTTTCAGATATTTGATGAGCTTGCGACGCCTGGCCACCATCGTCAGCAGCCCACGCCGCGAATGGTGGTCTTTGCGATGTGTCTTCAGATGCTCCGTTAGCGACGAAATACGCTGGCTCAGGAGCGCAATCTGCACCTCTGGCGAGCCGGAATCCGTTTTGTGTATCCGGTACTTATGAATGATTTGCGATTTTTGCTGGGCCGCCAGCGCCATGCCTGAAAACGATACTCCTCGTCTTTACCTTAATCTCTTTTTTATACGCTATTAGAGTAACATAAACCGCACAATCCTCGCTCGAAAACGCCGGCATCGGATTGAGCAGGAAGTCTGTAACCGCAAATAAGACAGCTCTGTCTAAAGTGGGAATGCTTGTAGCGGTTGTACCGGTCCGGTGGTGGACGCTCGCTTTGCGAGGAGTGGCGGCGATTCTGTTCAGCATCCTGGCGTTTAGTGTGCCCGGCATCACGCTGGCCTTCCTGGTGGTGTTATTTGGCATCTACGCTCTCTTGGATGGCGTCTTAGCGCTGATTTCCGCGGTGCGTGCGGCTCACGGACATCGCCACTGGGGAGCCTTCCTGGCCGAAGGAATTGTGGACATCCTGGCCGGCCTGTTTACGCTCTTTGTGCCCGGATTGACATTAGTCTTTCTGGTTTACCTGGTAGGCGCGTGGGCCGTCGTGACCGGAATTATGGAGTTGTCTGCCGCCATGCGCTTGCGCCAGCATGTGGCAGGCGAATGGCTGCTCGTGCTCACCGGTATTGTCTCGATACTCTTTGGCATTCTGGTTTTTTGGGCGCCGATTGCGGGCGCACTGGTGATCGCCTGGTGGCTGGCAGCCTATGCGCTGGTCTTCGGCGTGCTTCTGCTCACGCTCGCGTTCCGCTTACGCTCCCTGCATCGCCGCTTGAGTTCCCCTGAAACGAGGCCAGCTTAGATTTTTCATTCTGCAAGGATGCCCGGCAGGCTGATACTGCTTTTACATCTGGCGTTGGCCTGCTGGCCGCAGACGCTGCAACAGCCCTCAGAGCCACCGCCTAAGAGCGGCAGCGGTGAACTCCATCGCGAGGAACAGAATCGCAACCAGCCGCAGCCGCCGAATCCCGAGCGTTGGAATCTCTACTGGCAGATCACCGCGATTCCGGATTTTCACGGCCATTTCCGCTCACCTTATGCCGGGCCCTACAGCTTGCAGAATCGAAATGAGCTCGATTCTTCGCTCACCAGCACTCTCTTTTTCGGCTTGCGCCTGACTGATTCCACGCAGATTTACATCGATCCCGAGCTGGCCGGCGGCAAGGGCTTCAGTGGCGTCGATGGCGTTGCAAATTTCCCCAATGGCGAACTGCCACGCGTGGCAACCGTGGTTCCGGAGCCGTATATTGCCCGCGCCTACATGCAGCAGGATTTTGGATGGGGCGATGCGCGCGAAAGCATGGAAAGCGAAGCGAATCAGCTCGCCGGTGAGCGGCCCATGGATCGCTACACCTTAATCATCGGTCGCTTTAGCGCCACGGATTTTTTCGATGACAACCGCTACAGCCATGATCCACGGACGCAATTTATGGGCTGGGCTGCCATGTATAACGGCGCCTGGGACTATCCGGCGGACACACGCGGCTACACCAATGGCGTGGTGCATCAGCTACACACAAAAAATTGGACCTTTACCTACGGAAGCATGCTGGAACCGCTGACTGCAAATGGCATGCGGTTGGACTGGCGCATCTCACGCGACCGGGGCGATGTCTTTCAAATCGAACGGCGCTGGATGATCGGCAAGCGCCAAGGCGCCATCCGGCCACTCGGCTTTTTGCTGCACACCGACTCGGGCAGTTATCAAGAGGCCTTGGACCTTGCCGCCAAAACGCATTCGGTTCCCCATATCGATGACACCTTGCGGGTGGGGCGTTTGAAGTACGGCTACGGGGTGAGTTTTGACCAGGAAGTCACCTCGAGTATCGGCGTCTTCCTGCGATTGGGGTGGAATGACGGCCATACCGAGTCATTCGCCTTCACTCCCATTGACCGGCTTGCTAGTGGGGGCGCATCGGTTACGGGAACGTATTGGCGGCGGCCTTTCGATACGGCGGCATCGATGTTCACGGCCAGTGGTCTGTCAGCGGTCCATGCAGCCTATCTTGCCGCGGGCGGTCTCGATTTTATGATCGGCGATAGGCACTTAAACTACGCCCCGGAATACGTTTGGGAAAGCTACTACAGCGCTCGTCTCAAACCCGGCCTCTTCACGAGCCTTGATCTCCAGTACATTGCAAATCCCGCATACAACCACGATCGCGGCCCGGTGTGGGTGGAGAGCCTGCGGCTGCACCTCGAATGGGGCAGGTGAAGGACCGCCAGCTCGCCTGTTTAAATAGAGCTTTTTTTAAGCGGCGCCTTTCGCGCCGGCGGCAGACTCGGGGCGCGGGATACAGCGGTTTTGCGCTCGCCGAGTTCCACCCGGCCAGAGAGCGGCTTGAATACCGGTCCGCCACAGACCGCCACGCCAGTCTGCGTAAGCGCCCGCAGGAAATTGAACAGCACTGCGTAGACGGCCTGTTCCGTCACTGTCTGGCGTCCGGGCATGCGAAACGTGGCCGGTAGCTCCTTCGGGATCTGGAGGCGAACCGCGTTCGGCACCGGCCGCCCTTCCGGATCAAGCTGGTTGGCAAGCCAGAGAGGCGTTTGCAGCACGCTGCCGGTCCTGCCATCCACATAGAACTGGCAGCGCGAAAACCAACCCAGATTCGCCGGATCTGCGGCATCAAACAGCAGCAGAGGCGCTACCCGGTCGGCCGCAACCAGATCGAGCAACAGCCCGCGCTGCTGATTTTCAATCTTGTGCTGAAATCCCGTTTCACGCGCAATATTTGCGAGGATCTCCTGATCGAGCTCAAGCAGCAGATATTTGTACTTTCCTGCTTCAAGAACCTGCATGGGGGTAAATATGATTCTAGCCGTGAGCCGTATGTGGCATGGCGCCATGCAGCCGCTGCGCATGCTCCCGATATACGGCGTGATCATGATCGCTAAACTGGACGAGCTTCACCACGTGCACCGGCCCAGTATGATCGTGTAGCCAGGATGCCACTGTTCTCACTGCAATTTCCGCGGCTTCTTCCAGAGGATAGCCATAAGCGCCTGTACTGATCGAAGGGAAGCTGATGGTCCTTACACCGCGCTCGGCAGCCAGCTCCAGACAGGTGCGGTAGCAGGAGGCAAGCTGTTCGGGTTCACCGTGTTTGCCATCCCGGTAAATGGGGCCGACCGCATGAAAGACATATTTGGCGGGAAGCTTGCCGGCTCCCGTTACCACCGCTTTGCCAGGCTCGCAGCGCCCAATCTGCGCGCGAATCTGATCGAGCTCGCGCATAATTTCCGGGCCGCCAGCCCGGTGGATAGCGCCATCCACGCCTCCGCCGCCCGCCAGCGCCGCATTCGCAGCGTTCACAATCGCATCCACAGCGATCTTTGTAATATCGCCTTTCAGCAGTTGCAACTGGTGCAGCCCCAGTTGGATGACAAAATCCGAAGCCATAATCGCCTCACAAGCACTGTCTCATGGCATCGAGCAGGAAATCCACGTGTTCATCGGTTGCCAGCGGTCCCATAGTCCCGATACGCAGTATTTTCCCGGCAAGCTGTCCCAAACCGCCTGCAATTTCAATATTGAACCGCTCAAAAAGCCTGGCGCGGAACTGCGCCTCATCGACGCCTGCGGGCGGAAACACAGTGGTGACATGCCAGATGCGATCCTCGGAGCGCTTCACCAAAGGTTCAAAACCTAGCTGTTTCAGGCCCGCTATCAGCCTCTGATGAGCACGGAAATGGCGATCCCATCGTCGCATGAGTCCTTCTTCTTCGATGGCCCGCAGCGCCGCATACATCGCGTAGTAGAGCGGGGGCGCAGGCGTGTGGTGATAGACGTGCGGCGGGTCAAAGTATTTCTCAAGCAGCCGCAGATCGAGATACCAGGTAGACATCTCTTCCGGGCGCTTCTCAAGCCACGCCCAGGCGCGCGGCGAAAGCGAAATGGGCGACAATCCCGCAGGGCAGCTTAAGCCTTTTTGCGAGCAACTGAAGGCCACATCGATGCCTACCTCATCCATCTCCACCGGCATGGCGCCAAGCGAGGTCACCGTGTCGGCAATCACCAGCGCATCCACCTGGCGTGCAGCGGAAGCGATGGCCCGGCCCGATTGATAGGCGCCGGTAGAGGTCTCCGCCTGCACGAATGCCACCACTTGCGGCCGCTCGCGTTCGATAAACTGCGCTGCTTCCTCGGCATCGAAGACTTCGCCCCAGGGCCGTTCGAGGCGCACCACACGGGCGCGCTGCCGTGTGGCCATAGCGGTCATCCGGTCTGCAAAATGGCCGGCTGCGAAGATGGCTACCTTCGATCCCGGCAAGACGAAATTGGCCATGGCTGCTTCCATAGCGCCGCTTCCGCTCGCCGGAACCACAAATGTCATCTCATTTCGAGTGCCAAATGCCTGCCGCAGACCGGCGCGGATCTCCTGGATGAGCTCTAAAAAGTACGGGTCGCGGATGCCTACCAGCGGTCCGGCCATGGCCTCATAGACTCGCGGTTCGGCCATCGACGGACCGGGACCGTAAAGAAGCCGTTTGGGCGGTGCAATGGATTTCGTTTCCGTCAGCATTCCTTCAACTTATCAAGCATAGGATGTTTCAACGGAGCATCTTGTGCTCCAAACGCGTCTTATAGGCGCACACACGCACGAGAAGGGAGACGATTCTTATGGCCGATCCTCAAGCTCAACCGATTCTGGTCACCGGTGCGACCGGACGTCAAGGCGGGGCTGCCCTGCGCCACCTTCGCGGACGCGGTTTTCGGATTCGAGCCGCAACGCGCAACCCGGACAAGCCTGAGGCGCGCAGCCTCCTCGAGCCGGGAGTCGAAGTGGTGCGGCTCGATCTGGATGATCCCGCGTTGCTTGCACAGGCGGTCGAGGGCGTCTATGGCGTTTTCTCCGTACAAGATTTCAGACAAGGCGCAGAAGCCGAGATCCGCCAGGGGATTGCACTGATTGATGCCGCCCGGAAGGCGCAAGTGCAACATTTTGTCTACAGCTCGGTGGGCTCGGCGGATCAAAACACGGGGATCCCCCATTTTGAGAGCAAAGCACGCATTGAAGAACATCTGCGCCAGAGCGGCCTTCCGTTCACCATCCTCCGCCCGGTTTTCTTTATGGAAAACTGGCTGGCCATGAGGAGCATGATTGACCAAGGCGTGCTGGCATTGCCGCTTCAGCCGGAAACGCGTTTGCAGATAATCGCGGTGGATGACATTGGAGCATTTGTAGCCATGGCCTTCGAGCATCCCGAACGGTGGCAGGGGCGGGCGCTGGATATCGCCGGCGACGAGTTAACGATGAATGAAATTTGCCGCGCCTTGTCGCGCGCCAGCGGTCATGAGGTGCGCTACCACCAGATCCCCTGGCAGCAGTTTCAAGAGCGCGCCGGAGACGACATGACCACCATGTGGCGCTGGTTTGAACAGACCGGTTATCAGGTCGATATTGCAAGCATTCGCCGCGAATATCCGAACCTTTCTGGTTTTGAACGCTGGCTGCACAAGCACTGGCCCCGGAGGGAAGCACAAGTACAAGCGGCCGGTTAGCGATCTCGAGAAAATAGTGACGTTGTGCTTTTGAATTTCACTCACGCCGCACCGGCGGTTCTGGCGGCTTTTCTCGCCTCTTTCGTTGAGTTTGTAGAGGCTTTGACGATCGTTCTGGCGGCCGGCTTGACACGCGGCTGGCGTTCCGCTCTTCTAGGGGCGGCCTGTGGCGCTCTGCTGCTCGCCGCACTGGTAGCTGGCATGGGATCCAGTCTGCGGTTCATCCCGCTTGCCTTCTTGCAGCTCGCCGCAGGCCTGCTACTTTTGCTGTTTGGAATGCGCTGGCTGCAAAAAGCCATACTGCGAGCATCAGGAAGATTACCAGTTCATGATGAAGAAAAGATCTTCGCCCGCCAAGCTCAAGCCTTGAGCCGGCAGGCAGGCGCTGCCGCCGCAATCGATGCCGCCGGGTTTCTTACCAGCTTCAAAGGCGTTCTGATTGAGGGAGCCGAAGTAGTCTTTGTGGTGCTTACGGTAGGCGCCGCCGGAGGATTACTGCTGCCGGCCAGTGTGGGCGCGCTCTCAGCAGGAGTTGTGGTGATGTTGCTTGGAATCGCTCTGCACCGCCCACTTGCAAAGGTGCCCGAGAATCTTCTGAAATTCGCCGTGGGGCTCCTGCTTTCCTCTTTTGGCGTGTTCTGGATCGGGGAAGGCGCGGGTGTCCGGTGGCCCGGCGGAGATGTGATGGTTCTGGCTTTTATCGCTATCTTTCTGTTCGGTGCACTTGCCGCGGTTCTGTTGCTAAAAAGGAGCGCTCGTGCGGCGCACGTTTCATCACTTTTAAAAGAATGAGCGCCGCTATTTCCGCCATCGTGCTCGCTGCCGGCATGGCGACACGAATGGGGCGCCTCAAACAGCTCTTGCCGTTTCGTGGGAAAGTCCTCCTCGAACACGTGCTGGATACGCTTCGCAGCGCCGGTATTGAGGAAATTCTGCTTGTTTTGGGATTTGCAGCGGACCAGATTCGCTCGCAAGTGCGACTGGACTCCATCAAGGTGATCCTCAACCCCGCTTATCGGGAAGGCATGGCGTCTTCACTCCAAGCAGGCATCGCAGCCGTAAGCCCCGGTCGGGAAGCCGCGCTCATCGTGCTGGGCGATCAGCCGCTCGTGCAGCCCGGCACGATTCATCAGCTTATCGCAGCCTATCAACAGGCCAAGCCTCCTTTTACCATTCCTGTCTATGAGGGCCGGCGCGGAAATCCTGTGCTGATCGACCGTGCTGTATTCCCCGATATTTTTCAGCTCTCAGGCGACACCGGTTGTCGTAAGCTGTTTCCCGCCTATCGAGAGCAGATCCTCGAAGTGCCGGTCGAAGATCCAGGCGTTCTCTTAGATATCGATACTCAGGAAGATCTAGCTGATCGCTGAGTGCGCCAAGCTCATCGCTTTTCGCTTCAGCAAGGCGTAGGCTCCAAACAGAACAGCCGAATAGAAGAGGTCACCGAGCACGGTGTAGCCAAAAAAGGGAAGCGCCGCTACGTAACAGGCAAGCAGTCCCGCGGCAGTGTGCGGATAAACGGAGCTGGCGTGCAGCCAAACAAAGAAATTCGTGATCAAGTAAAATTGCACGCTGCCGGCAAAAGCGACTGCGCCAATGCGCCCGGGCTGGGAGGTCTGACGGAGAAACACGCGGCCGAGCAGCACGTTTATCAAAAAGCAGCAATAAATGATGAGCGTGCCCCAGGAATAGGCCGGAAAACCTGCCATGTGGCTGAGAATCGGGTCCGTTACAAGCATGGCAAGCAAAGGAACCGCATAGGCTTGCCAGCCGCGGAAGCGGGCGCCGCCAAATAACGCTAAGCCGCCCACCGGCGCGAAATTCGGCGGGTGCGGAACCAAACGCAGAAATGCCGCAGCCACTGTGAGCGTAAGGGCAAGCGGCTGGAACCCAGAAGACTGCTTCTGCTCCATGTCTTTGCTTCAGTATAGCCGCTGTTTGCCCCTGCTTACCACGACGCGGGTGGATCGCTCGCCGGGAAGCTTTCTTCAATCGCCACATCCCGAAGCTGATCGTCATGGCGCTTACGGCCGCAGCAGCGGGCGTTCTTCCATAAAACAAACCCGGCGAATGGAACGGCAACGCCTAGGGCAAAATAGGTAAATTTTCGAGCCCGGCTGATCATTTGTGCCATATCTGATTTTCCCTCCGTATTGATGTGTGCAGGGGGAAGGGCGCTACAGAGGGCTGGGCCGTTACGGCCTGGGCCCTGGATTCTTAGTTCTATTAGAAATCTTACGTTTGTTTTGGCAAAAGATTCGCGAGATCTTCGACCGCGCTGGCGATCATGCCGGCATCACCGCTCAGGGCCGCAGTACCGATCTCAATTGCTGCTGCGGCGATCTTCAGGATTTCCTCATATCGGTTCAGGCGTGCCAGCGATTTCTGTGCGGCGGAGGTCACCGCCTCGATGCGCGCCAGATCGCCCGCTATCGAATCTAATGTTCCCTGGACGGCAAGCTGAATCAGGCGATTATACACATCATCTAAGCGCTGCTCTGCCTCTCGCAGCGCAGCCCGCTGCTCGGGAGAAAGCTCATCAAAATGTTGCGTTCGGTAATCATCCAGAAAGTCGGCCATGCGGGCGAAAGCAGCCGCTGCCGCCCGCGCCTGATCCCCCGCATCCATCTGAGCAGCCATAGCCTGGTAGCGCTAGCGAAACGCTCTCTGCACTTGGGGTACGAGTTGCTGCAGCCTGGCGACATAGGGCTCAAGTGCAAGCCCCACTTCTTTCGCCTTAAGCTGGGACGCCTTCGCTGCCAGCTCGTGATGGCCTTGTGAGATTTGTTGGAGTGCCGTGATGTATGCTTCCGCGCCCTGCCTCCGATCGTCGATTTCTTTCATGTCCTCCGTATAAGCGCGGTCTAATAGCAGGACAACGGCCGGATCCGCTCTTCCATCCGCATCCTGATAGCGCGCCCGCAGCTCCCTCCGCTCTTCTTCCAGCATCCCCTGGTAATCTCTCGCAATCTTCGCAAATGCCTCGGTGATATGCGAGACGCTGCTGTCGGCTTCTTCTAGATAGCGGATTAAATGGCTTCTTTGATAGTGTTCGGAAGCAGCTTGCGCGACGAGTCCGGCGAGTTTGCCTACCGCCTGGATTTGCGAGGCGGTCAGATTCGCCGTCGTGGCCGCTTGCATTGAGGCCGCCGCGCTCGGAGCCGTTACGCCCGAAGTCTTCGAGGAAGCGAACTCCTGCATCGCTTGGAAAAAGGCGCTAAGCGTCGCAGAAGCAGCACCAAGCGCGCCGGCTTCAGCTTGAAAGCTGGCGCAGGCGGAACTCTGCGGCTCTCGCGTATTCACTTGCTTCGCGTTTTCCCCGATAAAGACCGGCCGAATGGGCTCGCGATAAAAGTGGATCCGACCACAAGCACCATACAGATCGGCAAACAGCGGCGGACCTTGCTGAATCACCTGCTCTGAACTTGCCGCGAACGTCGCAATCGCTTGCGGGGAGTTGCAATCGGTAGAGAACAAGAGCACGGCGACGATGCAGAAAATACAAGGCTGGCCCTTGCCCGGTTTACCACTGCGAGAATGCCGCGCCCGCTTTGCTGACATGCGGTCTTAAGCCCGCAGTCCCCTGAGATTCCGGTAAGCGATCAAGCAACGGTCCACGGCTTCGAGTTCCGGATAATCGCTGCCTTCCTGCTCAATCAGATAGTATTCGGCGCCACCGGTGCGTTCGGCGGCCTCAAAGAGCTGCTTCCACGGCACCACACCTTCGTTAAACAGCACGCGATACCCCTTTTGCGGAGACCACTCCTTCAAATGCATGGAGCGGATGCGGCCCGGATTTTGATTCACCCATGCAACCGGATCTGCGCCCGCCGCCACACAGGTGCCTACATCCAACTGAAGCATCACGCTCTTGTCCGTGTTGGCCGCAAGCACATCCATGGGCCGCTCGCCGTTGATCGGCCTCCATTCGAGTTCATGGTTGTGATAACCGGCATGAAAGCCTTCCTTTTCCATCGCCCGATTCGCTTCATTCAAAACTCCGGCGACGTGCTTCCACCCATCCAGACTGTCGATTCTTCCCGCACTCGCGAGCACGATGAAGCGCGTTCCCAGGATCTTGTTCAGCTCCATGGCCTTGTCCATACCCTGGGAGGAGAAAGAAACCATCCCGTTGTGGGTCGAATAGCATTTGAGGCCGAGCGAATCCAGTTGCTGTCGCACCTGCTTGGCGTAATCGGGAGTCCACGAGTAATAAGGCGCGAAGAATTCCACGCAGCGATATCCCATGTGCGCCACTTGCTGCACGGTCCCGGATAAGTCTTGACTGAGTGCGTTTCTTACCGAGTACAGTTCAAGACCGATCGGGATCTGTTTGTTTGAGGCACGCAAGGCGAGCGATGCTGCACAAGCCGCCAAAAACGATCTGCGAGAAAACGAATGCGGGCTCATCCTGACATCGCACAATATCACATAAACAGGAGACCGCGCCTAGTAGAGGATCACGAAACGGCCATCTTTGCGCGCGCATGCGGCCACCAGACTCCAGGCCGGAACGCCGGCGGCGCTTCCTGTTTCCGTGGGAATGGGTTTTAGCGAACGATCGAATACCTGCCAGCGCAATGAGCCGCCCCGGCTCCAGCGCATACCCTCGGTCCAGGCCAGCAGCACATCACCCGAGCGATTTTCAGCCAGAGCCGGATACTTTTGAGTTAAGCTGCCCGGCGCGGTGACCACCTGAGTAACGCGATCCCCGGCATCGTCAACACGCCCGAACTGTACTCGCTTTTCATCCTCCCAAGCTGCATACATACCGCTCACGCCTCTGGCGAAAGCTTCCGAGCTCATCACGCAGTAACTCACATCCCATTTCGCAATATCTGAGCCGGCAAAGTGATCGCCATGGTCGCGCGACTCCAGAAGATACATATCGCGATGCACGGTTTGCCAGGCCGTCCGGAAAAGGACAAAAATATCTCCTTTGTCATTTGACCCGGCGTCCAGAGAGCAACAGCCACAAGCTCCCGTGGGCTGGTCGAAAATGATCCGCTCAACAGAAAACGTTTTTCCGCCGTCCTCGGAACGCGTCATCCAGACGCGGCGAAACGGTTCTCCCTGCTTCCCTGGAATGGGTGCGTGCCAGAAGACATACACTCGGCCGGATGCATCCGTAGTAATTGCGCTTCCGCCATCAAGGCCGTAAGCAAAGTGAATCAGATTTCGGTCCGGCTCGAAGGCAGTTCCTTGGCGATTGAGCCGCGCAAATAGCAAGGGTGTGCGCCCCCCGTTTTGAGAGGCAGCAGTTTGCGAGCCATTCCAAATCACATATACTTGACCTTGTGGTCCGACGGCGATGCGGCCGCCGCGAATGTTGCCGATCGCTACAGCGCTTCCCGGCGTGGCATTCACGCGCACCGGCTTTGAAAATGTTTCTCCATCCCGCGAACGGCAATAAAACAGATCGCCCGCTGCTGGATTTCCTTTGAAAAAGAGCACATGTATCACACCGGAAGAATCCACCGCGACTTGGGGCTGAATGCCGTTATCCGGCGTGCGTTTGAGCTCCACCAGGGGCGAACTCGACAGGGAGACGGCGAGAACCAGCAGGGAAAAACAGATTCGCATCATTTATCCGCTATTATCAGGTGAATGAATATGCGCGCGAGTTCGTGGTTGCTGGGAAGCTTGCTTTTACTGTCGCCCATCTCCGCAGGGTGGTGTGCATCGATCGGGACCGTGAACCAACTCGTCATCTTTGGCGATAGTCTTTCCGATGACGGAAACGCCCTCTATCTTGAGAACGAGTACAAGAACATCTTCGGCCAGTATCCCTCGGGCGTGCCCGTTCCCATCCCTCCTAACTACACGTATGGCAAATTTACCGACGGACCTGATACGACGCCTGCTACCAGTGCCCCAACCGGCTTATGGATCGATCAGTTAGCGTCCAAAATGGGCCTGTCGCAGCCGCAAGCCTCCTACTCTGGCGGAACGAACTACGCTACTGGTGGGGCGCAAACCGGTTTTAATTCCTCTTTCCCAGCCGGCATTCCTTACGTGGGTGACCAGTTGGCATGGTTTGAAGGTTCGCATTTAACCGGAATTCCCGCAAACGCCTTATATGTCTTTTGGGCAGGCGCTGATGATATTTTTGCAGGCAACAGTGGCACAACTGCGGCAAATAATATCGCAAACTACATCTCCACCCTTCACGGCATGGGCGCACAGTATTTTCTCTGGTTGAATCTGCCGAATCTGGGTCCGGGATTTCAGGCATTCGACACACAATACGCAGCAGATCTTGCAGCTCTCCTGAACAGCGGCATCGACGTTGTGGGCGTGAATGTGAATGCGCTGTTTGCAGCGATTCTGGCTAACCCCAGCGCATACGGATTTACAGACACAAGCGATCCGGCCTGGTGCGGGGCGGGAGCTTTGCCGAACTGCGCGACTAATAATCCCAACAACTTTCTCTTCTGGGATGGTACGCATCCCACCACAGCCGCCGATGCGCTGGTAGCGCAGCTCGCCTTTGACGATATCGAGGGAATCCCACCGGTTACCAGCGTTCCCGAGCCCGCCGACGCTCTCCTGCTGTGCAGTGGCATCGGCAGCATCTGGTTTCTGTCTCGCAAAAAGCGCCGAGCGGGATGCGATTCGCGCTGACCCGGCCTGCAAGCAGAACTCTGTTCCTGGCGTTAAAGGCTAAAACCGGAAAATCGCTGCAACCGGCGATCCATTCGGCATTTTGCTGTTCGGAGCCACCAGCACTTGGCCGGCGTGCAGGATGGTCTGCACAGCAGCATCATTCACCAGGTCCTCATCACTCGAAGCCCCGGTTTCGCGCCCTTTGACCGTGTAGGTGCTTTCATCAAACGACCCGGTCGTCTCGAGCGAATCCGAGATCAAGAGCGTGAGCACGCGCCCGTCATGAGCAGCTCGGAGGACATCTTTGAGGCGGTTCGATGCCCCGGCGCCGACTTTGTGGTTATATTCCGCCAGCGCGCCATCGACTCGGTTGTCATAGCAGCGCAACAGCGCATTGATCGCCCGGGCGTGCATCTCTCCGGCTTTCAGCCCGTTCGGTGCGCCCTGGACAGCCTCCTCTGCCAAATGAGGATAGGTGTTCGTCTCGCGATAGAGTGCTATTTCATCTTCCACGCCCGCAAGCACCAGCGGTTCGCTCCGCCCTCGCAGCACCTCATTCACTCCCCGATCCAACTGACGGAAAAAATGCGCCACATACTGATCCTGAGTCTCACGCCCGTAGCTGGTGGTAAACATGGGGCCTCGCGCCGAACCAGACGAGGGTCCCGTGGTCGCGCTCTTGGCCGCCAGATGATCGGGTTTGGCCGCATTCATCCATTCATCGAAGCTCGTGACAATGCTGCTTGGGAAAGGAATCTCTTCCGAGGTGCGCAACGTGCACCGCAACATGCGCACATTCTTCTTACTTAATGCCAGTAAATAAAACACGGCAGGCCGCGTCAGTTGCGGCAGCAAAGGGCGAATGTAAAAGTGAGGCCCGATTACGGCGCGCGCCTTCACCGGTTCCTCAATCCATACGGTACGGAATACGTCAGGTGAGCGAAAGACTCCCATCGATTGCCCCTGAGGCTGTTCGCCCTGCACGATCGCATCCCAATCGGCGATGCTTTCCAACAGCTCACGCCCCTGCGAACCATGGTTGCTGATCTTTTCCTCAAGCGACTTGACCGTCTGTTTCCATAACAGAGCATTTGCCCGGGCGCTTTGGCTGGGCGGCAACGCGCTCAGCGGAAGGTAAACACTCAGACAGGGACCACCACTGGTGAGTATGCTCTTCAAGTCCTTGACGCTTTGGAATTCAGCCGGAATCGTCTTTACGCTGTTCATCTACCTAGAAGACCAACAAGCTTCGAGAGCGTTACTTACCTCTTTTTAGCTTACTGGCGGAGCCTTTGCCGCAGTTTCGCATGCAAGCATGCGAAAGGAAGGGGAACCCGAGCGAAGAGGAGAGAGCTTAACCGGCCTTGCCTAGCTCGATCATCGTGATTTCTGGGGGACAATTAAAGCGCACCGGCAGACTGGAGCAACCCGCCCCGGGACTGGTATAGCCATACATCGGCCCGTGCCGCCAGGCGCCCATGATCAGAGCGCGCGGAGCCTGGGCATGATGGAACAAGGCGCCGAGTAGCGGGAAGCGGATCTGGCCGCCGTGCGTATGCCCGCAGAGATAAAGATGAACGCCCGCTGCGGCCGCCTCGCGATAAAGGTCCGGGGTGTGAGCGAGCAGAATCTTAAAGCCCTCGGGCGGTACGGCATCGAGAGCTGCGGGAAGGTCATCGCAGCGAAAATCGTAGGGGTCATCCACACCCGCCAGCCAGATCGCTTCTCCTCCTTTCCGAATCGCTATAGCGTCGTTCACGAGCCATTGCACGCCCATCTCCTCCAAACGGAATGCGATCTCAGAAACATCGTGATTGCCTAAGATGGCGTAAACGCCGTGGTCGGAGAGAAGATGGGAGAGAATCAACTCCACGCGCGGATATACTCGCTCGCAAGAACCCTCATTTCGGAAACGAAAATCCCCCGTGATCACACACAAATTAGGCCGCAGATCAGCTATTCGCTCCGCCATAACTTCAGCAAGACCATCCACGCCGTCTATGTGGAGATCGGAGAGATGCAGAATGCGAAAGCCGTCGAAGGCCGGTGGAAGATGCGAGAACTCGAAGCGAATTTCACGAACGGTAAGGCGAAGCGCATTCGCAACGCCTCGTGGATACAGACCGCTCGCCTTAAGCCCCAGACGCAAAAGAGGCTTCAGGCAATAGCGCTCCAGATAGCCAAAAGTCTCATGGCGCCGGCAGGGCCGGCCCAGTGCGGCATAGTATTGCTCGATCTCGATTCGGCGGCGGAGCCGGGCAGCAAGGGAGCGTTCCTGTAGTAATGAGGATGTCATCTAAAGCAAATTCCCGATTTAGTGATCGAACGGCGGCTGTGGTGGGAACAAGCGCACGCGAGCGCGATCGAGCCGCATCTCTTTCATCCTAGCTTGCAGCGCCTGTCAGAAAAAAGGCCCCGGAACAAGCCGGGGCCGGCGAGCGGTTGAGACAGGAAGAGGGGTAGGAGGAGGAACGATACCCGATCTCCGGATCCCCTCACTTTTTGGCTTTCATGCGACGACGAATGCCGATTAAGCCAAACAGCGTAAGCCCGCCTCCCAACAAAGAGAGCGACATCGGCTCGGGAGCAGGCGCAAAACCGGCAACATCGACCGTGACATCATCCTGCACAGTGATGCTGCCCGGAACAAAACTGGTTGCGTCGGTCTCGATCACCAGGACATCCGAGAATGACCCAGGGGGAATATCACTTCCCAAAAAGCTGAAATGAATGGTCGAGCCGTCGCTCGAGCGCGAAATAGAATACGGATCGACAGTTGAAATAGGTAAATGCACTCCACCCAAAATGCCGACATCCGTACGGTATCCCGTAAAGTCACCGGTAGAGATGCTTTCGATTGTGTCCGTTGCAGAATTGTTTTGTACCAGAATCGCAAAATCGAGACAGCCGCTACAGAATACGTTTTGCGTGTCGGCCACAACCGCCTCCGCATACTGGATGCTCAAAGCTCCCATAGATGCCGAGGTGGGAGGGATGTAATCTTCGAGGGTGTAGTTTGAGGGATTAAATGTGAATACGTCGCCCGGGCCTAATACTACATTGCCGGGTTGCAGCAGGGTCGCGTACGCCGAAGGCAGGGTCAGCAATAACCCGGCCAAAAGAGAGAGCGAAATTTTTTTCATTAGATAGATTAGCCTCCTAAGCTGGTTAAATTACCGGTTTCGCTGGTAATTGATACAGTAATTATAGGTGGGGGTTTTCTCAAAAAGGAAGCCGCAATTTTCGTAAAAGTACCAGAAAATGGACTCCTAGTACTGACAAGTTTCCGTTCCTAATCGGCTTTTCTCACACTCCGGAAAATCAGAAATGTCTGAATGACAGCAAAATCGATCTAACTGTCGATGCACATTTCGTTAAACAGCCGTTCTGCTTTTGCTTTAGTAACTTTATTCACATTTATCCCTCATCTTCTAAGAGCGCAAACACCCCAACCCGACATCCTCATCTTCACGGACGGGGAAACATTATTGGGTCATTTAGAACGCGCCACGGCAAGCTCGGTAACCTTTAAAAGCAACATGGCGGGAGAAATTACCGTAGACTGGAGCAAAATCAAAGAATTGCGCTCCTCAGAACGCTTTGCTGTGATTAAAAAAGGAGCGAAACTGAGCTGGCGCCAGAGTACAGCCGGAATAGCACAAGGCACACTTACCGCCAGCGGCAGCCAGATACAAATTCGGGCAGCGGCGAACACTCCGCCGGTTAATATCCCCACAAATCAAGTGCAAAATGTAGTGGGCGCAGAAGAGTTTCAAAAAGCCGTGGGCGAAAGGCCCAACTTTTTCGCAGATTGGAAGGGTTCCGCAACCGCTGGCGTCTCGCTGGTCGAAGCCACACAGAATGAACGCACCTTTACCGGAACCGTGAATCTCACCCGCACCATGCCTACCGAAGACTGGCTGAATCCGAGCAACCGCACGAGCGTCCTCTTCAGCGACTCCTACGGCACCTTGTCGCAGCCCGGCACCCCGTCCGTAAAAACGTCCATTCTGCACGCGAGCGCCGAGCGAGACCAGTATTTCAGCCCGAACCTTTTCGGATTTGCACAGGCGGACTTTCTCCACAACTATGCACAGGGGCTCGATTTGCAGCAGACCTATGGCGGCGGCGTGGGTTGGACCGTAATCAAAAATACCAATGAGCAGCTCGATGTGAGAGCCGCCGTTACTTATATCCGGCAACAGTTTCAACTCGCTTCCGCGAATCAGAACCTGGTCGGCTCCTTGTTTTCACAGACATTTGACCGGAAGTTTGTGCATGGCATCGATCTCCACGAACTGCTTGCGATTTCACCTGCCTGGAACAACACCAACGCCTACTCGGCCAATGGAGAGGTGGGCTTGACCTTTCCGGTCTATAAGCGGCTCGGCTTCACCATCGACGCCCAAGATTCCTATCTGAACAACCCGCCACTAGGCTTTAAAAAGAATTCCTTCACCTTCACCACGGGCGCGACCTATACCGTCCCCTAACCGGCCTTAGTCCGCAAGCATCGGCGGGTTTTCGCGGTAACGCAGGCAGCGTTCCGTAGTCTCACTAGTAAGGAAAAAGGCCATGGCAAAGAACAACATAGCGGTTTTCGGCATCTATTCGAGCCGCGAAGACTCCCAAAACGGCGTAGATCGCCTGATTGCCGCCGGCTTCCGACACGAGGACGTTTCGGTCCTGCTGCAGGACAATGTCGGCACCAAGGATTTCGGCCACGAGAAGCACACAAAACTTCCGGAAGGCGCGACGACCGGTACCGTGGCCGGCGGCATCATTGGCGGAGCGATCGGCGGACTGATCGGCGTCGGCATCCTCGCTATTCCCGGCTTCGGACCGCTCATTGCCGCAGGTCCGGTCATCAGCACTTTGACGGGCATCGGCTCGGGAGGATTAGTGGGCGGAATTATTGGCGCTTTGGTGGGTATCGGAATACCGGAATACGAAGCCAAACGTTACGAAGGCCGAATCAAGCAAGGCGGCATCCTGCTTTCGGTCCACTGTGATGATGAAGACTGGGTGGAAAAGGCCAAGGAGGTGCTCCGCAACACGGGGGCGGAAGACATCGCCTCGGCGCCAGAAGCGCGTGCCGATTTTGCAGCCTCCAAAAAGCCAATGGCGCGCGGCGCGGGAACGCTTTCTTAATCACAAACCGCTGCAGCATCACCGGCGAGATACGTACACAGCGCTGGGATAGGCGACCGAGGCGTCCTTCTGCGGAATGACCACTCGCACGGGCTGGAGCCCCGGACGCTCCGGGAGCGGTTCAAAGCGCAAGATGAACTGATGCTCTAAATGCGTGAGGATACTTTGCAGGTAAGGTGCAAAGCTCACGGGAGCGCTGAGGGTGGTCCAATATAATTCCCCGCCGGTAGCATCCGACAGCTCACCTAAGAAATTGATCCCCCAGGTTCTCATCCAGTAGTCGTGCCCCCAGTGGCCCACACTGGGGCTCCAGATGCTGTACACCACGATCCCGGCTTTCTGCGCATCGTGAATGCCTGCCATCACATAGGGATTTTCAGGGATGAAGCCGCCGCCCAAGCCCTCTATGCCGCTGCTGACCATGACGACTTCGCGGCGCTCCGCCTGCGCCTCTGGCCAGTGTTTGATGGCATAAGACAGAGAGTCGTAGGGACTCACATCAGCGCCCCCGATGCCATAAGGCAGACGGATGGCATTCGCCGCGGCTGCATGGTCGCGTGTGAACTTCGCCGTAAGCTGGGTGAGCCCGTTGAACATGTAACCCACGGCCACTTCCGCCTGGGGAGGAAGCGAGTTGAGAAATCGCTTCAGTTCCGGAATTTCCGTGTCGAACGTGATGTTGGCGGAATTGTCAATCATCAGCAGCAACTGCAAACTCCCCGTGGCCGGTGTGAAGCCAGTGACAGGGCGTAGCTGCTGATCTTCGTAAATTTTAATGTCCTGGGGCTCGACGGGAGGAATGGTTTTTCCACGTTTCGGCTCGAGCGTCACCAGCATCCGCACATCCTGCCCCGTTCGAGCCGGCTGCTGAGCAGGAAGCAGCGAAACCGCAGCCAGCAGCCAGATGCTAGGCCGTGGCAGCCGTCGCAGAATGTTTAAGTGCAACCCGGCTCCTCCCTCGCGTGTAACTGAGGCGGTCCAGACACGCAAAGATATGATTCTCCAACTCACCTGCCCTCACGGCGGCGGTATGGGATCGCAACACCCGGGCGCGCGCCCGCTCGCCGATCTGGTGGCGCTGCTCCTCAGGCATCTCTATATAAGACGCAACATCAGCACCTGAGCGAACTGGCAGTATTTCGCGATACAGCTCAAAAAATCGGTTTAAACCAGGCCACCAGTCGCTCAACAGCGGGACGCCGCAGGCGGCAGCCTCAAATAGCCGCACGCTCGGTGAGTAGCCGGCGCGAATCATATCCTGCCGGGTCAGGTTTAGCGTAAAGCGCTGAGAGTTATAAAACGTACGATGGTGCGCCGCAGCCAGATGTTCGATTCGATCCACGTTCTCGGGCCAGAGCACATTTTCCGGATAGAGCGGGCCAGCAACGACAAAGCGCTTTTCTGGCATGCTTCGCGCAGTCTGCAACAGGAGATCGTCCAGCGCTTGCTGCCGGTCAGCCGCGTACGTGCCCAAATAGCCGAGATCCCAGCGGGTCGCTTGCGGCTCCGGATAGTAGAGACTCGGATCCACAGAGCAATAAAGCGCGCGAGCACAGCGTGCTCCCCACTTACGCTCCAGAAACTTCAGAGTAGGTCCCCCGGTAAAGGATAAATACACATCAAACTGAGGAACCAAATCCGCCGCAAGGTATTCGCAGCTCTCTTGCTTTAAAGCTGCCAGGGTAACGGGAGTGTCAATGTCATAGAAACCAGTTACATTCTCGGCCGTATTCCTCAACCAGCGGCCCACAGCAATGCCCTCGGGCACATACGAACCGAGAATCACTACATCAGAGGTGCGGATGAGGGGAGTGAAGCGGTCCCGCAATTCCTCCAGGCTGCTATAGAGCGCAATCTCACAATAAGGCAGTTGGTCCAATTCGCGGTTCGATGCATACCAAGGAACATCCCGTTCCAAAAACGTGATGGAATGCCCCCGGCAGGCGAGAGCCTTCAACAGGCTGCGGTAAGTTGTGGCATGGCCATTGCCCCACGTGGAGGTAATCGACAGGCCGAGGAATACACAACGCAACCGGTCTGGTTTCATGACTGCACCTCCACAACGGCACTCACAGAAGATCGACGAAGATCTGTAAAGAGAGATTCGACAAGCGAGGCGCGCTGTTCGTAGGTGTGATCCCGCAGGACGCGTTCTCTTGCGGCGCGTCCAATCGCGCGTGCGCGCTCGGGATCGAGCTCACGAATCAGCCGAGCTACTTCAGCGCCATCGCGCGCAACCAGAACTTCGCTGTCTGGCTCGAGAAACGAATCAATGCCTTCCCAAGAGTCAGTGATCAAACAAGCCGCCGCACCAGCGGCTTCAAACACGCGCGTGGCAGGCGAATAACCATACCGGGCCATGCTTTCGCGGCTGATGTTCAACACAGCACAGGCCGACGAGTTGAACGCATTGTGATCCGCTGTATAAACATGACCTATGTAGCGAACGTTCGGCGGCATCGGCTTTCCAGCCCAGCCATTTCCACCCAGCACAAACTGCTTCTCACGCGCCAGCCCGGCAGCGCGAAAAAAGAACTCCTCGACGCGCTCCTCGCGATCCGGCAGCCGGTTGCCTAAAAACGAGAGATCCGCAAGAAAACGAGTCTGCGGAGCGGCCGGGAAATGCGTATCCGGATCCAGAGCGTTATAGATCGTGACACATTCGCGCGCGCCAGCGCGTCTGTAGGCATCGGTCACGCGCTTGCCGCCGCCATACGTGAGAACCAGATCGAAGTGCGGCAGGACACGATGGAAGGGATCACGCGGATCTTCGGCAAGCCGGTCAAGCGTGGCAGGAGCATCCACGTCCCAGAACACTTTGCAGATCGGACCCGGCAATCTGGCGATGCGGTCTTCTAAATATTCATCCAGAACGCCCACTCCGCTCGCCTTCACCACCACATCACAGACCTGCGATCCAGCTAAGAGTCGGTCCACCGCGGAAATATCTTTGGGATCATACACCACCACGCGAGCCCATGCGGGATCTTCGATATCGCGATGTTTCTGCCGGTCATAAGCATCTGGCTCCAAGAATGTGATTTCATGGCCGCGCTGAGCGAGCGCGCGCAGAATTCCGCGATAATAAGTGGCGGCTCCATTCCAGTAAGCAGATACCAGGCTTGAGCCCCAGAATGCAATCTTCATGCCTGCACCTCTGCTCTCTCCTCCCCAGCCCGGCAGACAGACGGCTGTATCGCCCGGTAAATCCGCAACAACTCCTCCACACGATGTGCACAGGTGTGCCGGCTGCGAATCGTCTCTAAACCGTTTGCCGCCAGATCAGCGGCAAGCAAATCGTCATGCAGAACATCCGCCAGAAGCTGCTCCATGTGATGCGCGTCGCGCGCCATCAGAAAATCGCGTCCCACGCGAAAGAGGTTTTCTGTGTCGTGCCAGGGAGCAGAGACCAGCGGAATTCCGCATGCCAGTGCTTCAAATACACGGATCGTCGGTATTCCGGGAAGAGATGCAACATAAGGACGCCTGGGAATATGCACTGTCGCCTTAAATTGCGCAAAGATCTGCGGAACGGCGAAATTCGGCAGCCAGCCGGCATAAGGAATCGAAGCAGCGGCTAACTCGGCGACTGCTGCGGCAGGATATCGTACGCCGTAAGCGGTAGCCTTCCAGCGCCTGCGCCGTACCGGTGAAATCAAAAAGTCCCGCAATTCCTGCGTGCGTTCTTCATCGCCCCAGTTGCCGATCCATACCAGATCTCCTCTCTTGACCTCGCTGGTGCGCGGGTAAAACGTTCGTATGTCGGCAGCCTCATGCCAGACATAAACCTGCCTGCCCCATCCGTGGCGCGCATAGAT
>Ga0209061_1001685_pt1 | contig 34086 bp, 27 predicted proteins | sample Coa_R1_10_FD_187157 | JGI IMG/M metagenome (GOLD analysis project Ga0209061, IMG submission 187157) | Surface soil microbial communities from Centralia Pennsylvania, which are recovering from an underground coalmine fire - Coalmine... | ecosystem: Environmental > Terrestrial > Soil >... | reverse complement strand
GCCAGGACAGCCAGCCCGCACGCCAGCATCAGCTCACCGAGGGCCGGGCGGCGGCGGAGCCTGCCCAGCACCAGGAAGCATGCCAGCAGCGCGATCAGCGACGCGGCCGTTTCCAGCGCCAGATGCTCCGTCTGCCACGGATAGGAGAAGCGCAATTGCGGCACCAGCGCGAGGGCCGCGGTGATCACGGCCGACGCGATCGCCGTCACGACGACCGCGGCGCGCATGGCACCGGCCGGGGCAGCGACCGCTGGCCACAACCGGAAACCAGCCGGAGCGGCGTGCCGAAGCCACCACGGTGGCCCGGAGCCGCCCGCGGCGCCGCGGGCGGCAAGCACGGTCCGGGCCAGGTCGTTCCCGGCCCCGGTGGCCTCAGTCCCGGCCGATGCCGACGGAGCACGGCCGCCGTCAGCATTCGGACGGCTCGGCATACGAACCAGCCCCCCTGGCGGCACGTGCCCCGGAATCACGGACACACCCAGTCGGCCCACGCTCAGCTCGCAGGAGCCCCGGACAGAAGGAGGCGGATGACCGGACGTGATCATCGACCGCCTGGAGAGGACGTTATCGCACGTACCTCAGCGTGTCCAGCAGCGGCGTGCTCACCGATGAGGCATCTCCGTACCGCGACCGCCGGCCGACCTGGCCGCCCGGCGCGCCCAGGCCAAGACGGCCCTCAGGTCGCCGTCGTCGAGGAGGTACGCGACGACGCAAAACGCGATGATCGCGCAGCCGGCCGCGGGTACCGCCAGGGCGGCGGCCTCCAGCTTGTGATGGAGGGGCGCCGCCAGGCTGATGGCCGCGCCCGCCGCGGCGCCCGCCGCGGCGGCGGCCAGCCCGGCCAGCGCGGCGTGGCCGACACCCTGCACTGCGGCCGTGCCGCAGATCCTCCGGGTGACGATCACCAGCGGGATGGCCACCGCTACCTGGCCGGTGGCGGTGCCCAGGGCCAGCGCCGCGGGCACCAGGCGGGCCGGAACCAGCTGGACCAGCACCACGTCGGCCACGATCGTGATCACCCAGCTTCCGGCCAGCGCCGCGGCGGCGACCTTGAGCCGCCCGATGACGAACATCACCCGGGACAGGTTCGCGATCACCGCGACGCCCGCGATGCCCGGCGCGAACAGCACGAACGCCCAGATAAGCTGCCGGACCTGATCGGGCTGCCTGGCCAGCACGTGCGCGGCGGGAACGGCGATCGCGGCAATCACCGCGGTGCCGAGCCAGGACATGAGCAGGACCGCCCGCGTCGAGCCGGCGCTGGCCCGGTCGAAATCCGGTCCCTCCCGCGCGGACAGCACGGGGAACGCGCTGACCACGATGGACAGCGCCAGGATCGCCGCGACGGAGTTGAACACCTGCGAACCGTAGTTGAACAACACCAGCGCGCCCGTCTTGCCGTACCCGTTGGCCAGCGCGATAGCCACCACGTTGGCCACGTCGATGGCGATCAACTCGACCACGCCGACCAGCGCCAGGCCGGCGGCCCGGCGCGCCACCCCGGGCGGGAACAGCAGCACCGGCCGGAACCTCAGCCGCAGCCGCCACACCGGTGGCAGCGCCACCACGACCAGCGCGGCAATGCCCAGCGTGGTGCCTGCCGACAGCACAAGCTCGGCGGCCAGCGGCAACTGGGCCAGCGGACGCCCCCCGTTCAACGGCACGAACGCCAGATAACACGAAATGAGCACCAGGCTGGAGATGCCGGGGCCGATGGACGGCGCGGCGAACCGCCGGTAGGACTGCAGCAGCCCGTACAGCACCACCGACAGCCCATACAGCAGCGCCTGGGGAGCGAACACCCGCAGCATGTCGCCGGTGACGCCGACTATGTCGGCCCGCACGCAGTGCGCGTTGGGGTTGGCCGGGTTCAGCAGCGAGGCGATCGGGCCGGCGGCCACGGCAATGGCTGCCGTCAGCGGCACCACGATGACGACGGTCCAGGTCAGCAGCGCGGAGGTGATCTGGCTCACGCGCGCCCTCTCCGCCGGGTCGCCGGCCGCCCGCTCCGCGGAGCGGGCCAGCACCGGGACCATCGCGCTGGTCAGCGCGCCGCCCAGGACCAGCTGGTACAGCAGGTCGGGCACCTGGTTGGCGGTGACGTAGGCGGTGCCCAGGCAACTCGCGCCCACGGTCTGGGAGAACACCAGAGTACGGACCAGGCCAAGAATCCGGGAAAGTATGGTGAGGCTGGCGACGACGACGGCACCCCGGGCGATGGCCGCACCGAGCCGCGGCGGCGGACCCTGACCCGCCGGCCTCATCAGGCCTGTTCTTCCGTCAGCCTGCGCGTGCAACTCTTGGTCCCTTTGCATGCGAGGCCTCCGTTCAGGCACGCAGCCGCTGGCCGAAGGTAGACGCTTGTCCTGGCCCTGGCCGGTTGTCCCGGCCATGGGAGTTCGTCCTGGCCATAGGAGTTCGTCCTGGCGAGGAAAGATACGCATGGGCGTCCCGCGGGCCGCGCTGAGCGGATCGCCGGGGATCGGGGGCTGCCGCTCATCGGCAGGACTCTCGCCGGCCCGAGCTGCCAGGACAACCAACCGCGCTCGCGGGGCGTCTCATATTCAGCGGGCCTGGACGCCGCAGAGTGCCCGTCACCCTAGGAAGAAGGGTAAGAAGAGTGACGGGCACTCTGCGGCCTGGGCAGCAAGCGTATCAGCCGAGGCGGCGGGGCGACAGGGCGATCGGCCATGTCTGCCGGCGAGCGTGACGGCTCGGGCATGCACCGCATGCGGAACCAGCTCCCTCAAGCGTTCTGGCCTGCGCGTTTGCGGGTGCGGTGCGGCCTTACGTCGGTCTTACGGATCGGCAGCCGACCGGGGTGCTGTGTCCGCCACGTCGCCGTGCGGCGCCGGTCAGGCCGACCCACGGACGATGATGTTGAAGATCTCCGCGCCGAACCTGCCCGATCCCAGCGGCGGCAGCCTGGTGAGCCAGATCAGCACGTAGCGCCCGGTTGCCGGCCGCGAGACCGTGAACGTATGCGTTCCGCCGATGCCGTCCGCCCGCGCGACGGTGGCGAACGTGGCCAGGGTGGCGGCGGCCAGCGTGTCGTCGTTGCCCACCTCGATCGACACATCGGCGCCCGGCGTGGGCCCGAAGGTGACGGTGACGGAGCTGAGCCTTACCTTCCTGCCCATGTCCAGGATGAGCCCGGTCCCGGTCTTCAGGCCGCCGAACACCGGGTTGCCGATGTAGTACTGGGTATGCCACGCGGTCTCCGGGTCCCCGTCGATCGCGTACCGGGCCTCGTCGGTGTTCTCGTCGGACGGGTCGCGCTGCAGGCCCTCCAGCGCGTCGAAGCCTGCCGCGCTGACCGGCTCGAGCACGACGGCCCGGCGGCCAGGCCGGCGGGCCGGCGTGACGCGCGCCGGTGGCGCCGGGCTCGGCCGCTGCACGGTGACGTTGCCGGCGGCCGCCGGGTGAGGCACGGTCCTGTCCGGTAGCGGCAGGGCGCCCCAGCGGACGGCAAGCCCGGCGGCGATGAGCACAGCGACGGCCGCGGCCAGCACCCGCAGGGCGGGGCGCCGGCGGGTCGCGACCACGGTATGGCCGACCAGGCTCCAGGCGAGGCGGAGCAGGATATAGCAGATGCCGGCCACCGGCAGCACGAGCAGCACCACCGAGATGGCCGTGACCAGCCCCGCGGCGATGTCGGCCTGCCCGAACTGCGCGATGGCGGCGTGCGCCTGAGCGTGCAGCGAGCGGGCGAACGTCCGGGCCAGGCTAGGACCCTGCACGATGATGAAACCCAGCTCCAGGAACAGCAGCGGGACGATGGTCAGCACCCACGCGGTGAGCAGGACCCGGGCCGAGCGCCTCAGGCCGGTCACCCGCGGATCGGCCGGCCGGCCGGGAACCAGGCTGCGCAGCGTCGGCCCGATGCGCCGGAACAGGTCGGGGACACCGATCAGGTCGGCGAGGATGAAATAGCCGTCAAATCGCAGCGACGGCATCAGCTGCTGGATGATCTCCAGGTGGATCAGCATGACGGCGCCGGCCAGCGGCGCGTAGCGGGTGGCCAGGTACGCGCCGGTCAGCGGGAGTATGAAGATCGCGTTGAAGTAGACGCCGCCGAGGTCGGTGCGGATCCGGCCGGCCCGGCCCAGCCGGTAGGCGTCGGTGACGTTGGTGAAGAACGCCGGCCATATCACGTAGAAGCCCATGCCGATGACGCCCGGGCGGGCCCCGCCGTAGCGGCAGGCGGCGGCGTGGCCGCACTCGTGGAACAGCATGGACAGCACAGACAGGCCGAGCACCAGCAGCAGCAGCGGGTGGAGCAGCACGTACCGGAAGGCCGGCCCGATCCGGCCGCTGCCGAACAGCCAGGCGTCCGAGGCGATGAGGCAGGCCAGGACCAAGGCCACCACGAACGGGCTGAACAACGGCCGGAACACGCCTGCCAGGCGCTGGACGCCGCCTTCGCGGATGAGGGTGCGGCGCAGCTTCAGTCCCAGCAGGGCCGAAGCCTGCCGCGGGGCTGCGGCGGCCGCACCGGCCCCCTCCCCGACGGCGAGCAGGCCGAGCGGGGCGAGCTTGTGCGTCAGCAGGTACTCGATGTTGCCGACGCTTACCGTCCGGCCGAAGGCGGCGGTCACTCGCGCGGCGATCTCGCTGACCGTGCGGCGGCCGTCGATCCCGCTCAGCACCAGGTACAGCAGCCGGGACACGTGCACCACCTGGCCGCCCGGATGGCGCACCAGGTAGCTGGCCTCGGCCAGGCCCGACCCCTGGTACTCGCCGAGCGACTCCACCCCGGGAGCCAGCCGCGGCACCAGCGTGCCGATTCCGCCCCGGACGGCGGGGCCCGGAGCGGGCGGCTGCCCGGCCGCCAGGTCGGTCAGCCGGGGAATGATCTCGGTCGGGGCCTCTGCGGCATCGTCGGGATAGCCGACGGCTCCCATCCGCTGCCGCCGGTAGTAGTCCGCGATCCAGTCCGCTCCCGGCGCATCCTCCCCGCCATACCGGCCGTGGGGGATGGTCATCGCCGCCAGGTGGGGATGCCGCTTTCCTACATATGACACGGCGTGCTGTCCCCCTTGCCCGCCCCGGCCTCAGGTTCGGCGAACCGGACGAGCAGATGGCGGGGACCACCACCAACGGCAGTCCCCGCCATGATGCATCCGCTAGATCAACGCGCTTCAGACTCAGAAGCCGAACGAGTCGAAGCTGCCCACGGCCACGTTGACCGGCTGGATGTTGACGGCCTTGTTGAACGAGAAGATCGTGGCGACCTGGGTAGCCTCCGCACCGCCCTCGTTCACGATCCAGATGATGCCGAGGGTTTCCCGCTCCGGCAGCAGTTCGACGTGCTCGGCCTGCAGCCCGGCGACGCTGAGTTCAGACATGGCTTTCTTCTTTCCCTTCTTCCTTATTCAGGGCCGCCCTATCTTGGACTGCCCATCCGATACCGTGATGCGCGGATATCGGGGTGCGGTACGTGGCAGATAAGACCGCTGGTGAGCCACGTGCACGAATGGCGGTGACCGGCTCGAAAACGATGGTCACGGCGGGGACTGCCGGAGAGGGCGATCCCCGCCGTGACGCATCCGCTAGAACAATGCGCTGCGGACTCAGAAATCGATGAAGTTGAAGCTGGCCACGGCCACGTTGACCGGCTGGATGTTGACGGCCTTGTTGACCGACAGGAACGTGAAGGCCTGGCTGGCCTCCGCGCCGCCGATGTTCTCGATGATGATGGCACCGAGGGTTTCCCGCTCCGGCAGCAGTTCGACGTGCTCGGCCTGCAGTTCGGTGATGCTGAGTTCAGACATGGCTGTCTTCTTCCCCTTCTTCCTTATCAGGGTTGCCCCATCTTGGACTGCCCGGCAGACAGACTTCAAGACGAACTTCAAGGTCGCGTTCCAGTTCCGGGAGAGTTACTACGCCCCAGTGGTCAAGGCCGTCAACCGCTCAGTGGCGCTGACCAGCCAGTGCGACGGTTGTGACGCGGTCGCGATCGGTTTGCAGATCGTGCTCATATCGAAGCAAGATCTCGTTGCGATCCACGCGCTCAACGTGGCCAGCGCGACAAACGACGAATGCGTCGGCAGCTGCGATGCCCTGGCCCTCGCGTATCAGATAGTTGTCGCCAGCGACTCACCTTGGCTGACCTTCAGGCAGTACATTGCCCTGCGCCACGTGTGGCAGGAATTCGAATCCCTGCCGAACTCAAACCTCACGATAGACCAGGCACAAAGCCAGAGCGAGCAGCTGGTCCAGACGGTCATGTCCATTCTGGAGGGCAGCTCCTCCTCGTCTCCGGCCGACACGGCGCCGGTGCCGTCCGCCACGACGCCGTCGGCCAGCACCCTGAACGGTCCTGCGCTGCCGTCCGAGCTGGTGAACAGCAACCGGCCGATCGTGGACCTGTACCGCGACCTGCAATGGCGGCCTTGGCCGCATCACTGACGCCGCCGCGGTAGGGCCCGCACCGCGAGCGCCTTCACGAGCCGCCCGCCGCCGCAAACCGGACCGGACCGGATGACGGCGGCGGGCGGCCTGATGGATGGCGCCGGGAGGTGCCGGGAACTCTGGCGGAACCGGGCCGCCCAGGCCGAGGCGCACGGCATCCCAGCGCTGGCGGGGTGCGCGAAGGAGTCACGGGCCCCGCTCCGCGTGGCTAGGGTGGCTGCATGCCAGGTGCCCGCGCCGCGACCGTTCATCAGCTGAAGATCGGCCTGCAGGGGACAGCGCCGCCGCTGTGGCGCAGGATCCAGGTGCCGTCGGCGGCGAGCCTGGGGTTCCTCCATGACGTCATCCAGGTGGCGTTCGGCTGGGAAGGCCATCACCTGCATCGGTTCCGGGACGGTCGCGGCCGCGAGTGGGGCGAGCCTGCCGCCGAAGACGACGGGTTCCCGGCGGCGACGTTCGCCGACGAGGAAGAGGCCCAGCTCGGCGGGGTGCTGCGCGCCGAGGGCGCCGTGCTGGAGTACGTCTACGACTTCGGCGACGGCTGGCTGCACCGGATCGAGGCGGAGACGATCATGCCGCTCGATCCCGGCGTGACCTACCCGAGATGCACCGGCGGGCGCCGCGCCGCGCCCCCGGCGGAGGACATCGGGGGGATCTGGGGATTGGCGGAGGTCGTCCACCTGGTCACCCACCCGGAGGCGGATCCTCCCGAGCATCTCGAAGAACTCGTCGGCTACCTGCGGGAGAAGGGGTATGACCCGGGGGCGTTCGATCCCGCAGAGCTGACCGCCAGGCTGTCCGGCCTGACCGTGCGGCCGGCAGCCACGGCCACCAGGACGCGGACCAGGACGCGGCGCAGGATCCAGCGGCTCACCGGCGACGACGTTGAGTTCTGCACGTGCGGGCAGTGCCGCGCGGGCGACCCCGTGCGGTCCGTCACGGGCGGCTACCTCACCGAGGAGGTCCCCGGCGATGCGGAGGTGTTCCCGGTGATCAGCCTGCCGCCGCCCGGCGAGCTGGCGGCCCGGGCACGCCGGGTACCGCTCATCGACGATGCCCTGCGTCTGGCCAGATGGTGCGCTCCCGGCAGGCCGGTAACGGGCACGAGCGTGCTCAAGCCGTCCGCGGCACGGCGGGCCGTCGAGGAGCTGCGGCTGTGGCAGCGAGATGACAAGCTCGCCGACCCGCGCGCCCTGGCGGATGCCCTGGCACGGCTGCGCAGCGCCGCGGACCTCGCCGTCCTCGACGACCCCTGGCGGTTCGCTTTCGGGAACGGGCTGATCACGATCCGCTCCGGCCGGGCCGTCCCCGGGCCCGGCCTGCCCGACCCGGACGATGACGGCCAGCTGCTGTCCTGCTGGCAGGAGGCGCTCGAGCAGGAACTCGGCGCGCTGGACGACATGGGCGGGCGCATCCTGCCCGGCATGCTCAGCTTGCTCGGCGGGCAGCTCGGCAGCGTGGTCTTTCCGGCGCTCAAGCTCCTCTACCGGCTCCCCGGCGCCGAGTGGCTGGACGCCGGCGGCCTGATGTCCTCGCTGGGCGCGGACGCTGGCGGCGCAGGCACGCCGATCGGGGACGTTTTCGGCATCGAGACCATGGCCCGGCTGATGAAGATCCTCTCCGACTTCGGTGCCGCCGAGGTGGACTGGGGGACCACGCAGTGGCGCAGCGGCGAGGCTGCCGCCCTCACGCTGCTCGCCGGCAGCTCGCTGCCAAGGCCCGATTACCGGATGCGGCTGACGGCGCTGGGCCGTTACGCCATCCGGAACATCCTGGCAAGCGAGGGTCACACCGCGCGCGTCGTCGGAGACCTTGCCGCCGCCGACGCCGCCACGCTGCTGGACGCGCTGCCGGACTACGACCCCGCCGGTTTCGACGCCGAGCTCGGCGGATGGCTGGCCGGCCGCGATGAGGCAAGCGCCGTCGCCGAGCTGCTGCAGGCCGTGCCCGGGGCCGACCCTGGCCTGGCGGGGCGGCGGGTGGCGGCGGTCGCCGCCCTGACCACGATCAAGCCGGGCGCCGCCCGGGCGATCCTGCGCGAGGTGGCCGCGAACGGGCCGGGCGGGCGCCGCCATGTCGCGGCTGGCGTGCTCGCCAACCTCGGCGAGGAACCGCCGCGCTACCGGGAGACAACGCGGCAATGGCTGCTCATCGACCGGCTCACCGCGCTGCGCGCCGGTAACCTGCGCGAGAACCTGAGCCAGGACCTGATGGAAGCCATCAGGTCGCACGCCGACGACCTGTGGCGCAGCGATCACCCGGCCACGGCCAGCACCATCGAGGCGACCGCGGCCGCGGTACGAGACACCGACAAGGCGCTTGCGAAGCAGCTGCGCCGTTCCGCGCACAAGGCCCGCACCAGCCGCTGACCAGCCTGGAGGCGGCTCCGGCCCCGTCCGGAGAGCTGACGCGAGACAGCGTCCAACCCGTCCCGGATGGTAGACATCGGTTCGGTCTGCGATATCGACGACGGTGACCACACGCGTGTCGTCGTCGATGCGATACCGGACTCGGTAGTGCCCGCGACGCGCCGGCCAGTCACCCTGGAACGGCGCCAGCAGCGGCTTCCCTCCACGCTGAGGATTGTCACGGAGCGGGCCGCCGATGAACTCCCACGCGGCGAAGGCCACAGACGGGGCAAGCCTCTCCGCGACGCCGCCGCGGGTTCCGGCCGCGCCGGTACTGCAGCGGCGCGGACTCGCTATACTCGCTCGGCCGGCGAATGTCCCCCGCTCGGTCAGGTCCATCCCCGCCGACGAGATGGAAGAGGAGAGGCACGGCATGACCGGGCTGGTAGCGGCCGTTGTCCTGGCGGCCGCGGCGCTGCCGCCGCTGCTGGCCCGGCTGGCCGGCGGCCGCCCGCTGGGTCCCTGCCCGCAGCTGGCGGCCCTGGCGCCGGCGGCGGCCGTGCCCGGCACCGCCGCCGTGATCATCGCCGCGGTGACGGCCTGGTGGCTGGCGCTGCTCCTCGCGGTCCCCGCGCTGCTGCTGCTGACCTGGCAGCTGCCGCCGCGCGCGCCGGCCGGCCGCCAAGCCGCGGCAGGGCCCGCGCCCGGATCAGGACCGGCTCCGGCAGCGCTCAGGCTGCAGGTGCTGACCGTGAACGCCCGAGGCGGCGCGGCCGATCCGGCGGCGCTCCTGGGTATCGTGCAGCGGCACGGCGTGGACGTGCTGGCGGTTCAGGAGCTGACCCCGGCGATGGCGGCCGGGCTGGCAGCCGCCGGGCTGCCGCGGTTGCTGCCGTTTTCCCATCTCGACCCGCGGCCCGGGTCGGCGGGAACCGGGCTGTGGGCGCGCTGGCCGCTGACCCCGCTGCCCCCGGTACCGGGCCTGCGGGCGGCCGCGCCGCGGGCGCGCATCGACCCGCCGGGCGGGCCGCCGGTCACGCTCACCGCCGTGCACCTGGCCGCCCCGGTGAACCGGCACGGCTGCAGGTGGCAGCGCGAGCTGGCGCTGATCCGGCAGGCGGCGGCCGCTGGCGACGGGCCGCAGCTGGTCGCCGGGGACTTCAACGCCAGCCGGGACCACCGGCCGTTCCGCGAGCTGCTCGCGGCAGGCCTCCAGGACTGCGCGGACCACGGCGAGCGCCGGGGCTGGCCGGGCTTCACCTGGCCGGCCGGGCGGGCGGTGCCACCGGTCATGCGCCTGGATCACGTGCTGGCCTCACCGACGGCCACCGTGCGCACGGCTCGTGCCATGCAGGTACCGCGGACCGATCACCGCGGCGTGCTGGCGGCCATCGAGTTCCCCCGGTGACGAGCCCGGCCGCCCCAGACTCGCGCGAGGTCGCCGCCGGCCCGTACCCGGCCGACTTCAGCAGCCGCGTGACCGTTCCCAGGCCCGGACCAGGTCGCGGTAGCGGCGGGCGGCGGCGCGCAGCTCCAGCTCCGGGTCCAGGCCCGCCGCCCGGGCCCGCGCCACCAGCCGGAACAGCTCACCGCCGATGTCGTCACCGCCCGGATCGCCGTCCAGCCGTGCCAGGTCGCCCGGCGCCCCGGCCCGCGCCGCCCGCCGCTGCAACTGCGCGGCCAGCGCCAGCGCCGGCTGGCCGAACGGCACGCCGTCCAGCACCGAAGGCGAAGCAGGTTCGCCGGGAGCGGGAACCCCCGGCCGTTCGGCCAGAGATCTCTTCTCTTCGGCCTTGATCGCGTCCCAGTTGCGCTTGACCTCGTCGGCGCCGGAGACCGTGACATCCCCGAACACGTGCGGGTGCCGCCGCACCAGCTTCGAGACGATCCCGTCGGCCACGTCGTCGATCGTGTAACCGTCCGGCCGCTCCGATGCGATCCGGGCGTGGAAGACCACCTGCAGCAGCACGTCGCCGAGCTCGTTGCGGAACGCCCGCTGGTCCCCGGACTCCAGCGCCTCCAGCGCCTCGTACGGCTCCTCCAGCAGGTGCGGCGCCAGCGACTGGTGCGTCTGCCCGGCGTCCCACGGGCAGTCGGCGCGCAGCCGGTCCATGACCGCCACCAGGTCGAGCAGGTGCGCTCCCGGCAGGTCGAACGAGCCGCGCACCAGCCGGGCGCCCGGCGGCAGCGGCGGCTCGGCGCCCGGCGCGGGCAGCCATGCCACGGCCTGGTCCGAGGGCAGCGCATTGAGATCCTCGGCCACCCGGCATGCGATGCCCGCCGCCTCCAGCGCGGGCAGTTGCGGGTGCCCGGGGGCCGCGAGCACCGCGGACGCCGACCGCAGCGCCTGCCACGCCTCGAAGCTCAGCAGGCCCGGCGCCACCCGGGGGCTGGTCGCGATGACGGTCAGCATGCCGTAGCCACCCCGGGGTTGGCGAGCACGGTCAGCAAGCCGGCGTCAGCCCCTGCATCGACGCGGCCTTCGCCGGGCCGGCCGGCCGCCATACCGTGGCGGGCGCGGACACGATGCTGTAGTCGGCGTAGTCCATCCGGCCGTACTGCGGGTTGACCTGGATGCTCAGCGACTTGGCCGCCAGGCACTGCGCGTGGCTGAGCTTGGCGTCGACCGCGGACGCCGCCGAGCTCGACGCGGGCAGCTTGCCGCCGTTGACCGACCTGGCGTAGGCGTTGTCGATCGCCTCGTACCTGCCCAGCTCGGCGGACAGGTTCGGCGGGATGCCGTTGGCCGCCATGATCTCGGCGAGGCTGGGGTTGGCCAGCCCCGCGGACTCCGCGCTGGCCTTGGCCTGCGCGTAGGCCTCGTCGAGCGCCGCCTGCGCCTGGGCGGGGGTGATCGTGATCCCATTGCGGCGGGCGAGCTCCTCGTTGATCTGGAACCGGACCAGCCAGGTCAGCGTCTGCTGGGTCATCTGCTGCGGGGTGAGCGTGACCACGCCCGGGTACTGCGCGGCGGCCTGGCGCAGGTTGCTGACCTCGGTGTCCAGGGTCGCGACCGTGATCCGGTCGCTGTCCACGATCGCGGCGGCGCCCATCTTGAGCGGCGTGACCGCGCAGCCGGTCACCGCCAGCCCGACGCCGGCCGCCGCGACGCCCACTGTGATCAGCCTGCGAAGCACCGGAAACGCCCTCCTCTACGCCAGCACCGAACGGATCACCTCGCCGCACCAGGCCAGCAGCTCCCGGTCCCGCAGCGGCCGCCCGCCCGCCGCGGCGCTGCGCGGCGGCTGGCCGCCGGGGACCGCCCGCGGCGCCGGTACCAGCATGGTACGCACCGCGGGCTTGAGCACGGTCCTCGGGTACAGCCGCTGCACCCGCACCTGCCGGGAGTCGGGCAGCTCGACCGGCGCGAACCGGACGTGGTTGCCGGCCGCGGTGATGTCGGTCAGGCCCGCCCGGCGCGCCAGCGTGCGCAGCCGCGCCACCTCCAGCAGGGTGACCACCGGCTCCGGCGGGCTGCCGTACCGGTCGGCCAGCTCGTCGCGGACCGCGGCCACGTCGTCGTCGGAGTCGATCGCGGCGATCCGGGTGTAGGCCTCCAGCCGCAGCCGCTCGCCCGGCACGTAGTCGTGCGGGATGTGCGCGTTGACCGGCAGCTCGACCCGGACCTCGGGCCTGGACGCCGGGCCGTCCCCGCGAAGCTCCTGCACCGCCTCGCCGATCATCCGGACGTACAGGTCGAACCCGACCCCGGCGATGTGCCCGGACTGCTCGCCGCCGAGCAGGTTCCCGGCGCCGCGGATCTCCAGGTCCTTCATGGCCACGTACATACCCGCGCCCGCCTCGGTGTGCTGGGCCACCGTGGCCAGCCGCTCGTGCGCGGTCTCGGTCAGCGCCCGCTCCGGCGGGTACAGGAAGTACGCGTAGCCGCGCTCGGTGCCGCGGCCGACCCGGCCGCGCAGCTGGTGCAGCTGCGACAGGCCGTAGGCGTCGGCACGGTCGACGATGAGCGTGTTGGCGTTCGGGATGTCCAGGCCGGATTCCACGATCGTGGTGGCGACGAGCACGTCGTACCGCCGCTCCCAGAAGTCGACCATGATCTTCTCCAGCTCGTGCTCGTTCATCTGCCCGTGCGCGACCGCGATCCGCGCCTCCGGCACCAGCTCGGCGACCCGGGCGGCCACCTTGCGGATCGAGCTGACCCGGTTGTGCACGAAGAAGACCTGGCCGTCGCGCAGCATCTCGCGCCGGATCGCGGCCGCGACCTGCCGCTCGTCGTAGCCGCCGACGAAGGTCAGCACCGGGTGCCGTTCCTCGGGCGGGGTGAGGATCGTCGACATCTCCCTGATCCCGGCGATGCCCATCTCCAGCGTCCTCGGGATCGGGTTCGCGGACATGGCGAGCACGTCCACCTCGGTGCGCAGCCGCTTCAGGTACTCCTTGTGCTCCACCCCGAACCGCTGCTCCTCGTCGATCACCACCAGGCCGAGCCGGGCGAACCTGACGTCGGGGGACAGCAGCCGGTGCGTGCCGATCACCACGTCGACGCTGCCGTCGGCCAGCCCCCGCAGCGTCTCGGCCACCTCGGCGCCGCTGGAGAACCGGGACAGCGGCCGCACCCGCACCGGGAACGGCGCGTATCGTTCGGAGAACGTGGACAGGTGCTGCTGCGCCAGCAGCGTTGTCGGCACCAGCACCGCGACCTGCTTGCCGTCCTGCACCGCCTTGAACGCGGCGCGCACCGCGATCTCCGTCTTGCCGTAGCCGACGTCGCCGCAGATCAGCCGGTCCATCGGCACCGGCCGCTCCATGTCGGCCTTGACCTCCTCGATCGCGGCGAGCTGGTCCGGGGTCTCCACGTAGGGGAACGCGTCCTCCAGCTCGCGCTGCCACGGCGTGTCCAGGCCGAACGCGAACCCCGGCGAGGCCATCCGCGCCGAGTACAGCCTGATCAGCTCGGACGCGATCTGCCGGACGGCCTTGCGGGCCCGGCCCTTGGTCCTGGCCCAGTCCGCCCCGCCGAGCCGGTGCAGCGCCGGGGCCTCCCCGCCGGAGTACCTGGTCACCTCGTCGAGCTGGTCGGTGGGCACGTACAGCCGGTCCGGCGGCTGGCCGCGGCGGGCCGGGGCGTACTCGATGACCAGGTACTCCCTGGTCGCCCCGGCCGCGGTCCGGCTGGTCATCTCCAGGTAGCGGCCGACGCCGTGCTGTTCGTGCACCACGTAGTCGCCCGGGCGCAGCTGCAGCGGGTCGACGCCGCCGCGCCGCCGGGTCGGCATGCGCCGCATGTCCGGGGTGATCGCCCCGGCCGCCTGGCCCGCCAGGTCGCTCTCGGTGAGCAGCGCCAGCCTGATCGCGGTCCAGACGAAGCCGTTGCCCAGCCGCGCCGTGGTGACGTAGGGCACGCCCGGCTGCGGCGGCCCGTCCAGGTCCTGCATCCGGGCGCCGATGCCCTCGCCGCGCAGCATCTCGGCCAGCCGCCGCGCCGGGCCGTGGCCCTCGGTGACCAGCACCACCCGCCAGCCGCCGGCCAGCCAGCCGCGCACGTCGGCGATCATGCGGTCCGTAGCGCCGCGGTAGGCGGGTGCCGCGGAGGCATCGATCCGGAACGGCCGTCGCTGGCCGGTCCCGGTCACGCCCGTGCGCTGGCCGGTGGCGGCCGGCTCCGGCGGCTCGTCGTCGCCGGTGACGCCGAACGGCGCGATCGTCCACCACGGCAGCCCGCGCGCGGCGGCGGCGGCGCGGACCCGCGCGATCGGCTGGAAGGCCGCGGCGCCGAGGTCGACCGGCGCCTCCCCGCCGGCCGCGGCACTGACCCAGGAGGCCTCGAGGAACTCCCGGCTGGTGGCGACCAGTTCCTCGGCCCGGGCGCGGATGCGCTCCGGGTCGCAGGCCAGCACGATGCCGCCCGGCGGGACCTGGTCCACGAGCAGTTCCATGCGTTCGGCCAGCACCGGCGCGAACGCCTCCATGCCCTCGACCGGGATGCCCTCGGCCAGCTTGCCGAGGATGTCGGCCAGGGCCGGGTGGACGTCGGCGAGCTCCTTTGCGCGCTGCCTGACCGCGGGGGTGAGCAGCAGCTCGCGGCACGGCGGCGCCCACAGCCGCTGCGCCGGGCCGATGCTGCGCTGGTCGGCGACCTTGAAGGAGCGGATCTCCTCCACCGTGTCGCCGAAGAACTCCACCCGCAGCGGATGCTCCTCGGTGGGCGGGAACACGTCGACGATGCCGCCGCGGACCGCGATCTCGCCGCGGGCGCCGACCAGGTCGGCGCGGGAGTAGCCGATGTCGACCAGCCGGGCGAGCAGGTCGTCGAGGTCGCAGGCCTGGCCGGGCCGCAGCGAGACCGGCTCCAGGTCGCCGAGCCCGGCCACGATCGGCTGCAGCAGGCTCCTGGCCGGGGCCACCACCACGGTCAGCGGCCCGTCCGGCTCGCCCGGCCCGGCCGGGTGGGCCAGCCTGCGCAGCACCGCGATCCGCTGCCCGACCGTGTCGGAGCGCGGCGACAGCCGCTCGTGCGGCAGCGTCTCCCAGGCGGGGAAGACGGCCACGGCGCCGGCGGCCAGCAGCGAGCCGAGCGCGGCCGCGAGGTCGTCGGCCTCGCGGGCCGTCGCGGTCACCGCCAGCACGAACCGGGGCTGCGCCGCCTGCGCCGGCTCGCCGGTGCGGCGGGTCAGCGCGGCCGCCAGCAGCGGCCGCAGCGACGGCGGCGCGACCAGGTCCTCCCCGGCGAGCACCGCCGGCCAGGGGGGGATCGCCCCCCTGGAACCCCGCGCATCCCCGCTGAGGTGCCCGCCCGGCGGCGCGGCCGGGGCGCCGTCGGCCCCCGCAGACCGGGCGAGCGCCTCGGTCAGCTGCGGATCGTCGTGCAGGATGGTGAGCAGTCCGGCGAGGCCCATGATGTCCTTGTGTGTTATGGTTCGTCCGCGCAGCACGAAGCCGCCGGGTTCGTGCGGACCCGGCTGGTGCAGACCCCCGATTTTACCCCGCGCGCCCCGCCGCTCTGCCCGCCCGCCCCGCCGCCGCGGCGTGCCGGACAACCTGGGGGCCGGCCGGCGATATTGCGGGGCATTGCCGTGCGCGGGCGCACGGTTTGGGGTTAGTTTCAACAAAGGCAGGTAGTGGGATGAAGCGCCGGGGGGTTTTCGCCGTGCCGCGTCCGGAGACACAGCTGACAGATCGATCACCGATGGACCCGCCGGGGACGGCCAGCCAGGCCCCGCCGCCGGGGACGGCCGGGCAGCCGCTGCCCGACCAGCTCAGGCAGTGGCCGGCCTGCGCGCTCGACGAGGCGCAGCTCGGCGACCTCGAGCTGCTCACGTCGGGGGCGTTCGCGCCGCTGCGCGGCTTCATGACCGCCGCCGACGTGGCCGCGGTCGCCGAGCGGGGCACGCTGGCCGACGGCACGCCCTGGCCGGTGCCGGTGACGCTGGAGCTGCCCGCCACCGCGGTCCCTGAGGACGCCGACCACCTGGTGTTGCAGGACCACGAGGGCTCGCCGCTGGCCCTGCTCGCGATCACCGAACGGGCCGGGGTGCCCGGCACCGGCCTGACGCGGCTGGCCGGCCCGGTCACCGCGCTGCGCGAGCCCGAGCACGGCCCGTTCCGCCAGTTGCGGCGGCGGCCCGACCAGGTGCGCGCGGAGCTTGGCTGCGGCGGCGCGGCCAACGGACGGAGGGACGCCGCGGCCGGCGGGCGGCCGGGCGAGCAGGCCCCGGCCGACGGCAACGTGCTCGCCTACGCGACCCGCCGCCCGCTGAACAAGCGCCACATCGGCCAGCTCCGCCACTACGCCGACCAGTTCGGCGCGCGGCTGCTGCTGCTGCCGCTGGTATCCGGGCCCGCCGACGTCGTCGGCAGGCCCGACGCGCTGGTCCGCGCGGTGTTCGCGGCCAGGCAGCACCTGCCCGCCGACACGCTCGTCGTGCCGGTGCCGCTGGCCCGCCGGGAGGCCGGCCCCGCCGCCGACCTGCGCGCCCAGGCGATCGTCGCGGCCGCCTACGGCGCCACGCACCTGCTGGCGGACTGCGCCGCGGCGGCCGACCCGGCCGGGAACGGCACCGACCTGCCCGGGGTGCCGATCTCGGTCATCCGGGCGGGCGAGTGGGCGTACGACCCGCGGTCGGAGGTGTGGCGGCCGCTCGCGCTGATCGAGGCGGGCGCCGAGCAGGGCGAGCTGTCGGACTCCGAGCTCGGCGCGCTGCTCGACTCCGGCGCCGAGATCCCCGGCTGGTTCGCGCCGGACGGCGTGGCGCGGGAGTTGCGGCGCGCCCGCCCGCCCCGGGCCGAGCGCGGGCTCGTCGTCTTCTTCACCGGCCTGTCCGGCTCCGGCAAGTCGACCATCGCCCGCGGCCTGGCGGAGGCGCTCACCGAGCGGGGGGACCGGACGGTCTCGCTGCTCGACGGCGACCACGTGCGGCGGCTGCTGTCGGCCGGGCTGACGTTCTCCCGTGCCGACCGGGACCTGAACATCGTGCGCATCGGGTACGTCGCGGCCGAGGTGGCGCGGCACGGCGGCATCGCGATCTGCGCGCCGATCGCGCCGTACGCGCAGGCCCGCGCCGCGGTCCGCAGCATGGTCAGCGAGGTCGCGGACTTCGTGCTCGTCTACGTCTCGACGCCGCTGGAGGTCTGCGCGGCGCGGGACAGGAAGGGCCTGTATGCCAAGGCGCGCGCCGGGCTGATCAAGGACTTCACCGGCGTGTCCGACCCGTACGAGGAGCCGCGGGACGCCGACCTGGTGCTGGACACCTCCGCCATGACCCGCGACCAGGCGGTCGGTGCCGTGCTGCGGCTGCTGACCGCCGGCGGCTGGCTGGCCGCCGGGCCCGGCGAGGCGGGCGAGCCGGCCCGGGGCGGCTCGCTGCCGCGGCCGGGCCCGGCGGTGCGGCCGCTGTAACCGCGACTCGGTCGTGGTCCTCGGCCGGTCGCCGTCCTCGGCCCGGGCGCCGTCCTCGGCCCGGTCGTCGTGGTCCTCGGCCCGGGCGCCCTCCTCGATCCGGGCGCGGAACTCGGCCAGCCGGTGCCGCCGGTTCCTGATCCGCGCCATCAGCGCCCCCGACATCACGTCCCGCTGCCGCGACAGCAGGACGAAGCTGGCGATCCCGCTGACGACGAACGCGAGCGCCAGCAGCAGCAGCCCCCGCGCGCCCGCCAGGTACAGCAGGACCCCCGCCGCCACCAGCAGGCCGATCCGCGCGGACGTGTAGGCAAGTGTGGCTCGCATGGCGATTCCCAGCTTAGTGGTTAGGCCCGTAAGTCGATCAGCTCGCGCACACGCGCACTTCCTGGCTCCCAGCTCACGGAGATATTTCCTGGCTGAGAACCGGGACGAGCGGCCGCCGTTTCACCTCGGTATGGAATCCGTCGTCACCGCCGCGCCACCAGTCCGCCGAGCGGATGGTTTACGTTGACCTCGCGGGCGAGGCGAGCGCCCGCGCGCTGGGCGGCATCATCGAGGGCGTCACGATCCGGCGCGCCGATGACCAACACATCCAGGTCAGCCGGCGCGCGACCCTGCTGCCCCGGGTAACGGGCAGCCCAGGATCCGAATAGGTACGCATCGTCGATCCCCGGAACGCCCGCCAGCTCCTCGGCGAGAACCTGGCGTGGGCCGAAGGACCGGGGCAACAGTTCCGTCAGCGGTACGGTGATCGGCGAGACACCGGCTGATCCCACACGCGAAGCCAGCTCGGTCATGGTCCACTCTGTCAGGATGGAGCAGGACCAGGGTGAGTACCTCCGCCTGCAGCCGGGACCGCAGTAGCGGCAGCAAAGGCGGCGGCCCCGACTTAGGTGGGCTTCGCATCGGCCGGCGGGCGCAGGCCATCGAGTGCGGCGTGCAGGATTGGTCCGGTGTATTCGGTGTCGCCGTGGATCGTGGCGATGGCGACGATCATGTCGAGGATCTGTTCGAGCGTGAGGTCGTCGCGGGCTTCGCCTGCCTGTTGCGCGGCGACCAGGAGCGGCCGGCCCGCGGCGATGACCCTGGCGCGGCTGTTCTTGAACAGCGGGGTGCTGCGGTCTGTTTGCTTGAGCAGCTCGGCGCCAATGGGGCGCTTGCTAGCGGTAAAGGCGGCGAACCGGTGCAGCCAGGCGACGAGGGCCGCTCCCGGCGCCTCGCCTTCGATGGTCTCGGCGGCCTTGCAGACGGCATCGACCTCGTCGGTGTAGAGGGCCTCGAGGAGTACTTGGCGCCCGGGGAAGTTGCGGTACAGGGTCGCCATGCCGACTCCGGCGCGCCGCGAGATCTCGGCCATCGACACCTCAGCATCGGGATCGGCGAAGGCGGTGCGCGCGGCGGCGAGGATCTTGTCGCGGTTGCGCTCGGCGTCCGCTCGTCTTGAGGGGGCCGGGGACTGATCCCTAAGCATCGAGACTCCAAGTGGACAGGCTATCCGGTTATCGCTACAGTGAAATGGACAGGCTATCCGCCTACTGATCATCCGATCATATCCATCTGCCGCGACTGACTCGGCGACCGAAGGAGCTCATCATGGAATACCGGCCCCTGGGGCGCACCGGCATCTCGGTCAGCCAGCTGTGCCTGGGCGCGATGATGTTCGGCGCGTTCGGCAACTCCGACCACGATGACGCGGTCAAGATCATCCACAAGGCGCTGGACGCCGGGATCAACTTCATCGACACCGCCGACGGCTACTCCGCCGGGGAGTCAGAAGAGATCCTGGGCCGGGCGCTGGCCGGCGGACGGCGCGCGAGCGTGGTGCTCGCCGTCAAGTTCGGCGTTCCCTTCGGCGACAACGACCCCAACCACCGCGGGGCGTCCCGGCGGTGGATCACCGAGGCGGTCGAGGGGTCGTTGCGCCGGCTGCGGACCGACTGGATCGACCTGTACCAGGTAGGCGTTCCCGACCCGAACACCGATATCGACGAGACCCTCGGCGCCCTGTCTGACCTCGTGCGCGCGGGCAAGATCCGCTCCTTCGGCGCGTCGAAGGTTCCCGCCTCGCAGATCGTCGAGGCCCAGTGGATCGCCGACCGCCGCGGCCACGGACGGTTCCGCACCGAGCAGCCGCCTTACTCGCTGCTGACCCGCGCCATCGAGTACGACGTGCTGCCGGCCTGCCAGCGCCACGGCATGGGCGTCATGGCCTACAGCCCGCTGGCCGGCGGCTGGCTGTCGGGCAGGTACCGCAAGGGCCAGCAGGTCAGCGGGCCGGGCTCGGCCGCCCGCACTCGGCGCTTCCCGGCGGCCTACGACGCCGCCAACCCGGCCAATGCCGCGAAGCTCGACGCCGCCGACGCGCTCGGCGCGCTCGCCGACGAGGCCGGGCTGACCCTCATCCAGATGGCGGTCGCGTTCGTCATCCGCCACCCCGCCGTCAGCTCCGCGATCATCGGCCCGCGCACGATGGAGCACCTAGACGGCTACCTCGCCGCCGACGGGATCGAGTTGTCCGCCGACGTGCTCGACCGCATCGACGAGATCGTTCCCCCCGGGGTAACGATCAACGTCGCCGACAACATGTGGTACGTCGGCACGACTGCGCTGGACGCCGCCTTCCGCCGCCGGTAGGGCAACCGTTGTACACTGGTGTACAATTCGGATATGGCGGTGATGACGATCAGCGAGGCCCGGGCGGAGCTTCCCGAGGTTCTGAACCGGGTTGCCGCGGGCGAGGAGATCACGATCACGCGGCACGGGCGACCGGTCGCCGTCGTGGTCAGGCCGGACATTGTGTGGCACCGGTCCGGTACGGACGTCGTCCTCGGCGAGACGAGCGAACTGGTCGCCGCGCTGCGGGAGCGCGCGCGGCGGCACGGCCGATCGCTTCGGCAGGAAGTGCGTTCGATCGTGGCCGCGGCCGAGGCCGACGAATTCGCCGCGGCGCTCCCGCCGATCCGGCTGAAGACCGTCCGGACGACCGCGAACTCGCGGTGGTCCCGCGCGGAAATGTATGGCGATGAGGGTCGCTGACCTGGGCGCTCGCCCGGATCGGGTCATGCTCGATACGAATGTGCTGCTGGCGGCGACCGACGAGGGCAGGGCAGAGCATCGCGACGCGCTCACGGTCGTCAACGAATGGGCCGCCGGTGGCACGACGCTGTGCACGAGCGGTCAGATCCTGCGCGAGTATCTCGCCGTCGCCACCCGGCCCGCCGAGAACAATGGATTTGGCCTCAAACCGGCAGACGCGGTGTGCAATGTGCGGGCGTTCCGGGAGCGGACCGCCTTCTTGGCCGAAGACGCCACGGTGGCCGACCGCCTGCACGGACTGCTGACCGACGTGGAATGCGGCGGTAAGCAAGTACATGACGCGAACGTGATCGCCACGATGCTCGCACATGGCGTCAGCACGCTTGTCACGATGAACGTGGCGGACTTCGCGCGCTACGAGCGGTATGTGAGCCTTGTAGAGCTGTGAAAAGGCACCGACGGTGTCTACGGGCGGACGTGAGCCACCCGGCTCGGGGTGCCCCGGCCGCGGGTAGGCGTGGCCGGTCAGTCGCCGGTGACGCCGTCGATCCGCTCCCGGATGAGATCGGCGTGGCCGTTGTGGCGCGCGTATTCCTCGATCACGTGCAGGTAGATCCAGCGGATGTTCCGGGTCCGCTCCGGGTGATGACCGTGGCTGGGTACCACATCGTCGAGAGGCTTCCCGGCCACCGCGGCGCGCGCGTCCGCTATCTCCTGCTGGAACGCACCGATGTCGGCGGCGGCGTCCGCGTCATCGACCGCTTCGAAGTCCTGGCCGGTCTGGTCGGGGTCATACGGGAAGGGCATGTCGGCGTTTGCCGCGTGGATGCGGAACCACCAGCGCTCGACCTCGGTCATGTGCCGGACCAGGCCGAGAAGAGACAGCCGGGACGGCGGAACCGCCCGCTCCTTGAGCTGGCCGGCGGTCAGGCCTGCGCACTTGTGCAGCAGCGTGGCGCGATGGAAGTCCAGCCAGGCCTCAAGCGCCTGGCGCTCGTCCAGGATGCGTCCAGGGCGGGTGCGCTCCACCCGCGGGGCGGTCCATGCCTCGGTCATAACCGCCACGGTAGCTCCTGCCTCCCAGCACGGCGCCCGATCTGCCGTGGCTGCGCACCCGTGATCACCGGGCACTGATCACCACGAAGAGTGACCGCGACGCCGTCTAGCAGAGTCGGCCACGGGGTGCAAGCATGGGCGGAGACGGCTGCCCGAGCCGCGACAGGAGGCGTGAGATGAGCAAGATCAGGTGGCTGCTGGCCGCACTAAGCGGGATCCTCGTCGTCCTGGTGCCGGTGCTCGCGGCCAACTCGCCGGCGGGCGCGGATCCCGGCACGATCCTCAAGTTCGACACGATGACGCCGGTAACCGGCCCCTACGTCGGCAGCACCAATCCGATCCGCGCGGTTGACGGCGGTGGGCTGCCATGGATGATCACGGCCGGGACCGGGTCGCTCAAGAGCGACGGTCACCTGCTCGTGCACGTGCGCGGGCTGGTCCTCGCCGACCAGCCTCCGGTCCCGGCCGCGCTGCGCGGCACTAACCCGATCCCCGACTTCCGTGCAATCGTCAGCTGCCAGAGCATCGGCGCGGGCGGCACGGCCACCGTGTCCAACGTGAGCACCGCCGAGTTCCCGGCCAGCACCGTCGGTAACGCCGACATCAACGCCACGGTGAGCCTGCCCCGGCCCTGCATCGCGCCCATCGTGTTCGTGACCTCGCCCACCGGCGCCTGGTTCGCGGCGACAGGTAGCTGAGGCCAGGCACCCGCTGCGCGGTCCCGCCAGGCCACCGCGGGCGGGCCCGTCGCCGCCGCGCGCGCCGGCGGGGTGAAGGACGCGAGCCGTGACGTGGTTTCGGGGCGCCTTGCGGGCTTTGACCCGAAGTTACGCAACTTGCGGTCATCTGGGGTCTAGCGCGCTCCGTGTCCGTCTTGCTACGATCAGCGCATGAACGGATCACTACTTACAGTAGGTATTCAACCACACGTAGTGTCCGACATGCTGGCGTCGGTGCTGCGGGACAGCGACCGCCCCGCCGTCAGCATCCTCGAGGACCTGTCCGGCCGCGAACTGCGCATCGAGGTGCTCGACCACGGGCACCGGCTGCTGTCGTATGCCGAACGGCTCCGGCTGCACGCCGCCGGCCTGAGCCTCGGCTGGTGGCGCACCGGGCTGCTCCGCACCGCGGACGGCGCGGTGGCCGCATCGACCTTGCTGGTGTGGCTGCCCGCCCGGCTTCCCTGCGAGGCATGCCGGGCGCTGGACGCCGGGGCCGAGCCCGCCGGGGTGATCCTCGGCCGGCTGGGAGCGCGGCGCGAGGACCGGCAGGCGGCGGCCGCGGCGGGCCTGGATGAGGTCACCGGGCAGGATGCGGCGGTGCGGTCGGCCGCGGTGCTCACGGTGAACCGGCGGCCGGTAGCCATCGCCGAGGAGTGCGTCACCCGCCGGTTCGCGGAAGGCCTCGCCGTCATGGCGGCCCGCAGGCCGCCGCGCCGCGGCCGTCCCGGCCGCGGCCTTGCCCGCACATGGACCGCACGACGGCCCGGCCGACCATGACCGCCGGCCCGCTACGTCCGCTACCGCGAGCCGGAAGCTCGCCAGGCAGATCGAAGGAGAGCACGATGCAACCTCAGTGGCGCAAGTCCAGCTACAGCTTCGCCAACCACAACTGCGTGGAGGTCGGCACCGGCCCCGCCGTGGTGGCGGTCCGGGACTCCAAGGACCCGCACGGCCCGGTACTCCGGGTAAGCCCCCGAACGTGGGCCGACTTTGCGGACCGAGTGAAACGCGGCGGCTGAGCACCCGGCCCGGGTCGGGCCCCGGCGAGTCGGCGCCGGCCGGGCGGCCGGGCGGCCGGGCGGCCGGGCGGGCGCTTTTCTCGATAAATGAGAAATCAGCGCCGAATCCCTGCCTGGAAGCCGTCCGTTCGGCTTTACTGGGAAGCGTGGCACCGGCGGGACGCGGTCCAGCGTCCAGCCGGTGGGGGGAGGGATGGACCCGATTCAGGGAAACCTGCCGGGCGAACCGAATCGGTTCATCGGCCGGGAGCGGGAGATCGCCGAGCTGCGCGCGCTGCTGCGGCGGACGCGCGCGCTGACGCTGTCCGGGCCCGGGGGCATCGGCAAGACCCGGCTGGCGCTGCGCCTGCTGACCGCGGCCGCAGCCGAGTTTCCCGGGGGGACATGGCTCGTGGAGCTGGCCGACCTGCGGCAGCCCGAGCTGGTCGTCCCCCGGGTGGCGGCGGTCCTCGGCATCGCCGAGGAGGCCGGGCGCCCGCTGCGCGAGACGCTGGCCGACGCGCTGCGGCCGCGCAGGCTGCTGCTGGCCCTCGACAACTGCGAGCACCTCATCGACGCGTGCGCCGGGCTGGCGCACCGCCTGCTGGCGGGCTGCCCGCAGCTGCGGCTGCTGAGCACGAGCCGCGAGCCGCTGCGGATCGCGGCCGAGACGGTATGGCAGGTGCCGCCGCTGTCGGTGGCGCCCGCGGGCGTGGTCCCGGAGGCCGGCGACGCGCAGCGCTACGAGTCGGTCCGGCTTTTCGCCGAGCGCGCCGCCGCGTCGTGTCCCGGGTTCGCCGTCGGGCCGGATAACATCGCCGCGGTCGCCTCGATCTGCCGGGCGCTCGACGGCATGCCGCTGGCGATCGAGCTGGCCGCCGCCCGGGTCCGGGCGCTGCCGGTCCGGCAGATCGGCGCCCACCTGGACGACAGGCTCGGGCTGCTGACGGCCGGTGACCGGTCCGCCGCCCCGCGCCAGCAGACGCTGCGCGCCGCGATCGGGTGGAGCTATGACTTGCTCACCGCGGCGGAGCGATCGCTGTTCCGGCGGCTGTCGGTCTTCACCGGGTGGTCGCTGGAGATGGCGGAGCAGGTGTGCGCCGATGACGCCGTCCCGGCCCGGGACGTGCTGAGCCTGACGGCCGCGCTGGTGGACAAGTCGCTGGTGCTGCCGGAGCCGCCGGTGCTGGGCCAGCCGCGGTACCGGATGCTCGACACGATACGGGAGTACGCGGCATCGCGGCTGGCCGAGGCCGGCGAGTCGGCGGCGTTCCACATCGCGTTCCGCGACTACGCGCTGCGGACGGCGGAGGGCAACCTGGCCGTCGGGATGGCCCGGGCTCCCGCGTCGTGGCGGACGCGCGTCGACGTCTTCCGCCGGTACGACGTCGATGCCGGCAACGTCTTCCAGGTGCTCGGCTGGTGCCTGGCGCGGGCGGACGCCGAGCCGGGCCTGCGGATCTGCGTCGCGGTCAGCCCCTGCTGGATCGTGTGGGGCAGCTTCGCCGAGGGCAGCGAGTGGCTGGATTCGTTCCTCGCGCTCGACACCTCGGCCGTTCCGGTCGGGGTCCGCGGCGCCGGCACGGTGGTGCGCGGGCAGCTCGCCCTGCCCAGCGACCCCGCCCTGGCCGAATCCATGGCCGCCCGCGGGCTGAGGCTGTGCCGCGAGGCGGGCGACGACTACTGGACGGCGGCCGCGCTGAACCTGCTGAGCGAGATCGCCCTGCACACGGGGCGCGCCGACGACGCCATCGCGGGCGCCGACCGGGCGCTGGCGATGGCGCAGGCCGCCGGCGACGGGTGGAACGAGGGCTACGCGCTGGGCACCAGGGCGGCGATAGCCGCCCGGCAGGGCCGGCTGCGCGAGGCCGAGCAGCTGGCCAGCGCCTCGGTCAGCGTGATGCGGCGCATCGACCAGCAATGGGGCGCCGCCAGGGGACTGCTCGGCCTCGGCGACCTGGCCCGGCTCCGCGGTCACCCGGGCGAGGCGCACGGCAGGTACGTGGAGGCGCTGGCGATACTGGGCGAGATCGGTGCCAGGCCGGAGATCGCCCGCTGCCTGGCGGGCCTGGGGCGGGTGGCCATGGATCTCGCCGCGTTCGGGCAGGCCAGGCGGCACCTGGCCAGGAGCATCCGTCTCAGCCAGGCCACCGGCTCGCGTATCGGCGTGGCGCGCGGGCTCGAGGCCTTCGCCGCGTTGGCCGTGCACGAGAGCCGGCCGGAACTGGCCGTCCAGCTCGCGGCCGCGGCGACCGCGCTGCGGGAGTCGGCCGGCCTGCCGCCGCTGCCGGGCGCGCGGGCGGATAAGTACCTGGGACCGGCGCGGCGCCTCGGCGACGCCGCCGTCGCCCGGCTGTGGGCGCGGGGCCACGCGCTGAGCGGCGAGGCGGCCGTCGCCCTCGCGCTGGACGTGCCGTCGCCGGTGCCGGAAGGCGACGGCCCGGCGCTGACGATGGTGGCGGCGGGGTACCAGGCGGCGATGCCGCCCGGCGTGCTCACGCCGCGGGAGCAGCAGATCGCCGCGCTGGTGGCGGGCGGCCGCAGCAACAAGTCCATCGCGGACGAGCTGTTCATCAGCCCGGCCACCGCGGCCCGGCATGTCGCCAACATCCTGGCCAAGCTCGGATTCAATTCGCGCGCCCAGATCGCCGCCTGGGTCGCCGGCCGCGGGGCGGGCGCCGACCGGGGCCGACAGGACGGCCGAACGACCTGATGCGGCCCGGACCCGCCGCGGCGTCGCACGGAGGTCAGCCCTCGTCGAGGATCCTCGCCAGCAGCCGCGGGTCGATGTTGCCGCCGGACAGCACGGCCACCGGCGCCGCGGCCGCGGGCAGTTCCTCGCGGCGGAACAGGCAGGCCGCCACCGCCGCCGCCCCGCCGGGCTCCGCCACCAGCCGGGCCCGCGTCGCGAGCAGCCCCACCGCCGTGAGCATCTCCTGCTCGGAGACCGTGACGATGTCGGTGACGAACTCGCGGATGTGCGCGAACGGCAGGCCGCCGACCCGCTCGACCCGCAGCGCGTCCGCGACCGTGCGCTGGACGTCGGCCGCGGGCCAGGCGACGGGCTCGCCGCGGCGCAACGAGTCGCGGGCATCGGCGGCGAGTTCCGGCTCCACGCCGACCACCGCGGGTCCGCTGCCGGATGCCCGCAGCGCCGCCGCGATCCCGGAGATGAGCCCGCCGCCGCTGACCGGCACCACGACCAGGTCGGCCCGCGGGCAGTCGGCCGCGATCTCCAGGCCGATCGTGCCCTGGCCGGCGATGACCGCCCGGTCGTCGAACGGCGCGATCGGCACGTACCCGTGCCTGGCGATCAGTTCCCCGGTGGCCGCGACCCGCGCCGACAGCGAGGGCGCCACCGTGACCAGCCGGGCGCCGTAGGCCAGGATCGCGTCGGTCTTGACCTTCGGCGCCGTCTGCGGCACGACCACGACCGCGCGGACCCCGAGCAGCGCGGCGGCGTAGGCCACCGCGTGCCCGTGGTTGCCGCTGGAATGGGCGATCACGCCCCGCCGCCTGGCCGCCTCGCCGGCCGCGCTGATCGCGGCGTAGGCGCCGCGCAGCTTGAACGATCCGGTCGGCTGCAGCGACTCCGGCTTGACCAGCAGCCGGGGCGTGGTGCGCGGCACCGGGACAAGCGGCGTCCGGACCGCCACCCCGCGGAGCAGCCGGGCCGCGTCGCGTATCTCCCCGAGCGTGACGAGCCGCGCCCCGGCCGCCCGTGTTTCCATCCGCCTTCCCGTCCCGTGACCTGGATCGTCGCCGTCAGCGAAACGTCGGTCTAATTTCGGTAAATCTAGTTAGAAAGTACTCGTTCAGCGCCAAACTAGAGGGACATGTGACCGGAGGCTTTCGAGGGAGACAGTCGGAGGAGACCAAGACGTGGACGGCAACAACGAGCGCCTGCTCACCCCGGGAGAGGTGGCCGCACTGTTCCGGGTGGACCCGAAGACCGTGACCAGGTGGGCGGCCTCCGGGCGCATCACGAGCATCCGCACCCCCGGCGGGCATCGCAGGTTCCGTGAGTCCGAGGTCCGCGCGCTGCTGCGCGGTGAACCGGAGCCGACACCGCAGGGCGCGGCCTGAGGACCCTCCTCGCCCGCGCGGGCACCGCCATCTCCCTCGGCCGCCGGCCGGTCATCCACCGGGCGCGGCCCGCCGCAGCCTCCGCGGTCCGCTGACAGCGATGCGGGCGTCGCGGCCCGGGATCGGGTAGCGCCGGATAATTTCGTGCCGGGCGCGGGCCGCCGCTATGATTACGTGCCAGCATGGCACGGAATCTGGATGGGCAGATGGGGGACGCTGACCGCCCGGATGCCTGCCGGTACTGCGGCCGGGCGTTGCCCGCCCGGCGGGGTGCCGGCCGGCGCCGACGGTACTGCGGCGCCACCTGCCGCAGCGCCGCCCGGCGGGAGCGTGCGGCGGGAACCCGGACCGCCGCGCGGGCGGCGCCGGTCGTAAACCAGAGCTTGACAACGCCCGGCCGTAAAGGCATGCTTGACACTATGCCCGGCGTGCCCGACGGGACGGACGTCCCCGCCAGCGCCCGGGCCGGACGCGACCTCATCCGGCGGATGCTGTCCGGGGCGGGCGACCCGCTGGAGGCCATGCGCCTGGCCAGGGAGATCGCCCGCGCCGCCGAGGAGGAACTGGCGGCCGCGGTGCAGCGCGCCCGCGGCGCCGGCCACACCTGGGCGGAGATCGGCGACGTGCTCGGTACCAGCCGCCAGGCCGCGTTCCAGCGGTTCGGCCGCCCGCCCGATCCCAGGACCGGCCGGCCCATGGAGCCGGCGATGCCGGACGCCGGTGATCACGCGATGACGCTGTTCGACGACCTGACCGCCGGGCGGTGGGCGGCGGTGGGCGCCACCTTTGACGGTGCCGTCGCGGCGCAACTCGACGCCGACAAGCTGGCCGCTGCATGGGCGCAGCTCATCGGGCTCGTCGGCCGCTATGAGCGGCGGGGCACCCCGTCGGTCTACCAGGCCGGCGACCACACGGTCGCCGACGTTCCCCTGTTCTTCGAGGCCGGCGAGCGGATGGGCCGGGTCTGCTACGACCGCGGCGGCCGCGTCGCCGGGCTGTTCTTCCTGCCCAGCGGAATGCTGTAGTTCCCCGACACCCAGCCAAGGAGGATCTCATGCCGGAACCGGGTCACCAGCCACCCGAGCCGCAGGGAACGTTCATGGGCGTGCCGTACGACTGGCGCGCGCCCACCGCGGAGCGGATCGCGTCGCGGTGGTGGAACCCCGACGACAGGCGGCTGCTCACGCCCAAGTCGTTCGGCTGGGGCTACGACCTGAACCTCTACTGGCTCGTTCACCCGCTGCGCTACATCTCGGGACGCTGAGGCTCATCGCGCCCGCCGCCCCGCCCTGCCGCCGAGCCGGCGCGGTCACCATCGTGTCTGCACGGCAAACGCACCGGATCTGCGCCGATGCCGGCTGGTATCGACGGCCTGGATACGATGAGGGCACCGGCCGGTGACCGGCAGGGGGGATGTCATGCTGCGCATATCCGTCCTGGGAGAGCAGGCGATCGTCGACGAGCGGACCGGCGGTGTCTGCGCCAGGTCGTCGCGCGCGGTCGTGCTGGCCGGGTTCCTGGCCTGCCATGCCGGGTTGCCGCAGCAGCGGCAGCGGATCGCCGGCCTGTTCTGGCCGGACTCGACCGATGCCCAGGCGCTGACCAACCTGCGCCGCGAGCTGCACTACCTGCGGCAGGTCCTGGGTGACGATCCCTCGCTGGTCGTCACGCCGAGGGACCTGTGCTGGCGTGACGCCGGGACGTGCCGGGTTGACGTGCGGGTCTTCGACACCGAGCGGGCGGCCGCGCTTGCGGCCGCGGCCGCCGGCGATGACCGGGGCGCCGCGGAGCATGCCGCGGCGGCGGTCGCCGAGTACCGCGGTGACCTGCTGCCGGGCACGGATGACCAGTGGCTGATCGGCGCCAGGGCGCAGTTGCGGCGTCAGTGCGTCGACCTGTGTGACCTGATCTGCGCGGCGCAGATGGGAGCCGGTGAGCTGGACCGCGCGGCGGACGCCGCCCGGCGGCGCATCCAGCTGGAGCCGCTGGAGGAGACCGGCTACCGCACGCTGATGCAGGTGCTGGCCGACCTGGGCGACCGGGCCGGCGCGATCAGCACCTACCACCATTGCGCCTCGGTGCTGGAACGCGAGCTCGGCGTCGCTCCCGATGCCGCCACCCGCCAGGCGTTCCAGCGGCTGATCGCGCATGCCCGTCCCCCGGCAAGGCCGATGGCGGCGTCCGGCGGGCCCGCCCGCGTCGGCCCGGCGTCGGTCCCGCTGGTGGGCCGGTCCGCCGAGCTGAGCACGCTGCAGCGGGCATGGCGGGCCGCGGCGGCCGGCGGCCCGGGCGTCGCGCTGGTGCGCGGCAGCCCGGGAGTGGGGAAGACCCGGCTGGTGGCCGAGCTCGCCGCGATCGCGCGGCGGCAGGGCGCGGTGGTCGCCAGCACCCAGTGCTTCGGGACCGCGGGCCGGCTGGCGCTGGCGCCGGTGGCGGACTGGCTGCGCAATCCCGCAGTCCGGGCGGCGGCGGCGGGCCTCGACCCGGCGTGGCGGGCCGAGGTGGCCAGGCTGGTACCGGCGGGCGGACACGGGGAGCACGGGACCGCGCCGCGGGCGATGGTGGACGCCTGGCAGCGCCACCGGTTCTTCGAGGGCCTAGCGCGGGCGCTGCTGGCCGTCGGCCGTCCGCTGCTGCTGGTGCTGGACAACCTGCGCTGGTGCGACCAGGAGACGCTGGCCTTCGTCACGTTCTGCCTGGGGCTGGCCGACGACGCCCCGCTGCTGGTGGCCGCCACGGCCCGGGGCGATGCCTCTGGTGACGACCCCGACCTGGCCGGGTGGATCATCCGGATGCGGGCCAGCGGACTGCTCAGCGAGCTCGCGCTCGGCCCGCTGGAGCCTGCCGGCACCACGCAGCTGGCCCGCGCGGTGTGCGGGCGCCCCTTGACCGCGGCCGCCGCGGAGCTGCTGCACGCGACGACGGGGGGCTTCCCGCTGCTGGTCATCGAGGCCGCGCGCAGCAGCGCGGATCTCCGGGACACCCCGCCGCAAGCCGGTGACCTCACCGCGGTGCTGCGCAAGCGCCTAGAGCAGGCGAGCCCGCAGGCCGCCGAGGTCGCCGGCCTTGCCGCGGCGGCGGGCAGCTACTTCACGCTCGGCCTGCTGACCGAGGCGAGCGACCTTGACGCCGACGACGTGGTGGCGGCGGTGGACGAGCTGTGGCGGCTGCGGATCATGCGGGAGTTCCGCGACGGATACGACTTCTCGCACGACCTGCTCCGCGAGACCGCCTACGCGGCGATCAGCCCGCCGCGGCGGTGGCTGGCCCACCGCCGCATCGCGCAGAGCCTGGAACTGCTGCACGCCGACGACACCGACGCGGTCGCGGCCCAGCTCGCCGACCAGTATGCGCGCGGCGGGCGCCCCGAGCGGGCGGTCGCCTACTACCAGCGGGCCGCCGACGTCGCGGCCGGCATGTTCGCCCACGGCGAGGCGGTCCGGCTGCATGCCGAGGCGCTGACCATCATCGAGGGGATGCCCGCGGGCCGGGGCCGGGACGCTCGCGAGCTCGCGGTGCTTGAGGCCATGGCGGCGCCGCTGAACGCCATGCGCGGCTACTCCTCGCCGCAGCTGCAACGGGTCCTTGAGCGCTCGGTCGGCCTTGCCGAGTCCCTCGGCCGCCGCGACTCCAAGGTCGCCGCCATGGTCGCGCTGTGGGCATCACGGTTCGTCCAGGGACGGATCGCCGACAGCTACCAGGTCGCGACCGGCGCGCTGCGCCTGATCGACCCCGACTCGGAGCTGAGCGGCCCGGCTCATTTCGCCGTGGGCGGCTCGGCGGTCAGCCTCGGCAGGCCCGCCGAGGGACTGCGCCACCTCACGCTTGCCGCCGAGCTCGCCAGCGGCGCCGCGTCCCTCAGCATCGGCACCAGGCCAGACGTGCACGGCACCGCGTGGGCGGCTCACGCCCACTGGCTGCTCGGGCACGACGGCGAGGCGCTGTCCGCCTGCGAGCAGGCCATCGACCTGGCCCGGGTCATCGGCCACCCGTACAGCCTGGCGGTCGCCCTCGCCTACGGCGCGATCACCTGCCAGCTGCGCGGCGACCTGGCCGGCCTGACCAGCGCCGCCGCGGAGCTGCGCGAGCTGTGCGATCGCTACGGTTTCGCCTACTACCGCGAATGGGCGCTGATCCTGGACGGCTGGGCACGCCGGGACGAGCCGGGCGCCCGGCTGGCCCGGCAAGGCATCGCCAGCCTCAGGTCCTCCGGCTCGCTGGCCCGCATGCCGTACTGGCTGTCGCTGCTGGCCGACCTGTCGGCGCACGCCGGCCATCCGGAGCAGGCCAGGGCGTCCCTCGACGCGGCGATCGCCGCCGGGCACGCCCGCGACGACGTGTGGTGGCTGCCGGAGGTGATGCGGATGCGCGCCGCTCATGACGCCGGGCAGGCCGCTGTGGCCCGGCTGCATGCGGCGGCCCGGCTGGCATCCGGCCATGGCAGCACCGGACTGGTGCGGCGCTGCGAGCGCGACCTCGCCGCGCGCGGCGTTCGCCGCCTCGCTGCCGGCGTTCCGCCGGGCGGCTGACCGCCGCGGTCGCGAACGCTTCGCGAACGCGGCGGGGCCTACCGTCGGCCGTGCACCTGCAAGCAACGGACCGGAGGAGGCCCTTCGTGACCACGACAACCACCGTCGCGGCTGCCCCGTACCAGGACCTGGCCGCGGACCTGCGCGGCACCTTGATCACGCCGGAAGACCACGGCTACGACGCGGCCCGCGCCGTCTACAATGCCATGATCGACAGGCGCCCGGCCGCGATCGCGCGCTGCCGCGACGTGACCGACGTCGTCGCCTGCGTCAGGTTCGGCCACGAGCACGGCGTCGACCTGGCCGTCCGCGGCGGCGGCCACAACGCGGCCGGCCTCGCGGTGGCAGACGGCGCGCTGGTCATCGACCTGTCGCCGCTGCGCAGCACCACGGTCAGCCCGCAGCAGCACACGGTGCGCGCCGACGCCGGATGCACCTGGGGAGACGTCGACCACGCCACCGCCTGCTTCGGCATGGCCACCCCGTCCGGTTTCATCTCCACCACCGGGGTGGCCGGCCTCACCCTCGGCGGCGGCATCGGGTACCTTTCCCGGCGGTTCGGCCTGACCGTCGACAACCTGCTGGCCGCCGACGTCGTCCTCGCCGACGGGACGTTCGTCACCGCGAGCGAGCAGTCCCATCCCGACCTGTTCTGGGCGTTGCGCGGCGGCGGCGGGAACTTCGGCGTCGTGACGTCGTTCACGTTCCGCTGCCACGACATCGGCGAGGGCGGCACGATCATCGGCGGGCCGGTGCTGTACGACTTCGCCGACACCGCCGAGGTGATGCGCTGGTACCGGGAACTGCTGCCGTCGCTGCCGGAGGAGCTTACCGGCTGGATCGGGCTGATCACCATCCCGCCGGCGCCGCCGTTCCCGGAGGAACTGCACGGCCGCAAGTCGTGTGCGATCGTGTGGTGCTACACCGGCCCGCACGACCGCGCCGACGAGATCCTCGGGCCGGTCACCAGCTTCGGCTCGCCGCTGCTGGCCGGCCTGCACCCGATGCCGTTCACCGTGCTGCAGAGCGCGTTCGACGCGCTGTACCCGCCCGGGCTGCAATGGTACTGGCGGGCCGACTTCTTCGCCGAGATCTCCGATGCGGCCATCGACGTGCACCTCAGGTACGGCCGGCAGCTCCCGACCGGCCACTCCACCATGCACCTGTACCCGATCGACGGCGCCGCCGCCCGGGTGCCCGAGGACGCCACCGCGTTCGGCTACCGGGACGGCGGCTGGGCCGGCGTCATCGTCGGGGTCGACCCCGATCCCGGCAACGCCGGGCTGATCTCGCGGTGGGCCCGCGAGTACTGGGCCGACCTGCACCCGGCCTCCGCCGGAGGGGCCTACGTCAACTTCCTGATGGACGAGGGCCAGGACCGGGTCAGGGCCGCCTACCGCGGCAACTACCAGCGGCTCGCCCAGGTGAAGCGGCGCTACGACCCCGGCAACGTCTTCCACGTCAACCAGAACATCCAGCCCGCCGGCGACCCGGACGCCGAGCGATGACAGCGGCCGGGCCGGCGGGGCCGAGCGCCTTCGGGTGATCCCTGCGGGTCCCGGCGGCCGGTCGGGTGCCGCGGCGGGGGGGCGGCTCGCCGGGGGGCGCCCCGCGGCGGGGGGGGTCGCCCCGCGGCGCCCGATCAGGGCTGTTCGCCGCCGGGCCAGGCGGAGTCGCCGTGCAGCCTGGCGAACTCGAGGAACTGCTGGCGCAGCGCCTCGTCGTCCTGCCGCCACCGGTCGCGGCGGCGGGCGGCCTCCTCGGGCGTCAGCGCCTGGGCGGCCAGCCGGGCGTAGTCCGGGTCCTGCGGCCCGATCTCCACGTATACGTCGCCGATGACGCGCCCCTCGTGACCGATCGCGGTCTGCGGGACCTTGAGGTTCCCGTTCGGCAGTCGTATGACAAACATGGCCCGATCACCCTAGATGCCGTAGCGCCTGTTGAAGTACAGCATGACCCGCAGCGCGGTCCGCGTGTCCCCGCCGAGCATGTCCACCAGCGCCGGCCGCTGCCGCGACGCGATCGCGGCGAACGCGT
>Ga0209061_1001684_pt1 | contig 34087 bp, 34 predicted proteins | sample Coa_R1_10_FD_187157 | JGI IMG/M metagenome (GOLD analysis project Ga0209061, IMG submission 187157) | Surface soil microbial communities from Centralia Pennsylvania, which are recovering from an underground coalmine fire - Coalmine... | ecosystem: Environmental > Terrestrial > Soil >... | reverse complement strand
ATCCCAGCCGCCGGACGGCTTCTTCCTTAAACTCCTTCGTGAATTTTCGTCGCGTTCCCATGACACAATTCTCCATTCGCTGAAAATTGTGTCTTAACCGTTTGTCTCAGTTTCGGGGACAAGTCCAGCCCGTCGCGTAGACCCGCACGGAGTTGCCCCCTTGCGGGAGGGAGCTTAAAGCGTTGTTATAAGAGCTCCCCGCCGGAATGGAAAATGAGGTTGACCAGGAAACGCTGCCGGCAATAGTAATCCCCTGGAGCAGGACATCGACCGGGGTCGCGTTCGGATTTTCCAGTGCCACCCGCCCGAAAGTTTCCTCCGGGAGAAAAGTGCCCATGCCCGCTGGAAACGACGCCGTTGGATACAGCGGAATCGCTCCATCAAAGACATCCCCAACGTTTGCCAACGGCGTGACTGGCGGGGCGGCGAAGAAGTTCACCTGCGTGCCATCGGGATTGGTTACGGTGATCGTCTTGCCACCGAGATCGGTCGGGCCCGCGAGCGTGACATCCACTTCTTGCGGGCTTGCCACCTGTTCGGAAGCGATACTTGCGGCGGGAATGGAAACCGCGGTTCCCTTCCCGAAGCCCGTTCCCGCGATTCGCACTACCGCGCCTGCCGCCAGGTTCGAAACCGGAGTCACGCCGGAAACCGAGAGCGTGCCGCCAACCGCGACCGTTCCGGGCGAGACGCTAACCGTATACGGCGCCGCCGGAGACAATCCTTCGGGGCTATACCACGTGGATCCGGCCGGGTCGGCCGTGATCGCCGTCTGCGCGCCCGGTTGCGCGGTCGCCAATATCGGCACGGTAAGCACAACCAGCGGCATTCCCGCCGCCGATCCCAGGCTGCCCGACCCCGAAGCAAAGTGAATATCCACGCGGTTGCCGTTCACGCTCGCATATCCGGCGGCATCGCCGGCCGCGCTGAACGCCGCAATCGCCGTGACTGGGCCGAACAGCGTGGAATCGAGATTCACGGCGAGTTCGCCGCTCGCAATCGCCGCCGGCTGCGCGAGCGTGAACTTGATTTGGACGGTCGCTCCCGGCGGCGCAATCTCGTTCGAAACCACGACGTTCAAATTTTGTGCGATCGCCGCGGACGCGCCCCACAGCCAGAGCAGTTGCAAAATGCCACAACCAGTGTGCCGGAACAACCCGCTATAAAACGTTGCGGGCCGCGAAAGTTCTGCAATTCTTATCAAGTAGCGTCCTGCTCAAGCAGGCCGGATGCCAATCGGCGGGCGCGCTGCTTTGCTTGGGCTAAATCAAGCGGATGGCGTGAACGCTCACGAAGGCCAGGGCCGTGCCGATCAACGCGCCGGCCAGCACGTCGCTCAAAAAATGCATCCCCAGCAAAATGCGGGAAGCGCCCACGCTGAGCGCGCAGAACAGCAGGCCGATGGCGAGCGTGGGGTAAAACATGCTAAGCGAAACCGCTACCGCAAATGCCGTGATCGTGTGGCCGGAAGGAAACGAGAACTGGTCGGGCGGAAGCAGCGTGGCCCAGCAATGCGGCTCGAAGCAGTTCGGGCGCTTGCGTTTGGCGGCTTTCTTCAGTTTTAAAAAGAGCGTGATGCCGATGCCCGCCGCCATGGCCGCGGCGCCAACCGCCGCGAAACGGGCGTCGCCGCCGAACAGCAGAATGATCAGGCCCATGCCATACCACAGCCAGCCATCGCCCCCGCGGGTCGCGCAGATCATCCAGATGCGGATCCACCGCGGCGCCGGCCAGCGATTGACGCGGCGCATCAGGTTATGGTCGCGATGTGCAATGAATGTGAGCACTGCTGCCCTATTCATAGTGTCTCCGGCGGGCCGTGCCGTCCGCAAGTGGAAGACATTCCCTCCTGCCACCACTTATATCCGGCGGATGGCTACAAGAGCGTGACAACAAGGAGAACATTTGCAAAATAAAATGTTTCCAACAACCTGGTCTCGGATACGGCCGGAGCAGCCGCCGTCACCCCTCCCAACCTGGTGAATCCCTGGGGCGTCTCCTTCAGCGCGACCAGCCCTTTCTGGGTTTCCATTTCCGGCGCCGGCGCTTCGAGCGCCACCATCGCCCTGAGCTATGGCGGGCAGCAACTGACCGCCCAGGCACGGATTGCCGCGTCGGCGCCCGGCATTTTCACGGCGAATGCGAGCGGATCGGGCCAGGCGATCGCGCGCAATCCCGATGGCACGGTGAACAGCGCGTCGAATCCCGCGCCCGCGGGCCTGACCGGCGCGGTTCCGGTAGTGCTCACAGTGGGTTCCGCCGGCAGCCAGCCGAACGTGACCATTAGCGTCAAGTAAAAGGGGCGCGCGACACGAAAGTAAAACCCGGCCGCCGTGCATTAGAATAGAACTTCCTTATGTTCTTTCGCAGAGAGCGCCCCAAGACCCTTACCTTCCAGGACCGCCTGGACGAGCTGAAGCGCCAGGGCTTCAGCGTTTCGCAAATGCCCGGAGGGGCCGTCCGCATCACTCGCGGCCGCTGCGCTGTCGATCTGACGCCGAGCGAAGGCGACCTGCGCATCTTCGAGCGCGCCGGCGTGCTGCTGGGCAACGAAATCGCGCACCTGGTAGATGCTGGGTATCAGAAGACCTTCCGCGCCGCTTCCGGCAAGGTGGCGCCGGCCCTGGCGGAAGACTTGCAAGCCCTGCACGATTTCGAAGAAGACATAAAAGACGGCCTGGGGCAAAAGAGCCTGTACAACGTTTCGCTGGGCACCGTCTCCACCTATTATCTTTACGACCGTGTGCAGGACAGGGACCGCGGCGTGCCCAAGCGGGCCTGGGAGCAGTAGGCGGGCGCGCCTGGCGGGGCGCTAATCCGCCTCCGGCGGCGGAAAGCGATGGTCCATGAGCTGCTCGAACGTGTAGGGGCAACTTGCCGGGAACCGCTTCCTGCCAAGTCCGGTCTCAGCCATGGCCTCTTCTAGCGCCGCTCCGTAGATCCTACCGGGTACCTCGGCCGTCATTTGCTGCAAACTGGGATTCTCCTCCAATATATCCGCGATCTCGGTCCGGGCATTGACGATAGTTGCCCGCCAACTGCGCGAACGCATTGCCGGCTGAGCTTCCCACTTGAGCAGATGAACCATCAGCCGCCGTGCTTGGCTCTTTAATGCATGCTGCTTCTCTTTCCCCATGTCCTCGATTTCTTCAGCCACATGCTCGATATCCGCTTCCGCAAAGCAGCCCCTGCGCAGCAGCTCGCTCGCCCGCTGAGTCCAGGCATAAAAATCCTGGTCGTACAGCTCCGCCAACTCGCCTTTCGGGTCCATCTCCTGACTCCTGACTCCTGACTACGTATTGTGGCCCACCGCATCCTTCAGCGGCTTCTGCAGCGCGAAAATTGCGATACCCGCCGCCACCGCTAGCGCCGCGATCATCGCGAAAAAGTGTTCCTTCGGCATCTTCGAGTAGAACGTCCCCAGATAGCCGGTCAGATAATTGCCAAAGAAATTCGAGAAGTACCACATCCCCATCAACATGCTCACCAGCCGCGCCGGCGCCACCTTCGTGACCAGCGACATGCCGATCGGGCTCAGATAGATCTCGCCCACCGTGTACAGCGAAGTGCAGCCTACCAGCCACAGAAAGCTGATGCGTTGATCCGGCCGCATCCCCGCCGTCACCAGAATCAGCGGCAGAAACGAGATGCCCAGCATCGTGCAGCCCATCGCCATCTTGGTCACGCTCGCCGGCTCGGTCCCGCGCCGCGCTTGAAAGCTCCAGAACATGTTCAGCAGCGGCGTCAGCGTGAAAATGAAAAACGGATTCACCGCCTGAAACCACGTCGAGGGCATCTCCCACCCGAAGATGTGCCAGTCCGTATTGCGATCGGCGAACAGTTGCATGGTGTTGCCCTGCTGCTCATACACCGCCCAGAAAATCACATTGAGCAGCATCAGAACCACCAGCCCCCAGATCGCCTTCCACTCTTTGCCGGTCAGCGGCGCCCGCTCCATGTTGGCTTCCCGGGCGCGAGTCAGCTCGTCCTTGGCTAGGAAACGCTGGCCCCATAAGTAGAAAATGATCCCGCATACCATCCCCACCCCGGCCGCCTCAAACCCGTACCGCCAGCCATACAACTGGCCCAGCGTCCCGCAGATCAGCGGCGCGAGGAACGCCCCCAGGTTCACGCCCATGTAGTAAATGCTGAACGCGCGGTCGCGGCGCGGATCGCCTTGCGGATACAGGCTTCCCACCTGCGTCGCCAGATTGGGCTTGAAGCAGCCGTTTCCCAGAATCAGGAAAAACAGCCCGGCCAGGAACAGCGATTCCGCCGCCAGCAGAAACTGGCCGATCGCCATCAGCGCGCCGCCGATCACCACGCTCTTCCGCTGCCCCAGCACACGGTCCGCCAGCATGCCCCCGAAAAACGGCGTGAAGTAGACGAACGCCGTGTACAGCCCGTAAATCTGCGAAGAAAGCGGCTGCACGGCAAGCGGCCCGAACACCGCCTCGAGGCCCCGCTCGAGGCCCATAAATCCGTACACGTGCGTTTCGCCGGAGTGCACCCGATTGATCAGGTAATCCGTCATGTACAGGACCAGCAGCGCGCGCATCCCGTAATAGGACACCCGCTCCCACATTTCCGTAAAGAACAAAACGAAAAGGCCCGCGGGATGGCCCAGAATGGTCCTGTGTTTCTCCACAGTTTCGACCGCGGCCGGTACAGCCGCCATTTCTCTGGCTTTTACTTCATCGCCCACAATATCCTTACAATATTCCCATGGTAGCCAGCCGTGCTCCAAAATCTCCGATAGACTCAGAAAAATGATCCCGTTTCCTCCCCAACCCCAACTCCTGACTCCTCGCCCCTGGCTCCTGCCTCCTGTCTCCCGCCATCATGATCCGCATCGCTAACGGCCAGGGCTTCTGGGGCGATTGGCTCGAAGCCCCCGTCCGCCTCATCGAGCAAGGCCCCATCGATTACCTCGCCCTCGATTACCTCGCCGAAATCACCATGTCCATCCTGCAAAAACAAAAGCAGGAGAACCCTCGGCTCGGCTATGCCCGCGATTTCCCGCCGCTCATCGCCCGCATCGCCGGCCGCATCCGCGAACGCAACGTTAAAGTCATCGCCAATGCCGGCGGCGTCAACCCCGTCGCCTGCGCGCGCGAAGTTCTGCGCCTCGCCCCCGCGCTCAAAGTCGCCGTGGTTTTGGGAGATGACGTCTTCTCCCGCCTCGATGAGTTTCTCGCCAAAGGTTTCGAGATGCGCGATATGGATACCGGCGCGCCGCTCGCCTCCATTCGCCCCCGCATTCTCAGCGCCAACGCCTACATCGGCGCATTTCCCTTAGCGGAAGCCCTGGCCACCGGCGCCGATGTGGTCGTCGCCGGCCGCTCCACCGATACCGCCCTCACGCTCGCGCCCATGATCCACCGCTTCGGCTGGCAGCCGCGCGACTACGATAAGCTCGCCGCCGGAACCATCGCCGGCCATATCGTCGAATGCGGCGCCCAGTGTACCGGCGGCAACTGCCAGGTGGATTGGCAATCGATCCCCGATATGGCCAACATCGGCTACCCCATCGTCGAAGCCGAACCCGATGGCTCCTTCTCCGTCACTAAGCATCCCGAAACCGGCGGCCGCATTAACCCGCACGTCGTCAAAGAGCAGTTGCTCTACGAATTAGGCGACCCCAAAAACTACATCACCCCCGATTGCATCGCCGACTTCACCAGCATTCGCCTCGATGACGCCGGCCCCGATCGCGTGCGCGCGAGCGGCATTCGCGGCGGCCCGCGTCCCCCCAGCCTCAAGCTCTCCATCGCCTACTCCGCCGGCTGGAAAGCCATCGGCACTCTCGTCTATTCCTGGCCGCAAGCCCTCGAAAAGGCCCAGGCCGCCGACCGCATCGTGCGCCAACGCCTCCGCCAGCTCGGCCTTTCCTTCGACGAAATCTATACCGAATACTTCGGCGTCAATGCCTGCCTCGGCCCCGCCGCTCCGCCCAATCCCGGCCCACCCGAAATCCAGCTCCGCATCGGTGTCCGCGGTCCCGATCGCCAAGCCGTCGATCGCTTCACCCGCGAACTCGTCCCCCTGGTTCTCAACGGCCCCCCCGGCGCCACCGGCTATGGAGAAGGCCGCCCCGCCGTGCGCGAAATCGTGGCCTATTGGTCCGCTCTCCTGCCGCGCGAAGAAATCGCTACCCGCGTCGAGGTCGTCGAAGCATGAAAATCCCTCTCTCCCGCATCGCCCACACCCGCTCCGGCGATAAAGGCGATACCTGCAACATCGGTGTCATCGCCTGGCAAGATCGTTACTATCCCATCCTCGTGCGCGAAGTCACTCCCGCCCGTGTCAAAGCCCACTTCGGCGCCCTGGTCGAGGGCGAAGTCGAGCGCTACGAACTCCCCAATCTCGCCGCCCTCAATTTCCTCCTCCACCGCGCCCTCGGCGGCGGTGGCACCGTCTCCCTCCGTACCGATGCCCAAGGCAAAACCTTCGGCGCAGCCCTCCTCCGCCTGGAAATCGAAGCCGCCCCCGAAGAACTCTAACCCTGCCCCCCGGCCGCTGACTCCAACGCGCTTCTTCCGCCGCATCACGCGCGGAAATGCCTTCGCCCTCGCAAAAAGCCCCATGGCTTTATGATCCACGAGCCCAATTCCATGGTTCAAAATGAATGGGTACCGCCCGTATGCGAATCGATAAGTGGCTCTGGGCCGCGCGCTTCTTCAAAAGCCGCTCGCTCGCCGCGCACGCCTGCGAGCTCGGCCGCATCGAGTCCGCCGGCCAGAAAGTGAAACCCGCCCGCGAGATCCACCCCGGCGACATTCTGCAAATTAAGAATGAATCCGGCGAATTCGAAGTCGAAGTCGTGCTCCTGAGCGAGATCCGCGGCCCCGCCCCGGTCGCCCAAACTCTATACCGCGAATCCGCCGCCAGCCTGGAACTCCGGCGAAAACTGGCGGCCGAACGCAAAGCCATGCCCCGCATCCAGCCGCTCCCCGTAGGCAAGCCGTCCAAACGCGACCGCCGCTCCCTCGACCGCCTCCGGCGCCGCTGGTAACGGCGGCTACGCGTTGCTCCAGCGCGCCGCGCTGATGGAGGAATCGGTGTGGCGGAAAATGATCCACGGGCTGACCACGCGTCGCTATAGCCAGATATTGGAGGAGTTGGAACAGGCGCATGGTGCCCCCCCCACGGTGACAGCTTTCTTTCCGATTTTTTGCCCCTGAAATCAACAACTTCCAGTTCTCGACGCTCCCCTGCCGCAATCTCACCGGTTACTCTCGGCGTGGAGGAACCCTTTATGGCAAGCCCAGCTCAATTGTCAGCCAATAGACTCAACGCAAAGAAAAGCACTGGCCCATCGCCCGCCGGTTTCCAGATCACTCGATTCAACGCTCTCAAATCGGGCATGGACGCCAAATCCCTCGTAATCCCCGGCGAAGATCCCGCCGAACTCGAAGCCCTGGCCGAAAGCTACCGGCAGCAGTTTCAGCCGGTCAGTCCGGTCGAAGTCGCTCTACTGGATACTCTCGTCACCGCCGAGTGGGAACTCCGCCGACTCCGTAAAATCCAGCCAAAACTCTGGAGCGAGGAGGCCTTCCTCGACCCCGATTCCACCGAAGCCAAACGCCTCGCCCGCTTTTATCGCCGCCTCGATACCACCGAGCGCTCCTACCACCGCGCCCTCAAAGAACTGAACAAGTACGCCGCCGCCCGCGCCCAAATCGAATACCAGGCCGCGAAGCGCGACCAGGCCGCCGAAGTCGATGCCAAAGTCGAGAAACATTTGGCTTCGTTCCTTCAGTACTTCTGTGAGCCGCCCACCGGCGCGCCTTTTTCGTTCCACCCCGAAGACCAAACCGCCCCGGATGCGGGCGAGAAAGCGAACTTATAGCGAAAATCCAGCCCCTCCGGTCAAAGCCGCAATCGCCAGGGTGCGGTCATAAGCCAAACCGCGCGCGCGGAAACCAAGCCCCGCTCTCAGGCTCTTCCCAATGCCGCCAACACGCGCTTCGGCGTCATGGGGAATTCCCGCATGCGCTCCCCGGTGGCATCGAAAAACGCATTGGCAATGGCGCCCGCCGCGGCCGCCATCACTTCCTCGCCCGCGCCGGTAGAGCGCTCGTTGAGCCTCTGCACCACCGTGGCATGTACCTCGGGGCATTCTTCGAACCGCAGGATCGGATAGCTGTTCCAGTCCAGGCTCGTCACGTTGGTAGTGTTGAATGTGACTTCCTCGTGCAGCATGCGGCTGGCGGTCTGCGCCAGTTGGCCGCTGATTTGGTTCTCGATGAAACCGGGGTTCACGGCCAGGCCGCAATCGATCGCGCCGAATAGCCGCCGGATGATCACCCTGCCGGTTTCCTTCTCGACATCCACCTCGGCTACCGCCGCGCCGTAGGAAGTCAGATGCGTGCCCAGTCCGATGCCGCGCCCGCTCACGACCCGCGCGCGGTCCCGCGGCCCTTTACGGCGCTTCGACGTAAAGTCCGCCGCCTTCGCCACCGCATCCAACACGCCCAGCCAGCGTGCGTCTTTGATGTTGCGGCGGCGGAACTCATAAGGCTCGATGCCGGCCAGCCCGGCCAGTTCGTCGATCGTCTGCTCGGAGGCGAACGCGAATGAGAGATCGAGCGGCGAACGCAGCCACGCCCCTTTCAAGTATTCTTTGCCCGGCAATTGGTGATTCACCAGCCGCACATTGGCAATATCGTACATGCCGCCGCAACTGAGCGGATTCACCTGCTGCGCCGCGCCCGCGTTCCATTCCGCGGCGGGCGTGCCGGCAAGCTGCGCGGCCGTTTCCACCGCGCTCCAGTTGTGGTGCCATCCGTCGTATGCGTAGGCGATCAGCTTGCCGTTGGCGTCGATTGCCGCTCGCACTTCGCCCACATGGGCCGGCCCGTAATTGTCCCAGCCGAGCTCGTCCCAGCGCATGAACTGCACGCGCACCGGCGCCCCGGCCAGTTGCGACGCCAGCGCCGCCGATTGCGCCACATCGTCGTAGCAACTGTGGCCGTAGGTGCCGGAGCCTTCGTAGTACTGCACGCGGATCTTGGAAACCGGAAGATTCAGGACGCGGCTCAGCGTGTTCCGGGTGCCGTAGACGTCCTGGGTCGAGCACATCACCAGGGCCGAATCGGCAGTCACCTGGGCAATGGCGCAGTTCGGCCCAAATGGCGCGTGCGCCTGGTAAGGACAGTGATACGTGTGGGCCACGCTGTGCGCGGCCTGCTTGATCGCGGCGGTCACATCCCCCCGCTCCACCACAACCCGGTCTTTGGTCTGCGAGGCGCGCATCTGCTGGTACAGTCGATCGGTTCCGGGAAGCGATGGCGTGTTGTCCCAGGTGACTTTCAACTGTTGCGCCGCCCGCACCGCGTCCCATTCGTTTTCCGCTACAACGCACAGGAAATCGCCGCGCCGCAGCACGCGCGCGCCCGGGATGTCGCGAATCGAAGCCTCGTCCACCGCGAGCACCTTGGCCCCCACGCCATATGCGCCTTGCCCGCGCGGCCGCGCCACGCGCCCATGCAGCATTCCGGCAACGCGCACGTGCTGCATGTAGGTGTATTTGCCGCTTACCTTATCCGGAACTTCGTTGCGCGGTATGCTGGTCCCCACGATTTTGTACTCGCTGGGAGGTTTCACCGGCGCGCTACCTGTGAAGGCCAGATGGAACGGCCGGTCGCCCAGCAAATCGCCGTACTTCACCGACCGGTTCGGATCTCCCGCAACCGATACCACTCCCCGCGCCACCCGCAACTGTTCCGCGGGCGCATTCAGTTTCTGGCTCGCCATCCGAACGAGCGCCGCGCGCGCCTCCGCCGCCGCCGTCCGCACCTGCGGCCCGCCCCGCGCGATCGCCGCGCTCGAATACGTTCCGCCTTGGTTCGGAGTCACATTCGTGTCGAGGCGCACCGTCTTGATCTGGCTCATGTCCATGTCCAGTTCTTCGGCCGCCACCTGCAGCAAAGCCGTGGAAGCGCCCTGGCCCAGTTCCGCGAACCCGATGTACACCGTAGCCGTGTTATCGGCGTGAATCGCCAGCCAGGTGTCCACCTGTTTCGGATCGGGCGGCCCGGCTACAGAGCCGCGTTCCTGCCCATACAACAGCCCGCGCAAAGGGAAGCCGACAACCAGCGCCCCGCCCGCCTTCAAAAAATCGCGCCGCAACGTAGTCATCGCGCCGCCTCCGCCAGCATATTTTGCGCCGCTCGCTGGATCGCCTTCACAATCCGCGGATAAGCGCCGCAGCGGCACAAGTGGCCGTTCATGGCCGTGCGAATCTGCGCATCGGTGGGATGCGGGTTTTTGGAGAGCAACTCAGAGGCCTTGACGATCATGCCGTTGAAGCAATACCCGCACTGCACTGCCTGCTCGTCGATCATTGCCTGCTGGACGGGGTGCAATTCGGGCGCCTTCGAAAGCCTCCGCTGCGAGGCGTACCAGGCGGGCAGCCCTTCGAGCGTGGTCACCGATTTGCCCGCCACCGCGGACACCGGCGTGACGCACGAGCGCGTTTCCACTCCGTTCACCAACACCGAACAGGATCCGCATTGCGCCAGCCCGCAGCCGAACCGCGGCCCGCGCAACATTAATTCGTTCGAAAGCACATACAGCAGCGGAGTATCGGGCGAGGCGGCCACGTTCCACACGCGCTCGTTCACCCGGATCTTCAATTCGCCGGCCATTCCATTCTCCCGGGCTACCAGCGTATCAAGTCTCTTTCCGGGCCGCGACCAAGGAAAGCGATCAATCACAACCGCTAAGCCGCCAATAGGCAGCGGTGTACAATGAAAGCGAACTGGAGCAGTCATCCCATGAATGTTAGAGTTGCCGCGGTCTTCGCTGTAGCCGCGGCGGGCGCTTGGGCCGTTGTCGCGGCGGAGGCGCCGCGGCCTTCCGTAAACGTCCGTCCCAAAGCCGGCAAAGTGGAGATCCTCCCGCTGAAAGATGTGAAACCGGGCATGAAAGCCATCGCCTGGACCGTTTTTCAAGGCACCGAGCCCGAGCCGGTGCCTATCGAAATCATCGGCCGCTGGAAAAATCAGTGGGGGCCAAACCAGGACGTGATCGTCGGAAAAATGGGCGGCAAAGCCATCCGCACTAACGTGGCGGGCGGCATGAGCGGCAGCCCCGTTTACATCGATGGCAAGCTGATCGGCGCCATCGCGCTGCGTCTCAGCGTGTTTTCACCGGATGCGATTTGCGGCATCACCCCGATCGAGCAAATGCTGGACATCAACGATCTGGACAACTCCCGCCCGCTCGACGCCAAAACGCCTGATAAGTTGAAAGCGGCGAAAGTAGCCGAGGCCCAGCCGGGCTCGCTTCTCGGCCAGCTCGTCGGCGCAGGCAGCTCTGCGGGGCCTCTGCCGGAAAACTCGATGATGGTCCCCATCGCAACTCCGTTGTCCTTTTCCGGCTTCAATCAATCCACCGTCGCCGAATTCACGCCTCTGCTCCAGCGGATGGGCATTGCGGCTGTGGAAACCGGCGGCGCCGGCAGCGCGCTGCGCACCAATAAACCCGCGCCCGGTTGGGAACACTCGCTCAATCCAGGCGAGTCCGTTGCCGGTGTGCTGGTAGATGGCGATATGAGCATCACCGGCCTGGGAACGGTTACTTATAACGATGGCCGCCGCGTGCTCGCCTTCGGCCACCCGTTTTTCAATCTCGGCCCGATCGATATGCCCATGAGCAAAGGCGAAGTGCTCATGACGCTGGCTTCCCAGTATCAGCCCAACAAAATGGCGAACGCCACCGAGATCGTGGGCGCGCTTCATCAGGACCGCCACAGCGGCATCATGGGCATTCTCGGCGCCGAATCGAAAATGATTCCGGTCAGCGTCCGTGTGCGCGCGCTCAAGGAAGATGAAACCGTCGCGCGCGAAAAGGAGTTCCACTTCAACGTGTTCGTCCATCAAAAGTGGACCCCCACTCTGATGATGATGACGCTCGCCAACACGCTTTCCGATCTCAACGAGTTTCGCGACGAGGCCACCTACCGCCTGGCCGGCAGAGTGGAAATGAAGGGCGGCGCGGGCCTGACGCTTTCCACCATGCAGGCTTCCGGCGAATTGCCCGTCCCCGCGCCCATGATGCTGGCCACTTGGTGGGGCGATAAGTTCAACCGTCTTTACTTGAATAACGTCAACACGCCGGATGTGCGGAAGGTGAGCGTAACCGTCGATCTGCTGCCGGAACGGCGTGTGGCCGTTATCGAAAACGCCTGGGTCGGCAGTCCCGACGTCCGCCCCGGCGATGAAGTCCCGGTAAAGGTGTTCTTGCGGCCTTACCGTGGCGATGTGATCCAGCGCGAATTCAAAATCAAAATCCCCGATGGGATCATGCGCGGCGATCATCGCATTCTGCTCAGCGACGCCGATACCGTCAACCGCATGCAGAATATCGCCGGCGCCGCCAACCATTTTCTGAATCTCCCGGAAACGGTGTCGCTCATCAACCAGGAGCGCAGCAATAACAAGCTCTACGTTTCCCTGGTGGAAGCGAGCCCCACCGCGTACCTGGATGATAAAACGCTGCCCAGCCTGCCTTCCTCCGTGCTCAACGTAATTGAGTCCGGACGGGCCGCGAATCGCAGCGTGGTCACTTCACCGGAAACCGCCACCGAACAGATGGCGCTGCCGTTCGATTACGTGGTGAGCGGCAGCTACTCGCTGCGGATCCACGTGGATTAATAATTGTGGGGTCAGGCCTTCCGGCCTGCCGCCGGGCTTCGGCCCGGCGCAACGCGCCAGCCAGCCTCCCAACCCTGAGCGACGAAATGCGCCAAATTCTGACTTACAAACGCGCCGCGTTATTGTTTTGCGCGGCTTCGGCCCTTGCCTTCGCGGGCGAAACCCGCACCTGGATACAGGACGATTACGCCGGCTTTGAACGCGGCGTCGCCAAGAACCTCTCGCTGCGCAGCGACGGCCTGCTCACGCTCGCGCCGCAATCCAAGGAATTCTACGACTCGTCCGCCATGTATCTCTGGTCCCTGGCGCGCGATTCCAAAGGCAACCTGTACGCGGGCGGCGGCACCGGCGCGAAGCTCTATCGCATTGGCCCCGATGGTAAGGGCAAAGCGTTGGCCGAGTTCGACGCGCTCGAAATTCACGCCGTGGCCGTCGACTCGAAGGACCGCGTTTTCGCGGCTACCTCGCCCGACGGCAAAGTGTATCGCGTAAATGCCAACGGAAAATCCGAGGTGTTTTACGATCCCAAAGCGAAATACATCTGGGCCATGGCCTTCGACCGTCAAGGCAACCTTTTGGTAGCCACCGGCGATCCCGGCGAGATCCACAAAGTCGCCGCCGATGGCAGCGGCAAGGTTTTTTTCCGCTGCGAAGAGACGCATGTCCGGTCGATGGCGCTCGACGCGGCCGGCAACGTGATCGCGGGTACCGCGCCCGGCGGCCTGGTGCTGCGCGTCTCCCCGGCCGGCGAAGGTTTTGTGCTCTACCAGATGGCGAAGCCGGAAGTGAGCGCTGTGGCGGTAGCGCCGGATGGCTCCATCTATGCCGCGGCAGTCGGTTCGCGGCAGATGGGCGAGCTTCCGCCGCCGGCCGCGCCCGCTCCCGCGCCCACCTCGGTTACGTTAAATATCGGCGGGAGTGGAACCGTTTCGGCGGCGTCCAGGCAGGCCGAGCCTCCCCGGCAGGTGAGTTCCGCTTTTTCGGCATTGGCCGCCGGAACCGAGGTGTACCGCATCGGGCCGGATGGCGAGCCCGAGCGCGTGTGGGCGAATTCGCAGGACGTAGTTTATGCCATCGCCTTCGACCGCAATGGCCGCCCGCTGCTCGGCTCCGGCAATCGCGGCAACGTGTATCGCATCGATTCGCCGGCGCTCTTCACCGCGCTGCTCACCGTGCCAGCCACCCAGATCACCGCCTTCGAGGCCGGCGCCGATGGCCGGTTGTACGCGGCCGCGGGCAACGTGGGCAAAGTCTACGAAATCGATTCCACTCCGGAACCGCGGGGCAGCATCGAAAGCGAAGTTTTCGATGCCGGCCTGTTTACCCGCTGGGGCCGAATCCGGTTTGCAGGCAAGCTGCAGGGCGGGCAGATTTCCCTTCAGACGCGCAGCGGCAACCTGGATCAGCCGCAAAAAAATTGGAGCCCGTGGTCCGCGCCCGTTTCCGACCCCAAAGGCGCGCCCGTCGCCTCGCCACCCGCCCGCTTCCTGCAATGGAGGGCCACGCTGACCGCGGGGAGCGGCGTATCGCCGGAACTTTCTTCGGTCGAAACCGCATATCTGCCCAAAAACCTGGAGCCGCGCGTCGAAAGAATCGAAATCACCGCGCCCAATTATCGGTTCCCCGCTCCCGCCGCGGCGTCTTCCACGCCTTCCTCTCTGAATTTGCCTGCGCTGACACTCGCGTCCCGGAGCCGCTCGTCACGGGGCGAGACAGGTTCCGCCGAAGCGCCTTCCACCACGACACCCGCCATGCCTTATGCCAAGGGCTGGATCGGCGCCCGCTGGCTCGCTTCCGATCCCAATGGCGATTCCCTGATTTACAGCGTTGCAATTCGGGGCGAAAACGAAACCCAGTGGAAGCCGCTCAAAGAGAAGGTGATTGAAAAGTATTTCTCCTGGGACTCGACTGCGTTTCCCGATGGCCAATACCGCATCCGCGTGACCGCTAGCGACGCCCCTGCAAACCCGCCCGGCCAGGCGCTCGCGGCGAGCCTGGAAAGCGAGCCGTTCCTGATCGACAACACGCCGCCCGCGATCTCCGGCCTCACGGCCGCCCGCAATGGCGCAAAGCTCGAAGTCCGCTGGCACGCCGCCGACGCTTTGAACGACATCGCCAAAGCCGAGTATTCGATCGATGGCGGCGAGTGGACTGTAGCGGCCCCGGTCAGCGGTATCTCCGATTCACCCGATCTCGATTACGCGCTCACACTGGATGCCGCTCCCGGCGAGCATACCATCGCGGTGCGCGTAGAGGATGCGTACGACAATCAGGCCGCCGGAAAAGTGGTCGTGCGGTAACGCTACGGCTCGATCAGGCGCAAGCGGATCGCCGCGCGCGTGAGATCGGCCGTATTGCGCGCATTCAGCTTCAGCAGGATGCGGGAACGGTGGCACGCGGCGGTTTTGAAGGTAATGCCGAGTTCGTGAGCCAACTCCTTGGTACTGTATCCGTTGCCGATCAGCGCCAGTACTTGCCGCTCGCGCGGCGTCAATTGTCCAACCGGCGGGTGAGGCTGCGCCTTTCTTACAAAATCGCGAATCGGAATTGGTTCAAGCGGCATAGCATCCTCGAATACTGGCTGCAAGGGAGGAATATTGGAACGGCTTGTAAAGAACGGAAACGGCCTCGGTAACACATCCGGGGGTGCCCGTCATACAGATAATCCGGATATCCGGGCGCAGCCGGCGGATGCGCCGGATCATTTCGTTGCCGTCCATGAATGGCATGATCACATCCGTAAGAACTAAGTCGAACCGTCCGGGAGATGCCTGAAATTTCGCCAGCCCCTCCCAGCCATTGGCGGCGCAGACCGCTTCAAGGCCCATCGCGCGCACGGCGGCCGCGACAAACTCGTAAACTGCCGGGTCATCGTCAACAATTAGGATCGTGCCCATTTAGAGATACCCTTTTGTTTTCTGGCTGTCCCGCGCATCGGAAACCCGTTCTCATTCGCTTCCGGGATCTTACCGCCCGCGGATTTCGTTTTCGCGATCATTCACTAATATTAGGCCACCGTTCCGGATTAAGTTCGCCTTACGGCTCTTATCGCCCGGATATTCTCCTCGAGAATTCAAATTGTCAGGTCAATTTCATTTTCGGGATTTGTCCCCGGCGTGGGAACTGTCACAAACCCTAGTTTTCGGATATTTAATTATTTTCAGATCTTATATTACGTTTTATCCGCGTGGTTTTTTCCCGCACTCGCAGGATTGTGTTCGACAATGTACAAAGTCATACGGCCAGGTCACTTGACCGATCAATGAGCGGCCGCAGTCAGTCCTGCCTCATCGCTTGAACATGTCACGCCCGCTGACTGGCCGGCTTTGCGGAATGGAACAGTGAGTGGAAAACGAGGAATGCGCGCACAAAATATCTTAAGGGAAACGTACTCCCACATAGCCGGAAAAAGACTGCTTCTCACTGGAAATATATGCGCAGATACAAGCAACGCCAGTGACCAGATATCGATGGGACGTGGTGAGATTCACCAGAAGACTTATTGTACGTACGAGTAAGAATGTATAATCGCAAATCCCGATTTCAAACAGCCGGTTGCCGATGTGGCACCGGCACGTACCGGGATGGCTCCGCCAAGCCCGCGTTGCGCGAGTATCTTGCGCCACAGCAGGCCGTGGGAAGAGTGACCAAACATTCCAGCGCTACTAAAGCCTAAGTGGATTAGCCGGTCGCATAGTAGGATTATTTTTACAGTTGGGTAACGGGAACGCGGCTTACGACACCCATTCCATCGAGCGCTAGATTATGAAGCGTCCACGATTGCTGCTTGCGGACGAGCACCAAATGGTGCGGGAGGGTCTTCAGCGGATTCTCGAGCCCGAATTCGAAGTAGTTGGCGAGGCCGGCGATGGGAGGAGTCTGTTGCTGGCCGCGCAACGGTTGCGACCGGATGTAGCGCTGCTGGAAATTACCATGCCTTTGCTCAACGGCATTGACGCGGCCCGCCAGCTTCGCAAGCTGTGCCCGCACACGAAGCTGATCTTCCTGACGGCGCATGCCGGCCGGGAATACGCGATCGAGGCATTCCGCGCCGGCGCAGCCGGATTTGTTCTGAAACGATCGAAACCGGAAGAGCTGCTGGGAGCGGTGCGGGCGGCGTTTCAGGGGAAACACTATCTTTCGCCGGATGCCGGTTTGAGCCTTGCCGAAGTATTGCGGGAGGCCAGGCATGCCGGACCGGAAAAGCCGCCACTCACGCCACGCCAGCGGGAGGTGCTGCAGTTGGTTGCCGAGGGCCGGTCCAATAAAGAGGTCGCGACCATTTTAAATATTTCTCTCAAAGGCGTGGAATTTCACAAATCCGCTCTGGCCCGCAAATTGGGCACGAATAGGATTTCCGAATGGACTTTGTATGCCATTGGCCAGGGGCTTGTCTTCCGGTCGCGGGGCGGGTGAAACCTAAGTATGTGAGTACCGCTTCGTATTTGCTTTGTATTCGCTTCCGCGATTTCAGAAACTGTGGTAGCACAATAGAGCTTGGGAAGGAGCCGATAAGTGCGCCCCAGCCGTGTGCTGATTGGCGACGACCATACACTGGTCGTGGAGGGCCTCCGCCGCATCCTAGAGCCGGAATTTGAAGTAGCCGGCACCGCGAACGACGGAGAAGCGCTCGTCAGAGAAGCCCTGCGCCTCCAGCCCGATGCGATTGTGATCAATATTTCGCTTCCCCTGGTCGACGGCCTGGAGGCCGCACGGCGGATCAAAAAGCGGCAGCCGGGGGTAAAGATCGTTTTTCTGACGATCCATTCCAACCTCGGCTATTTGCGGGAAGCGTTCCGTTTGGGAGCGTCCGGCTATTTATTGAAACGCTCGTCCGGGAAAGATCTGCTCCAGGCGTTACGGGAAGCGATCGCCGGCAGGACTTATGTCGGGCCGGAGACGACAAAACAGATTCAGGACCCGGAACTCCGGAAAGCGTTCGAATCCGGGCAGGTGCCGGAACTGACGGAGCGCCAAAGAGAGGTTCTGAAACTGATTGCCAGCGGACAAAGCGACGAGGAAATCGCGAGGCAACTGAGCATAACGGCGCGAACGGTGCGGTTCCACCGCGTCCAGATCGCCCGGAAATTGGGGGTTGCGGGGCCGGCGGAGTTAACGAAAACAGCGGTGGCGTACGGTCTTGTCCGGCCGGAGCAAACTTTCAGCGGGATGGGGCGTCATGGAGCTTGAAGGAGGGAAATTGGTGGACGGCATGGGATTCGAACCCACGACCCCGGCGTTGCGAACGCCGTGCTCTCCCAACTGAGCTAGCCGCCCACTCGGTTGGTATTTTTTTACTATACCAGACTGCCGGGCCACTATGCCCAACGGCCGGGAGGCGAACGTCATTCGGCCGGCTGGTTGCGGCGGCTGGCCCAATATTTCTTCATCCGCTCGGAGACCTCCTGACGCTCTTTGGCATTCATCGATTTCCGCCCGCGCCGCCTGACGCCATCCAGCCGTGGCCCTGCGCCGCCGGCAGTTCGCTGCAGTTCCTCGAGCGAGGCGATCACCCGTTCGAGTTTTTCTTTTTCGGAATATAACTCCCGAATCGCTTTGTATAGGTCCATCGCAAGTCACTTTGGCCCGCTAATCTTATCGGAGCAACTAACCGATGTTACATCGGACCTCAGGCGAATTACTATGGAACGAAAGGACCTATCGACTTAAAAAGGGCCAGTGTGGTACTAAGTGGAACCCGAATTTGGTAATGGTCAGGAATAGGCCAACAGCGACCACAATCAGTACTATACCGATTGGGATAAACACCTTGCTCCACGGGAACCTACGCCCTTCGCGATTTAACACTAACAGGTAACTCGCGAAGATACCCACAAAGAACAAGAGGCACATGGGGGTCGCGAATAGCATCATATTGAACGCGTCCGGTGTGGGCGTAATCACGGCGGCCAGAATAAATATGGCGAGGATCGCGTAGCGGCTGTGCGTCAGCAGGAAGTGTGGGTTTACGATTCTCAGGAGAGTGAGAAAGAATATGAGTACTGGTAGTTCAAAAACTAATCCCACCCCGAGTATGACATTGATAAACATGTCACTGTAAGTGGAAATGGAAACCATTGGACGCACATGGCTTCCCAAACCGATACCCAGCAGGAAGGTAAGACCGTAGCGGAAAGCGACGAAGTAGGCGAACAGGCCGCCCAAAATGAAGAGAGCCGCCGAACAGAAAATGAACGGCAAAGCCCAGCGGCGCTCTCTGCGGTAGAGCCCGGGAGAGATAAACGCCCAGACCTGATACAGCACCCAGGGGGAAGCGATGAAGGCCGCGCACAGCAGTGGAAGCTTCACCCAAATGGTATTGAAGGCCTCCATGGGGGTGATTTGCGAAAGTTCCGGCGGGTTGACGCCCAGAGTTTTCAGGGCGGCGACGGCGGGAGCGGAAATGATTTCCCAGAGGGGCGAGGCAAAGCTCAGGCTGAGCACGAAGGCCACGCCGATCCCGATCAGCATCTTGATCAGACGGGAGCGCAGTTCTTCGAGGTGCTCGAGGAAGGACATGCGGAGCATGCCCTCTTCCTCGTCATCGTCGCCACCCGGAGGGGGAGGAGGAGGAGGCAAGCCGGGCGGACGGCGTGCGCTTACCCCGGTTGGAGCGGGCAGGATGCTTCCGCCGCCGGACACGGCATCGGCAACGCCTTCGGAGAAGGCAAAACTCGGGCGGGAAGCCGGGCTTCCCGCCGGGTCGTTCTGTAAATCCATTCGTTACGCTTTGTGTTCCGTCGTCACTGTGGGAGCCGCCGCCCCGGAAGCAGCATGGGGTTCCGGCGCCGCGGTGGGTTCGCCGCTTTTGCCGTTCGCGAGCGTATGCTCGTCCGCGATGTGTCCAACCGCCACTGTGCCTTCCGGCGGAAGCGACGACGTTACCGATTCAGCGCCCTCAGTTGCGGAAGCGCTTTCCAGTTGGGGATGAGAAGCAGTGAATTCAGAGAATTCAGACCCTTCGGCGCCGGCCGAATGATCTTATTGCGGCCCCGAAGAATAGCTGTACGACTGGTACGAATACTCGCTCGCGGCGTCCTTAATCGGCGCCGTTTCCTGCTCCAGATTTCTCATTTCGCGGTCGAACGACGACCGCAATTCGCTCGAGGCGCGGCGGAATTCCGTGATGGCCTTTCCCAGCGTCTTTCCCAGTTCCGGCAATTTCTTGGGGCCGAAGAGAATGAGCGCCAGGATGAAAATAGCCAACGTTTCCTGCCAACCTAGCGGGCCCATGGGATTTCCTCCAGTGGATTTCCTAACTCATGATAGCATGCAGGCCGCTGGCGGCTTTATCCGGCGACTTCATTACAGGCGCCCGCGGCCATCATTATAGATGCGATGCCCCCTGACTGTCTTTTTTGTCAAATCGTGGACGGAACACACCCGGCCGGCCTGGTGATGAAGAACGAACAGGCAATCGCGTTCCTCGATCATCGCCCGGTGTTTCCCGGCCACTGCCTGCTGATCCCCAAAGCGCACCGGGAAACACTGGCCGATCTGCCGCCGGCGGAAGTGGGCGCCTTCTTTCAGGCGGCACAGCTTTTATCCCGCGCCGTGGAGGAGGCGCTGGGCGCCGATGGATCTTTCGTGGCGATCAATAACCGCGTAAGCCAGAGCGTGCCGCACCTGCATGTGCACGTGGTGCCACGCCGGAAGAAAGACGGCCTGCGGGGATTCTTTTGGCCGCGGGGAAAGTATGGGGACGAAGGGGAGATGGAGAAGGTCCGAAGGGCAATCAGCGAGGTTTTGGAGCGATTCAGAGGTGGGGGATAATTCAAGCCGGAACGCTCCCTCAGGATCGCGGCTCAGAAAAACTATGGCAGGGTTTCGCGGAGCACGCGCTCTTTTTGAGAGGCGCGAAAGCGGCGGAGCTTCTCGCGCAACTCGGGGCGGTTGTTGGCCAGAATCGCCACCGCCAGCAGAGCGGCATTGCGGGCTCCGGCGGAGCCGATCGCGAGCGTCCCTACGGGTGTCCCCGCGGGCATCTGGACGGTCGAAAGCAGGGAATCGAGGCCCCGGAGCGAGGCGCTCTCCAGGGGAACGCCGAGCACGGGAAGCACGGTATGGGCGGCGCAAACGCCGGCCAGATGAGCGGCGCCGCCCGCCGCCGCGATCACCACTTCCACGCCGCGCGACTCGGCCTCTCCAATATATTGCGCGGTTTCGGCGGGAGTGCGGTGGGCGGAAAGGACACGGCATTCATGCGGAACATCGAACTGAGCCAGGGTTTCATCGGCCTGGCGCATGACCTCCCAGTCCGATTTGCTGCCCATGACGACAATAACTAGTGGCGACACCCCCGCGGGTGTTTTTGGCGTGGTCATATCCTATTGGCTCGGCTCTTACTGGCCCTGCGCGAGCGAAAAGCCCTCGCGGCCCGCGTAGGCGCGCAGCGTGGAGGTCATCACCACGTCCACGCCCGCGTCGCTGATGCGCCGCACCAGATCGATCAGCTTGCCTGCATCGGCGCTGCCCTCCGCGAAGAAGCGGCAGCGGAAGCTATCGGTACAGAAGGTTTCGGCGGCCGCCGGGCCCTCCGGCCATACGATCACGCCGCGGTTATCGATCATCTCGAGTTCGATGCCGTTGCCCGCGAGCCGGCTGACGGCCGCATGCAATTGCTTGGGGTTGCGTGAAGGCCAGTGCACGATGACATCGATGCCGCGCAGCTCGATTTTGCCGGGTTCCGTTTTGCCGGCCGCGGGCGGGGTGAGAGTAGCGGGGCCGGCGGCGGAAGAGGCCGTTTTGGCATAACTCACCGGCTTCAGAATATTCGGCTTCTGGCCGAGCCGGGCAATTACCGCGCAGGCGAATTCCTTTGTGCCTACTTTTTCCCGGCTAACGCCTTCCGCAAAGATGTCGTAGGTGTGGATGCCATCTTCGATGGTGCGCAGCCACGCATTGTGGACGCGTTCGGCCACGTCCGGCTGGTTGATGTGCACCAACAGGAGCACGCCACCCAGCAACAGGCCGGAAGGATTCGCCAGGTTCCGTCCGGCGCGCCGGGGGGAAGCGCCGTGAATGGCTTCGAAGGTGGAGCAGTGGTCGCCGATGTTGGCCGATGCGGCAAGGCCTATTGAACCGGCAATCTGCGCCGCCAGGCCGGAAAGCAGATCGCCATACTGGTTCGGCATCACGACGACGTCGAAGGCTTCGGGCGTATCGGCCATCTTGGCCGCGCCGGCATCCACAATCCAGTGCTCTTTTTGAATATCCGGATATTCGGCGGCGATCTCGTTGTAGACCCGGTGGAAGAGACCATCGGTCATCTTGAGGATATTGTCCTTGGTGAAGCAGGTGACCTTCCGGCGGTTGTGGCGGCGCGCGTATTCGAAGGCGTAGCGCACGATTTTTTCCGTGCCCGGCCGGGAGATGAGCTTGATGGCGGAGGTCATCTCCGGGCTGAGCTGGTACTCCACGCCGGCGTAGAGGTCCTCTTCGCTTTCGCGCACCACCACCAGGTCCATGGTGGGATGCTTGGTGTCGACGAACGGATGATAGGAGACGCACGGCCGCACATTGGCGTATTGGCCGAGTATCTTGCGCGTGGCGACGTTGAGATTTTTGTAGCCGCCGCCCGGCGGCGTAGTAATGGGCGCTTTGTAAAACACCCGGGTGCGCAGCAGCGATTCCCACGATTGCGGCTCGATTCCGGAAGCGTTCCCGCGCAGGTAAACCTTCTCACCGATCTCGATGGTTTCCATTTCGAGAGCCGCGCCCGCCGCATCCATGATCCGCAGGCAGGCAGACATGATTTCGGGGCCGATTCCGTCGCCGTGGGCGACCGTGATCGGAGTTCTTGCGGGCATACGGAATATACACGATATCAGAAGATCGGCAGAGCGGAGATCCTTCTAGAGACCCGCCGGCCCGGCAAGGATCGCGCCGATGAGTTATGCTGGAAGGCCGCGCATTCGCGGCTGCTTCAATACCTTTCCTATTAGAGAAGAGATGTCATCCAACAAGATCACGTGGACCAAGATCGATGAGGCGCCGGCGCTTGCTTCGCACGCATTGCTGCCCATCATACGAGCTTATTTCAAGGGCACGGGAGTGGAGGTCGAAACGGCCGATATCTCGCTCGCGGGCCGGATCATCGCGAACTTCCCCGAATGCCTGCGGGCCGATCAGAGGATTCCCGACGAGTTGACGCGCCTGGGGGAGTTGGCCCAGACGCCGGAGGCCAACATCATCAAGCTTCCGAATATCAGCGCCTCGATTCCGCAATTACGGGACGCGATTGCGGAACTCCGGGAAAAGGGCTACAACATACCGGCCTACCCCGAGGATGCCGCGACGGAGGAAGCGCGCGCGCTCGAGGCCCGCTTCGGCGTGGTGCTGGGCTCGGCGGTAAACCCCGTATTGCGCGAGGGCAATTCCGACCGCCGCGCGCCGGCATCGGTAAAAGCGTTTGCCCGGAAGCATCCGCACAAAATGATGAAAGAGTGGCCGAAATCCGGTTCGGTGACGCGCGTCGCCCACATGAGCGGCAAGGATTTCTATGGCACCGAGAAATCCACCACGATCGGCTCCCCAACCGAGGCGCGGATCGAATTTGTGGACGCGCGGGGCGGGGTGAAAGTGTTGAAGCAGAGAATGGCGCTTCTTGAAGGCGAGGTGATCGACAGCGCGGTAATGAACGTAAGGGCGCTGCGGAAATTCTATGCGGAGCAGATGGCCGCGGCCAAAGCGGACAACGCGCTGCTATCGCTGCACCTGAAATGCACGATGATGAAGATCTCCGACCCGATCCTGTTCGGGCATTGCGTATCGGTTTATTTTGGGGATGCGCTGGAGAAGCACGCCGCCGCCATAGCGGAGATTGGCGGCAACGTGAACAACGGGCTGGCCGACATCCTGGGCAAACTCGACCGGCTTCCGGCCGCCAAGAAGGCGGAGATTGAGGCGGATATCCGCGCCTGTTATGACAAAGGCCCCGGCCTGGCGATGGTCGATTCGCGCACGGGCAAGACCAACCTCCATGTCCCCAACGATGTGATCATCGACGCGTCCATGCCGGTGGTGATCCGCGATGGCGGCAAGATGTGGGACAAAGACGACCAGTTGCGGGATACGATCGCAATGATTCCGGACCGCAGCTACGCCACCATCTACCAAGCCATGATCGAGGACTGCAAGCAGCACGGGCAGTTCGATCCGGCGACCATGGGCAGTGTGTCCAACGTGGGACTGATGGCCAAGAAGGCCGAGGAGTACGGGTCGCACGACAAGACATTCATGGCGCCGGGCGATGGGGCAATTCGGATCGTGGACGCGGGCGGCAAGGTTCTGCTGGAACAGGGCGTGGAGCGCGGCGATGTCTTCCGCGCGTGCCAAACCAAGGACGACGCCATTCGCGATTGGGTAAAGCTGGGCGTGGAGCGCGCGCGGGCAACCGGCACGCCGGCCGTGTTCTGGCTCGACCCGAATCGCGGCCACGACGCGGAAATTCTAAAGAAGGTGAGAGCGTATTTGCCGGAACACGATGTGGCGGGACTGGAGATCAAGATCATGGCGCCGGCGGAGGCGATGCGGTTCTCGATCGAGCGAATCCGCCGCGGCGAGGACACCATCTCGGTAACCGGAAACGTGCTCCGCGACTACCTGACCGACCTGTTCCCGATTCTAGAGTTGGGAACGAGCGCGCGGATGCTCTCGATTGTGCCCCTGCTGGGCGGGGGCGCGATGTTCGAGACCGGCGCCGGAGGGTCGGCGCCCAAACACGTGCAGCAGTTCCTGAAAGAAGGCCATCTGCGCTGGGATTCGCTGGGCGAGTATTGCGCGCTGGCGCCCTCGCTGGAGTTCATCGCGGCGAAGACCGGCAACGCGAAAGCAGCGGTGCTGGCGAAAACCCTGGACACGGCCATCGGCCAGTACCTGGAAGATGCCCGTCACCCCTCCCGGAAGGTGAACGAGATCGATAACCGGGGTTCGACGTTCTATCTGGCGCTGGCCTGGGCCAAAGCGCTCGCGGCGCAGGACGAAGACGCGGAGTTGCGGCAGCGCTTCGCCCCGGTGGCGGCCGCGCTTGAGAAGAACGAGCGCCAGATTGCCGCGGAGTTGCTGGGGGCGCAGGGCAAGCCGGTGGACATTGGCGGCTACTATTTGCCGGACGACGCGCTGTGCGCCGCGGCGATGCGGCCCAGCGCCACGCTGAACGCGATTATTGACGGGATGTAGCGGCTTTGGGCGTAGTTGCGACCAAAGACGCCCAAACCGGCAGCGGTCCGCGAAGGCGAGCTTTCAACCATTGATGCGATTTGATGTTCCTGTTGATGCGGTAATGCGTCAATGGCGCGTAAATCTCCGGCCCGCACGAAGAAACGGCAACCGAGGGCCGCTGGAGTTGATCCGGCGCGGAGCGTTGGCGTCAACCTGAAAGCAGAAGACGCAGGGCCGGGCTACTGCGCCGTCACTTCCAACAGCGGGATGACGATTTCGGTTCCGGGCAGACGTAGAGTTTTGTCTTCTACATCCGCGGCGCCGGACGCCGTCCACAACTGGCTTTTGAGCGTGTGCGGCTCGATGATCCAGACGTAGGGCACACCGTACGCAATTAACTGCTCGGCTTTGGTCCAGACATCGACCATGCGGTCGTCTTCGGAGAGAATCTCGATCCACAAGAGTGGAGGGCGTTCCGGAAAGCGCTCCTGGGGGGCTGGGTGGCTATAAATACAGATATCCGGTATCGGATACCAGTGCTCTCTAACCTTGATTCGAAGTTCTGTGCCGGCCAAAACGTTCCATTGCTTCTCGCGAGCGGCAATGTAGTGTGAGAGCAAAAACTGTAATCTGGAATGCGTCCAATCGCCCACGTTTCGCTCCACGACTTCACCGTCCCGGTATTCCCGGTCCGGCGAATACGAGGTATGCAGATACTCTTCGAGCGGTACCCGCGCCTGCACTTCGACAGCCATGCTATCTATCTTACGCGGCCTGTCTTACGCCGCGGTGGACTTCTTCATGGCCGGCAGGAAGCGGCGGACGCCGGCGTCATACGCCGCCGAGCCGATGATCCCGCCCAGGAAGGGGCCGACGATGGGGACCCAAAAGACCGGGATTCCGTCGGTGAGGCCGTTATTTTTGAAGCCGGCGGCTACCGTGAAGAGGCGCGGGCCGAAATCGCGGGCCGGGTTGATGGCGAAGCCATGCAGGCCGCCGAAGCCCATGCCGATCACCACGACAATCGCGCCGATCATGACGGGCATCAGGTTGGCTTGCGGGGGCTGATTGCGCTCATCGGTAATGGCGAAAATCATGAACAGGAGCAGCGCGGTGCCGATGGTCTGGTCGAGCAAGCCGGCGGAGAGTTGCATGGGAAAGGCCGGGAAGGTGGTGAAGACTCCGGCGGTGTGCGTGAGGCCGGGATCGACCAGGTGAAATTGCGGGCGGTAATTCCAGTAAACGATCGCCGCCGCTACGAACGCGCCCGCGGTTTGCACGATGCAGTAAGGGACTACTTTGCGCCAGGGGAACCCGCGAAAGATAGCGACCGACAGGGTGACCGCCGGATTGATGTGGGCTCCCGAAATTTTTCCGGCGACGTACACTCCCATGGTCACCGCCAAGCCCCAGGCCAGCGTGATATTGGTGTAGCCGCCATTGACGATCTCCCCGGGCACGCCGTGGCCAAATAAGACCACCATGGCCACGACGCCATTGCCGAAGAGGATCAGAATCAGTGTGCCGAAGAATTCCGCCGCGAGTTCCGGTAGCATTTTCGTAGGGCCTAAGATAACTTCCGGAGCTTGGTGACGCGGCCGATCTCGACCCACTCGGTAACGAAGATATTGCCGGCGTGATCGAACCAGGCGCCGTGCGGGGTGATGAACTTGCCCGGCTCGAAATCGGCGCGGTTTTCGCTCACGCGAAGCTGGTTCTGCTTGCCCGCGTACTTGCCATCGCCCAGATGCTCGATGACCTTGTTGTCTTTATCGAACAGGGTGACGCGGCATTGCAGATCGGGGACGACGAGCATGTCCTTCTGTTGATGGAAGTGGCAGGGCGAGAGGGTGCCTTCCACGATATCGATGGGCTTGTCATCGGTGGTGTAGCGGACAATGCGGCGGTTGCCGCGGTCGGCGACCAGCAACATTGGTTTGGCGGGATCGCGCGAATCGTACCAGACGCCGTGGGGGTTGTTCATGGTTTCAATCGGCGCTGGAACGGGACCCGTGGCTGGACCACGGCCGCGGCCTTGCGCTCCCGGGCCGCCTTTGGCTTCGCCGCGTCCAGCGCGTCCGCCTTCCGCTCCCGGAGGCGGAACAGGCCGTCCGCCAAAAGTGTTAATCAGCTTGGGGTACGAGGTGGAACTCGCCTGCGTATAGTGGAACATGTAATAGGAGCCGTAACCATCGCCCACCCAGAAATCCAGGTTCGGCGCGATGGCGAAATTGGTCGGCCGGTAATTCAAGCCCGCCGGTCCGCCAGGACCCTTCACGCCAATACCCTTGGCATAGATCGGTGAATCCTGCGGATAGCCCATCGTCCAGACTTCCTCGCCTTTCAGCGTGCGCTTGGTGACGATGCCGTGCTTCTCATCGCAGAAATACAGGTACTCGTTTTTGCCTTCTTTACTGAAGTGCATGCCGTGAGCGCCGCCGCGGAACATGGCGCCCCAGGAGCGCACGAATTTGCCCTTGGAATCGAAGACGACCACCGCGTCCGGGCTCTGGCTGGTGGCATGCACGGTGTGGTGGATATAGATGTGCCCCTGCGAATCCTCGACCACGCTATGCGTGTTGCCGTATTTGATATGGGAAGGCAACTCGCCCCAGTCGTGAATGCATTCGTACTGGTATTCACCGGACCCCAGGATGGGGTAACGGGAATCCGTTTTACTAGCGGCCCAGACGAACGGAGCCGCGGCCCCCGCGGCCAGAAAACTGCGACGCGTAGTTGACATAATGAGCTTCCTCGAAACGCTTAATGCTTTTTCGTACCCAAAAGTCGGGAGACAGAAGTCAGGGGCCGGAATCACTTCTTGGGCTTCCGGCTCCTGGCTCCTGAATTCCGTCTTTCTGGCTGCTACTTCCCTGCCTTCGCTACTGTCCCGTGGGGATCGAGCACGAACTTCTTGGCGGCGCCTTTATCGAAATCCTTGTACCCCTGAGGCGCTTGATCGAGCGGGATGACAGTTGCGTTGACGGCCTTCGCGATCTGTACTTTATCATGCAGGATGGCCATCATCAACTGGCGGTTGTACTTGAGCACGGGGCACTGGCCGGTGGCGAAGTTGCAGGACTTTGCCCAGCCGAGGCCGATGCGGATGCTGAGGTTGCCGGTTTTCGCGGCGGTATCCACGCCACCCGGATCGTCGGTGACGTAAAGGCCCGGAATGCCGATGTTGCCGCCGGCGCGGACTACGGTCATCAACGAATTCAGCACGGTGGCGGGACGCTCGACACCGGCCTCCTTGCCGTGCCCGCGGGCTTCGAAGCCGACGCAATCGACGACGGCGTCCACTTCCGGCGCGCCCACAATCTGGGCGATCTGATCGGCGAGGGAGGCGTCCTTTTTCAAATCGACGGTTTCGCAACCGAAGCTGCGCGCCTGCGCGAGGCGATCATCGATCATGTCGCCGACGATTACGACGGCGGCGCCGAGCAGGTGGCAGGAAGCGGCGCAAGCCAGGCCTACCGGACCGGCGCCGGCGATATAGACAGTGGAACCGGTGGTTACGCCGGCTGTGACGGCGCCGTGATAGCCGGTCGGGAAGATGTCGGAAAGCATGGTGAGATCGCGAATCTTCGCGGCGGCTTTCTCCTTGTCCGGGAACTTGATCAGGTTGAAATCGGCGTAGGGAACCATGACGTATTCGGCTTGTCCGCCGACCCAGCCGCCCATATCGACATAGCCGTAAGCCGCGCCGGGGCGGGCCGGATTCACGTTCAGGCAGATGCCGGTTTGTCCGGCGCGGCAATTGCGGCAGCGGCCGCAAGCGATGTTGAAGGGGACGGTAACCCAGTCGCCCACATTCAGGAATTCGACATCGCTGCCCTTTTCGATGATTTCACCGGTGATTTCATGTCCGAGCACCAGTCCCGGAGGCGCCGTGGTGCGGCCGCGGACCATGTGCTGGTCGGAACCGCAGATATTGGTCGAAACGATCTTCAGGATTACGGCGTGATCGAGCTTCTTGCCAGAGGGGCTTTGCAGCTTGGGATAGTCGATCGATTGGACCTCGACTTTGCCGGGGCCCAGGTAAACAACGCCTCGATTACTTGCCATTTTCGTTCTCCTTTTTCATGACTGCCTTAATAAAAACTCCAGTTGCGGTGTTGGTTCGCAATGCTTAGAAGGCCGCCGCGCCGGCTTCGGCCACCGCGTGATCCTGCTCTCCGGATCCGCCGCTGACGCCGATGGCTCCCACCACTTTCCCGTCCCGCTTCAACGGAATGCCGCCGGCAAAGATCATGATCTTGCCGTCGTTGGACGCGTGGATACCAAAGAACTGCCCGCCCGACTGCGAATGCGCGGCCAGATCCTTGGTGGCAATGTCGAATGCGCGTGATGTGTAGGCCTTCTTGATCGAGATATCCACGCTGCCCAGCCAAGCGCCATCCATGCGGACGTGCGAGACGAGATTACCGCCTTCATCGGCTACCGCAATGTTCATGGGCTGTTTGATTTCCGCTGCTTTTTTTTCCGCTGCCGCGATCACTCTGCGTGCGTCTGCCAAAGAAACACCTGCCATGCTGCTCCACTCCTTTTGATGGGATATTAGGATTTCCATCCGGCCCGACGGCCTCAGGCATTATACACCGATACGTACGGGATGGGGCCGTGTTTCGAAGGCCCGCAAAATGCCTCTTTCGGGCTGTTCGTCAGGGTGAGTGGGCCGCCTTTCCGCCGCTCTGGACGCTGGCGGCGCCGACCGGCGCCGCGGGCAGGAGCCTAATCGTGGCATCCGCTGGAATGCCGCGAATGAAGGTTCCGGCCGGGAGATCGAGCGGCATGCGCAAGCGGAAGGAGTGAGCGTACTTCGGACTGTAATTTTCGATCCAAATGAGCGGCTCCACGCTGCCATCGGGCAGTTCGGCGGTGACTTGAAACGACGCCTTCTCCGGCACGCCGGCGGGCATCAGGCCGTCGAGCACCAGGGGGCGAGTGAGCTTAAAATCGGTTCCGGCGGCGATGCCGCCGCGCGGTTCCTCCGATGGCCAGGTTTCGGTGGGATCGAGTTTGTTCGGCAGATCGGAGGGTTCGCCCTCCGGCACGCCGCCATCGGCCCAGCTCTCGATGACTTCGATTTGCTCGGGCGTGAGCGCGCGGTCGTTGCGGAAATCGCCAAAGCCTTTCACGGCGCCCCAGGGAGGCATGGTGCGCGCCAGAACCTCTTCTTTGATGGCCTCCGCCCAAGGCCGCGCTTCCGAATAGGTCATCAGCGAGAACGCCGAACCGCCGGGGCGGTGACAGGTGAAGCAGCGCGCCTGAAAAATCCGGTAAATTTCACGCGAGTAAGTGATCGGCGTGGTGATGATATCGTGGGCCTGGGCCGCTCCCCCCAAAAGACAAATTACCAGCGGGAGACGAGTCATCGCCGATCATCATATCAACTTATGGCTGTAACGGTTCGTCACTTCCGCGCCGGAACGGTCCAGAGATAGATGGTGGCGCCGTCGACTTCTTCCTGCTTATCGGGCTTCCAGTCGCCCATATCGAAGCTATGGGAGACGATGCGGGCGCCGGGTTTCAGGTCCCGCAGGAGTTTCGGCCGCAGCTTGAGGTTCACATCGGGGAGCAGATAGAGAGTCACGACGGTGGCGTTGCGGATATTGGCATCGAACAGGTCGCCTTCTTCGAAGCGGACCAAGTTTTCCACGCTGTTGCGTTTGGCGTTTTCGCGCGCCTCCTGGATGCGCTCGGGGTTGATGTCCACGCCGACGCCATGCGCGCCGTAGTTCTTGGCGGCCCGCACGACAATGCGGCCGTCGCCGCAGCCTAAATCATAGACGGTATCGGCGCTGGTGACGCCGGCCAGCTTCAGCATGGCGTCCACCACGGTGTTGTCGGTCGGCACATACGGCACGTCGGGTAATTTGGGAATTTTGGGCGCGGTCTGCGCAGTTGCTAAAGCTGCCACGAAAAGCGCGGCCCAGGGCAAACGGCGTACTCGCATAATTCACCTCTTGGGAACCCACCATAGCGGAATCCGGAGTCAGACGCCAAGCATGCCGGGGCGCGGCGCGCGTGTTTCCGAACGGAGGCGCGCGCCCGCGATTACGCCGACTGTTTTTTGCGCGGGCGCAGGGAGCGTTTTTTCACGCCGCCTTCCGATGGCGGTTTGCGCACGCGCGGCCGCCGGGCGGGCTTCGGCGGCGGCTCGGGAATGGGAATTTCGCCGGTAGCGGTGGGTTGGCCGGGCACCAGGGGCTGCGGCTCTTCGATCTCCTCTTCCAGCATTGGTTCCGGTTCCGGTTCCGGCGGCGGCGCGGGCGGGTGGAACTCGGCGCCCAGATAGACCGTGAGGTTCAGGCCATCGGCCTGAATGCGCACCAGCCCTTTATCCTGCGCGTAATTCAGCAGCTCGCTGAACTCCTGAAAACCGTACTGGCTCCAGTCGAAATTGGGATGTTCCTGTTTCACCCACTCGGCCAGCGACTCGGCATCGGACCCCTCGTCCAATTCGAGGCGGTGCGTCTCGAGAACGTCGCGCAGCAGCGGGATCGCCTCTTCCGGCTTGGAACCGGGTTTTTCGGGCGCCGCGCCCTTCATGCGGATCATGTAACGGCCTTCGCCGCCCGTCACTTCCACGAAATCGGCCTTTTGCAGCTTCTCGACGAAATCCGTAAAGGAACTGGCGCCGTAGGCTTTTTCGTTGAACGTGGAATCGAGCTGCAGCATGGTGGATTTGAGCAGGCCGAGTTGCGGGCGCACTTCGCGGCGCTCCAGCACGCCGAGCGCGCGCTCCACCAGCGGCATGGCTTGCGCCAGGTCGAGCAGAACGCGCTTGGAGGGCCGCGGCTGGCGTTCCTGCCCTTCGCGCGGACGCTCCTGCGCCGGGCTTGGTTGCTGTTGCTGCTGCGGAGCGCGCCCGCGGGTTTCATCGATCACGCTTTCATACGACACAAATTCGTGACAATTCTTTTGCAGAATGGTGCTGGTGAAGGCGCGCCCTCCCACCACAAATACGCGCTTATCGTACTGTTTCAGTTTGTTGACCAGCGCGATGAAATCGCTATCGCCGCTCACAATCGCGAAGGCATTGATGTGGTCGTGAGTGAAAGCCATCTCCAGGGCATCGAGCGCCAAGTTTATATCGGCGCCGTTCTTATCGCCGCGCGGGGAGGGGTCGCGCTGCACCATCTGCACGGCATGCTCGGAAAGCGCCCGTGTGGCAAATTCCTGCCGGCCCCAGTTGGCATAGGCAAATTTGGTGACGATTTCGCCTCGCTCTTTGAGCGCGTCCAGGACGGCGGCGACGTCGAATTCGCGGTGCAGCGTGGATTTCACGCCGATTTCGATGTTATCGAAATCGATAAACACCGCGATCTTAAGCTTTTGTTCCATTCGAAAATCCTTATTCGGGCAAATCGGTGTAGCGAACGGGCGCTCCGCACGCGCCGGGGGTCCGGATTCGCGACGCCGGGCTATCGGTCAACCGCCACGCTCCAACGGGGAGGCGACCATGCTACGGCTAGTGTATCCTAAATTGGCCTGCGCAAGCGCGAGGCCAGTTCCGCCGCGCGCGCAAACTCTTCCTGAAGCTGCCGGGTGCGGAGGTTTTCGCGGATGTGCTCCAGCTTTTGAATGTAGGCTTCGAGCGCGCCATCGATCTGCTCGGAATTGGTGGCCAGGATATCGCGCCACAGATCGTACGAGCTGAGCGCGAGGCGTGTCATATCGACCAGGCCGGGACCGGCAACGCGCAGATCGCCGCTTTCCGTAATCGACTCGGCAACCGCGGAGGCCAAGGCAGTGGAGGCCAGTTGCGCCAGATGAGACGTGAGGGCGACCAAGGAATCGTGCTTCACGCAATTGAGCACCACGAGGCGCGCGCCGATCCGCCGCAGCCAGCCGGCGAGCGCGCACGCGGCCGGCGTTTCGAGTTCCTTGAATTCATCCGGCGTCAGCACCCAGGTGCGGCCGCGAAACAAGCCGGCATCGCCGGCCGACGCGCCGCGCTGTTCTTTTCCAGCCATGGGATGCCCGCCCAGGAACTGCGCGCGGCGGATGTGCTGACGCGCCAGATCGACAATTTCGGTTTTGGTGCTGCCCGCATCGGTGACTAAAGCGCCCGGACGCAGCAGCGGATCGAGATGGCGGATGGTATCGAGAATGCGCCCGATGGCCTGCGAAAGAAACACCAGATCGGCCTGCGGCACTGCTTCTTCAAGCGGCAGCCCGCGGTCGATGGCGCCGGCGGCGACCGCGTCGGCGATGGCGCGCTGGGAGCTGACGCCGAGGATCGCGCCGGAGAAGCCTGCCTGGCGCAGAGCCAGGCCGAAGGAGGCGCCGATCAGGCCGGTACCGACGATGGCGACGGTGTTCATGGGCGAAGCGGTCCCTGGATCCGAAGCACAATTGCTCATAGAATAGCGGATTACCCCGAAATCGGCCTCCCGACGTTTTTCAGTAGCACAAACAGACGCATGGGATCGGCCCGTAGTAGAACCTTCCCGGGTCACACTCTACAAACTTCTCCCCACGGCCGGCGCAATCATGCGCAATTGCGCCATCAGCTCTTCGAACTGCTCCGGCGGCAGCGATTGCGCGCCATCGCTCAGGGCGTGGACGGGGTCGGGATGCACTTCGATCAGCAGACCGTCGGCGCCCGCGGCGATGGCGGCGCGGGCCATGGGCGCTACTTTATCGCGCCGGCCGGTGCCGTGAGACGGATCGGCCACGATCGGCAGGTGGGAAAGCTTCTTTACCACCGGAATCGCCGAAATATCCATCGTGTAGCGCGTGTACGTCTCGAAGGTGCGGATGCCGCGCTCGCACAGGATCACGTTGTAATTGCCGCCCGCCAGGATATGTTCGGCGGAGAGCAGCAGTTCCTCGATGGTGGCCGAAATGCCGCGTTTGAGCAGCACCGGCTTCGGTTGTTTGCCGGCTTCGCGCAGCAGGTTGAAATTCTGCATATTGCGCGCGCCGATCTGCAGGATATCGGAATAGGCCGAAACCATGGGGATCTGCGTGTGGTCCATTACTTCGCTAACCACCAGCAGTCCATGGCGGTCGGCGGCCTGGCGCAGCAGGCGCAAACCGTCTTCGCCCAAACCCTGAAAACTATAGGGCGAACTGCGCGGTTGGAACGCGCCGCCGCGGATGATTTTCGCTCCGGCGCGCGCCACCAGTTCGGCGGCACACTCGATCTGCGCGGGGCTTTCCACGCTGCACGGGCCGGCCATCACCACCACTTGCCCGCCGCCGATTTCGAGGGCGCCCACTTTCACCACCGATCCGCCCGGCCGAAAACC
>Ga0209061_1001683_pt1 | contig 34134 bp, 27 predicted proteins | sample Coa_R1_10_FD_187157 | JGI IMG/M metagenome (GOLD analysis project Ga0209061, IMG submission 187157) | Surface soil microbial communities from Centralia Pennsylvania, which are recovering from an underground coalmine fire - Coalmine... | ecosystem: Environmental > Terrestrial > Soil >... | reverse complement strand
GATGTATGGCGATTCCGAGGCGAGTTTCATCGAGCCTCAAGGAGCCCCGAGAGGGCTACTCATGTACTATGTATTACACAAGCTGTCATCCAAACCCGCATATGGCTACGAGATTTTAAGGGATATAGAGAATAAGAGTGGAGGCGCGTGGAGGCCTGGTCCAAGCTCGATCTACCCCCTACTCAAAAAGCTTGAGTCAGCCGGACTGATACGTGCAAGCGGAGAGGAGGTGGATGGTACATCCCATAGGGTGTACTCGATAACCGAGAAGGGTGAGACCCACCTCGCCAATATACGTAGGAAGTTTGCTACGGCGGGGCAGAAGTGGGAGTCGATAAGCAGGATATTCATTGAGCTCGTGGACCCAGCCGACGTGCCCTCCATGATTAGCCGAGCCTCCACGGTTAGGTTCGACCTTACAAGGCAGCTAGTGGAATCCAAGCTGGAGGCCCTCCCAAAAAAGGAGATGCGCTATGCGCTCGAAGAGTACCGGCTGGGTTTAAAAAGGCAGCTCGAGTGGGTTGAGGAGCTTATATCCAAGCTTGATGTGTCAACCCCCAGTGGAGGTGTTAAGAGTGTCTGACGGCTCCGATGGTAGGCTCAACTTGGAGGGGAAACTCATCGTGGATGTGCGGGGGCTCACGAAGGTTTACAATGGGAGGGTTAAAGCTGTGGATAATATATCGTTCGGCGTTAAGGAGGGGGAGATATTCGGCTTTCTGGGTCCGAACGGCGCAGGTAAATCCACGACGATTAAGATGCTCACAACTCTACTCAGGCCAACATCTGGCACAGCGCTGGTTGTGGGCCACGACATTATCCACCAGCCAAACGAGGTTAGGCGGAGCGTGGGTGTGGTTCACCAAGAGTATACGGCAGACGAGGATCTAACGGGGTACGAGAACATTATATTGATAGCGGACCTCTACGGTATACCACGCGAGGTATCCAAGAAGAGGGCTGCCGAGTTACTGAGGCTAGTTGACCTTGAGTCCGCGGCTGATAGGAAGGTATCCACTTACTCTGGTGGTATGAGGAGGAGGCTTGAGTTGGCCTGTGGGTTGATAAACAACCCGAGGCTTCTATTCCTGGATGAACCAACTCTTGGGTTGGATGTGCAGACGAGGGCGGCTGTGTGGGGGTATATTAGGAAGCTGAAGGAGGAACTCGACATGACAATCTTTATGACCACCCACTACTTGGAGGAGGCAGATAGCCTGTGTGACCGTATAGCCATAATCGATAAGGGTAAAATAGTGAGGGTTGGGAGCCCTGAAGAGCTCAAGGCGAGCATCGGTGGGGATGTAATAGAGGTGGAGGTTGATGGCTCGACTGGTGATGACCTCACATCGGTGATTGCGGGTGTGGGAAACGTGTCAGAGGTCAAAAGAAGTGGGGCGGCGGGCTACAGGATTAAGGCTAAGATGGGTGAGGAGGTGGCTCCACTCATAATCGAGGTGCTTAGGTCACGTGGGTACAGGGTTAAGAGGATCTCGCTCACAAAACCCTCGTTGGATGAGGTCTACTTGGAGTACACGGGTAGATCCCTGCGTGAAGAGGAGGCTGACAGGGATCAGCTGTTCGCGCAGAGGGCTACGCTGAGGAGGGCTAGAGGTTAGGAGGTTGGGGTGGTCCACGATGACTGAGACTGTTGTTGAAAGAGCAGATTGGAAGCCCTCATCCAACCCCCTGCACGGGTTATGGGCGCTCACAAACAGGGAGCTCAAAAAGTGGTACAAGGAGCCAGTGGTCCTGCTACTCAGCCTAATCCAGCCGGTGATATGGCTCGGCCTCTACGGTAAGTCGCTCAACTTCGGCGCCCTATTCACTGGTTCCTCATTCAACATACCAGGTCTCAACATACCTAAGAGTGTACTCGACCAGTTAGGCAGCCAGATAATGCTTAGCACCTTCGGCACCACGGACTACTTCTCATTCCTCGCGGTGGGTATGCTCTCCTTCGTAGCCCTCTTCACTGCGATGTTCAGCGGGATGTCCATCGTGTGGGACAGGCGCTTCGGATTCCTCGACAAGATACTCACAACACCCGTGCCACGCGGATCCATAATAATGGCTAAGGTGTTCTCAAGCACCATAAGAGGCCTAATACAGTCGGCAATAGTGCTCGTTCTCGCCGTCCTACTCGGCATGAATATATCCAAGATGACACCCATAGGTATAGCTGGGACATTCGCGGCGCTCTTCCTAATGGTGCTTGGCCTATCATCAGTGTTCGTGATGCTCGCACTCAGATCCACCAACTGGCAGAGTCAGATGGCCATAATGAACCTGCTCAACCTACCACTACTCTTCGCAAGCAACGCGCTCTTCCCAGCCAAGTTCATGCCAACATGGCTACAGTACGTGGTCAAGGTTAACCCCATAAGCTACGCCACCGACGTTGGAAGACAACTCCTACTTGGATCACCGGGGCTCAACACAATCGGGTTCGACTTCGCCTACCTCGTGGGGTTCGCCGCCGTGTTCTCAGCGATAGGCATAGCTCTCTCATGGCGCTACCTCTCACAGTAGGCTCAGAGCCCAGACTCACCTATTTTCTCCATCTCAACGGGTCTGAGACGCTTCAAAACAACGTATACCGCGAACCCCACCACTATCCAGGCGGCCGTGACGTAGGCCGCGTAGTTCAGTGGAGGCGCGGGCGCGGGGTAAACCTCGTATAGTATTGCCGCGGCGAGCGCCACGGATACGGCGACCGGCACCACCACGTGCCTCACTATGCGCAGTGTACCCTTCGACCTGTGATACCTGATTAGACCCGCTCCGGCGAGCATGTGGTTCAAGTAGTTGAGCACGGTGTTGTTCACGATAAGAAATATCCCACCCGTGAGGGGTCCGAATAGGAAGCCGGCGGCAAGGGCTACAGCGGCGTTTATCACACCGCTAATTATCGCGCTATAGCCTGGCACACCGTGCTTGTTGATCTTCGCGAACAGCTTGGGGAACAACACCCCCTCCCGAGCCAACCCGTAAGACATCCTCACAGCGTTGTTCGCGAAGGCCACCGCAGAGGAGTTAAAACTGTTGAGAACAAAAAGGGCGTAGAGCGCCGCCACTGCGGCTCCGAAGTAGGTTGAGTATATTATTATCCCGGGGTCTGGAAGACCAGCGTAGTCACCCATTTTAGAGACCCCGAAGGCCACCTCCTGCGCGTAGGAGTTAAGTATTAGGGTAACACCCAGGATGAGCGCGAGTATTACGAGCGCTCTGGGCACGTTCTTCTTGGGGTCCTTGGTCTCCTCGGCCACGGGTATGACGCTGTTCATACCTCCGAAGGTGGCTATTCCCAGAACCATTGAAACGAGGATAGTGGTCCAGTTGCCCCCGGCGGGGGTGGGTGTGAATGGTGCTATTGTGTTGTTGGGTCCAGCACGCACGATGAGTACAATGGATGTGGCTATTAGGAAGATCACCTCGGCGAGGCCGGTGTAGAGCACGTAGGATGTGGAGGGCTTAATGCCGAGGTACACAAGTATGGTTGTCTCGGCTATCACCGCGAGGCTTATGGGTATCCACAGCCAGGGGTAGGCTTGGCCCACCTGCGGGAACAGCACGTACGCGAAAGATGAGAAGCCAAGTATGGCGAAACCCGCGTACCCAGTCATATAGTAGTACCAGTACCCCCACCCCCCGAAGAAGGCCGCCCACCTTCCAATCCCCCTCCGCTGTATCGCCACCCAGGAGTGGGACGAAGCCACAACCTTCGACCACTCGTAGACTATAACCGTCATACCAGAGTATACGATGAATGCGAGGAGCACTACGAGGGGTGTGGACCCAGCTACTAGGCTGGCTATGCCCACAAAGAATAGCGCTGTGACCGCCGCCGGCCCATTTGTGCCGAGACCTTGGGCGAGGGCGTGAAGCATGCTGAGCGACCCGGTCTTCAATGACTCCTGTCCTGAATTCCCACCCGACATGGGCAGAGTAAACACCCCCGCCTATTAAAGATTTCTAGCCTGTCAACCACTCTTGCGGCTAGTGCTTAAAAGGTTGGTTAATCTTCTAGTGTTTAAGCAGGCTGGGCTTTATGAGGTTTTCAGGGGTAAACGGTAAAATCGCTGTGATTCAGTTAGGAAGGCCTACGGTGGGAAGCTTCGCTGTTGCTCAAGAGCCATCCCCACATGAGGGCGGCGAGTGGGGTGTCGAGCCTTCGGCTGAGGGGTGGCTTGTGCTACACAGAGGAGTAGAGCTATTCTGGTTTGCTGCGAGTGAAGAGTCTAGACCCATCTGCTTCAGGCAGAGGCTTGGGGTGGATGATAGGGTTTATGGTTTCGGTGAGAAGTATGCCAGGTTGAATAGGCGCTATAAGAGGTTCAATATGTGGAATGTGGATCAGCCGTATAATCAGCCGAGCGCTGACCCAACGTATGCCTCCATACCCCTCTACATCGTTTTCTCCGCCAAGCGTTGCTTTGGGGTCTACTTCGACTATGCAGGGTACGTTGGGTTTGATGTCGACATTGAACGGGAGGGCGAGGTCAGCGTTAGGGTTGACGGTGAAGGGGTGAGGGTATACGTGTTGTGGGGTGAAACCATCAGGGATGTTGTGGCCTCCATATACTCTCTTTTCGGTGGCTTCACACTACCACCCAAATGGGCGCTCGGCTACCATCAGTGCAGGTACAGCTATATGAGCCAGGAGGAGGTTCTGAATGTTGCCTCCACCCTTAGGGCTCGTGGGATACCCTGCGACGCCATCTGGCTTGACATCGACTACATGGATGGCTACGCCGACTTCACATGGTGTGCTGAGAGGTTCCCCTCACCACAACGCATGATTGAGGAGTTGCACGCCATGGGTTTCAGGGTGGTAACAATAGTCGATGTAGGTCTCCCCAGGAGGGAGGGCTACCCCCCATACACCCTACTAGCCGATGTTGGCGGCTTCATGGAGGGAGAGGATGGGCAGCCCTACCTCGGCGTTGTGTGGCCGGGTGTATGCGTGTTCCCCGATTTTGTTCGTAGCGAGGTGAGGGCTAGGTGGGCCCGGCTTATCAGGGAGTGGCTCGCTCAGGGTGTGGACGGCGTGTGGCTCGACATGAATGAGCCCTCAATATTCCTACAGGTGGGGAGAGCCGAACGCGAGCTCAAAAGGCTTTGCGAGCACCCGGCGGACGGTGGTCAACCGGCTCTAGGCCTCAGAAGCCTCCCGAGGCTAAGCACGGTTGGCCTAGATAAGGCTGAGCGGATGGCGTCCATCGACGCCATACACAGAGACGACTCGGGTGAGAGGATCCCGCACTCCGCAGTGCACAACGCCTACCCCCTCCTAGAAGCGTGGGCCACCCACGACGGCTTCAAACAGCACGACCCCGGGGGCAGGTGGTTCATACTCACGAGGGCGGGCTTCCCAGGCGTGCAGAGGTACGCGGCGCTGTGGACGGGGGATAACCAAGCGGACTGGGGTCAGCTCGAGATGAGTGTACCACAGCTGTTAACACTATCCATAAGCGGCCTACCCTTCGTCGGCTCCGATGTGGGGGGCTTCGGAGATGACGCCGACCCCGAGCTCATGGTTAGGTGGACACAGCTTGGCGCTTTCTACCCCTTCTTCAGAAACCACAGTAGCAAGTACTCTAATAGGAGGGAGCCCTGGGTTTTCGGCGAAGCCTACGAGCGCCTCATAAGAGAAGCGGTGAAACTAAGGTACAGGTTTTTGCCACAGCTCTACAAACTCTTCAGGCAAGCAGCCGAAGGAGGCGAACCAATAATTCGCCCCCTTGTATACGAGTTCCCCGAGGATGAGTCAACGTGGGACCTCGACTCAGAGTTCCTCGTCGGCCCCAACCTGCTAGTGGCACCCGTCACGCAGCCGGGGGTGAGGGCTAGAGCGGTCTACCTCCCATCCGGTTCAAGGTGGCTGGACTACTGGAGCCATGAGGTGCACAGCGGTGGGGGATGGGTGCTCGTGGATGCACCACTAGAGCGTATACCCATCTTTATAAGGGAGAACACCGGATTAGTGGTATCCGAAGCCCAACACACCAACACCCAAAACTGGCAGCCCGTAATCGAGGCATACGTTGAAGCAGAAGCCAGGGTTGAACTCTACGATGACGACGGCTCAACCCTATCGTATAAGCGTGGAGAATACTTCCAACTCCACACACACTTTGTAAAGCATGAAAACACCCTATCGATAACCACAAAAAAATTAAACACGAGGTACAAGCCAAGCTATACGAGCGTCAGCATTCGACTTCTTGGTCGAGAAGCTATAGAAAACCTCAACCTTGGCACGATACCAGTTGAGGTTCAAACATTAGAGTACACTTTAAACGTGGACATAGATGGCTGAGTGACCACACAATGGGGGAACCCATTCTATAGGACAAAACCAGTAGACCGAAACTTAGGATACGCATGACCACCCCATTCTCTACATCACTATTGTCTGAAACGCACGACAAAACATATTTTAGGGGACATGTCCATCCAAAGTAGACCTTCTTTACACCACGTGATGATTGGGTTAACTCGACTACTCTCCACACTAATAGGTTACCCTAGTTAACTAAGATTGCTTTGTACTCAGCCAATCCAAATTATAAACATTCCAAAACCTCGCCTTTCACGGTAGATCCAAAATAGCGCTTAGCGCTGAGTGGCACCCACATAAATTTTGGGTTTACAGTCTGGGGGGATAGCTCACTTTCGAATGAATAGTTCATGTGTCATAAGTGTTCTTGGTCTTAGGTGTGGTCCCCGAATATCTTGGAGTACACATCCTCTGCGAAGCTCGTTTCAAGGGGAACACCCTCACGCACCTTGAATGTCCTCGTGCCGTCTTCCTTTCTCTCCGCTACTAGGAAAACCGCAGGCGAGGGTCTGTTTTCATAGAACCATAGTGGGAATTCATAGAAATGTGTAACGTAGAGCACACGGATTTTGCGCTCAAGCAAGGCTGTCACCGTTTGTTTGGCGAGTTCTGAGCCTTCCCTCGCGTTTGTAGACGCAAACGACTCGTTAAATAGGACCATCGAATTGGGTTTTACGTGGTCGATTATTGAGCTCAATCGTGATAGCTCTTCATCCAGTTTTCCTCCACCCAACTCGTTGTCTTCTTCTCTCTTAAAGTGAGTGTATACACCGCTTGATATGGATGACTCAAACATTTCCGCGGCCACAAACATGCCGCACTGCATCATCAACTGGGCTTGACCTATACTCCTCAAATAGACTGTTTTACCACCCCGGTTGGCACCCGATATTATAAGCAACGGCTTTTTGACTGTCCCAAGATCGTTGCAGACGGGTTTAGCCTTCATCCTAAGGGCCAGGGAAACCTCGTGCAGACAACTGAACCCAAGAGTATCCACGCCAGGCTCCCTTGGCGTTGGGAAACCGAGTGGAATGCCGAGCGTGGAGAGCGCTCCCCAAAGATTGGCGCAGCCTATATAGAATGCGAGCTCCGTCCGAAGCGCGTTAATAAGGCTTAGAACATCGGTGGCCGCCTTTCTAAGCACCTTAGCCACCCTCTCAAGCCCGCGGTTCCTCATTTCACCCATCTCTTGAGCGCCTGCCTCATCACGCTCAGGTAAATCCCAAGTATACCGTGACCTCTCTATAAACGCGAGTAAACCTTTCAGCCCCCTTTTACGCTGCGGGTTAATAAGTGTGAAATCGGTTAACTCAGCCTCGTCTCCCAACCGCACAGCCACGCTGACACCCGAGGGGAATTCGAGGCTTGATAACATTAGACGTATACTATACAAGTAGTTCCTGTCGAACCGGTAGTCAAGACTACGAATTAGGTTTTGGAAGCCTGCAGACTTGAATTGGGAGGCTGAGGCATCGAATACCTCCCTTACCTTATCCAAGGTATCCAAGTAGACTTCAAGTGTCCTCACAGAGGCGAACACAACCGACTCAGGGCTAGGGTTGGGTATCCAGAAGAGCCTCCTCCTGCCTTCGGTTATAGCCTGAGTGATGATTGCGTAAACGCTACGTACCGTATCTATGTTTCTAAGTGTATCCTCAAGCACACCCTGCCTGTAAAGTATTGTGTCAACGTCATCCACACCGATGACTAACGCCTTCGCTACAACTTGGGCGATGAAATCATCTCCACCAGCCATAGTCTCAATTATGGGTTTCAGGTCGAGGTCCCTTACTAGGTCCCCATAATTCCAAGGCTGATTCTGCGATGCGTCAAAGCTATGATCCGTGTACATTAGCATCATGGCTTTACCCTCTCCAAGATATCCTGATAGCTCACGCGGTGCTTTTTTGCTAAAGCCAGCGCGTAGGCTAATCCATTCGGTGGTTGTCTAATGACTTTATACGTCCTCTTATCAGGCTCATTCACATCCACTTGGCTCACATAGCTCACCACCCCCTCCGTGAGCGCTAGTTCATCAACAAACGTAACATACACGCATATGCAATCCTTATCAGCAATTCTTTTAAGTATTCTCCTACCTATCGTGGTGGCATCCTTGACAGTGGTCGAGCCAAGCATCTCGTTGATTATAATGATGCTCTTCTCAGTAGATTTTTCTAGAATATTCCTGATTCTCACCAACTCATCTTCGAGTTTACCCCTTAGGCTTTCCACGGCTTCGCCTCTCTCGAAGTGGGTGAATATGGTGTCGCACAGAAATAGGGTGGCTTCGCTTCCAGGTACTGGGACGCCTAGCTTTGCCAAGTAGTGTGCTTGAGCAAACTCTCTTGCAAAAGTTGTCTTTCCACCGTGGTTCGGGCCGGTGACAATAATTATACGCTCCTTACCCCTTAAGTGAAAACTGTTTGTAACCACAACCGAATTTTTCTTAACAAGCTTGGAAGCTAGGGCGATGTCGAATCCATCTCGACAGTTCACCTCACCCTTATTAGAGGTTAGACGTGGAATACAGAACATTAGTCCACTTTTCTTAAGAGGCTCGATATATCTTAGATAAGCGATATAGAACTGGATTTCACGGTAGAATCTAGCGATTGTTTCATTTAAGAAATCCTTGTGTTTAACGTAGAAGTCGCGTAGTGCCCTAAACACATCGGGGTACAGCTTCGCCGCGAACTCAAGCACTACTTCCTCCACGTGTCCCCGAATATATATAGGCTTACTTACTTCCTCGTCTCCGATGGTTCCTGAGGCCATGAATCTCTCAAACACTCCCTCAACCTCTTCGCTGTAATCCACTGCACCATCACACTTAGAGACCGATATACTACCACCCTTTATTGTAAGGCATAACTCTACGCTGGTTATCTTTGACAAGGTATTCTTCGCATCAGTTCTTAAATTGTTGAACTCAGACGTATTAAGATAATTTCCCAAATAATCTCTTAGGGCTTGTAATCCCTCTGAACGTATTCCTGCACTCTCTAGGGCTTTCGCCAGGTCCCTTAACGACTCGCAGTAAACATTCACGGCCTTCAGAAAGAGGCCTTGCCTTTGGAGTTCATACAGCCTATCATTATTGATGTATGCCAATACCATCCTAAACCTATCAGAAAACACCCTTATGGCTCTCATTACCCTAGGATTTTCAATGTCCACAAACACTTGTTGTCTATATACGATTTCATCTGTTTGATCTAGTGGTGTGTAGAATAATGGTTCAATATTGAATTCATCTAAGCCCTTAACCAGCTCTTTGGCGACGTTATTCAAGCCCAGATCCACAAAAAAATCGGGAGGTGTTCTTATTAGTTTCTCCACTTTTCTTGGGTCCTTGAATAGTATGCTCTGGAAGGCCATGTTTGACGCCTTCGTAATAAGTAGGAGTTATCAGCCTTCACAGGCATTTATAACGGGAACTCCATCCCGGATAAGAAGAATCAAGGGTGGGCATATTTTAATTTTTTGAACGATTAAAACCTAGCTAGAATATCTTCCGTGCAGTGGGAGGCAACCTGAGCATAGCGGATAGTTCAAGTCGCATTTTCTCTGCTTTCTCTACCACGTTCTGGTGTCATGAGTTATCTCTAAAATTTTAGAGTCTCTGAAACCTCGCCCCTTTACGGTAGACCCAAATTTGTGTTTGACGTTGATTGGACCTCGCGCACGAATTTTGGGTCTACCATTTAAGGCGGGGATTACAAAGGTATAAATACGAGCCTAAAAAATATTCGGTGTGCGTGTGAGAGCCTATAGATCAGAGTGTACGCTTCGAAGACCACTGTGGGCGGGGGTGTTGAAGACCCAGCTCAAAGTAGCGTGTAGGCTGTACAACGCGCTCTTGCACGCCGAGCAGGAAGAATATGAGGAGAACAAACACACGATGGGTAGAAACGAGTTCAGGCAACTCGTCTTAGATCTAAGAAAGTAGACCCCCGAGTTTCAGGCGTTGCACTCCTAGGTGGCAGGTTGCGGAGAGGTTCTACCAGGCACGGGAGAGGTTCTTCGATGGCCTCGCGAATAAGCCTAGGGTGAAGAAGCCTCACAAGTTTCTGTCCTTGGTGTATCCTCAGAGTGGTTGGAGGCTTTCTGATGTTAGGGAGGTTGGCTTGGGGGAGAACAAAGAGAGGAAGGCTCGGCTGCGCCTGAGTAAAATCGGCTTCTTCACTTTAGTCTTACACAGGGAGCTCCCAGAAAACTAGGTGTCTCAGGTGTGTGTGAAGCTTTACCCTTCAGGTCGAATCTATGTGGTATTCTTGGTAGAGGAGCCCGAAGCGTAGAGGCAGCAATCATCGGAGGGGGAGCCCGTGGAGGCTGTGGGTGTTGACTTGGGGCCGGCGAGGCTTGCCACACTCTCGGATGGGCGCTCCCTTGGGAACCCTGAGCCGCTTGAGCGTTCTCTTGAAAGAATCGGGGTGCTACAGAGAGCACTGTCAAGAAAAAGGTTTCTCTTGAATAACTGGCTTAAGGCTAAGCGGAAACTCGCGGGAGAGCACGAGCACGTCGGGGATTTCAGGCGGAACTTCTTCTTCAAGCTCGGTTTTCTTCTTGCACCGGAGTACGACGTACTGGTTCTAGAGGATTTGGGTGTCCAAGGCTTGATCCAGAAAGACGTAACCGGGAAGAGGAGGCTTCGGCTCCACGACTCCGTGTTCTCCGAGCTCAGAGCGGTACTGGAGTGGGAGTTTGTGAAGAGAGGGAAACTTGTTTTACCTGTTCCGGCGTACAACACTTCGCGCAAGTGTTTCGAGTGTGGGTGAGTCAACTGGAATCTGACAGTGGAAGACCGTGTGTTTCGCTATCCGTTCAACGGCTTCACGCTTGACCGCGACCTGAACGCTTGTTTGGTTCTCTTGAAAAGGGCAGGGTGGGTGCCACGCTTCTGCTGTGCCTGTCTTTGAGGTTCGCCCAATACCTCCCCTACCCTCCTTGGGGTTGGTTAGGGGGAGGCACGATGGTGGGGCTGTGATGCAGGAAGCTCCCGCCTCCAGGCGGGGGTAGCTCAGACTTCCGTAGGACATGCTTACCAGATAGAGTATCAGAGCTCATACCTACAAAATGGTAATTAAGTAGAGTGAGTGAGTAAGACGTTGATGTATAGGTCCATAAGCTGTGGGTAAACTGTTGGTTGATAGTATGGAAAAGGCCCCTTTTTAGTTGGAAGTAGTTGTTATCCTCTGAGCTCTTCGAGGGGTGTGTGAACCTTTTTCTCATAAATTATCACCGCAGAGATAACCACGAGTCCTAATACGTCTAGTAATACGCTTGCTTCAATTAGTAGTGGTATAGGTATTAGTGATAAACCGAGGATAACTATAGCGTTTTCCTCCTCAAGGTAGCCAACTATTTGGGAGGGTGTTGAGTTACGTGATGCAATAAGGTATAATCCCTGGAAGAAGATCGTGAACGCGAAAACCAGTTCAAAGTCCCTGGGGAAAAGCCTTGTTATAACAAGGCTGTAAAGGACAAATACTGCAATAAAGAAGAATGCGAGGTCTATTATCAGAAGGGATGCGAAGCCGCTAATCCTCTCCCGTTCGCCGTACCTCTCCCCTAGGACTCTAAGTAATATGTAAGGCGTCACAATGCCTCTAATGGTAATCAATATTACCGCTAGGAAAACGTAGTCCGGTGAGCCGCTTTGTAGGTAAACCAGCAGTGAGACTAGAGCTGCGAGTGATGACTGTACCCCAGTCATCTTAACTAGAGGCTTGTAGTAAGCTTGGCCTTGGATATAGAAGGCTGATGCTACTATTGAAATGTATACGGCTCCCATTATATCGGGTTGTTGGACCTGCAACTATATCACCGAGAACAAGAGTGAGAAGACCGATAGCACAAAGGCTATGGCAAGGTGGTCTTGAATCTTGAATAATCTGAGTTTCGCAAGTGATGTTTCAGCCACAAGTACAATGGCTATAAGGATCATCCACTTGGCGAACATTAACCCGATGTCGAAAAATGCGCCCAGCACACCCACTTGGCCACCCCATGGTAAGAGGAACACGTTTAGCCATACGGAGCCAAGTAGGTAGGCTTTGATGTATCCGCCCCATTTGAGTAGTGCGAGCGGCTTACCGCTGTGTTCATAGGTCAGGGAGTCATCGATCATCCCCATTTCGGAGAGGCCTTGGCTCTCGACTGGTAGTTTACCTGTTTCAAACAGCCATAGCATAAAGAATGATACGGTTGCTAGGAGGTGGTCTAGTGCGAGGTAGTGGGATGGATTCGACGCGTATGCCGATTCGACATAGGGATTGTTAGTGCCCGTTGATATCGCCACCGCGAAGAAAACGGTTATAAGCGTTGCCTCAGCTAGGAAACCGAATGATGCGGCCCTGGACACTCCAAGAGCCACATAATTACTCTTAGAATCCATTGCGGATAAAACCTTAACGAAGCTCACAAGGGAGAACAGGAGTGCACCTCCTAGGAAGTCCACTGTGGGTGTTAGGAACACTGGTCGAGGGTAGACGACGGGTATAACGAAGGATATCAGCACATAGACTCCGAATGTAAAGTATGGGCCGTAAACAAAGAGTTCTGATGCGCTTGAGGGTACAACTGTTTCCTTTTTTAAAAGTTTAAACAGGTCATAATAGGGTTGCAGCACGCTCTGAGCTCTCCTCAGAGACACAACCCCTTTAAGCTTCTCCGCGATACCCGAATAGAGGGGGGCTACAAGGATTGTCCCTAACACTTGGATTAGTGCCTCAACCATTTGGTCGATCACGCCACAACCACCACCGTGAAAACAATCAGAGCCAAAATCATATATATCACGTACCAGGATAACCTGCTATTCATATATGTGCGTGAAAAGTGTCTGGAGAAAGATACAAATAGTTTGGCTACGGTATGTGTGAGGCTCCAGAAGACATCCACAACCTTGACCCCATCTCGCCCTATATGGGTTAAGAGCAACTTGCCGAGCATCAGCCTGATGTTGTTTGAGTACGCAAAAGATGTGTAAGCTTCATTCATGGGCGCACCACTATTCCATACCTCTGACCTGCGGATACGCGGCTTCCCGAATACTGCTAGAACGAGTGCGCCTATAAGCGAGGGTAGAATTAATACATAGAGCGGTGAGATAGCCCCGAAGGGTTGGCTGGAGAATTCTGACGCTATTAATCCAAACGGTAGACCGAGGGCTGGGTTACTCGCCAAAAACGGCCTATAGAATATGTATGTTGCGCTCCCCCCAGCAAGGATGAGGAGTCCTAGTAGTAAAAGTATTAGTGGCCTAGTCTTCTCGTTGGATGACCGTTTGTTAAATATGTGCGCAAAAATGATGAATTTGAGCATGGTTGAGGTGGCGAATCCTTCACCCATGGCGATGATTGATCCCGTCACAATGGGGATTATGGATAACGCTGAGTGCAGGGTGTAGGCCTCCATGAAGAGTGATTCAAGCAACGCCCAAGTTGCAACTCCGCCAACCGTGGGAAGTAGCCCAGACATGGAGGAGGCTAGAAGCACACACCCCACATCGCTCAACCTGTTTTTGATGATTCGTGGCAAAATAAGGGACTCATTCTCCATCATACCAGTATCCAAGAATAATCCAGTCTTGGCGAGTGAGTGAGCCAACACGTAAACCGCTGTTGTTATCAGAGCGAAGGATGCGAGAGTGTGTGTAGGCGCTGTCAGGTAGACCCCGATTGAGGTTAATATTGCACCATTATTCTCTACAGTACTGAACCCCAATAGGACTTTGGCGTGATCACTAACATAGGCGTAGAATGCACCGAAGAATACTGAGAAGCCCCCCACCCCTAAGAGTATGAAACCGAAGAAATCTGGGCGAGGTGTGAGTAGCGCCATCTTCGTGAGGCCATAGACCGCGACAAGCGTCATCGATGCGCTGAGAATCGTGGACACATTCGAGGGAGCGTTGCCGTGGGCGATTGGTAACCACTCTGTTACCATAAACGGCAGCATACCCATTTTAACCATGAACCCAAACGCCGCTATCATAAATGGAGTGATGGTAGTAAGAGGCGAGAAGCTAAGTGAACCGGTAACCACATATGAGTAAAGAAATCCCGCGAGTATTAGAATCGTGCTCAGCTCACCGAAACCCATGAATACGAATGCTGAATAACCAGTTTTCTTATAGAGCCCGATGGCTACATAGGCTGGAATAGTCATGATTTCATAGCCAGCGAGAAATACGAGTAGGTTGTTTGTTGTCAGGGCTATAGCCATGCCGAGTATGGATGAACTATAGAGTGGACCAAGCCACTGGTGGTGGTCGTAGTATAGTGAGTAGACAGATGAGAAAAGCCACACTAAACCAGCCGCTACATAGAACAAGCTGAGCTCATTCGAATAATTCGCCATGCCATAGTATACGAATACGGCTGACCCAGCGGAGCAAGCTATGTACCCAGACCTTCTGTCTATGAGGGCTGCGACCGGTGATAGGCCTAGTATGAGGAGTGCCACTATTAGTGCTACCATCCTCTTCCCCCCTTAGCCCTGATAAGGGCGTCCAGAATCGTGTAGGGTGAAGGAGGGCAACCGGGTATTACCACATCAGCCTCTATTTTTTCCGTTTGAAATATTCCGCCGGATATGGCACACGCGCCTAGCGCTATAACAAGCTTCGGTTCAGGCATGGCATCGTACGCCCTCCTGAAGGCCTCCTTCATACCCTCAGTCATGACACCCATAACGATCAGCGCATCTGCATGCCTTGGAGTGTTTGTGAAAAATATGCCAAACCTGGTCATATCGTGCTGTGGGGACGCGATAAGTCTGAGCTCAGTGTTACACGCACCACAGGTACCCACATCAATCGGGTAGAGATAGAAAGACCTGTGAAACCTCTTTTCTACCCGCTTCACCACACCCATCCTATGGTTACCAGTGGGTTGATAGTGTGGGTAACACCTCCTGCAGTAAACACACCGCTCAGCAATCCATCCCGGTCCAATAGCCGATGTGGGGCAACGTAGACTTTCACTTGTAACCCCGCTCTCCTTCTTGCTCCCTTTGAATTGCAACTCCGTGCTCCATGGCGCCACATCAGACGGTGTTTTCTCTGTTCTTACACCCTTTCTAACGCCCTTCAGAAACCAGTTCAAACGAACTCAACCCCCACCTCGGACATCCATATCCCGAAACTCTCCCAGTTAAAGGGCAAATCCGTGAACACGTTTCCGGTCATCGAAGAACAGAAAAGTCGCAGATTGACCTTAGAAGGTGGAAGTAGGAGTACTTTGCTTATGGTTCCCTTATGTATGCCAACATAGTACGCCAAGTCCCCTGAAGGACTCTCGACGCGGCCAAGCCCACCACCCGTGAAACCCTTGATGTCTTTTTCCCATGCATCGAGCCAACCCTCTTCGTATTCTTGAGCCCTGATATTTAGTTTGCCTATGAGACGGAGGGATTCGGATACCTCCTGTCCACGAACCAGTAGCCTCCCGAAGGCATCCGATGAGTCCGCTCTGCTAATATTGAAACCAATTTCACCGTAAACCTCTGCTAGGTCACCGTCGAGTCTCGCGTCATACATGAGACCCGCAGCCCTAGCAGCAGGACCTATACTATCATCAATGGAAACTAAACCGTTGCCTTGTAGCCGGTCTATAAACACCCTATTATCCAGGATGCCTCTATAGACCTCTTGGAACTCATCTACAATGTTCTTTAACATGGGTAGGTCTAGTTGCCAATCCATTCTAAAACCCCGCAAGGTGTTAACACCATAGAAGTACCTGTGTCCGAAGGCACGTCCGATGACTCTGTTGACCTCCTCAACCAAATAGAGGAGGTGGGCGGACGGCACGGAGAACCCAGCGTGTTCGGTTAGTCTTTGAGTCACTAGTAAGTGGTTTCGAATCCTCTCCAACTCGATCTGGGCAACCCTGCCAAGTATAACGTCTCGGGGAGGTGTAACGCCGTATGCGTTTTCCAGCGCTGTGAGAAAGGCGGTCACATGAGAAGCTGCAAAGTTGCCGTTAACCCTCTCAACACCTAATAATAAGTCCTCGATGCTTCTAGAAATACTAATCCTTCTCATCTTGTAGGGTTCTACGCTTATGGTGCGTATGTACTCCCCAAATGTCTCGATATTCATACCAACACTCTCTATTAGCCCCCCTGTCGCCGGTCCATATTGGAATATAAGTGAACCAACAGGCCGCCCGAAGCCCTCTTGGCTGGTGTTGCTCGTGTTCTTGGTTGTTTTGATTTCTTCTAGATGATCTGAGTAGAGTAGGTATCCACCCATTTCCCCTATAAGTCTTGTCTTCATAAGAACCACCAAATCAATAGTACTCCAAGTATGAGGGGGATCAGTGCGGATGCGGTCGAAATCCAACCCATCAAGTCGTCCTCCACTTTGAGCTCACCCGCGCCACGGAACACCATTCGGCTAACATGGTAGTTTGTGGACACAAACGCCAGTCCAAGGCTAGCCACCACTAGGGTGAACTCGGTTAAACTATATTTCAAAAGTGAAGAGAGAATTAGGAATTCGCCAACAAAGGTTGCTAGAGGTGGTGCCCCCGTGACGCAAAGTGAGGATAGAATAAGTGAATAGGGTAGATACTTCGCTCTCCACAAGCCGTAGTCGCCTATGTTTTTACTATCCGTCAGCTTGTATGTTAACCCAGAGGAGTAGAAGGCTGCCGATTTTCCGAATGCGTGCGCTATTACGAGTATAACCGCACCCAGAGGTTGATTGAGTGCGAATCCCAGAAGGGCTAAGTTAATATTCTCAACTGTGCTATATGCGAAGAGACGCTTAAAGTTGGTCTGTGAAGCCATCATTATGGCGGCAACAACAATGGATAAGGTAGCAACCCAGGTGAAGACTTGTGTGAGTGGGTCAAGCAAGTAGACTCTGTAGAGCACATAGAGTGCAACGGGGAGGAGTACGCCTGAAAACATTGCGCTTATGGGTGGCGGCGCCTCACTGTGAGCGTCTGGCTGCCAGGTGTTAACTGGGAAGACTCCTACCTTTGTTCCAAAACCCACGAGTGCTATTGATACAGCTAAGGCTAAAACCGGGTTTCTAGTAGCACCTGTATTAATGTTAAGGGTGTGTAGCGAATAGTAAACAAGGATTACGCTTATAAATGCAAATGTTACGCCCGTGGAGACCACCATAACATAACGCCACGCAGCCTCGATAGCCGCGTCGCTACCTTCGACCAGCACTAGGAGCACTGATGAAACAGTTGTGGCTTCTAGCCCAACCCACATCAGACCAAGATTATCCGTAACAAGTGTAAAGAGCATTGATGCGGCAAAGAAGTTGAGAAGGATATAGTATACGGGCAATCCAAACTTGGTTGGTGTGCCAATAAAATATTTCTTCGAGTAAAGCGCTGCTGTTAAGTAAATAGCGCAGACACTTATAACGAAGTACCAAGTAAGCCTATCTACATAGAATTCTCCGAGGATTGGAAGTCTAGGATAAATGAGTATGGATGATACCGTCGTTATAATCGCGGCCGCGATCGTAGCATACTCGATCTTAAGCTCATAGAGCGCGTTAGCCATCACGGGTGCTGCCAGAAGCACATATATTATTGTATCCACCTATCTCACCTATTTTGAGATAGGTGTCATCAGCCCTTGTTGTTAGGCGGTTTGAGGGGCGCACCCTCAGGGGGACACCATCCCCCGCCATTAGTTGACGACTGTGATTAGTCTAGAGTGGTATATATAAGATTTTCTAGTTTAAGTTGATGATGTCTGGATTGGGTGGCGAGCGTGGTGGCCAAGCTTGGGAAAGCGTTATCCGGACACCATCTTTAAGTTGATAGTGTCCGTATCATGATTGGTGAGCGTGGTGTCAAAGCTTAGAATATTGTTATATGGACACCATCTTTAAATCAATGGAACTTGGATAGTATTTATAGTATGGGTAGTTAAATTGGAATTCTACTTTCTGGAATACCGTAATCAAGTTGACGTTGCAAAGATGAGATTTACGCGAGAACTTTTGCCCAAGCGCTAAAATTTTATGGTTTACCCTGCGTGTATTTACTAGGTAAGTCGTGTTTCTGAGTGTATTGTATATTGAATTAGGTTGGGTGTCCGCTTATAGCATGGTGAGAAGCATAATTATTGATGCTACTAGAGGGCCAGCTGCAAGTGTTAGGAAGGGTATGGGGAGTTGTAGCCCCGTGATATCTATGGTGTAGCCTACGGCTGCTGGCGCCACTAGGCTGCCCACCTGCGAGACCGTGTTCATGAAGCCTGCTGCGCTACCACGCTGGTTTGGTTGTACCACCTCCAATATGTATGTGTCAAGCCCGCTCTTCCAGAAGAAGGCTGTGAAACCTATGGAGGGTGCTAAGGCTAATGACAAGCCCAAATCTTTGGTCACAGACGCAAGCGCTAGGAGTGCACCGAAAGCGAGCATACCGAGTGTGGCAACCATTCCCCTACCGTGTTTGTCGGAGGCGAGCCCACCCAAGATCTGACCAGCCACGGCTGCTGAGGCTAGCAATAAGTATAGGAGCTGGGCTTCGAGTGGGCCGAACATTTTGTCCGCGATGTAATAGTACCACGCCGAGATGCCTATGATGCCCCACATGCCGCCGAGCCTGACTGATACAGCTAGGAGAAGCCTCCTATTAGTGAAGGCTCCCCTAATCGATGGCCTTTCACCAGCCTGCTCCACATGTGTGTTAGGAACCCCAGCATAGTATGCGGCCGCAACTAGGAGCGCAGCGATGCCCAGTAGAATGTATACGTATCTCCAACCTGTTGCCCTGACTACGAGTGGGAAGAGGGTCGCTGCGGCTATCATGGCCGATGGGGAGACCGTTTCGAGGGCTCCCACACCTGTTGCCCTAGTTTTTGAGCTCAGGTTTTCGGAGAGTGTTTTGAGTGAGGAGGGGAATATGGGTCCCGCTACAACGCCTGAGGCGAGGAATGCCAAAAGGAGCTCTGGGAAGCCTTTTGAGGCGGCTATCAGGAAGCTTAGTAAACCAACACCGACAAGCGCTAGAAGTGTTACGTGCTTAGCGCCCAGCTTGTCAACCAGTATTCCTGAGGGGATACCCGTAAACACGTAGCCTATGTAAAAGGATGAGGCGATAATACCTGACTCAAGCCCGCTCAGCTCTAATTGGGTTGAGGCCTGGGGGAGGGCTATACCCCAACTATAGCGCAAACCAAGCTGAATCATGTTGGCGACCCAGAGCAGCACCACGAGTTGAATCAAACCCTGAATAACACTACTACGCAATCACCTGACACCACCCAAATCAAACAGCCAACATGATTGACCCGAGCCCTCCCTCACAAGCTCAAACCACCCATACATATACCATTCACAGTTGTGCGTGGACATTTTAAAGCTAGGCCCCAACGGCACGGAGTTAAAACCAGAGACCGCATGTACTGTAGGGCGCGGGTGAAGTGCATACTACCTCTTAAGTATTTTGTGCTAGGGATGCGCGGTGGCTTTGCTTTGGTGTTCTAAGCGTCTATGCGTGGATTCTCTAATTGCTCTCTCCTTTTGGCGCTCAACTAATTCGTGATCCAGCACGGTTTCTATAGCGAGTCGTACAGCGCGTACCATTGTGGATATACTCATGGATGGGATGTCCTTTCCAAGCTTGGCCACTAGTTCCTCGTGGGCTGGGAGGTGAATGAATCCTCCCAGGATGTTCCGCCTGCGGGCTTCACGGCAAATAATGTACATCACATTGTTGCAGAGGTATCCACCCGCGCTAAGACTCAGCTTCGCAGGGATACCAGCACTCCTCAATGATTCAACGGCTTTGTTCACTGGGATTCTGGCCTCCAAAGCCACGGGGCCATCAAGCTCTATCCTATCATGCTCAGGTCTAAACCCAGAGTTATCCTTCAGGTTCACATCCCTGAAATTGAGCGCCACCTTCTCGACACATATCTGGCTGCGGCCAGCCGCCAAACCCAAGCCTAGCACAAGTATGGGTTTATGGGAATCTATATCCCCTACTACGGCCGCCTCCGCAGCCTTGTACTCCACGGGGAGCACCCTGCAGAGAACCCTGCACCCACCTACACTTTTCCCCTCGAGTCGTCTGCAAACGATTTCAGATGGATTCTCAAAGTAGTCGCCAAAATGTTCAAAGCCGAAGAGAAGTACTCTTTGTTTCACAATAACCGTGTGCTAAAGTGTATAATAAGTATTCTCACCAAGCCGGGACTGTGTGGTGTAACTGGTGCATTGTGTTCCCGATGGCCTCCAAATAGCGTTTTATCGTGTCACCCGCAAGTTTTCTAAAAGTTATTTCTAATGCTTTCTTATGGTTGTGATCGGAATTGTTGAGGAATGAGAATATAAATGACGTGTCAAGGAGGATCAATCGCACCGTCATATATAATTTTATCAATATCACCAGACTGGCTCTCACCCAAATCAGTGATTAAGTGTGAGAGGGATTCCATCAGACTTGTCTTCGCGTTACTATTCTTCCCCTCGTAGCAGGAGATAAGAAAGTTAATTGCTTCACTAAGCGATATTTTTTCTCCTCTTTCACTTTGCAGTTCACCCGCTATCTTAAGCAACTTCTTTTTAACATCCTTCGAGACCCTAATTAACTCACTCACAGTTACATTAGAGTATACGCAGTATATGAAGTCTTTTAGGTATACCTTTCATTACTGGATTCTAGGGTGGTCTGCCTTAATGTTTATATTGGCTTTGAGTGTAGATGTGTGTTATGAGTGGGGAGTTTGAAGAGCCTGGCGCGGATATTGAGAAGATAGCTGAATACCTTCAGCCTGGTGAGAAGGTGTTGGTTGCCGCCCAGCAGTCGAGGTGGAAGTCGGGTGGTAAGCTCGTTAACCCCGGCACCATTTACGCGACGGATAGGCGCCTCATAATTAGGGACCCATACGCTCTCGGGTTGAAGGCTGACATAACCATGATTCCCTACGATAAGATTAGCGGTGTACGCGTCAAGGAGGGTTTGCTTTCGACCTCACTTGAGTTCACGGCCCCAGGGCTCGAGGGAGGTAGGTCCACAGTTGTTAAGTGGGGTGAGGGCGGTGTGGGTGAAATCGACGCTATACCCGCGCAGAAGGCTAGGGCCATAGCCTCAATAATAAGCGGTTACACCAAGCAGGGGATCACGGCGCCGGGTGGGGGTAACATAGTGGATGAGCTCGCGAAGCTTGCGGAGCTACGCGAGAAGGGTGCGATAAGCGAGGAGGAGTACGTCAAGCTAAAACAGAAACTCCTGGGTTAAGCTCTGCCCTGGGTGCGTGCGAATATTATTGTGGCTATTATCCTCTTATGTTTGTGTGATGAGGCCTTCGGTTTCCTTGTGACCCTGACGCTCTCCCTGCGAGGCGCCCCCCTGACCCCTGTGTTTTAGTCTTGGCTCCTCGCCCCGTAGTGCTGAGAGGATGAGCGCTGCGAGGAGTATACCCATGGCTGCCAGGAATGCGGTGTGTATCCCAGTGACGAACTTGGCTGACACGTCTCCCACTAGGTCCTGTGTGCCTAGGAAGACTTCGAACGCCACTTGGCGGCTCACTGAGAGGGAGGCTATCGAGATGGCGATGAGGTAGCTTAGGAGGGTGCCCACGTTTCCAAGCGTTCTCGCAAGCCCCGACACGGAGCCGTAGTAGGCTGGGGGTGAGTTGCCCATTATTGCGGTGTTGTTCGCGGGGTAGAAGACCGCTGAGCCTATGCCTGAAATCACCGAGGCAATTATCACCGTTGTGAGCGGTGTGCCCACGCTGAGTGTGAGGTAGACTCCTAGGGCTCCCATCATAAGCGCTATGCCTATGGTGGCCATTATCCTCGCGCCGTACCTGTCTGTGAGCCTACCCATGTAGGGGGCTACTAAGCTTGAGAGCACGTAGCCGGGTACGAGGAGTAGGGATGCCTGGAAGGGTGTGAGCCCCCTCACACCTTGTAGGTACATTATGAGTAGGAAGGCCACGGAGAGGTAGCCCATACTCTGCAGGAAGCTCGCACCGATTGAGGCTGCGAGTATCCTCTGACCGAAAACCTGGGTGTTTATTATTGGGCTGGTATGCCTCCTCTCAGCCAATATGAATAGTGGTATCAGTACGACGCCAAATATGGCGAGCGCCTCATCGGTGGGGTTGAGCCCCACGCCCGCGATCTGCGTTGACGCGTACGCCTCTACCGCGAGTATTATTCCCAATAGTAATCCGCCGGTAATATCAAGCTTGGCGCTCACCTTGTTGGTATCCCTTATACTTCTCAAGCCTAGGATGATGGCCACAAGGCCTATGGGTCCATTGATATAGAAGATGTATCTCCATCCAAGGTATGTTGTGAGCACTCCACCCAACACGATGCCCAAGGTGGCTCCGGAGTTCCAGCCGAGCGTGGTGTACCCGAAGGCTCGCCCCCTCACCTCCCTCGGGAACACGTCTGAGACGATCGCTGAAGCGTTGCCTATGAGCATCGCGCCCCCCAGCCCCTGGATGAGTCTTGCGGCTATTAGGAAGTAGATGTTAGGCGCCGCGCCACACATCATGGAGGCAACCGTGAACAGGGCGAAGCCGGCTATGTATATTCTCGAGCGACCATAAATGTCGCCAACCCTACCCATCTGCGTGGCCAGAACCGCGGCCACTAGGAGGTATGCTAGAAGCGTCCAGAGGGTGATGGCCAAGTCGGCGTGCAGGCTCCCAGCTATCGTGGGGAGGGCTAGTATCACTATTGTTGTGTCAACCGCAGCCATAAGTGTTCCAAGAACAACCACGAGGAGGGCGGAGCGCTCGTTCATAAACACTGATTCTTAAGGAGTTAATTAAGTGTTTATGGATTCAACCACAGCGGTTGGAGGGATACGCCGAGTCTAATTGGCTACGCGTGTCAGTATGGTTCACCGCTGAGTTTATCTCTCTCTGCCTCAATGATGGGTTGAATTGTCCTACGATAGGCCCAGGTGTGCTGTAAGGGTGCTTGACACCCACACTCAAACAAAGAGCAGACACCTCACCCACATCTGCGATCTCGAACCGGGCCACGAAGGCAACCACCGATGCAGGTGTGGCTATACTTGGCAGAGTTGAATCCCCACTCGACGTTGGGTGTTAGCATGTTCGTGTTGGCTTCTAAACAGGACACATAGCCTATTTACACTATGTTGGAAAACCTTAAGAACACCTTAACTCTTTCACAAAGTGAGTTGTCATGAAAACCCTACGTGAAAAGGGTAGTTACGGTATAAGTAGGGCTGCGTCTGTTGCGATCGTGGTCATCGTGATTGTGGCTTTAATAGGTGTTCTCGCGTACGCTTTAACCCGGCACCCGGCCACATCCGTTTCCTCAACAACCACACCCACCTCTTCATCTTCTTCTACGGCCGCTGCACCCGTCACCCTAACACTGATAACCTTCAGTGACCCAGCCAACCAGTGGATGCAGTGGGCCGCCCAACAGTTCGAGGCTCAGCACCCCGGTGTGAAGATCAACATAGTGCCTGAATCCTTCTCAAGCTATATCCAGACGGAGATAACAGCCGAGAAGACTGGCTCCACACAGTACGATATTCTTGGGTTCACATCAACTTCTGCACTATCAGTTGAACCATACCTCGTAAACCTCTCACAGTACATCACTTTGAACTCGTCCGATATACCCTACTACCAGCTCTCATTCGGGGGACTCTATAGGAACACGTCAAACGGTGCCACTGAGATGATAGGTGTCCCCTACGACGCCTCAACGTTCGCGCTCTTCTATAGAACCGATATATTCGACAACCAGACACTTAATCAGACGTTCTATAATGAGTACCACGTCAGCCTGGATCCTCACTACTGGACGAACTGGACCCAAGCCATCTGGGCTGACGAGTTCCTCGTGAACCAGACCCATACCACACAGTACGGTATACTGGTGGATGCCCAGCAGGCGCACGACATAATTGATACCTTCCCAGCCATCTTTGGGTGGTGGTATGAGCACAACCAGACGCTCAACGGTGGCACGGTGGGTGGTATAACCAACTATAACATAATGTTCGAGGGCACCGCGTCGCCGGGTAAGCCCCCGCTTCCCTCATTCAACAATTCTGATGGTGTTCAGGCGCTTGAGGTGTTCTATCAGCTCATAAAGTACGACCCGGTGCCATTCAGCGAGGTGAACTACGGAACAATAGGCACACTCTTCGCGAAGGGCAACGCCGCGGGGGCTATCATGTTCACACCCGAGAACCCGACACTCATTAACTCGAGTATTGTGGGTAAGTACGCTGTGGCCCCACTTCCAGGGGGCTACGCTGAGACTGGTACAGACTTCCTCGGCGTAAGCAAGTATTCACTCCATAAGCAGCTCGCCGCCGAATTCATACAGTTCCTCGTGCAGCCAAACGTGAACGCCCAACTCTACTATCAGACGGGCGAGTTCCCAATATCCGCGGAGTCCGTCGCCCAGATCGCTTCAAACACCTCGTTAAGCGCTTGGCAGAGGGAGCTTGTAACCACGGTTTACGCCACTGCGAAGGTGGCATGGGCCAACCCACCCAACATACCCCAAACATATCCACAGCTCATACCAGACTTCAACGACCAAGTGTACACCTTCCTCCAAGGCAACGGGAGCCCCCAGTCGGCTATGGAGGCGTTGAACACCGCCGCCAGTGAGTGGGTGGCGGCGGTGAATGGGTGAGCGGATACCCTGATGAGCGTTGCAATCCAGGGCCTCAACAAGAGCTTCGGAAGCAACAGGGTGCTCTCGGATGTAAACATCAGCATTGAGAGGGGCGAGTTATTCAGTATAGTGGGGCCGAGTGGTTCGGGTAAGACCACGCTACTTAGGATAGTGGCGGGGCTGGAGACCCAGGACTCTGGACACGTTTCCATAGACGGCAAGGTTGTGGATAGTGTTCCACCCAACCGGAGGAATGTGGGCATGGTGTTCCAGAACTATGCCCTCTACCCCAACAAGACTGTCGCCGAGAATATTGCTTCACCCCTACTTGTTAAAGGTGTTAGGAGGGAGCAAGCCTTCGCGGAGGTGGAGGAACTAGCGAAGCGCCTAGGCATAGAGGAGGTTCTAGACAGGCTTCCAGGCCAGATCTCAGGGGGACAGCAGCAGCGCGTGGCCTTGGCGAGGGCGCTCATCAAGAAGCCCGACGTCTTCTTGCTGGATGAGCCTCTCTCCAACCTCGACGCCCAGCTCAGGTTTAACGCTAGGAAATTCGTGCGCCAACTCCAAAGAGACCTTGGGATCACCACGATATACGTGACTCACGACCAGTCGGAGGCGCTCTCTATTAGTGATAGGATAGCTGTTATGAGTAGGGGTAGGGTGATGCAGGTGGGTAGCCCCCGTGAGCTGTATGAGGCGCCCCAGAACGAGTTTGTTGCTAGTTTTATTGGCTCACCCCCACTCAACCTCATGGATGCGAGAGGCGGGCTACCATTCAAGTTGCCCGTGAGCTTTAATGGTAGTTGTTCGAAGGTGGGTATCAGACCCGAAGCGATACGTTTGGGGGAGGGTGAAGACAGCGCGGAGGTCACACTCGTAGAGTATTCTGGGAGTGAGGCCGTGGTGTATATCAGGGTTGGCGGATTAGAGCTAAGAGCCCTCAGCTTCGGGAAACAGTCCCATCGTGTTGGTGAGACCATCAGATTCCAAGTGCAGGAGGGGGGTGTGTACCTCTTCGATGAGCAGGGCCAGCTACTTCAGCCTCGCAAGTAGGCTTCTCTACACCCCCGCCCTAGTCTACCTAGTGGCCTTCGGGGTGCTCCCCCTTCTCCTCTCGGTTTACTACTCCTCACCCAACCCTAACCTCTCATCCTACGTTGCTCTCTTCGAGTTCCCGCAGCTACCACTCGTGATCAGGAATACACTAATATTCTCTTTCGGGACCGCTGGGTTCGCCACACTACTAGGCCTACTGCTCGCGGTGTTCGCCGACAGTCTCCCAAGAGGGGGGCGCCTAGCGTCAATCCTGGTATACTTACCCTTTACGGTGCCCTTCACCGCTAGCGCTCTGATCTGGACCACCATATACGACCCGCTATATGGCCCCGCCAACTACTTCGCCTCACTCATGGGTCTCCCACGACTCAACTGGCTCGGACAACCCAGTCTGCAGATATATAGCACCACAATTGTGAGTATATGGAGCAGTGTCCCCCTCGCCTTCCTACTCATCCTCGCAGGCCTAAGGTCTGTTCCCAAGAGTGTGAGGGAGGCCGCCAAAATGGATGGGATGGGCATGGGGGAATACTATACTAACATAGGTATACCGCTCAGCAAGGGCTCCATACTAACAGCGTTCCTCCTAACACTAATCCTCGCCTTCGGAAACTTCGACCTACCCTACATCCTAAACAGCGGCTACTCCTACAGCATGGCCACACTACCGTTCTTGGTTTGGTTCGAAATATTCTACCAAGACCTAGTCGCGCAGGGGCTGGCGGCGGGTGTGCTACTCACAGCCGTGGTGAGCATCTTCTCATACCTACTCATACGCCTAACACTCAACCCTAATAAGAAGAGGGATACAACCAGAGTCAAGCGCACCCAAAACCTCAGAGGCCTCCACAGAGCCCTCTCAAAGGCATTCATGCCGGCAACCTATATTGTGAGTTTGGCTACCATAGTGTTCCTCGTCTTCCCCATATACTGGATGCTACTCATAGCCTTCAGACCCGGCACACTCAACTTTGTGTCCCCACCGCTCATCTACCCCAAGGTGTTCAACACCGCCACATTCCTGGCTACGCTCACTCAGTCGGAGCCCTACGTGATCACAACCTTGGTGGTGTCAATCAGTGTGATGGTGTTCACGATAATCGTGGCCGCACCCGCCGCCTTCAGCGTTGCACGTCAAAACAAGAGGTGGCTTCTACTAATGTGCATCTACCTCTACGGCCTCCCATCGACGAGCTACGTATTCGGGGTGTACACCATCATCTACCACATCCACCTACTGAACACGTGGCTCGGCCTAATACTCACGTTCCCACTCTTCACTGTGCCCTTCGCGGTTTGGACACTCACAAACTTCTATACCACACTACCCAGACACTACGAGGAGGCCTCCCTAATCGATGGGTACACACCCATCAAATCATTCTACAGGGTTGTGATGCCCCTCGCAAGACCCGGACTCTTCGCCACAGCACTACTATCATTCATATTCTCCTGGCACCTCCTACTCTTCCCCCTAGTACTATCCGAGACACCCTACCAATACAACTTCCCACCAACCGGCTCATTTACGGTGACAAACTTCGCTACACTCTTCGACCCCCAAAGCCTCGGGTCCACGGTCACGGCGAACGTGTGGGGGCAGGTGGGCTCAGCGGGCATAATACTAGCCATACCCGTGATGATAATAGCTATATTCGCACAGGACTACCTGCTGAGGGGGCTCTACCCAGGCGGCTCAAGGGAGTAGACCGGCAAAAAACAGTGGAATCCTAGGATTAAACCCTTTCCCCCCACAACCTACCCCGGTCGTCTCCGAATAGCTACTCCGGATTCGTGTTAAGCGTGAAGGTAGATATTCCACCCGTTGGGGCCACCCAGCACGCCACCCAGTGGTCACCTCCAACCTCGACTAGGCTCTGATCTTTTTCCCGGCACACTTGGTTCACGTATGGGCACCTCGTGTTAAACCTACACCCAGCTGGTGGGTTAACAGGGTTTGGGACGTCGCCTTCGAGGACTATTCTTTTACGTTTAACTTTGGGGTCGGGTACGGGTATCGCTGATAGGAGCGCCTGCGTGTAGGGGTGCATGGGGTTTCCGAATAACTCATCTGTTGGGGCATACTCAACTATCCTGCCAAGGTACATCACGGCTACAGAGTCACACATCTGGCGCACCGTTGCTAAGTCGTGGGATATATAGAGGTATGATAGCTTCTCCTTCTCCTTGAGATCCATGAGTAGGTTTAGTATCTGCGCCCTGATTGAGAGGTCGAGTGAGGATACTGGTTCATCGAGTAAGACGAGCTTGGGCTGCGTGGCCAGCGCCCTCGCGATGCACACCCTCTGCCTCTGCCCGCCGCTAAGCTCGTGGGGATACCTTAACGCGTGGTATTCTTCGAGGTTCACCTTTTTCAGCAGTGAGTACATAGCTTCATCCAGCTCGCCGCCGCGAGCTAAGCCGTGGATAACCAGTGGCTCCTTCACTATGTCGCCAACAGTCATCATTGGGTCCAACGATGAGTAGGGGTTCTGGTAGACTAGCTGCACCTTTCTCCTAAACTCCTTAGCCGCCTTAGGGTTGGAGAGCGTGGAAGCCAAGCTTTCACCCATGAATACCACATCACCCGAATCAGGCTGAATCAGGCCGGCGGCTATCTTAGCAGTCGTGGTCTTCCCACACCCACTCTCACCCACGAGACCCACGGTGGACTGCTCGGGTATGCTGAGGGAGACGCCGTCAACAGCCTTCACGTAGGCCGCCACCCTCGACCTAAACGTGTAGCGCTCCGTCAACGGGAAATACTTCTTCACATCCCTAAGTTCGAGTAGCTCGCCAACCAACTACTTCACCTCCAACTTTAACTCCCTGAAGCGGTGACAGTAAACAGACCTTTCACCCGAGTGATCAGCCATATAGTCAGCCCTCTCCAATTTTGGTTCCTCCTGCGAACACTTCTCAACGGCGTATGGGCACCTCGGGTGAAACCTGCACCCCTTGGGTGGGTCGACCAAGTCTGGTATGTTTCCAGGGATCGCCCTGAGTTTCACCCTCTTATCAACCCTGGGCACCGATAATAGGAGCGCCTGCGTGTAGGGGTGCAGTGGTGAGTAGAAAACATCCACCACGGAAGCCGACTCGCACACCTTACCAGCATACATCACGGTGACCTCGTCGGCTACCTGCGCCACTATGCCTAAGTCGTGGGTTATAAGTATAATTGAGAGCCCATACTCATCCCTGAGTCCCCGCATCAGCTCAAGTATCTGGGCCTGTATGGTCACATCGAGCGCGGTGGTTGGCTCATCCGCTATGAGTAGCTTGGGGTCCCCCGCGAGGGCGCGGGCTATGGCCACCCTCTGGCGCATCCCACCGCTTAGCTGGTGGGGGTAGCTTCTGAGCACGTTCTCTGGCCCAGGTATCCGCACATCTTCGAGGAGCTTCCTCGCCTTCCTCTTAGCCTGCTCTCGGTCTAGCTCAGTTGTAACCATGATGGCCTCCACGAGTTGATCCTGAACGGTGAACATGGGGTCCAAAGTCGCGGTTGGATCCTGCTGTATGAGCGATATCCTCCTTCCACGGATCCTCCTCATCTCCTTTTCTCCGAGTTCGAGTAGATTTTTATCCTCGAACATTATCCTACCCCCAACTGTCCTACCGGGTTTCGGCACTATCCGTAGAATGGACTGAGCGGTCACGGTCTTACCCGAACCTGATTCCCCAACTAGGGCGTGAATGGTGCCCGGCTTAACACTGAAGCTCACATCATCGACCGCCCTAACCACTCCAGCCTCAGTGTAGAAGTAGGTCTTGAGCCCCTCAACCGTTAGAACGGAGTCCAACCCCACTCACTCCCTTAGCTTGGGGTTGAGGGCGTCACTCAACCCGTCACCCAAAAGATTGAACGCCAATACGAGTATGACCACGGAGATCCCTGGGAAGAGCTCACTCCACCACTCCACATCCATGTAGGGGAAATTGAGGTACATTATCTCGCCCAGGGAGAGGATGTTACCCGAACCGAATCCTAGGAAGAAGAGGGCTACCTCGGTGAGTATGGATGTGGCAACAGTGAATGATGTGAGCACAACCACCTGCGCCAACACGTTTGGAAGTATGTGTCTGAAGACTATCCTCGATGTTGAGGCGCCTAGAGCCTTCTCGGATTCTATGAACTCTAGGCTCTTAACTCTCAACACTTCTCCCCGTATTAATCTCGCGTTGGTGGCCCATGAAAACACCCCTATGATGATTATGTAGAAGAGTATTGTCTCAACACCTGTGAGTCTACCAGCTAGGAGCCTTGAGAGTAGTAGCAGGAATAGTAGGGCTGGGAAGACTATGAATAGCTCAGTTATCCTCATAAGCACGGTGTCAACCACGCGGCCGTAGAAGCCGCTAACTAGGCCTACGAGTATGGCGAGGGCCATAGCGAACAGTGCGGCCCCAACACCTATAATCATATCCACGTGTAGGGAGACTAGAACACCGCTGAAGACGTCTAGGCCTCCAACTGTGGTGCCGAAGGGGAAAGCCCAGTTATGGAAGAGTGGTGGTTTAAGCCAAGTTGGAGCAATATCAGTCTCCCCTTCGAGTAGGAGGTTATTTGAGTTAACGTTGTATGGCGCGATACGTGGACCCAACGCCGCCACGATGGACATGAAAACCAGCATACCAAGCCCCGTGAGGCCGGCCTTACTACGCCTGAACCTCCTTAAGGCAACCGCGAACTGGCTCGCTGACCTACGCCTAACAGTCTGGGTTGCCAATCAGCTCACCCTCACACGTGGGTCAATGTAAACGTAGAGTATGTCTACTACTATGTTGCTCACCATGGTCATCACCGATATCAGAAACACAATTGCGAGTATAACGGGGAAATCCAGGTTGGTTATCGCCCGCACAAACTCGTAGCCCAACCCAGGCCAGCTAAACGTTGTCTCAGTCACTGGTGCACCCGCGATACTCGTTCCAAGAGCCAGACCCACGAAGGTGACTACAGGTGTAATCGCGTTCCTGAGGGCGTGCTTATACACAGTGATCCTCTCGGGTGTACCCATTGCTCTCAGAGCCATCACGTAGTCACTCTGAAAGATCTCAACAAGCCTGCTACGTAGAAGCCTCACGTACAGTCCGAGGTTAAAGTAGGCTATAACCGCGGCTGGGAGAGCCAGATGCGCCAAGTAGTCACCTATCGACCAGGGCCACACGGCGTTAAGTGAGTGGGCGCCACCGGCTGGGAGGACGCCGAGGTCGTAGGCGAACAGAATAATGAGCATCTCACCAACCCAGAACACTGGGGCGGAGATCCCAAACACTGATATACCCGTTATCACGAAGTCCCCAGCACTATTACGCCTCCTCGCAGCGTAGACCGATATGGGTATCGCGAGCGCCACGGACACCACGAGCGCGAAGAGCTGCAGGTACACCGTGGTCCAAGCCCAACTCCAAATAATATCTGAGACTGGTCTACCACTCTGAATCGAAACACCGAAGTTGAGGTGGACAACGTTCCAAAGCCAATTCAAATACTGTATCGGAACCGGCTTATCGAGCTGTAGGTAGGCTATGAGCGCGTTCACCGTGGCTTGGGGAAGCTCTGGGTCATTCGCCTCAACTATGGCCACAGGGTTCCCCCCCGCCGCAGCGAAAACCGTGAAGAAGGTGATAGCGGTTATACCTATCACCATCGGGATAATATAGAGAAGCCTCCTCACAACGTAACCCCAAATATTCATAGGCAAACACCAAACCCTAATGAGTCCCTCTCAAATAATTTTCTTATACGTTTGGGTGTATAGATAGTGGGCTCCAAAATAAAAACACTACGGGACAGCTTAACCCTGAGCGCAGCACTACTAGCACTCGACCTACTAGTATGTGTAGCTACTGGTGAAACACTGCTACCCCACCTCGCCCTATACTCTTTCTTGGAGGGAGCCCTACTCATGGCAACAGCCGGCCTAGCCGACCTAGGCGACTCCGCTCTGGGTGCAGCCATAAGGAGGGGACTATTCAGGACGGGTGAGCAGTGGTCGTACTCAAAATATAGGGGGAGCGGCATCAAACTCACACTACTCGTTTCGGGTATAACGCTCTTCCTAGCGTCAATAATCATGTTGTTATAGAAAAAAGGGGAGTTTTGGGGCCGTTACCGGCGCCTCCTACTCATCGCCAACACCGCTGCGACTATAATCACCACGACCACGACGACCACGGCGGCAATAGTGAGTGAGCTACTACTAGAAGTGGTTGTACTACTCGACGTCCCTGTAGATGGGGGTGACGAGGCTGCTTGGCCGACAACCACCTCAACACTGTTCGAAGTATACGGTGGAAGCGCCTGCGCGGTTATAGTTGTGTTCCTAGTGAGGGGTTCAACCCTCCCCGGGAAGTACGCCCTAAAGTAGTATGCTCCCTGAGATTGCTCTGATGTGTTATAACTGAATGTGCCAGTCGACGTTGTCGTAACGTTCGCGAGCGTGGACCAAGTCTGATTATCAGTGCTCTGCTGTATCTCCACACTCATATCACTGTAGGGTTGACCGCTTGTTGTATTGTAGAACTTGCCGCTCAGGGTTATGGTTGAACCGGGGTTGACGTGGCTTGGCCCACTAATCTGTAACCCAGACGTGTATGAAACCGGGTAACCGGCTGCTGCTAGCAGGCTCAGTGCTTGGCCCACATCGTATGAGTACACTGGGATATTGTTTTGGATATAGTTCCAGCCGAGGTATGCTGGATCAGTGTACGCTGAACCGTATGAGCCGTAACCCGCTAGTAAGCCGTTGATTATCTCAGTGTAGGGTATCAGGTAGGCCATCGCTTCACGCACATCCTGAGCCGCTTGGGCTGCCATCGCCGGGTCACGCTCACCTAGGGGTGTCCCCACACCTGTACCGAATATGGGGTTGTACATGTTGAACGCCATTATCTGCCATCCACCGAAGCCTGGACCAAAGTCGACAATCTTCACCCAGGGTTGATTGTTGAACTCACCCGATGCACGCTCAATCGTGGGGTAATAGTTAAAGTCCACGATCTGCACACTACCAGACTTAAGGTCAGCTATAGCTGTATCCTTCTGTAGTATACCCTGCACTGTGAATTGGTTAACCTGGTAGAGACCTTGGCTTTCGAGTGCTGTGGCGTTCCAGAAGAACGGGTTCTTGACCAGGGTTATAGCGTCAGCCGTCTTATCGAAGCTGTTCTGAGTCCACATATAGGGGCCAGAGCCAACCGGGCCGTACACAGTCTCAGTCGTGCCGTTTGGAAGGGTTACAGTGATTGACCCTGTACCAGTTATCATGGGTGAGGACTTCAGCTGTGAGGCTGGAACCGCTTCCCAGATGTGCATGGGCACAATGAATAACCCGGTCAACTCCTCCTGTGGGAAAACACCGTAGGGTCTACCGCCACAGAAGCCCAACACTATCTTTATCGTTGTTGAGTTAACCGCAGTCACACTACCACTAGTGTACTTCACCTGTGGATAGCATATCTGATACTGTGGTGGGTTGTCGAGCACCGTGGTTGTGCCGTTAAGCCAGGTGAAAGTCACATTCGTACCGAGAACATCTATCCATTCACCGTAGATCGCGCTAGCAAACTCGGGATTCATATTACTCCAGATACTATAGATCACATCGTTCACAGTCACAGGCTCACCATCAGAGAACCTGGCATCATTCCTAATAGTGATATACCATGTGTGCCCACCGTCGGGAGTCGACCAGTTGGTGGCGATCGATGGTACAAGCTGTGCCGTGGATGGGTTAAGCGCTATGAGGGGTGAGTATATCTGGTATGAGTACTCTTGGTCGTAGTAAACTGAACCAGCAAAGTAGTTTGGTGTGGCGGATGTGTCGGGTATGGTGTCTGGAACAGCGAGGACAACCGAGCTCATGCCCGTAAGATACTGAGCCTGAAGGTCCACGGACTGCCATTTTGGTGACATCCCATGCACTTGGGGTGAAACTAAGTCGAAGGCGTCGGGGTAGGCCACGGGTACCGCTGGCAGAATCTTGGCCTCGTTCTCATAGAACTGCGCCCAAGCCGTCCAGTTACCCCCAGGCTGGGACACGAACTGCAGTGCAAGCTGGTTCTCCAGAGAATTGTTGAAGTGCTCGAAGTTTATGCCTGG
>Ga0209061_1001682_pt1 | contig 34142 bp, 33 predicted proteins | sample Coa_R1_10_FD_187157 | JGI IMG/M metagenome (GOLD analysis project Ga0209061, IMG submission 187157) | Surface soil microbial communities from Centralia Pennsylvania, which are recovering from an underground coalmine fire - Coalmine... | ecosystem: Environmental > Terrestrial > Soil >... | reverse complement strand
GCTCTCGGCGCGCGCCCCTGGGCGAAGCCTGTCTATGCAAGTGCGCCAAGCTCTGCTGCTCGGCCTGAGTTTCAATTTGTACCGCCTGAGGCATCGCTGCCTTTTTCCGAGGATGTCAACAGAGCCCGATGAGTTCTAGACGACGCAATCCGATCTGCCGGCTTCAACGCATATCAAGTCTTGTAAGCCGAATTGACATAACCAGCCACACTGCCTGCGGCGCATAAGCCTGTTGATCTTCGCGACGACGAGTGGCATCTTCAAAGACGATGCCGGCCAGCAAGGATACATCACCGCGTGTGTTCATCCGGACGGTTACGGTTCGAACTTCCCGGCGGACGGAATTGAAAAACATTACGCCGGAAGTTGAGGCCGCTGTCCGCGACTCTCGATGTCCTCAGGGCGCCTGTTACCTTTACGTACCGCACACGACGGCGGGAATTCTGATTAACGAGGGCGACGACCCAGCCGTGGCGCGAGATATCGAAGCGGCTTTCGACCGTCTGGTTCCGCGCGATGCCGGTTACAAACATCGGGAAGGGAACGCAGATTCGCACATCAGGACGGCGCTCACGGCCAACTCCGCAACGATCTGGATCGAGAACGGGCGATTGGCGCTCGGCCGCTGGCAAGCGGTCTTTTTGGCGGAATTTGACGGGCCGCGTACGCGCGAGGTGCGCGTGAAAATCCTTTCCGATAGCGCGGTCTTCTAATGGCATTCAAGTCGGGCTTCGTGGCGATCGTCGGCCGGCCGAATGCCGGAAAATCGACGCTGGTTAACACCATCGTGGGGCGAAAAGTGGCGATCGTCTCGCCGCGCCCGCAGACGACTCGCAACCGCATTCAGGGCATTTTGAATCGCGACGACGCGCAGGTCGTGTTGATCGATACCCCGGGCATTCACAAGCCTGATAACCTCCTCGGTCGGCAAATGATGGGCGAGGCAGAGCACGCGCTGGAATGCGTGGATGTCGTTTCGCTCATCGTGGATGTGACAGTGGAGTTCGGCGCAGGCGACCGCTACTCGGCGCAGTGGCTTCGACGATTTCACGGGCCGGCGTTTCTCCTCCTCAACAAAGTGGATCGCGTAAGAAAGCCAATGCTGCTGCCGTTGATCGAGCGTTGGCGGCGCGAATTCGAGTTTGCCGAAATTTTCCCGATTTCCGCGCTGACCGGCGAAGGCTGCGCGGACGTGGTGGAAAGCTGGATTGATAAGCTGCCTGTCGCGGAGCCGCATTTTCCTGCGGACCAATTCACCGATCAACCCGAACGCTTCCTGGTTTCGGAATTGATCCGCGAAAAGGCGCTGCAAGCCACGCGCGAGGAAGTTCCGCATGCAATCGCGGTATTTGTTGACCGATTCGAAGAGCGGCGCGATCTGGTGAAGATTATGGCAACTATTTATGTCGAGCGCGAGGGCCAGAAAGGAATCCTGATCGGCAGGAGCGGCGAGATGATCAAGAAAATCGGAACGCTCGCGCGCAAGGAAATCGAGTTGCTGCTCGGTTTGCGCGTTTTCCTGGAGCTTATGGTCAAGGTGCGGCCGAATTGGCGGAGCAACCGCGCGGTCGTGCGCCAACTCGATTGGCACCGCCAACTGGAGCAGATGGCCGGGGGCGAGGACTTCGCGGAGCAAGCGCCAGCGGGAGAAATCGAGACCGAGCCGGAGGATTAGGACTCTCGTGTGAGTCAGGACGCCTTGGACGGCGCGATTTTCAATGCGCGCATTTTGCGGTACAGGTGACTGCGCTCGATGCCCAGTGCGGCGGCGGTGTTGGTCATGTTCCAGCCGTTTTCCTGCAGCTTCCGCAAGACGAATTCGCGCTCGTAAGCCTGGCGCGCCTCGTGGAGGGTTTCATACGGCTTTTGCGCATCTTGCTGCGCGCCGCGGAAAAGTTCCGGCGGCAAATGATGCGGCTCGATGCGGTGTGAAGGCGACATAATGACGAGACGCTCGACCAGGTTTTTTAGCTCGCGCACATTGCCGGGCCAGGGATTTGCGACGAGGATTTCCATGGCCGGCTGGCTGAACTCTTTCTGCTTCTTCCCGTACGCCTGGCAGAAGCTCGCCAGAAAGTGCGCCGCAAGAATGGGAATATCCTCGGTGCGCTGCCGAAGCGCGGGGACGTAGAAGGGAATTACGTTCAGGCGGTAGAAGAGGTCTTCGCGAAAGTTGCCTTTGCTAATTTCGTCCTCGAGCTTCTTGTTGGTGGCGGCCAAAACGCGCACGTCTACCTTCACGGGCTGATTGGAACCCAGTGGCTCCACGCTTTGCTCTTCCAGAATGCGCAAAACCTTCGACTGCGTTTTCAGGCTCATATCGCCCACTTCGTCCAAGAACAGTGTGCCGCCATCGGCTTTCTGGAATTTTCCGGCCTTGTCTTCGCTTGCTCCGGTAAAGCTGCCCTTGCGATGACCGAACATTTCCGATTCGATCAGCTCCTCGGGAATCGCTGCGCAATTGACTTCAACGAATGGCATGGAGCTGCGAGGGCTATTGGCATGCAGAGCGCGCGCCACGAGTTCCTTGCCCGTTCCGCTTTCGCCAAAGATGAGCACGCGGCCTGACGTGGGCGCGGTGAGCGCGATCTGCTGCCGCAACGCTTTCATCGATACGCTCGTGCCGAGAATCTGATAGCGTTCTTCCAGTTCGGCGCGAAGCCGCTGATTTTCGCTGTCGAGGCGCATCAAATCCAGGGCATTGCGCACCACCAGCACCACTTTCTCAATCGAGAGCGGCTTTTCGAGGAAATCGAAAGCTCCCAGTTTGGTGGCGCGTACGGCGGTTTCCACGTTACCGTGGCCCGAAATCATCACCACCATGGGCGCGGGGTCTCGCCGCTGCAGTTTTTCGAGAGTTTCGAGGCCATCCATGCCGGTGAGCCAGACGTCCAGCAATACGAGCTGGTATTGCTGGCGCTCGATGGCGTCCAGGCACTCTTCGCCAGTCGCCACAGCATCCACCTCGTAGCCCTCGTCGCGCAGCAGCGCGCCTAGCGATTCGCGAATGCCGCTTTCGTCATCGACGATCAGAATACGTATGCTCATCGTGCCTCGAAGTCATCCGGTGGGAGTGGAAGCGACCACGTCAACGGCGGGGAAGCGAAGCACGATTCGAGTTCCGGCCGGCACATTGTCCTCGACGCGAATCGTGCCGTTATGTTCGGCAATGATGCGGCTGGCAATGGCAAGTCCGAGGCCCGTGCCACGATCCTTGGTTGAAAAATGCGGCAGGAAGAGCTTGTCTTTATCCGCCGGCGAAATCCCGTGCCCGCTATCCGAAACTTCTATCTCCACCGCGTCGCCGTCTCCGACGGTCCGCGTGGCGAGCCTCAACTGCCGAATGCGCGAGCCTTCCATTGCTTCGGCGGCGTTGTCGATCAAATTCGCGAGCACCTGACGCATCAACTCCGAGTCCACTCGTACGGGTGGAAGCGATGACGCGAGATCGGCTCGAACCGCGATTCCTTCCAGCCGGCCTTGAAAAAGCGCCACAGCGCTCTCCACGATCGGATTGATATCGGAAGGCGCCAAGCGAGCCGATGGAAATCGCGCAAAACGCGAGAACTCGCTGACGAGAGATTCGAGCGTTTGCACTTCGCGTTCGATGAGCGATGCGCATTCGGCGGCGAGTTTCTCGAATTCGGTTCTGATGGGCGGCTGCAAACCGCCGCTGTTCCGATCGATGTAGCGCAAGATCCGTTGCGCGGAGAGTTGAATGGGCGTCAGTGGATTCTTGATTTCGTGGGCGATGCGCTGCGCGACCTCCTGCCATGCGGCGGCCTTTTGCGCACTTAAAAGCTCGGTAAGATCGTCAATAACGACCACGAATCCCGGGTTCGAACGCCGCGGCCCGAGCGAGCTGACGGTGACTGCCGCGCGCACCAGGCGCCCGCGCGTGGCGGTCTCCAGTTCCCGCGATGCCGCGCCCATGCGGAGCGAGCGGCGCATCAGATGCATTACCGCGCGGGCCGCGTCTTCCCCGAGAAGATCGGCCAGCGTACGTACGTCGCGCGAGTGCTCGCCGAAAATGCGGACCGCCGCGCCGTTCACGCGAGTGATGGCGCCGGCCGGATCGAGCGAAACGACGCCCGTGGGGATGTTCTCGAGGATCGCTTCCATCATTTTCCGGCGGCGTTCGCGCTCTTCAACGGCTTCCTCAAGGCTCCGGGTAAACGCGTCAATCTGCTGGCGGCCCTGTTCGAGCTGGGCGGCCATGCCGTTGAAGGAGCGCACCAGGGTTCCGAGCTCATCTTGGGCCTGCACGCCGATACGGTAGTCGAAATGCCCGCGCGAAAGTTCGCGCGTCGCTTCGGCCAGAGCCTGGATCGGCACGGTCACTTGTTTCGACAAAAACAGCGCCACCCACGTGGTGCTAAACATCAGCAAAACCGTGATGAGCGATAGGGTGAGCAATATTTCCCGTTTGTACTGACGCAACTGCTCCTTTTGTTGCAGATAAATCTGCGTCTGCCTTTCGATGTTGTCATACCGCTGCAGGAAGTCAGACGGCACTTTGCGCGCGACCAAAATCGCTCCGGCGCCGCATGGCGCGCGCGCCGCGATGTACGCGCCCCTCGTGGTGGTCCAGACCTCCGCGCCCGTGGGCAAAGTGGCGGAAAGGGAGGCGCGCTCCAGCGCTGGATTCGAAGGCGCCAATCCGTCCGGAAAGATTTTCTGCAGCGAGCCGCCCGTAGTAACGCGCCAGATAGCATCCGCCTCCGGAGCGGTATGGCGTGCGGCATCCTTCCACGCGGCGTGTTTCTGGTCAACGAGTTCACACAGTTCGGCCGCCTGTGCCGACATCTGCTGGTAAATCCCTCTGGTCATCTCGGCCATCAGCACGCGGCTCTGCTGGTTGGCGATTTCGAGCGGACGCGGAAACCAATTGTTCAGCGTCCTGTTGACGAGCGCGTAGCTAAAGAAAAACAGGAATATGAGCGGCAGAAGAGAGACGCCCATCGCGCCCAGCACCATCTTGGTCTTGAAGCGAGAGCCGATGCGGCCGGCGCGCCGTTCCGCTAAGGTCCTGACCAAAGCACGGGTCAGGATCAATCCAAATACGAGCAGCGCGATCGCTATGAAAGTCGCCAGCGCGAAGAAGAATGCAAATTGCGATCCCTGTTCCGGACGAAAAGGGGGATTAAACGATCCGAGCGTGATGACAATCGCAGCCAACAGCACGACGACCACGCCCCCGGCGATTAGCCACGCGCGGTTTCGTCCGCGGTGGTGCTCGGCACTCACCGCCCCTCCTCGCGGTAACGCCCAAGCGGGCATGCGTGGCAAAGCGGATCGCGCGTAAGGCAAAACTGCTTTCCCGTATGGACGATTAGCGCGTGGAATTCATTAAATCGCCCCGTATCGCCGGGAAATTCACGCTCAAACATCCAGCGGATGTCTTCGTATTGGGCGTTTTGATCGGCCCAGCCGTGCCGTGCCAGCATCCGCTTCGTGTACGCATCCACGACAAACACGGGGTGCCCACCCGCATACAGCAAAATCGAATCAGCCGTTTCCGGGCCAATTCCGAAGACGCCAAGCAGCTTTGCACGCAGAACAACGGTGGGCGTCGCGAACATGCGCCTTAGCGAGCCTCGGTACTCGATCCGCAAAAATTCGCAGAACGCCTTCAGCTTGCGTGCTTTCTGACGGAAGTATCCCGAGGGACGCACGAGGCGTTCGAGCCTTCGCAACGGGACCTGGCTGATCGCCCGAGGAGAAAGCAAGTGGGCCGCGCGCAAGCTCGAAATCGCCTTTTCGACGTTGGACCAAGACGTGTTCTGCGTCAAAATCGCGCCGACAATCACCTCGAAAGGCGTTTTCGCCGGCCACCAATGCTGTGGGCCAAAATGGGTAAAAAGAGCGTTGTAATACTCGTCGAGCGGCGGTTGCCGTTCCGCAACGACCGCGTTCCGGCGTCCAGCCATGTTTGCCGAAAGCGGAAACGTAATGGCAGCAGGGGACTCTGACCCCGTTTCGGCGCCTTCCGGCGCCTCACGCTGATTCAATTGGGGAAAGGCAACCGTGTTGGCCACTGGCTCACGATAGCGGTGGGGCAGGCGCAAGTCAAGGCATCGACGTGGCTTATTTACCACATCGCGTGTTGTTCGAGCCGCACCCGACCGAGCTAGATGCAAAATGAAGATCCGGTGGCTCGTCCGCGTGCGGTTATTCGCGTCAGCCGTTCTTGCGTTCGAATTCCCGCATAAAGCTTACCAGCGCCTCGACCGCTTCCATCGATACGGCGTTGTAGAGCGAGGCACGCATGCCGCCCACCGAGCGGTGCCCCTTGATGCCAACGATTCCCGCCGCGCTCGATTCCTTCACGAATTTCTCTTCGATAGCCTCATCGCCGCCGGCCACGCGAAAGACGATATTCATGCGCGAACGTGAACCCTTCTCGACCGGACAGGTGTAATAGCTGCTTGCGTCGAGCGCATCGTAAAGCAGCTTGGCCTTCGCCTCATTGCGTTTTTCGATGGCTGCCAGGCCACCCTGCTCCTCGATCCAGTCGAGCACCAAACCCATCGCGTACACACCGAACGTGGGCGGCGTATTGTAAAGAGACTTTTCCTTGATGAACGTGCGATATTGCAGGATTTTCGCAATCGTATCGGTCCCGCGATCTGCTAGATCGCGGCGAATGATCGCCACCGTGACGCCGGACGGCCCCAGGTTCTTTTGCGCGCCGGCGAAGATCAGCCCGAAACGCTTCACGTCAATTGGTCGTGACGCGATATCGGAAGACATGTCCGCAACGATTGGCACGCTTCCCGCGTCGGGAATCGAGTGCCACTGCGTGCCTTCGATCGTATTGTTCGTGCAGATGTGCACGTACGACGCGTTAGGATCAAACGACAGCTCCTTCGAGCCTGGAATCCGGGTGAACTTCTGCGCTTCACCGCTCGCGGCCAGCCGGCATTCCGCCACTTTCTTGATCTCTTCGATGGCTTTCGCCGTCCACGCACCGGTGTGCAACATATCGACCGGCTTGCCCGCGACCGCCAGATTCATCGGGACCATCGCGAACTGCAGACTGGCGCCGCCCTGCAGAAAAACCACCGCATATTCGGCGGGAATTCCAAGAATGCGTCGCAGCGACTGCTCCGTCTTGTCGTTGATCGCCTCGAATTCCGCCGACCGGTGGCTCAGCTCCATCACGGACATTCCCGTGCCCCCGTAGTTCAACATCTCGTCGCGCACTTTTTCGAGGACGGGAAGCGGCATCGCCGCAGGACCGGGATTGAAGTTGTGCGCGCGTTTGGCGGTTTTGCTTGTAATGGTCGTGGAACTCACAGTCGCGGTTCTCCCATGAAAGTTGAAAGTTGTGGCGCGCCAGCTGCCTGGACGCAGCCAGCGCGAAGCGTCAGGATAACACGGTGTGCCCGCTTCCCACCGTCGATTTGCTATCTTTTGGCCCAGCCAAGCGTTTATTTCGATCTTTTCGCGGTCGGCGCTTGTGAATACGCGCCGTGTTTCGTAAATTGCTTGTTACTCCTGAAAGCGAGTCGCCAGTGCCCATTAACAGAAAATCCGCGATCGCACGACGCGGTGGCACAAACTCCAAGCGCAAAAAGAACACGCGCTCGGCGCCGAGAATGCCGCATTCTGAAGTCGTTGTTGCCAGGCGCGATAAAGCCGCCGGCGCATGGTTCGCCAGGCTCGTCGCCCTCCAGGCGCGCTTACGTTCTCCGAAGGGCTGTCCGTGGGACCGCGAGCAGACCCACGCATCCCTGCGAAAATACCTGATCGAAGAAGCGTACGAGGCGCTCGACGCAATGGATTCAGCCGATCCGCGCAAATTCGCGTCCGAGCTCGGCGATTTGCTGCTTCAGGTGGTTTTTCACGCCAACATCGCGGAATCCGAAGGCCGATTCGGAATCAGCGACGTCATCGAGGCGGTTTATACGAAGATGGTTCGACGCCATCCGCATGTTTTTGGAGACGTGGTGGCCAAAACTCCGGGTGCGGTGCTTAAGAATTGGGAGCAGATCAAAGCTGCCGAACGTGCTGCCGAAAAATCCGGGAAGAGCGCGAAGAATGACGGAAAGCCGGGGTCGATTCTCGCCGATGTGCCGCGTTCCCTCCCGGCCGTGCTGGAGGCCTATCATCTCACGCGCCGCGCGTCGCGCATCGGTTTCGATTGGGAGAACCTCGAAGGCGTGCTCGACAAATTGGACGAGGAGCGCCGGGAACTGTCCGCGATCCTGCCGGCAGGCGATACCACGGCGGAGCATAAGGACGCGCGCGCTCATGCGGCGCGCCTCACGCCAAAAGTCGAAGAGGAGGTCGGCGATCTTCTCTTCGCGGGCGTGAACGTGGCGCGTTACGTTGGCGTCGATCCCGAAATTGCCTTGAAGAAGGCGAATCGCAAGTTCAAGCGCCGGTTCGAATGGATGGAATCCGTTGCGGCGCGCGAAGGCCATCGCTTGGCCGATCTTTCGCGCGAGCGGATGGAAGAGTTGTGGAACGACTCCAAAACGGCGGAATGACCGCGCCGTCGCCGTGCTTGCTGCGCGCATTCGCGATGCTTATACGGGCCGCAACGATTCGAAATTGGACTCATCGATGCGCACGGTGTTTAATCGTTGCTGGAGGATGACGATTCCGTGACCGCTCCGCCTGATGTGAATCTGTGGTCCACTGCTGAGCACGCGCTCGATTACCTGCGCCGCGCGGATACGCTTCCGCATCGGATGGAAGGCGAAGCGGCACTCCTCGAAATTATTCCGAAGAACGCGCGTCGCATTCTCGATGTCGGCAGTGGCGCGGGGCGTCTTCTTGCGTTGGTGAAGCCGCTGCGCCCGCATGCCCAATGGGTCGCGCTCGATTTTTCGCCTGTCATGCTCGAGGAATTGCATCGGCTGTACGATGGTGATCCCGGCGTGCAGATCGTCGCTCATGACTTTGGCCATCCGCTGCCCGATATCGGCCGCTTCGATGCGGTGATCTCCAGCTTCGCGATTCATCACGTGCGCCACGAACGCAAGCGCTCACTCTACGCCGAAATTTTCCGCGCGCTTGAGCCGGGCGGTGTCTTCGCGAATCTCGAACACGTGGATTCACCCACACGCGGTCTGCACGCCGCGTTCCTCAAAGCCATCGGTTGGGAAGATGAGGACCCCTCCAACAAACTGCTCGATCTCGACACTCAAATCCGCTGGTTGCGCGAAATCGGCTTCGTCGATGTCGATTGCCACTGGAAATGGCGCGAACTGGCGCTCTTTGGCGGTGTCAGACCATCTTCCTCCCACACTGGAACTTCCGGCGGGCCTGCATGATTGGCGCGGCGGCTCCGGAAGGGATTCAAATCCGCCATTGCTCCCGTCTCGAAGAATTCGAGGAATGCGTGCGCCTGCAGCGGCGCGTCTGGGGCAACGACCTTGCCATTCCCAAGCCCATGGTCATCGCCGTACATCATGCCCGCGGCCAGGTGATCGGCGCGTTCGATGGCGGCCGGCTCGTCGGATGCACTCTGGCGTTTCTCGGAACGCATTGTTTGCCGGCGCGTTCCGGCTCCGCACAGCGCGTCGAAAGCAACTTTTTGCACTCCCACTTTGCCGTCGTGCTGCCCGAATACCGGGACCGCGGTATCGGACGCAGCCTCAAGCTGTTTCAGCGCCAGGACGCGCTCGATCGTGGCATCGCCTTGATCGAATGGACGTTCGATCCTCTCGAATTGAAGAACGCGCATTTTAATCTCGTTCGCCTTGGTGCGATTGTTCGCCGCTTCATTCCGAATTGCTATGGCATCACCGCCAGCGCTTTACACTCCGGGATGCCCACCGACCGGCTCGTCGCCGAATGGTGGCTTGCGTCGGAACGCGTGCGGTCAGCCGTCGAAGGCCGCGCGGCGACAGTCCAATGCGTCGGGCGTATTGCAATCCCGGCCGACATTTCAGACTTGAAATCAACAGATCGCGAGGCTGCCCTGCAAGTCCAGTCGGCTGTCCGCGAGCAGTTTCAAAAATCGTTTACCCATGGCTGCGCGGCCACGGGTGTAGAAAAACGCGGTGAAACGGTCGACTACATTCTCGAACGGGCTGACGCCATCGCCGGCCTGCACTTGCCGCCGCTCGCGGCCCGGCACGGAGAGAAGTAGGAGAATCGCATGAGAGTCCGAAAAATCACGCTGCGTGAAATTCACATGCGGCTGATCTCGCCATTCGAGACCAGCTTCGGCAAGACCGATCTCCGCCGCATCCTGCTGCTCGAAGCAGACGTCGATGGCGTGATCGGCTGGGGCGAATCGACCGCCGGCGAAAACCCATACTATTGCTACGAGACGGTCGAAACCGCATGGCATATCCTGCGTGATCACGCTTGGAGACTTCTCAAGGGCAAGGACTTCGCCTCTGCCGCCGAGGTGTGGGATTTACTTGCGCCGATACGCGGGCACAACATGGCCAAGGCGGCGCTGGAAACGGCCGTCTGGGATGCCGAAGCCAAGCGGAAAAACATGCCCCTCGCGAAACTGCTCGGCGGCGTGCGCGCGGAAATTCCTTGCGGCGTCTCCATCGGTATCCAGCCGAGCGTTTCAGCGCTCATCGCCAAAGTCGAAACGGAACTGGCCGCGGGTTATCAGCGCATTAAAATCAAAATCAAGCCCGGCAACGATGTCGAGCCGGTCCGAGCGCTGCGGCAGCGATTTCCGCGGATTCGCTTGATGGTCGATGCGAACTCAGCGTATCGCCTCGAGGACTCTCAGCTGCTGAGGCATCTCGACCCGTTTTACCTGATCATGATCGAGCAGCCCCTCGGATACGACGATATTTATTCCCACGCCGCGTTGCAGCGCCAACTCGAAACGCCCATTTGCCTCGACGAATGTATTCACGATGTCGAACACGCGCGCGCCGCCATCGAGCTTGGCGCCTGCAAAATCATAAATATGAAACTCGGTCGCGTCGGCGGCCACGCTCCGGCGCGGCGCATTCACGATCTCTGCGAATCGAGATCAATTCCGGTGTGGTGCGGAGGCATGCTCGAATCGGGCATCGGCCGGGCGCACAATATCGCCATGTCGTCGCTTTCGAATTTCTCCCTTCCGGGTGACGTTTCCGCCAGCCGCCGCTATTGGAACGAAGACATCGTCGAGCCCGAGGTGGAAGTCACGCGGCAAGGCACGATTTGCGTTCCAACTGGGCCCGGAATCGGCTACGTGCCGCGCCTCGACCGCATCGACTCGCTCACCTCCCACCGCGAGGTCCTCGAATAGGGAATCGATGTGAGCGACTCGCGGCAGACAATCATTTCCGCAGCTAATCAGACCCTTTCCCGCCGACCGAGTTCGCTGCTGCTGGTCTTGGCTCTCGTGAGCATGCTGTTCATCTGGTCGCTCAACTATATCGTCGGCAAAATCACGCTGCGGCATTTCGATCCCTTCACCCTGGTTGCGTTTCGGTTTCCCATCGCGGCCGCGGTCGCGCTCGCCATCTATTTTTCGCGGCGCGACCGTGTTTGTCCGCGGCTGCGCGATCTTTGGACCTTCGTCTATCTCGGATTTTTCGGGATTCTGATCAATCAGGGCTGCTTCACGATTGGCCTGAATTTCACCACGTCGGAGCATTCAGCGATCGTTGTCTCGCTTGGGCCGTTGATCGTGCTGCTTTGGGCATGGCTTTTGAGACTGGAAAATCTCACCGCCGGCAAGGTTTTTGGCATGCTCATCTCAATTGCCGGCATTCTGCTGCTGGAAGCGGGCCACGGCAACCCTTCGCATTCGCCCTTTTTGCTTGGCGACGCGATCACGCTATGCGGCACAACCGGCTTCGCCACCTATACCGTTCTCGGCAAGCGCGTGGCCGCTAATTACGACCCGATATCGATGACCGCGTTCAATATTGCTGTCGCCGCCATTCTTGTTTCGCCGTTTGCCGTCCATCGGGCGTTACATCTGAATTGGCGACACGTCGGCTGGGCCGGCTGGGCAGGCATCTTGTACATGGCCGCGCTCAGCTCCACCGCCGCCTACATGATGTTCTACTGGATTCTGCGCTATATGGACGCGTCGCGCATTGTCGTGCTGAATTATTGCCAGCCGGTACTCGTCGTCCTCTTTTCCATCCCAATTCTAGGCGAACATCCCACGCGTAATTACATCGGCGGCAGCGCACTGGTCCTGCTCGGCGTGTACTTGGCGGAGCACGTCGCGCGACGAAGACGATCTGTTGAAAGAGTCTGACTGTGGCTGCGGACGCAGGCTCAAGTCCAGGGGTCGGTGAAATGCGCCAATGTCTGAACGATCGGAGGCAAAGGATAGAAGTCCCGGCGCACGGCGAATCCCGCGCGCCGGAGCAACAGGAACGCGAAGCGAGTCACTTGTGGGTCATCTCCAAATCGATGAGGATGTGAATTTCATCCCCAACCATCCCCGGATCCGCCGACACGCCGAAGTCTTGGCGGTTAATGGTGGTGGTGGCCGACACGCCGCGCCGCCATCCGCCCATTGCCTGGATCGGCTTGCTCAGATCGCTCACCTTCAGCGTCACCGGCTTGGTCACGCCGCGAATCGTCAAATCGCCGGTCACGTCATAGGTGTCGTCGCCGGTTTTGGTAATTTTCGTGGATTTAAAGGTGATCGTGGGATACTGCGCCACGTCCAGAAAATGCTGGCTCTTCAAGTCGTTATCGCGCATGGCCACGCGCGTATAGACGGTATCGGCGGGAATCGTCACGTCCACTGTTGATTTCGTGATATCGGAATTGTCGATCGTAATGGTGCCGGTCACTTTTGTGAACTCGCCCTGCACGGTGGAAATGCCGAGATGCTTCACGAAAAACTGCGCGTTGGCGTGATTTGGATCGATTGTCCAAACCGTCGTGTCCGCCAATGCCGGTAAGGCCAATGCGGCCGCCAGCCCCACTACCACCAGCCACTTCTTCATCGCCCCCTCCTTGGAGATTCAACGAACTTTCGATGCTGATGTTTCCGACGCGTCCAGCCCGGATACCGCTATTGCGAAAGCGATCCCCACGCTGTACCCTCGCCGCGGCATGGCGTTCCAGCCGCTGGGCAAGGGTGAATCAGGCCGCCGGAAGTATATACCGCTCGGCGCATGGGTCAACAAGTAACGCGATTTGGCTGAGTGCCGTGTGGGAGCGGCAAACGCGATGTAACAACTCCGAATTGGACATCGGTGCTATCTGTTTGTACTCTTGCCGACGGGGAGGGTGCCATGCCTGCCAAAGGGCGCGCGGAAATTGCCGGCGCAGCCGGAGAGATTCACGGTCGAGTCACGGCGCAGTTTGGCGCAGCCGCTAGGGCCTATACCACTAGCCTGACGCACAGCGATCCGGCCGCCCTCCAGCTCGTCGTCGAACTCGCGCAGCCAAAACCGGCGGATACTGCCCTCGATATCGCCACCGGAGCGGGCCACACCGCGCTGGCGCTTGCGCTTCACGTGGCGCAAGTCGTCGCCTACGATTTAACCGAGCCAATGCTTGCCGAAACTACGCGCAATGCCCGGGCTCGCCGCCTCTCCAACGTGACGACCCGCCAGGGCCCCGCCGAATCGCTGCCGTTTCCGGATGCCGCCTTCGATATCGTCACCGTGCGTCAAGCGCCGCACCATTTCGCCGATGTGCGCGCCGCCGTCCGGGAAATGGCGCGCGTCGCGCGTCCGGGAGCACGCGTCGTCATCATCGACAGCACCGCCCCCGAGGATGATTCGCTCGACCGCCAGTGAAACTATATCGAAAAGCTTCGCGATCCATCCCATGTGCGCAACTACCGCCCCAGCGAATGGCGCGAGTTTGTAGGGTCCGCCGGATTGAACGTCTTTTTCGAGGAATTCGGCTCCGCATCCGAAAACGGTGGCCCGATGGATTTCACCGCGTGGATTCGCCGTATCAACACGCCGCCGGAGGCAGCCGCCGAAATCGAACGCATCTTCCGCACTGCCTCGCCGGAACTGGCGCAAGTTTTGCGGATCGAAACTCGCGGCGGCAAGCTCTTCTTCCGCGTTCCGCAAGTAACGATTGCTTGCCTCAAGCGGTAGCTAGCTCTGGGCGGACTGGTTCCCAATCGCGAGCGTACGCACAGGCCGTTGCGGCCCTTTTCCGCGCGAGGCGCTCTTCTCGACAATTTTCGCGGTCGCCAGCATCCCCGCGAGCGTCGCGGCCATAAGCGCGCCCTCGGTCCAGCCGGTTACCACTTCGGCAGTGCCCATCAATGCCAGTCCGGCAAAACAAAAAAGCAGGTGTACGCAGAAGACTTGCAGCGACGCCTGTCCAAGCAGCACCAGCGGCCGGAACGCGACCCATTTAAGCCGGTGATTGAACCGTATCAAAATGGCGGCCACAGCCGCGAAATCCACGATCCGCACCGCCCCCAAATGCCATTTGTTGAATAACACCCCGAGCATCGCGGGCTGCACATTGGGGAACACGGCATATCTCATCGCGAAGAAAGCAACTCCAATCGCCGCCGCTGGCCATACAATTTTCCGCGCCCACTTTTGGATTGGCAGGTCATTGCGCGCCCAGCGCGCGCCCAGCCAAAGTCCCGCGATCCATAGGAATTGCCATGCCCACAGGTCGAACGCCCCCATATTTTTGAGCGGGATCTGCACCGCGATAAAATGACCAACCCCGGCATACACCGCTCGCTTGAGTCCGCATTGCGCCGCCACCCACACAGCCAGGCTCGCGCCCATCACGTATCTCCAGCCGGTGTTCTCTCCCAGCCGGAGCGCCAGCGGCGTCAAGATTACGGAGAAAAGGATATACATCGGCAGGATGTCGAGCAGTGGAGGCCGATAGATCAGCAACACAGCATCCACCACCGCCCGGTGCGGCGAGGCAAAATAAAAATCGAGTAGGTTATAAAGGCCCGGCCGACTCCCGCTCCGCGCGAGGGGCGCCAAAATTCCAAAGGCAAGGCATAGCAGCAGCACGTGATACGCGTAGAGCCGCAGACCACGCGTGCCCGCCTTTCTGGCCATCGCGCCATAGCCCTCGCGGAGAGCCAGTTTCAAATAGTTCCTTCCGCTGAAAAGGGCCGCCAGCATGATGAACCCCTCGGATGCGGAAACAAATCCGAAGGGCTGATTGCTATAAGTACTGATGACGGTAGGCAGGTGAGTGAGGGTGATCCAAACCAGCATTAGACCGCGAGCCGCGTCGAGTTCCAACCGCCGATTCATCGCGTCCTAGTTCGATGATATCACGCCACAAAGCGTGGCCGGGTTACCTCCGCGTGGGGGAAACGGGCGGTCGTGCCGTATGCGTCGGCATTTTCGCGTTTTAGTCTGTATACAGCCCGCCATCCGGGTTATCTTTTCAGCGGAGGATCACATGAGCGTCCGGAGATTCGCTTCGGCAGTCTGCCCCGTACTCGTGCTTGCGGCCATCACGATCTGCGCTCCCGCGTCGCACGCCGCAAATGAACCCGATATACCTACCGTTGACGCCGGTATCGGCTCCTGCCGCGCAGACTTCAACGTAAAGGACGGTTCCGGCAAGCCGCTCTACAATGCCAAGATCAATATCACCATAAAATACGGCTTTATGAACATGCGGAAGGCGCAGCTTGAGGCCCCTACCAATACCGATGGCCGCGCTCGCTTCACCGGTTTGCCGAACTTTTCGAAGAGGCCGCTAGAGTTCGTCATTACCAGCGGCACGGTCTCGAAAAAAGAAATCGACGACCCGGCTTCCAACTGTAACGCGACCTTTAACGTGACCCTTCGCGTGCATTAGATTCCTTGGCGTAACTCGCATCAAGGCCGCCAGCTCCTACGGAGTGCAGGACCCAGCACCCGTCGAATACTCAATTATCGCCGTTAGAAATCTGCATGATTTACCAGAGCTTACGGGTGCTTCCTCGGATGCGCGCCAGAGAATCCTGTTTTTCTCCTGCGCATCTAAAGGAGTGTCCGGCGCCTTTGCTTTCGAGAAACGACCAAAGGCTTTGGAATACCTCTGGCGCTCCGGCTGCCTGGTGATTTGAATAAGTCGCCGACCCCGGAGAAAGAGTTTCGGCATTACCCCCAATCGATGCCGAAACGACCAAAGCCCGCTCGAATCGAAATCCTGGAAGCAGGGGCGCCGGCCATGGCCGGTTCTAACGGGACGACTTAGTTCCTCCCGTCCGAGGCTCCGCTTCCCTGAAGTTCTCTGTTAATGGTCCTTTCCAGCAAATCCGTGCTGGCTGCAAGCACCGTTGCGCTTCTACAGTGTTGGCTCCCAGCTATGGCGCGCCATTCGTCGCACTGATCGTCGGAGTCCAGTTTTAAACCGCTTGGCGCCCCGGACAGCGGGTCCTCCATTCGAATCAATTTTAGGCACACCAAGACACAAAAGAGGGCAACAGGCTGAATCTCCACTGCATCGCAGCACGAGGCCCAGCTGCAACCGATATGTCGTCCCGAACCGCGTTGGGACGTATCTTGTCTTGGAGGCGAGTACGGATGATCAGGTTCAATTGTGCGCGTGCGGACCGGTTTTTCAGCTTATCAGCTGTTGTGGTGCTGCTCGGACTAGCGACTCTGATGCTGCCGGCCAGAGCGGAGGCTCAGTTTTCCGTCTTCGGCGGCTACTCCTACTTGCGCGGATCTGTGCCGGTGGGGCAGTTCGGCGGTCCGCCGATTTCCCAGCATACGGATCTGGCGAGCGGATGGGAAATTTCGGGTAAGTACAGCCTGATTCCGTTTATTGGAGCGGTCGCGGATTTTGGAGGCAACTACGGCAAGCTCGACGGGGCCAACGTCAACGTGAATACCTATCTTTTCGGTCCAGAGCTGGCGCTGCCGGGAAAAATTTCGCCTTTCGCCCACGTGCTGATCGGAGCCGCGCACGAGCGCCAGAACCCCATCACAGCCGGACCGTTTTTCAGCCTCGGATCGGATACGTCATTCGCCACCGCTTTCGGCGGAGGCATCGATGTCAAGCTCATGCCCTTCGTTGCCGTGCGGCTGATTCAGGTCGATTACCTGCGTACGCAGTGGCATGGAGCAACTCAGGGCGAGCCGCGAATCTCGGCAGGCCTGGTTTTGCACTTTTAGCTCGCAAATAGCTCGGAGGGAGCCGCGCGAGCGATCCGGCCGATTCGCCTAAAAACCAATGTGTTGCAGATAGGCAACTGCGACGGCAGCCGCCAGGCAGTAGATGCCGAAAAGATGCCAGCGGCCCGTTTCGAGCCAGCTGCTCAGCCACTTTAGCGCCAGCAGTCCGGCGGCGAATGCAAAAATCATTCCGAGCACGCTCGCGGACGCGGCGGGAATCACTCCAGCGAGCTGATGATGCTGCGCCTCGTAGAGCCGCCAAATCTCGCGCGCATCGGCGGGTGGTGTCAGGATCACCGCCAGTGCGAAGCTGAAGTCCTCGGCCGTCCGGCGCGCAACGCCCAGTAACAGCCCCGTCGAAATCGTCGCGCCCGAGCGAGAAAATCCGCGAAATGGAACGCAGAGGCCCTGAATCGCCCCGGTCCACGAGTACTGCGCAGGTCTCATCTCGGATGACGCCACGATTTCGCTCGCGCGCTTGTCGATCACTCCTGCCGCTGCCGTGACGCTCGCTGTGGCCGCGCCTGATAGCGGCTTAGCCGGTGCTGCCGGCGCCATTTCGCCTGCTGTTGCATTCTCCGCTCCTGTAGCGAACTTGGCGCGGCGATTTTCCGCGATCCCCGCGATCAAAATGAACACGCCCGCCACAGCCAGCGCCCCCGCGATTAAATCCAGCCGGTTGAAAAGCTGTTCGACCCAGGCGTGCGGCTGATGACGCATCACAATTTTCTCGATGAACTCGATAATTCCGCCGCCCACGATGCCCGTCAGAATCGTCGCGATGATCAGCGCCACGGCAAAATTCCTGAACTCATGCGCAGAATTGAAAAACGTGCGCCGCCAGCGCCGCCAAAAGTAAACGATCACCGCGATCATCGTCCCGGTGTGCAGCATAACCAGCAGAAGCGTCATTTCCGGAGCGGCGGGGTTCATGCCCATCAGCTTTTCCGCCACAATCACGTGCGCGGAACTCGAGACGGGAAGCAGTTCGGCGAGACCTTGTACAATGGCTAGAAGGATTACGTGCAAGAGAGTCATTTTAGATTTGTCCCGCCTTCGCGGCCTCACCGGCTCCGAGGCGTTTGGCCATACTGAATGCGTCGCGACCGCCCGGATAATAGTTTTTTCGCACTCCGCTTTTACGGTAGCCGTGCTTTTGCCAGAACGCAATTGCCGCGGAATTATCGGTTGCTGTTTCCAGTCCGATCTCGCGGACTCCTGCCTCGACCAACCTGCGTTCCGCCTCGATGAGGAGCACCGAACCGACGCCATGGCGGCGGTGCTCGGCAAGCACGTCCATGGTAATGATGTAGCCCCATGGCCCTTTATGCGCGGTGATGCAAAAGCCGATCATGGCCGGCGCTGCCCCTTCCGCGGCTTCGGCTACGACACAATCTGCGCCGGGAAACCGGAGATATTGCCGCAATTCCGTCCTCGAATAGGCGATGCGCGGGTCGTAGCAAGCCTGGTCTATCCTGTAAATATTGTCGAAATCTGCCGGCGAATATGATCGGAGGGTTATCTTCACCGATGGGTCGGGCGATCGAGCGGCGGCGGGATGTTGGCTCACGTGCTTTACACTTCGAGAATCACGGGCAGAATCAGAGGACGCTTCGCGGTTTGCTTGTTGAGATAGCGCTTCAAATCGACCCGGATCTTTTCCTTGATCACGCTCCAGTCCATTTTTTCTTCGTTCGTGGACTGTTCGACGGTCCGCAGCACCACCTGCCGCGCTTCGGCGAGAACGGCCTGGCCATCATCGCTCGGTAAAAAGCCGCGCGTGACGATTTCCGGCGATACCTCGATGCGTCCCGTGTGCTTGTCGATGGCGATGATCGGCACCACCACGCCGTCCTCGGAAAGGTGCTTCCGGTCGCGAATCACTACGTCCTCGACTTCCTCAAGCGAGCCGGAATCGACCATGACTCGGCCCGCAGGAACAGGTTCGCGCGGAATGGCGCGGCCGTCAGCCGTGAACTCCACCGGATGCCCGCTTTCCAGCAGGTGAACCTTGCCGGAAACCGCGCCCATCTGCTCCGCGAGCGCTGCCTGCTGGAACAACTGCCGGAATTCGCCGTGAATCGGAAAAAAGTATTTGGGACGAACAAGCTGAAGCAAAATTTTCATCTCTTCCTGACTGGCGTGCCCGGAGACGTGGATCGGCGCCGAACGTCCGCCCTCGTAGTACACAAGCACGCGCCGCCGGAACAAATGATCGATCATTCGGAAGATCGCCTTTTCGTTGCCGGGAATGATGCGCGCGGAAAGGATCACCGTGTCGTTTTCCGCGATGCTTAGCAGACGGTGATTATCCACTGAAATACGCGAAAGCGCCGAAAGCGGCTCGGCCTGCGATCCGCTTACCAGTACGGCCAGTTTGCGCGGATCAAACGTCCGCAAATCCTGCGGCCGCACCACGCTACCGTCCGGCACCCGCAGCTTTCCGAGTTCGTGCGCGATTTCCACGTTGTCGACCATGCTGCGCCCGACGAACCCCACCTTGCGGCCCAGCGAAAGCGCGATGTCGATCACCTGCTGAATCCGGTGAATCGAGCTGGCAAAGCAGGAAATCACGATCTTTTGCGGCGCGGCTCGGAAAAGTTCCTCCAAACGCACAACCACAGCGCGTTCCGAGGGCGTGAAGCCGGGGCGCTCCACGTTCGTGCTGTCGGCGAACAGCGCCAGCACGCCCTCCTGGCCGTAGCGCGCGAACGCGTGCAAATCAAATGGCTTCGCGTCCACCGGCGTCGGGTCGATTTTGTAGTCGCCGGTGTGGATCACGATGCCCACAGGCGTTCGAATCGCCAGCGCCACGCAATCAATCGTGCTGTGCGTGACGTTCAGATACTCGATGCGAAACGGCCCGAGCGTGGTCGTGTCACCGGCGGCGATTTCGTGGAGCTTGGCGGAATCGAGCAGCGCGTGTTCTTCCAGCTTCTTGCGCACCAGCGCCAAGGTAAATTCCGTGCCGTACACCGGCGCGTCGAGATCGCCAAGGATGTATGGGATGGCGCCGATGTGGTCCTCGTGCGCGTGCGTCAGGATGATGCCGCGCACCATCTGCTTGTTTTGCTTTAGGTAGGTGATGTCGGGAATTACGATATCCACGCCGAGCAGCTCCTGCTCGGGGAACATCAGGCCCGCGTCGATGACGATGATGTCGTCGCCATACCGCAGGGCCATCATGTTCATACCAAATTCGCCTAGCCCGCCCAGCGGAATGGCCCACAGTGAGGCTTTGCTCAAGGTTATCTGCCGATCTTCTCTGAAATGGACAACGAACGTTTCGAGGCTTTCACGATGCTGGAGACCGCGCGTCCTGCGAACCCATCAACTAAAGATTATCACAATTGACGCCGCATCAGCGGCTTTACATGGTTGAAACGGAACTGCGGCGCAAGATCGAAGTCCTATTTCCCGGATTCCCGTGAAGCAATCTCGTATTCGCTCTGCACCACGCCCCCTTGGTAAGTGCGTGTTGCGATATGGCGCAATTGGATGTCGTGCGGCACCGCGCCGAATAGCGGAATGCCCTCGCCGATGAGCACCGGCACGCGCGTAATCACCAGTCGGTCTATGCATCCGGCCGCCAGAAACCACTGAATCGTGATTCCGCCGTCGATGTACGCGTGTTTGAAACCGCGGGATTCAAGCCGCCCCGCGATTTCCGCCGGATCGCCCGACATTTGCTCCACGAGGCCGCTTTTGACCGGGGACAAATCGAGCGGAGAACGGCTCAGCACTATTACCGATTTATTTCCATACGGCCAATCGCCGAATCCGAGCACAACTTGGAAAGTCTTGCGGCCGATCACGATTACATCGACGCTGGCGTAGAATTCCTCGAAACCATGAGGCTCCTGCCCGCCCGCGTCCAGGAAATCGAGCGCGTGGTTTCGGCGCGCCAAAAAGCCATCCACGCTTACGCCGCAAAAGACTGAACGTTTTATGGTCGGCCTCCGACGTGGCGCTAGTGTAGTTACTCATCGAGTTTAGAGCAAGCAATCCCGGTCGAGAACGGTTCGCAAAACCAGGCAAAGCCTATAGAATTAGCTGGAATGAAGAAAATCGCCATCTTGGGCTCCACCGGCTCCATCGGCACGCAATGCTTGAAAGTCGTTGACGCATTGCCGGGGCGCTTCGAAGTCGTCTCCATGGCCGCTGGGACGAACGTCGCGCTGGTTGTCGAGCAGGTGAAGCGGCACCGCCCGAAAATCGTGTCCGTTGGCTCCGAGGCAGCTGCCAAGGACCTCCGTGCGGCGCTGCAATCTTCCGGTTCGGGTAATGGCCGCGCGCTTCCCGAAATTTTATTCGGCGCCGAAGGCATCGAGCGCGTTGCCACCCATCCCGACGCCGATATCGTCCTTTCCGCCGCGGTCGGCGTGGTCGGTTTGCCCGCAACCTACAAAGCCATTCTGCAGGGCAAGGACGTCGCACTCGCGAACAAAGAGGTACTCGTGGCGGCGGGGGAGTTGGTCATGGCCGCCGTCGAGCGCCAGCACGTATCGCTGCTTCCCGTTGATAGCGAGCACAACGCGATTCATCAGTGCCTGCGCGGCGGCGCGCGCGGGGAGGTGAAGCGCTTGGTGCTCACCGCTTCGGGCGGCCCGTTTCGCAATACGCAGGTCTCCGATCTTGAGCATGTCACGCCCGAGCAGGCTCTTGCCCATCCGAACTGGAAGATGGGCAACCGCATCACCATTGATTCCGCCACATTGATGAACAAGGGCTTCGAAGTGATCGAGGCGCGCTGGCTCTTCGGCATGCCGCTCGAAAAGATTCGTGTCGTCATCCATCCGCAATCGACCGTGCATTCCATGGTCGAGTACGTCGATGGTTCGATCCTCGCCCAACTCGGCCCCACCGACATGCGCATGCCGATCCAATACGCGCTAACCTATCCCGAGCGCGTGGCATCTAATCAGTGCGCCCTGGATTGGTCCACCTTGCGAAGACTCGATTTCGACGAAGTGCCCCCGGCCAAATTTCCGTGTCTCGAACTGGCGCGCGAAGCGCTCCGGCAGGGTGGTCTGTCCCCTTGCGCGCTCAATGCCGCGGACGAAGTGGCGATCGCCGCGTTTTTGGACCGTAAACTGCCATTTCTGGGAATCGCCCGGGTGATCGAGGGGGTCCTTCACCGCATGCCCCGAGCTTCACTAACGAATATCGATGATCTCATCGCGGCGGATGCGGAAGCGCGCCGCCTTGCCGCCGAGGAGGTTGAGCGTCACTGCTCCACCGTGCGCCACGCCCGCTGACGCTCGGTGAAATTTTCAATCGTGTGCATGCGTCTTGAATTGATCAGACTTACTTCGGATTCGACGGCGTTTGCAGTTGGTCCGGCAGCCAGCGATTGCGTGTTGAATGCGCCGCTTTTTCCTCTAGAATACCTATAAGGATTCAGGAGAGATACCCGTTCATGGCCGTCAACATCCTTCGCGACCTGCTCGCTGGCGCAATCGTTCTGGGCATTTTGGTGCTGATTCATGAGTGGGGCCATTTCGTCATGGCCAAGCTCTGCGGTGTGCGCGTCGAGGTCTTTTCCATCGGATTCGGTACGCGCCTCTGGGGCAAAAAGCGCGGCGACACCGACTATCGCATCAGCGCCTTGCCTTTGGGCGGCTACGTGAAGATGGCTGGCGACAATCCCGTCGAAGAGCGTACCGGCGACCCGCACGAGTATCTGTCCCGTCCGCGCTGGCAAAGGTTCTTAGTGGTCATCGCTGGTCCGGCGATGAACATCATCCTGACACTCGTGATTTTCTGGGGAATCTATGCTTTAGTCGGCATGCCCGTTGACTCCTATCTCCGCGAACCTGCGGTCATTGCCGCCGTGCCGCAGAACCATGCCTCCTTGCCCACCCGCCCGGGCGACCAGATCGTTCAAGTAGGCTCGGTCCAGACGCCTACCTGGAGCAAGGTCGTCAAGCAAATTCAGAAAGTCAAGGCCGGCGCCTCCGTTCCGGTGACGGTGCTGCGTGAAGGCTCGCGTCAGACTTTTTCGCTTCGCATCCCCAGCGCGCAGGCAAAAATTTCCGACCTGCTCGGCTTCCCGCTTATTCCTCCGGTCATTGAGCAGACCGCTCCCGGTTTCCCGGCCGAAAAGGCTGGCATCAAGCCGGGCGACACGATTATCTCGATGGACGGCAAGCCCATTGTCACCTTCCAGCAGTTGATGGAGCGTGTCCCCGAAGCGGGTCCCCATCCGATCCATTTCATCGTGCGCCGCGATGGCAAAGATATACCCATGACCATTACCCCCATCTACACGATGAACAGTACCGGCAAAATGGCCTGGCAGATCGGCGTCGTTCCCAAGCAGCCTGAATATTTCGAGCGGCAGGGAGTTCTCGAGTCGGCGAAAGACGCCGTCGGCCAATCCTGGTATCTTGTGCGGATGATGGGCGACGTCCTCTCCGGTCTCTTCCACGGCACCGTCTCGGTGCGAGACTTGGCCGGTCCCGTCGGCATCGTTCAATTGTCCGGGCAGGCCGCTCAGGGTGGTCCAACAACGCTTCTTTCGTGGATGGCCTACATCAGCCTCGATCTCGGTATCCTCAATCTGCTCCCGATTCCGATTCTCGATGGCGGCCACGTTCTCATGCTCGCTGTCGAAGGCGGTCTCCGTCGCGATCTGAGCGTCGCCGTCAAGGAGCGCTTCGTCCAGGTCGGACTGGTTTTCCTGCTCTGTTTGGTCGCCTTGGCTTTTTATAGTGACATTCACCGTCTCATTGGTTACTGAGCGGCTTTTGAGGCGCCGCATCGAGCCGCAAAAACAGCCGGCGTTAGCCTCTTCACCTCCCGGTGGCAGCCGCGCCCAGCCGCGCGGGCCGAATTTGCTATAATCTTCGCATCCGCAGATGTCTTCGCCCGCACATCGCGTTTCCGAAGGTGAGCGCATCAACGCTGACCAACCCACCGGCAAGCTGCAGCACGAGCTCCGCTCTCGCCGCATCCGGTTGACGCGTCAGCGCCGCGTGGTCGTGCAGGTCATCGAATCCGCCTCGCGCCACATGGACGCCGGCGAAATCCTCGATCTCGCGCGGAAAATCGACCCGAAGATCACTCAGGTCACCGTCTATCGCACGCTCGACATGCTCAAAAGCCACGGTCTTATCGACGAACTCGACCTGCTGCACCTGCGCGGGCACCGTCATTTTTACGAAAGTCACGGCCCGCGCGACCACATCCACGTGGCCTGCATCCGCTGCGGAAAGGTGCGCGAATTTGAAAGCGAGCTTTACGAGCAGTTGATGGCGCAGATCGCGCGCGACTGCGGCATCGAAATCACCGTTACCCGCACCGAAGTCGGCGGCCTCTGCGCCGATTGCCGCGCCAAGGCCGGCTAGGATTTTCTCGCCGCGAGGAAGTACTTCTTCACTTGCTCGATGTCGCTGAGGATTTGCTGCCGAAGCGCCTCGGGCCCGGAAAATTTCATCTCATCGCGCAGCCGCGCCAGAAATCGCACCGTCATCGCGCCAGTCGTCAATTCCTCGCTGAAATCCAGCAGGTGCGATTCGATCGTCACGTGCGCGCCGTCAAATGTTGGCCGCACTCCGACGTTCGTCGCTGCCCGATAATTCCCGCCGTTTACGGAAACCTCCGTCGCATACACGCCGGCTTTCGGCAATAACTCCTGTTGCGTGGACAAATTCAGCGTCGGAACCACCAGCTTTCGCCCGATTCCCGTGCCCGGACGGACCTCGCCTTCGAGTGCGTACGCCCGCCCCAGCATCCGCGCCGCTTCTTCCACTTGGCCCTCGCGAAGATATTTGCGGATCGCCGTGCTTGATACGGTAACGCCCTCCACAACCACCGGCGCGATCGATTCCACGTCGAAGCCGGATTGTCCGCCCAGCTCCTTGAGCGTGCTCACGTCGCCCGCCTGGCGGTGTCCGAAGCGAAAATTCGCCCCAACGGCGACGAATTTCGCCCGCATCGTTTGATGGACGAAGCGGCGAACAAAATCCTCCGCGCTGATCCTCGCGAATTCAGCATCAAACCGTGCCACCAGCGCCGCATCGATGCCCATCGCCTCGATCGCCCTCAGCCGTTGATCGAGCGTCATCAACAGCGGCGGCGCTTCGCTGGGCCGCAGCACCCGTGTGGGATGCGGATAGAACGTCAAGACCGCCGCGAGGCACTTTTCGGGCCGGCCATGCTCCGCCACCCGTCGAAGGATTTGTTGGTGCCCCAGATGCACGCCGTCGAAGTTTCCAATCGCAAGCGCCGTCGGCGGCGAACTAGCGGGGAACCGCGCCAGCCATTCTTCCGCGGAGTAAAACTTCTCAATCGCCATCAGAACTCCACCGGAAATTCCAGGCCGTCGTACGCGAGGCGGACGTGTTCGGGCAATCGCGCGTTCGTTTCGGCGTGGCCTAGGTCGTGGCAGATGTGCGTGAACCACGCCCGTTTTGGCTTCAATTCCTCGATGAGCGCCAGCGATTGGTCCACGGTCGAGTGCATCGGATGCGGCACATACCGCAGCGCGTCCAGTATGAAATCGTCAAGCCCGCGCAGCAGCTCCTTCGAACTTTCCGGAACGCGGCTGAAGTCGGTCAGATAAGCGGCCTTGCCAAATCGGAATCCCAGTACCATGTGCGGCCCGTGGTGCGCCGGCACCGGTACGAATTCGGCTCCGAAAAGTGAAAACCGCCCACGAATTTCATGCAGCTCCACCATCGGCACGGAGCTTTCTGTCGGTGCGCTATCAAAGACGTACGCGAACTGCCGGCGCAACGTCCCAAACGTTTCAGGCGCGGCGTACAGCGGCACCACGTCCTTCTGCTTCAAATTGTAGGGGCGAATGTCGTCCAGCCCTAGGATGTGGTCGGCGTGCCCGTGGGTGTAAATCACCGCGTCCAGCCGGTCCAGATGCGCTCGCATCGCCTGGAAGCGAAAATCCGGCGTCGTGTCGATCACCACGTTGCGACCGTCGTATGACAGCAGAATCGAAGGCCGAGTCCGCTTGTCGCGCGGATCGCTCGATTCGCACACCGCGCAATGGCAGGCGAGCGTCGGGACGCCCATCGACGTTCCCGAGCCCAGAACGGTTAGCTTAAGTGAAGGCATGAATTCAGCCGGGCTCGGCCAGGACAAGCCCGATTGTGTAACAAACCCTGGTTGCTCACGTCTTACGTTTAGATCGAATGCCGGCTATCGGCCGCGCCTGCGTTTGCTAGCCCTTGCCGCCCTTGGCTTTCTTCGTCATCGCATCAGCGGCGGCGCGGGAGACTTCCATATACGTGAGCTTTAAGCTGCCAATCACTTCGATCAGCAGGTCTTCGTCCGCTTTCGCCAGGTTGCCGCGCGTCGTGTCCCGCAGCGCGTCCAACATGTCAATCAGTTCGCGGGCGCCTTCCAAATCAACGAATGCCTTGCCGGTCCGGGGATCGGCCATCCCGCCCAGCATGGCAGCGGCGTTGCGGGTCAGAAAATCCACCAGCATTTGGAATCCGCGCGAAGGCGGATGTTCTTCCGCCGTCTCAGTCCGCGCCGCAGCCGAGTCGGCCGCCTGTTTGCCGACGGAGGATTGTGCTTGTGGCGCTTTGGCCTGCTTTGACTTGGGTTCCTCTTCGTGCCATTCCTGCGCTGCGGCGTCGGGACGCAGCTCGCCCTGTTCCGTAAATAGCCGCCGGTCAACTACTTTAAATCCTTCGTCTGGTTTCAGTTCAGCCACAGTGGCGTCCTCGGAATCGATAAAAACCGATGATTCAAAAGTTTAACATTCGGGCGGAGTCGTTAACAAGGCAGCAGGCTCTCACAGCGGATTTTCCTCCCGCAGACGAGGCTTTTCTGTCCGCCTCGAAAGGGCGCAAAAACCGCGCCACGCCGTCGGGCGCCTGAAGGCAGAAGACGGCAGTTGCGGTTTCGAAATCCGTGAAACCTGCTCCTCCGCGTTGTAAATTGTTTGTCTGCCATGCCCGCATCGCGCACTCCCGCCAGTCACGCGTTCGATCGCATCCTCTGGATCGTCCTTGATAGCGTTGGCATTGGCGAACTGCCGGACGCGGCGCAATACGGCGATGCGGGACGTGACACACTCGGCCACATCGCCCGTTCCCGACCGCTGGCACTTCCGAATCTGGTTCACCTCGGCCTTGCCAACATCAAGCCGCTCGCGCATCTCGATCCTCCCGCGTCTCCGGCGGGCTGCTTCGGCAAGGGCGCAACCGTCTCGCCGGGCAAGGACACGACCACCGGCCACTGGGAGATGGTCGGCATCTGGCTGGAGAGCGCTTTCCCCGTGTATCCTCGCGGTTTTCCGCCCCCGCTGATCGAGGAATTCGAACGCCAGATCGGCCGCCGCACACTGGGCAATAAGCCTGCATCCGGCACGACGATCATCGAAGAACTCGGCGCCGAGCACATGAGCACCGGCTTTCCTATCGTTTACACATCCGGCGATAGCGTCTTCCAAATTGCTGCGCACGAGCAGGTGATCCCCGTCCCCGAGCTTTACCGCATCTGCGAAATTGCCCGAAAACTTCTCGACGGACCCAATCGCGTTGGCCGTGTCATCGCGCGTCCTTTCACAGGCACGCCGGGAAACTTCCGGCGCACCGAGCGCCGCCACGACTACGCCGTCGAGCCGCCCCGGCCGATGTTGCTCGATGTTCTCGCCGGTCTTCGCGTGTCTGTCTTCGGCATCGGGAAAATTCACGATATCTATAACGGCCGCGGGGTAGGGAACTACGTCACCACGAAAAATAACGCCGATGGCATGGCCCAAATCCGCGCGGCATTATCGGCCGAGCCGCGCGGCCTGATATTCGCCAATCTCGTCGATTTCGACATGCTCTACGGCCACCGCAAAGACGTGGAAGGTTTCGCGCGTTCGCTCGAAGAATTCGATCGTCTGCTCGGTCCGCTGCTCGATCGATTGCACCCCGGCGATCTGCTGATGATTGCCGCCGATCACGGCTGCGATCCTGATCCGGCCAACCCAACCACGGACCATTCCCGCGAGTATGTTCCCATCCTCGCGTACGGTCCTCGCGCCCGCGCCGGCGTAAATATTGGCACCCGGGCCACGCTCGCGGACTTGGGCCAGACCGTCGCGGAAAATTTCGGCGGTTCCATTCCTCGCGGCACAAGTTTTCTCAACGAAATTTCGGCGGGCTAGTCGTTGGGAAATGGCGGTGGTCCCGGCTGGCGCTGCGCCGTCTGGCTGGCGTTAGTTCCCGGAGCGGGTTTCTGGGCCGGGAGCATAGTAGCCCGCGCGCGTGAGCACTTGCAACTTGCCCATGTTTTTCGGCGCCTTCACCTTAACGCTGACCAGGCGGAACGAGCCGTCATGGGCCATGTTCGTCGGGTAGTAGCCGATCGTGTACTGGCTGCGGATCTCCCGCGCCACTTCCTCGCAAATCGGCTTCACCTGGCTCAGGCTTGCCGGAAAATACGCCCGGCCGCCGGTTGCTTCGGCGAGTTCCTTTAGAACCCTCGTCGAATGGCGCACCATGCGCTTGTCGTGCTCGCGGTCGTCCTGGCTGAAAACTCCGATTGCGTAGATCGTGGCGTCGGATTTCTCCGCGGCGCGAATCGTTTGCGGAAGTGTCATGCGGCTCGCGTCGTCGTCGCCGTCCGTTACCAGCAGCAGCACTCTCTTGTCCCGGTGGCCCTTTTTCAGGTGGTTCAGCGAGCCTACCACCGCGTCGTAAAGCGCCGTGCTGCCGTGCGTATTGATGCGCGAGAGCGCCTCCTGCAGCGCCTTCGGATCGTTGGTGAAGTCGCCGGGCGTATCGAGGTAATACTCGTCGCTGAAATTCACCACGAACATCTCGTCCTCGGGATTGCTGGTCTTCACGAACGTCATCGCCGCGGCGTTCACCTGCGCGCGCTTTTCCCGCATGCTGCCGCTGTTGTCGATCACCAGTCCCGCCGACACCGGAATGTCCGCGCGCGAAAAAAGCGCGATGTCCTGCCGCACCTTGTTCTCGTACACCTCGAAATTGTCCTTGTTCAGCGTCGTGATCAGGTCGCCCTTCTTGTCCGTCACCGTCACGTGCAGCGCCACGAGGTCCACCGTCGATTTCAGCCGCGCGCCCCCGCGATGTCCCGCGTCCGGCGGAGGAGGCACGTGCGGTTCCTGCATCGGCGAAAGAGGATCTTGCGCCCGGGCGCTTCGCGCCGCCATGAACGGCCAGGCAAGCAGCAACAACCCCAACGCGCGCGCCGCCAGCCTAGTAGTGTCCCGGCCCGTAATACCCGGTTTTCGCATAGACGGTGAGCGGCGGCAGCCCGCGCGGCGGCCGCAGCCGCACTTTGATCTTTCGCCATTTTCCGTCCTGCGTCCGGTTGCTCGGTATGTATCCCAGTACATATTGATTGCGAAGCTCCATGCTGATTTTCGTGGCGATGTCCGGCAGTTCGCTCAAATTCTGCACCACGAACATCCGCCCGCCCGTCAGTTCTGTCAGGTCCGCCAGCAGCGCCGGGCCATGCTGCTCTTCCGGTGTCGGTCCCCCGTTCGGATCGAACAGGCCGATCGCGTAAATCTGCACGTCCGATTCCTGCACGAACCGCCGTATGTCGGTTTCCGTGTACCTGCTATGATTATCGCCTCCGTCCGATAGGATGAGCAAAGCTTTCCTCGCGTAATGTGCTGATCTCATCTGGCTTAGGCCTAGGTAAACCCCGTCGTAGAGCGCCGTCATCCCATGCGCGGCCGTGTACATCAGTTGGTTCTGCAGTTGGCCCACGTCGTTCGTAAACGGCGTGATCAGGTGGGCTCGGTCATTGAAATCAATCAGGAAAAATTCATCCTGCGGGTTGGAGGTCCGGAAAAATTGCACCGCGGCGCTGCGCGACTTCTGTATTTTGTCTGCCATGCTGCCGCTCATGTCGAAGATCACGCCGATCGATACGGGCACGTCCTCGCTCGCGAAATAGACGATCTCCTGCTCCACTCCGTCCTCGAATACGCGGAAGTTTTCCTGTCGCAGTCCCGTGACGATTCTTCCCAGCGGATCGAGCACCGAGACGTTCACCAGCGTCATCTCGGTTTGTGTGGTGATGGGCTTGCCGTAGGGCAGTTTTTGCTGCGTTTTTGACTTCGCGGGTTTTCGCGCTTCCGGTTTCGGCGCCTCTTGGGGACGAGCGACCGGAGCGGCGATCCATGCGAACGTCACGCACAGAGCCGCGCAAATCACTCCGAGCGTCCGCCGGCGCGCAGGCTCTGATACCGCGTTCATTCCGGAATGCTCCTCGAGCCTTCCCCGACGATTCTACACGAACCGCTTCTTCACTAGGATGCGCCGCCGCGGCCAGGGGACGCCTGCCGTTTCCCCGCTCAATCCATTGAAAGTTCGACGTGTTAAAATCGCCGGGCGAGATCGCTTCTCGCCTGCGAGCGCGCATGCCCATGTCCAATTCCACCCAGGTCCTCGCCGTTGTTCCCGCCCGTTACGCCTCTTCGCGCTTTCCCGGCAAGCCCCTCGCTTCTCTCGCCGGCAAGCCGATGATTCAGCACGTTGTCGAGCGCGTGAAGCGCGCGCAACTCATCTCACGCGTCCTCGTCGCCACCGACGACGCCAAAATTCAAAAAGCGGTCTCCGATTTCGGCGGCGAGTCGCTGCTCACCCGCTCCGATCATCGCTCCGGCACCGATCGCGTCGCCGAGGTCGCCGCGCATGTCCCCGCCGGCATCTACGTCAACGTGCAGGGCGATGAGCCTCTCGTCGATCCCGGCACAATCGACGCGCTCGTCTCCGCGATGCACGAGGAAGATGCGGTCCAGATCGCCACGCCCTGCTCCGTAATTCACACCGCCAGCGACATCATGGATCCCAATATCGTGAAGGTCGTCCGCAACTTCGATGGCGATGCGCTGTACTTCTCCCGCGCGCCCATTCCCTGGGTCCGCGACCGCGGCGAAAAAGTTGCCGCCCGGCATTGGAAGCACTTGGGGCTTTATGCCTATCGCCGCGACGCGCTGCTCGATTTCCCCACCTTGCCGCCGGGAGACCTGGAGCGCCTGGAACAATTGGAGCAATTACGCTGGCTGGAGAACAACTACCGCATTCGCCTGGTCGAAACCGAGTATGACGCGATCAGCGTCGATGTCCCCGCCGATCTCGAGCGCGTCGAAAAAATCCTTCGCGAAACCAAAGGTTCGTAGTCCCCGTGCCGCTGGAGTTCTCGCTTGATTCGAGTGGTATGCGCGTGTGCGTCGCGACGCCGCCTCGCTATTCGAGGTGGAATTTCACCGTGACGTTCATCCGGATTGACACCGGCTCGCCATCGAGAATCGTCGGCCGATAGCGCCACTGCGAAACGGCCATCACGGCGGCGTGCAGCAGCAGCGCCGGACCGGAAACCGCCCGCACCTGCACCACGTTCCCGTTTTGATCGATCACCGCGGAGACTACCACCACTCCCTCGATCCGCGAAGTCCGCGCTAGCGCCGGATACACCGGCTGCGGCGCGTAGATCACTTGCGGCGCTTTCACGTCGCCGCCCACTCGCAGAATCTCATTCGTGTGGCGTGTGGCTGGAGGCGGCGGTGGCGGAGCTACGGCTCCCGTTCCGCCGATGATTCCTCCCAGCACGCCGCCCGGCACTCCTCCCGGCACTCCGCCCTCCACGCCCGGTGCCCCCGCGTCTGGCGGAGGCGGTACATCGTGCACGATGCGAATCTTCGCCGGAATCGCCACCGGCTGAGTGATGGCTTGCTGCGGAATCGCCCGCGTCACTGCTTTCAGCGGTTTCGCCGCTTGCGCCGGAGGCGGCGCCGGCGCGGGTGGGCGCGGCGCCACGAGGAACGTCTGTTCGAACGCGCTCAGGTCGATCGTGTGCGTAAAGAGCAGCGGAGCGATCACCAGTGCCGCCACGATCGCGACGTGCAGCAGCAGGGAAGCCACCAGTTCCAGCGGGTTGCGATGATCTTCCTGCGTCGGCATCTCCAGCATCGCGCGGATAAACGTCTGCTGGGCCAGCGCCGCGCTTTGTTTCGGCGCTGTCGCGGATTTCCCGGCCCCATGCCAGACGGCGTCGTTGAACATCTCCATCGTGCTTAGCATCCGCCTGCTCCTCGATCGCGATATCGGCGGCCCTCCCGCCGCCGGATACTCGCTATCATCGCCTTTATTTTTATAAATCCGCTGTCCCTGCACGCTCTGCGTCGCCCGTCACGCCGCTTTGTGACGCAGATCACTAACCCCTCTCTCGCCTGCATCCTTTTCTCGGATCGTCTCGAAAATAATTCCTGATTTGACAGTCCCGCGCCTTCCGTTGATAATGCGTTGTACCGATTCTCTTGGAGGGAATCGAGCCCCTTGCACACCGGCCCGAAATACATCTTTGTAACGGGCGGCGTGGTTTCTTCTCTTGGAAAAGGGGTTGCGGCGGCTTCCATCGGGTGCCTGCTCGAAAGCCGCGGCTTGAAAGTCGCCCTCCAAAAGTGCGATCCCTACCTCAACGTCGATCCCGGCACCATGTCGCCCTATCAGCACGGCGAAGTCTTCGTGACCGACGATGGCGCTGAAACCGATCTCGACCTCGGCCACTACGAACGCTTCACCTCCGCGCGTCTAACCCGCGACAACAATTGGACTACCGGCCGTATCTACGAATCGATCATCGCCAAGGAGCGCCGTGGCGATTATCTCGGCAAGACCGTCCAGGTCATCCCGCACGTCACCGACGAGATTAAGTCCGCCTTCCGCAAAGTGGCGGCCGATGTGGACGTGGTGATCGTTGAAATTGGCGGCACGGTCGGCGATATCGAATCCCTGCCGTTTCTCGAAGCCATTCGCCAGATGCGTTTGGAACTCGGCGCGGAAAATGTTGTTTTCGCTCACCTCACCCTCGTGCCGTTTATCCCCACCGCCGGTGAACTGAAAACCAAGCCCACCCAGCACAGCGTCAAGGAACTCCTCAGCATCGGTATTCAGCCCGATATCCTGATTTGCCGCAGCGATCGCCCGCTGGGCGCCGATCTGAAAGGAAAAATCGCGCTGTTCTGCAACGTGGCCGAATCGTCCGTCATTTCCGCCACCGACGTCGCCAACATTTACGAAGTCCCGCTCTCGCTCGCTTCCGAGGGCCTCGACGAACAGTTGCTGAAGCTTTTGCACCTGCAGGCGCCGCCTCGCGACTTGAGCCGCTGGCTCGCCATGCTCGAAACTCTTGAGCATCCGCAGGGCGAGGTTCGCATCGGCGTGGTCGGGAAGTATGTTCAATTGGAAGACGCCTACAAAAGCCTTCGCGAAGCTCTCGTCCATGGCGGCCTCGCCAATCGCCAGCGCGTCGTCATCGAATGGATTGAAGCCGAGGATATCGACTCGCCCGCCGCTGCCGAGCGCCTGCTGCATCATGTCGATGGGATCTTGATTCCCGGCGGTTTCGGAAAGCGCGGCATTGCCGGCATGATCAATGCCATCACCTACGCGCGCACCCGCAAGGTGCCGTTCTTCGGCATTTGCCTCGGAATGCAGTGCGCTACCATCGAATATGCGCGTCAAGTGTCGAAGCTCGATCGCGCCGATAGCACCGAATTCGACCCCGGCACTCCTCATCGCGTGATTTACAAGCTGCGCGAGCTTCTCGGCGTGGACGAAATGGGCGGCACCATGCGGCTTGGCTCCTGGCCCTGCAAACTCGAGCCCGGCTCTTTCGCCGCCAAAGCCTACGGCAAGACCGAAATTTCCGAGCGTCATCGCCATCGCTACGAATTCAATCGCGATTACGAAGAGACGCTGACCCGAGCCGGCTTCCGCATCACCGGCAAAACTCCCGACGGCGTGTACGTCGAAATCGTCGAAGTTCCCGACCATCCCTGGTTCGTCGGCTGCCAGTTTCATCCCGAATTCAAGTCCAAGCCCCTCGCGCCCCACCCGCTCTTCGCCGCCTTCATCCGAGCCAGCGTCGAAAATCGCCGCCATCGCCTCGGCGCCGCCGCCGAAACCCGCGTCCAAGCCGCCGACGCCGCTTCCTCCGCCGGCTAGCGCAGCATGCGGTACCGTTCTTATCTAAATCCCGCCCGTGCTCTCGCCGCGAAGAATCTATCTGGCTCTGTTGACATCCTCGCTACACCAATGAAAATTGGAGATATCCGACCGTTCGAAACTGTTGTTTGCTATCGAGGCAGGAGGTGCGATGGCCGAAGTCGGACTCCTGCCCTTCGCTCGGATC
>Ga0209061_1001681_pt1 | contig 34170 bp, 32 predicted proteins | sample Coa_R1_10_FD_187157 | JGI IMG/M metagenome (GOLD analysis project Ga0209061, IMG submission 187157) | Surface soil microbial communities from Centralia Pennsylvania, which are recovering from an underground coalmine fire - Coalmine... | ecosystem: Environmental > Terrestrial > Soil >... | reverse complement strand
CCACTTTCTTGCTCACCAGACCTTCTCCGACCCCGATCATCTCGATCGCGCCATTCACGAGGCGATTGCCGATATGAACCGTGAACGCCAAACCCAAGTGTGTACCAACCTACGAAACGTTGCTTAGCCTTCCTTGCCGCCGTCGAGCCGCAATCCGACATATTCCGTCACGCCGTGGCGGTTGAGCAGCAATAGCGCGCTCTTCCGCGGCGACTTCTCGGCTTCGTGGAGCTTCTTCACCGCCTGTTCGGGGGTGTCGACGGGTTGCTGATCAATGGACACCACGACGTCGCCTTCGCTGAGGCCGACATCATCGGCGGGGCTGCCGCTGTCGACCCCGGTGATGACGACTCCATGGACGTCCTTGCCGAGCCGCAATTCATGCCGCAGCCTCTCGGTCAGCGGCGCCAAATGCATCCCCAACGCAAAGGCCCGCGTCTCTTCCTCGGGTCGCGAGCCCTGCGCCGAGGCCAGTTGCGGCGTATTGGGATACTCGCCGAGCTTTGCCTGCAATGTGATCCGGTGACCGTCGCGCCACACTTCCAGGCTCGCTTCCGAATTCGGGGCGGCGGCGGCGACGAGCCGGGGCAAATCGCGCAGCTCCTTCACCGGATGGCCGTTGAACGAGAGGATCACATCCCCCTGTCTGAGGCCGGCTCTGGCCCCGGGACTATGCCGGGTCACCAATGCGATCAGGGCGCCGTTTTCATTCGGCAAGCCGAGGCTTGCGGCGATCGCCGGGGTCACCTGCTGGATCTGCACGCCGAGCCAGCCGCGCGTCACCTTGCCGTATTTCTCAAGCTGCTCCACCACCGGCTTGGCGGCGTTCGACGGGATCGCAAAGCCGATGCCGACGCTGCCGCCGTTTGGCGAATAGATCGCGGTATTGATGCCGATGACTTGGCCGCTCAGATTGAAGGTCGGACCGCCCGAATTGCCGCGGTTGATCGGCGCGTCGATCTGCAGGAAATCGTCGAACGGCCCGGAATGGATGTCGCGGCCGCGGGCCGAAATGATGCCGGTCGTCACCGTTCCCCCCAGCCCGAACGGGTTGCCGACCGCCATCACCCAGTCGCCGACCTGGGCGGCGCTGCTGTCGCCGAATTCGACATAGGGAAGCGGATGCTTGGCGTCGATCTTCAATACGGCGATGTCGGTTCTGGGATCGCGGCCGACGATTTTCGCTTTGTATTTCCTGTTGTTCTGCAGAATGACGACGATCTTTCCGGCGCTGCCGATGACGTGATTGTTGGTGACGATGTAGCCCGACGGATCGACGATAAAGCCCGAGCCGAGGGCGATGCGCTCGGCTCCGGGGCCGGGGATCGGGGGGAAGAAATGGTGCGGGCCGCCCGGTTCCTGCTGCTCGAAAAAGCGGCGCAGGAATTCGTCGAACGGGGAGCCGCGGAAATCCGGGAACGGGGCGAGCCGGCCCTGTTGCGACATTTCTTCCGCCCCGGGCTCGGTCTGCGTGACCGAAATATTGACCACGGCGGGCAGCACTTTCTTGACCAGCGGCGCAAAGCTCTGCTGCTGGATCAGCGCCACCGCCGCACCCTGCGCGGTCTGCTGCGGAAGGCCGGCGATTGCTGGGTTTACGGTCGGGATGAGGGGCGACAGGGCGAGCGCCGCCGCCCCCGTTGCGGCCATAAGCCCGATCCCAAAGGCGGCGGCGCGGCGCCGGCTGCGCCGCCGAATGCGGGCATCGGCTGGTGATCCTGTCATCATATCCTCCTAAAGTCCGGGGTCTTCTCCAAGCGCGTTCTTCTCGCCGCCGGGCGTGTTCCGCGGCCGCCGAGACGCGACCGCCAACACATGGCTGCAGAAGGTGACAACCGGCTTTCGCCGGGATTAATTCGCTGTAAGCTCCCAAGCGCAGCCGGCGCCAGGGGCGGAGCACGAACGCCGGCCGGCGCCGGTGCGGAACAAAGGCCCGGTCCGATCGTTCCAGACTTGGTCGCGACCCCAGGGCTGCTCCGGATGTAAAAGGGGTGAGCGGGGTCGCGAATCATATCGGCTTTTTGACGGGAAGAACAGTCGCCAAACCTCCGGGCATCGCGGAAGTGACTGATGGATAGAAATCCGCCGCCGCGGCGCCGCTCCGTTCCGCCGGCCGCTTCCGGACCCCCCGCCGAGCCCGAACTCGGGGAGGCGTTGCGCCTGCTGGCGGCGGCGGTGGCGATCCTGCTGCGCCGCTCCCGCCGCCGCGCCGCCGCTCTGCTGCATGCCGGATATCGCCGCGCGCGGGCGCTGTTATGGGCGGCGCTGGGCCGCGCCAAGGCGGCCGTGCCGCCTTTGCTGGCAAGGGGACGCCGCCTCTGGTCCCGACGCTCCGTGCTGATCGCCGCCATGCGGCAGGGGGCGGCGGTGCTCGATCGATCGCTGCGGCAGTGGCGATCGCTCTTCCCGGGCAATCTGCCCGTCCCGCAGCCGGCGGCCGTGGTCGGATCGCTCCGCCGCTGGCTGGCGCGCGGATTGGTGCTGCTCTCCGCCGGCCTGGGGGCGGTGTCATCGATCCACCCGGCGGTTCCGCAACGGCGCCGGCGCCTTGGCCGGGTCATCCGGATGCTGGTCTGGAGCGGCGGCGCGACGCTGCTCGCGATCGCCGCCTTTATCGGCTACTGCCTTTACACGCTGCCGCTGGCCCAGCAAAAGCCGGCCGCAGCGACGCCGGCTGCGCTTGTGCTCGAGGCCGACAACGGCCGGCCCTTCGCGACGCGCGGGGTCTATAGAGGGCGGTGGATCCCCGCCGACCAGCTGCCGGGCGACTTCCTGCATGCCGTCGTCGCGATCGAGGATCGGCGCTTTTTCCAGCATTCGGGCATCGACCTGTGGGGCATTCTGCGCGCGGCTGTCGACGATCTGATTGCCGGCTCGGCGCAGCAGGGCGGCAGCACGATCACGCAGCAGCTGGTTCGGATGACCTATCTGTCGTCGCAGCGCACGCTGCTGCGCAAGGTGCAGGAGGCCTTGCTCGCGATCTGGCTCGAACACCGGCTGTCCAAGACCGAGATCCTGACGCGTTATGTCAATACCGCCTATTACGGCGCCGGCGCCTACGGCATCGACGCCGCCGCCAGGCGCTATTTCGACAAGCCGCCGCAAGCGCTCGATCTGGCCGAATCGGCGATGCTGGCCGGCCTTATCAACGCGCCCTCGGAGCTGGCGCCGACGAGCAATCTGAAGGGGGCGCGCGAGCGCGCCGATATGGTGCTGCGCGCGATGCTCGCGCAGGGCTATATCACGCCGGCCCAGGCCGCCGCGGCGCGCGCGCATCCGGCAACGCCGATCGTGCCGCCGGCGACCGAGCCCGGGCGCAACTATTTCGCCGATGCGGCGGCGGCCGAGGTCAAAAGCTTGATCGGCACGCCGCTCACCAATTTGACCGTCAAGACGACGCTCGATCCGGCCCTGCAGGATCTCGCCGAACGGGTCGTCGGCCGCTGGCTCGCCCGCGACGGCAAAAAGCGTCATATCGGGCAGGCGGCTCTGGTCGCGCTCGCGCCCGACGGCGCCGTGCTCGCGATGGTCGGCGGCCGCAACTACGAGAAGAGCCAGTTCAACCGCGTCACCCAGGCCCTGCGCCAGCCGGGCTCGCTGTTCAAGATATTTGTCTATCTCGCCGCCCTTGACGCCGGCTACACGCCGGACAGCGTCCTCGTCGACCAGCCGGTGCAGATCGGCGACTGGCGCCCCAAGGACTACGAGCGCCGCTATCGCGGTCCGGTCACGCTCAAGACCGCCTTTGCCGATTCGATCAACACGATATCGGCGCAGCTCGTGCAGAACATCGGGGTGGAGCGCGTCATCGCCATGGCCCGGCGCCTTGGCGTCACCTCGCCCCTGCCGGCGGTGCCGAGCCTGGCGCTCGGCACCGCCGATGTGACGCTGATGGAAATGGCGCAAGCGATGGACAGGATCGCGACCGATACGAAATCGGTCAAACCCTATATGGTCGAGGCGATCTCTGCGCGCGGCGGTACGCCGCTCTATACGCATGCCGAGCCGAAGCTCGAGCGACCCTCCTGGCATTGGCACGAGATGATGGATCTGCTGCAGGCCGTGGTCAGGGAGGGCACCGGCCGGGCGGCGCAGCTCGATCGTCCGGTCGGCGGCAAGACCGGCACCACCAACGATTACCGGGACGCTTGGTTTGTCGGCTTCACCAGCGATTTCGTGGTCGGCGTGTGGTGCGGCAATGATGACGACAGCCCGATGAAAGGCGTAGTCGGCGGCGATGTGCCGGCCAAGATCTGGCACGACTTCGTCGCCGGGGCGGAGCGGATCAGGGCGCGGCAGGGTGCGGCCCGGATTGCGGGCGTCCCGTTCGCCGGCGCCGCGATGCCCGGGCCGTCGGCGCCGGCGCCGACGGCCCTCGGCGCCGCTCCGGCGCCGGCGACCGCGCCCGCCAGCGCAACCCTCCCCGCGCCCCCCGCGCCGGCGGGAACGATCGCCGGGATCCCGCTGATCATCGATACCGGCACGCTGATGTTTCGCGGCCATATCGTGCATCTCGCCGGGGTCGAGGGCGAGACCGGTCAAGCGGCCGAAGAAATGGCGCAGTTCATCGCCGGCCGAACGGTCGTCTGCCGGCCGACCGCGCCCTCCGGAGAGGCCTATCGCTGCCGCGTAGGCGATACCGATCTGGCGCGGGCGGTGCTGTACAACGGCGGCGGGCGCGCCACCCCGGACGCTCCGGAAGACCTCAAAATCGCCGAGGAAGAGGCAAAACAGGCCGGCCGCGGAATTTGGGAGCGCTGATTGCGGCCCTTTCTTCGCCGGCGCGCCGCGATTAGAGTGCCGGCCGCCCGTCTTGAAGGAGCCGCAAATGAGCCGTTACCGCACCCTCACCCCGGCCGAGATGACGCCGCAGCAGCGCCGCGTCCATGATATGATCGTCGCCGGCCGGCGCGGCCGGTTCGGCGGGCCGTTCCAGATCCTGATCCGCGCGCCCGAGATCTGCGAGTATGCGGCCAAGCTCGGCGAGCATCTGCGCTGGAATACCTCTTTGCCGGCGCGGCTCTCCGAGCTGGCGATCATCACCACCGCCCGCTTCTGGCGGGCCCAATACGAATGGTACGCGCATGCGCCGCTGGCGGAGAAGGCCGGCGTGCCGGCGGCGGCGATCGAGGCGATCCGCCGCGGCGAGCCGCCGCATTTCGCCGCGGCGGACGAGGCGCTCGTCTATCAGATCTGCACCGATCTGCAGCAGCGGCAGCGGCTGTCGGATGCGCGTTTTGCCGAGGCCATTGCGGTCCTGGGAGAAGTCGGCCTCATCGAGATCATCGCCTTGATCGGCTATTACACGCTGATCGGCAATACGCTCAACGCGTTCGCAGTCGCGGTTCCGGACGGGGCGACGCCGCCTTTCCCCGAATAGCGCCGCGCCGTCGCGAAGCCCGCTGGCGCGGAGGGCTTCACTCACCGAGGAGGCGCCGGCGTTCCGCGCACTCCTCGCTGTCGATCTCGCCTCGGGCAAAGCGCTCTTTGAGGATGTCGCGCGCGGTGGCGCCGTAACCCTAATCCGCGGCCGCAGGACCGCACGGATCACGCGTCGCGGCGACCGTCAGCCTCGGTCGCCGGTCACAGGTCGGCTCCCCGAGCCGATTCGACATTGACGACTTCGATCGATCTGACCTCGTCCGGCTCGCGCCTGTAGATGACGAGGCTGACCGTCTCGGTCGCGATCAGCGCGCTGTGCGGCTGGCCTTCCGGGTTGAGCGTGTACCCGCCCGAGGCGCGCGCCGGAGCGCCCGATTTTGTCGCGCGGCCGCCTTCGAGGTTGAAGACGTGCTCGTCGGACAGCGCGGTCGCGACGATCTTGATCAGCTTGCCGGGCGGCGGCGAGAATTTGGCCAGCCAGGCGATGCCGCCACCCTCGCGGCGGCGGTCGCTCAGGATCTTGAGCTGCACGATGTCCTGGCCCTGATGGACGGCGCCGGCGCCGTAAAACGGGACGCCGCTCGTCCATTCCGCGGTCTCGATATCGACATGGATCGACGGCATGGCATCCTCCTGCGTCTCGGTTTTGCTTTCACAGGATAATGCGGTCATGCTGACAGCGCTCTGTCAGCAGTGATCAGGCCTAAGCGATGCGGCGCGCCGACCGGCTGTTCGACATCATCCAGACCTTGAGGGCGGCGCCGCATCCGCTGACTGCGGCGGCTCTCGCCGAAAAGCTCGAAGTGACGGCGCGGACGATCTACCGCGACATCGCCGCCTTACAGGCGAGCCGGGTGCCGATCGAGGGCGCCCCTGGGATCGGCTATGTGCTGCGTCGCGGCTTCGACCTGCCGCCCTTGATGTTCACCGCCGACGAGATCGATGCGATCGCGGTCGGCGCGCGGCATGTGCGGCGCCTGCGCGACCCCAAATTGCAGCAGGCGGCGGAAAGCGTGCTGGCCAAGGTGACCGCGGTGGTGCCGGAAGCCCTTCGCCCGTATCTTCGCTCGCCGCCATTCTATGTATCGGAGGGTAACGCGCCGGCGATCAGCGGGGTCGATCTCGCCGCAGCCCGCGACGCGATCCACGCCGCCCGAAAGATGGCCATCACCTATATCGACGAGAAGGGCCGGCGCACCACGCGCACCATCCGGCCGATAGCGATGGCCTATTACGTCAACGTTACGGTGATCGCCGCCTGGTGCGAGCTGCGGAGCGACTTCCGGCATTTCCGCGCCGATCGGATCACCTCGGCGCGGCTGCTCGACGAGCGTTTTACATCGGACAGCGCGCACCTCATGGCGCAATGGATGGCGCTGAGCAAGCAGCGCGAAGAGGCGCCGGTTTGAGCCTCCGGCGTCATGGCGCCTCCGCTTCCTCTGCGCTTACCTTTGGATCAAAGGTCAATTCATCGATACCTTCTCGGCTCCCGCCTTCCCGCGATACGGATTGGCATCTTCTGGATCGTGATAACCGCCGTCCAGGTCGCCGGCTTTCACCGCATCATCGGAAGCACAACCATTGCCCTGGCACTCCTTTTCCTCGCCGTGTCCAGCGCTGCCTCTTTGGTATTTGCCGCCATGATAGACGTCGCGCTGCCTTCGCCTTCCCGCCCGTCGCCCCTCCCGGCGAAAGCCGGGACCAGCAGGCCGCGAAATGATGAATGCTGATCCTGACGCAGCATGCCCAGCAGAATGTCGCGCGCGACCGTCTGGACCTGGCATGGATCGAGGCCACCATCACCACGCCGCAACACACGGACCGCGATCCAAAGGATGCAACCCTCACGCGCGCTTGGCGCCGCATCCCTGAGCGGGGTGGCCGTGCCTTGCGGGTTGTCTTTCGCTCGGCTGGTGCTGATATCGTGGTGGTGACGGCTTTCTTTGACCGCGGGGCGAGGCGATGGCTGCCGACGTGACCTACGATCCCGAGGCGGATGCCCTGACGATCAGCTTCACCGCTGCCCCGACAGTTGAGGGCGAGGAAGTCTATCCGGGCGTGATCCTGCATTTCGACGCGATGGATCGCATCGTCGCCATCGAAGTGCTGCACGTCAGCAAGACGCTCGCAGAGGGGACAATCCCGCTGGTGCGGCAACCTGCGGAATAAGAGCTCCGCTGATCAGGGCGGCACCACGCAGGCCAATCCGGGCTATGGCACTTGCAGCGTAGCGCCCTGCGCGCGCTTGGCTGGGCGAGTACAACGAGCGCCGGCCGCATCAGGGCCGCTGGTGCTTCGGCAAGACCCCGATGCAGACCTTTCTCGACGCCCTCCCTCTGGCAAAGGAGAAATTGATGGTTATCTGACCACCAACGACAAACACAACGGATCAGACAACCAACCCCGTCTGTCAGATCAAATCTCAGCTAATACAGGTCAGCCGGCCGGCGCTCTCGGTCATCCTCAAGCGCTTGGGCCTGGCGCGTAAAAAAAAGACCCTCCGGGCGAGCGAGCAGGCGCGCGCGGACATTGCCGCCGAACGCGCCGCCTTTGCCGAAGCCGTCTAGAGCATCGCGCCCGAGGATCTGGTCTTTCTCGACAAGGCCGGGGTCAGCACCAAGCTGACGCGGCTTTATGCGCGGGAGCCGCGCGGCCAGCGCGCCTATGGCACCGCGCCCGGCCACTGGCGCCGCGTCACGGTGCTCGGAGCCCTGGCGCTCAGCGGCCTGAGCTGCGCCATGACCGTGCCCGCTGCGACTGACTGGCCGGTGTTTCAGGCGTTCCTGCAACAGGTGGCGATCCCAGCTCTGCGGCGGCACTAGCCGGGCGCCACTCTCGTCATGGACCACCTCGCCGCCCATCGCCTCCGCCAAGCGGCTCAAGACCCTCAAAGGACTCACCCCCTACGAATACATCTGCAAGCTATGGACAAAGGAACCGCAGCGCTTCACCCGTGACCCGCTCCATCAAATGCCGGGACTAAACATCTAATCCGCGGCCGCAGAGGCCGACGGCCGAGCGCCGGCGAGCTGGTGGCGGATCAGCCGCGCATAGAGCCCCTGGCGCGCCAGAAGCTCGTTATGGCTGCCACTTTCGACGAGCCGGCCGCGATCGAGCACGGCGATCAGATCGGCGTTGCGCACGCTTGACAAGCGATGAGCGATGATGATCGTCGTGCGCTCGCGCATCAATGCCGCGAGCGCGGCGTGCACCTGCGCTTCGCTGACCGCGTCGAGATGCGAGGTCGCCTCGTCGAGGATCAGGATTGGCGCCTTCTTCAGGAAGGCGCGGGCGATCGCGATGCGCTGGCGCTGGCCGCCCGAAAGCTGTACGCCGCGCTCGCCGACGATCGTGTCAAGCCCTTGCGGCAGACTGTCGACAAAGGCCGCAAGCGCCGCCTGTTCGAGAGCGCGGCGGATGGCGGCGTCATCGGCCTCGGGCCGGGCAAGGGCGATATTGGCGCGCACTGTATCGTTGAACAGGTAGGTGTCCTGCGAGACGAGCGAGATGCGAGCGCGCAGAGGCTCGAGCGCGAACTCGCGCAGATCGACGCCGTCGATCAGGATCCGCCCGTCCTGCGGATCCCAGAAGCGCAGCAGCAGATGGGCGAGGGTCGTCTTGCCGGCGCCCGAGGGGCCGACGAGCGCCACCGTGCGGCCCGCCGGTATGGTCAGCGACACCGCCGTAAGCGCCGCCCGGCGCGCTCCCGGATAGGTAAAACCGACCGCCTCGAAGCGGATCGTCGCGCCGCCCGGCGCCGCCGGCGGCCGCAGCGCGCCGTCGCGGACGGCAGGCTCGGCATGGTGCACGGCATGGAGCCGGCGCGTTGCGGCGATCGTGTCGGCGAGCTGACGGCTCGTCTGGGCGATCTCGGAAATCGGCAGGAACGAGGCGAGCGCCGCCAGGATCAAGAGCGGCACCATCGTCGCCGCGAGCCGCCCTTCGGCCGCCAGGCGCGCGCCGGCGGCGGCGACTGCGAGCCCGCCGAGCCCGGTCACCACTTCGAGCTGCGCCGTCTGCGCCGACAGATCGGCCAGCAGCCGCAGGCGAATGCGCTGATAACCGCGCACCAGCTCCATGAAGGCTTGGCGCCGGCCGGCGGTGGCCTGGAAGGCGAGGAGATCGGGCAGGCCCTGGATCGTCTCGGTGACGTAGGCGCCGAGCGATCCCAGCGCATTGCGGGCGCGGGCGCCGAGCCGGTCGATCCGTGCCCGCGTCAGCACCGGGGCAAGCCCGGCATAGAGAACAAAGGGCAGCAGGGCAAGGGCGAGCGGCCAGGCGAGGGCGGACAATGCCGCCAGCACCGCCGCCGGGATCAACACCGAGACCAGGGCCGGCGCCACGGTATGGGCAAAGAAATATTCGACCGTCTCGATATCCTGGCTGGCCAGCGCGATCAAATCGCCGGAGCGCCGGCGCAACAGATAGGCCGGCGCGAGAGCGTCGAGCTTCTTGAACAGCGCGATCCGCATCTCGGCCAGCAGGCGATAAGCGATGTCGTGGGCAAGCCACGATTCGAGCCAGTGCAGCAGGCCGGCAAGCGGCGCCGTCACGCCCAGCAGGATCAGCAACAAGGCGAAAGGCGCGCCGGTCTTGACCGCGGCGACGGCGAGCGCCCCGATCAGGCCGACCGCGATCAGCGCCGTGACCCGGGCAATACCGGAGATGACGACGATGGCGAAGCGGCGGCGCCACGGCCGGATGATCGCCAGCAGGGCGGCAAGCGTTGCGCCCCAGCCGATCGCCGCCGGCCGGATCTCCTCTGCGGGTTCTTCCCGCTCGCCTCCTGACCCGCCTGTCGGGCCGACGGCGGCGAGGCGATCCGCCGCGGCAACAGCGACCCCACCCTCGCGCTCTTCGGCCTGGGCGCCCATCAGCCGGCGGTAGGGGCCGTCGCGAGCGATCAGCTCGGCATGCCGCCCGCTCTCGACGACGCGGCCGCCCTCAAGGACGAGGATGCGGTCGGCGCCGATCACGCTCGACAGACGGTGCGCCAGGACGAGCGTCGTACGCCCCGCGGACAGGCGCTCGATGGCCTCCTGGATGACCGCCTCGTTCTCCGCATCGACCGAGGACAGCGCCTCGTCGAGGATCAGGATCGGGGCGTCGCGCAGCAGCGCGCGGGCAATGGCCAGCCTTTGCCGCTGTCCGCCCGACAACAGCACGCCGCGCTCGCCGATCACCGTCTCGTATCCTTGCGGCAAAGCCCGGATGAACTCCGCGGCATTGGCGGCGCGCGCCGCCTGTTCAAGCTCTTGCGGCGTGGCGTCGGGCTTGCCGAGCCTCAGATTGGCGGCGACCGTGCCGTGGAACAGATAGGTATCCTGATGGACGATCGCGATCATCCGGCGGAGCATGTCGGGATCGAGCGTGCGAATGTCGCGGCCGCCGATCCGCACGACGCCCGCCTGCGGATCGTAGAGGCGCAGCAGCAGCCGGGCGATCGAGGATTTACCCGAGCCGCTCGGGCCGACAATGCCGACTTTCTCGCCGGCGGCTACGGCAAAGGAGAGGCGGTCATGGGCAAGGCCGCGCCCGCCCGGATAGGCGAAGGTGACCGCGTCGAATTCGATGGTCGGGGCGAGCGGGATGCCCGGATCGGGTGCGGCTGTTCCAACCGCAGGCGGAGGCGGGACCGGCGCGCCGCTGACAAGCGGCTCGGCGGCGAACAGCGCGTGGATCGCGGCGGCGGCCGACTGCCCGATCATGCCCTGATGCAGCACCGCGCGCAAATCGCGCAGCGGGCGGAAGATTTCGGTCCCGGCCATCAGCACGATCAGCAGGGCCGGCATGCTCATCACCCCCTCGGAGACGCGCCAGACCCCCAGAGCAAGGGCAAGAGCGGCGCCGATCGCGACCCCGCAATCGGTGATGCCGCGCGTCATGACCGAGGTCGCCAGCACCGCCAGCGTGTTGTCCGACAAGACCCGCGCCCTGTCGGCGAGCCGCCGGCCGTAAGCCGCGCTCTGGCCGAACGCCTTCAGGGTCGGCAGGCCCTGGACGCCGTCAAGAAACTCCGCGCCGAAGGCTTTCAGAGCCTGATGGCGGGCATGGCTGCGGCGCGCCTCAAGGCGGTGGAAGGCGACCGGCGCGGCCAGCGTGACGAGCGCCGCGACCAGCATCACCGCCGCCACCGGCACGTCCCACCAGGCGAGGAAGGCGAAGATCGCGAGCGGCGTCAGCACGGCGATCGAGAGCTGCGGCAGGTACTGCCCGAAAAAGGTTTGCAACTGCTCGACGCCGTCGACGATCGCCAGCATGACGCCGCCGGTGCGCTCGCCAGCAAACCAGGCCGGCCCGAGCTCAACAATCTTGTCGTAGAGGCGGCCGCGCAGCGCTTCCTGGACGCGCGCCGCGGTCACGTGGGCGACCATCGCGCGGCGATGTTCGAGCCAGCCGCGCGCGATGACCGCCGCCGCGACCCCGCATGCCGGGAGAGCGACCGCGACGAATCCCAGACCGCGAAACACGGCCGCCAGCATGACGCCGAACAGGACGAAGCGGGCGATGCCGACCGCCGCGGCGAGCAGGCCCAGCACTACGGCGAGCGCAATCCGCCCGCGCAATCCGCGCGTCAACTGCCACAAGCGCCGATCGAAATACATCGGCCCCTCCACCGGGCGGACAGGCCAGGATTTCCGCGCCGGCTGTCCGTTGTGACAAGATTAGCGACAGATCGGGCAGTCGGAGAGCAGCAATTTCGCAGGGTGCGCTGCGCCGGGCAGCCGGCGCGGCGCACCACCGCTGCGGTTCGGACAGCAAACGGACGCCCGCCCTGCGGCATCCGCCCGCTGAGACCCCTGTCCGGCATTCAGCGCGGGGCTGGACAGCCGTCCAAGGCGACGCCCTTGGCGCCGCCGTCGCGGCTCAGCCGCCGAGGTGCAGCCGCCAGCGCGAACCGGATCCCGGGCCGCTCTCGCGACGGTCCGCCGGCGCCAGGCCCGGGGGATCGCCGCCGCCCGCCGCCGCGATCGGCGGGTCGGGATCGACCTCCGGCGAGAGATCCTCCCGCCCATTTTTCGACGCAAAATCGACGGCGACGCGCTCCAACGCCGCAATGGCTTCAAGCTCGGTGTCGAGCGCCTGCAATTCCTCGGCGTAGCGGGCTTCGATCTCGCCGCGGCGCCGCCGAAGCCGCTCTTTTGCGCGTTCGATGTCCTCCGATGAGATGCTCCACATGACCCGATCCCGCTGCGATGCGTCCACCCTGCCCATTACGCCGGAACCGAATTGCGGAACAGTTAACGCCGGCCGCCGCCGCCGGCGCGGCGCAGGTTAAGCATGTTTCAACCTTCTTCTTCGCAGTATGGGGCATACGGCAAGAGAGCGGAGAGGGCGGTGAGCGAGATACGCACGGACGGCGCCAATGGCGGCCGCGAGGTCGAGATGGTCGAGGCAAAGGAGGTGTGGAGCGAGTACCGCCTGTCGGACGGTACGCGGCTGCGCGTCAAGCCGGTCATGCTCGCCGTCTTTTGCGCCGACGGGGAGCGCACGGCGGAAGGGGAACCGGTCTACAATATGAAGGCGACGCTGGTCACCGACATCCGCACGCCGGCAACGAACCAGCCGGGATAGGGCGATGCGGAACGATCTGATCGTCCGCTCGAACGCATCGCAGCCCGTCCATTTTCGATCATCCGGCGCAATCGTTGCGACCACCACCCCGGCTTTGCGGATTTCCACCGCGGAAGGCGCGCTGATCGGGACGGCGAGGGCCGTGCTCCTGCGTTCCGATCGGGTCGGCCGCCTGCCGCCGATCAGCACGGCGACGCGCCCGACCCTGTCGACCGGCACGCGCTCGCAGCTGTGGGTGGGCGGGCTGGCGGCGACACGCATGCTGCCGCCGGCGGTCCCCGCTGCCGCCGCAACGGGCGCGACGGCACCGATCGGCCGGCCAAGCGGGGAGCCGGCAAGCCCGTCGCAGGGCGAACCCACCATCGCCGCGGCCGCCGTCAGGCCGGCCAAGCCGAGCCGGATCGAGATGACAATCGATTCGCTGCCGAATTATGACCTGTTGCAGCCGATCCCGGTGGTCATCGAGGCCCTTGGCGAGCGGCTGTTCTCCGCGGAAGCCCCCGATCTGGAGATCTCGACGACCGGCGCGAGCATTGGCGGCTCATTCCTTCAGTTGAAGGAACAGATCGCCGCAACCTATGAGCAATGCCGGCAGAAGAGCACCCTCTCTCCGGAGCGACTGCACCAGCTCGGACTGTTTCAAGCCTATATCGGCAGAGCCAAACGCGGCTGGCCTCTCGGGCGCGGCTGACCGGCGCCGGCGAGCCCCGGCGGCGGTGCTTGCGGGGCGCCTCGCAACGCCTCATTTCTGGCGATGCCGGCGAGAGCTCGCATCCCCTGCGGGCGCAGGGTGCGGTTTTTGCGTTGCCGGCGTTTACAGTGGCAGAGCCCGATAGTTTCAGGAAGGCGACCCTCATGCGAGCGATAGTGATCCCGGCGGCCGTTGCCGTCGCCGCTATGTTGACGGCGGGCCCGATGGCCGGTTCGGCCCAGGCGCGGGGCTGTCTTAAAGGTGCCGCGGTGGGCGGCGTGGCCGGACATTTGCTCGGGCATCACGCCCTGCTCGGCGCCGGCGTCGGCTGTCTGATCGGCCATCACGAGGCGAGCAAGCGGGCGCGCGAACGCGCCGTCCAGCGGCGCGAGCGGGCGCGATACCGCCCGGAATATGAAGGGCGTTAGCGCTGCCGCGCGGCCGGGATCGGTGATGGCGACGCCGCGAACTGTTCCCAATCGACGCCGCCGTCCGGCATGAGCCGCTGACCGGCCTCGGGCATCGGGTATTTGAGGCCGGTGGCGCAGTTGAACAGCACCGCGCGTTCGTCGGGGCGCACCCGTCCGTCGGCGAGCGCCTGCTTGTACGCGGCATAGGTGGCCGCGCCTTCGGGGCACAGCAGGAGCCCTTCCTGCGCGGCCACCTCGCGCCATGCCGCGGCGATCGCCGCGTCATCGACGGCGATGGCAAAGCCGCCGCTGTCGCGCACCGCGCGCAGGATCAGAAAATCGCCGAGCGCCTGCGGCACGCGGATGCCGGCGGCGAAGGTGCGGGCATCCTGCCAGCGTGGCGCATGCTCGGCGCCTTCCGTCCAGGCCTTGACGATCGGCGCGCAGCCGGCCGCCTGCACCGCCACCATGCGCGGGCGCTTGGTACCGATCCAGCCGATCTGCGCGAGCTCGGCAAACGCCTTCCACATGCCGATGATGCCGGTGCCGCCGCCGGTCGGATAGAAGATCACGTCGGGCAATTCCCAGCCGAGCTGTTCGGCCAGTTCGAGACCCATCGTCTTCTTGCCCTCGACGCGGTAGGGCTCGCGCAGGGTCGAACAGTTGAACCAACCGACTTTCCGCTCGCCTTCGGCGACCAGCTTGCCGCAATCGTCGATCAGCCCGTCGACGAGCAGCACGCGCGCCCCCTGCATCGCGATCTCGCGCACATTGACCTCCGGCGTGTCGGCGGGGCAGAAGACCGTGGCCTTGATGCCGGCGCGCGCGCAATAGGCGGCCATGGCCGCGCCGGCGTTGCCGTTCGACGGCATCGCCATCGCCGCGATCCCCAATTCCTTGGCCATCGAAACCGCAAGGGCAAGGCCGCGCGCCTTGAACGAGCCGGTCGGCAGTCTGCCTTCGTCCTTGACCAGGATTTCGCCGCGCGCGCCGAGCCGCGCGGCGATGCGCGGCAGCGGCACCAGCGGCGTCATGATCTCGCCAAGCGAGACGATGTTTTCGGCTCGGCGCACCGGCAACAATTCGCGATAGCGCCATAGCGTGCGCGGCCGCTCGGCGAGCGCCTCGCGCGGCAATGCCCGGCGCACGCCGTCGAGGTCGTAGCGCACCAGCAGCGGCCGGCCGGCGCGCGAGACCGTCTGCACGGTATCGGCGGGATAGCGCTCGCCGCTCTGGCTGCATTCGAGATGGGTGACAAAGCCCGGCATATCGCCGCCGGTCCATTCGTGCTCGCGCATGCGTTCTCCCGCCGAGAAGCGCCGGTCCGCCGGCGGCTCAGGTCAGTTTACGGCAGGCGGCGGCGATGCGGGCGCAGGCTTCACGCAGCTCCGCCGTCGAGGTCGCGTAGGAGATGCGGAAATGCGGCGCCAGGCCGAAGGCTTCGCCGTGCACGACCGCGACGCCGGCCTCCTCCAGCAGATAGCGGACGAAATCCTCGTCGCTGTCGATCGTCATGCCGGCGGGGGTGCGCTTGCCGATCATCCCGGCGCAGGACGGATAGACGTAGAACGCCCCCTCCGGACGCGGGCAGTAGAGGCCGGGAATCTGGTTCAGCAGATCGACGACGAGATCGCGGCGTTCCTTGAAACTCTTGTTGTGCGCCGCGATGAAGTCCTGCGGCCCGGTCAGCGCCGCGATCGCCGCCGCCTGGCTGACCGAGCACGGGTTGGCGGTCGAGTTCGACTGGATGGCGCCCATCGCCTTGATCAGCGCGGCGGGGCCGCCGCCGTAGCCGATGCGCCAGCCGGTCATGCAGTAGGCCTTGGAGACGCCGTTGACGGTCAGGGTCCGTTCGTAGAGGCGCGGCTCGACCTGCGCGATCGTCGTGAAGCGGAAACCGTCGTAAACGAGGTGCTCGTACATGTCGTCGGTCATGACCCAGACATGTTCGTGGCGCAGCAGCACCTCGGCGAGCGCCTTCAGATCGGCCTCGGTATAGGCGGCGCCCGACGGGTTTGACGGCGAATTCAGGATCAGCCATTTGGTCCTCGGCGTGATCGCCGCTTCGAGATCCTCGGGGCGCAATTTGAAGCCGTTGTTCTGCGGGCAGGGGACCGGAACCGGCGTGCCGTCCGCAAGCAGCACCATCTCCGGGTAGGACACCCAATAGGGCGCCGGGATGACGACCTCATCGCCGGGATTGAGGGTTGCGACAAGGGCGTTGTAGAGCACCTGTTTACCGCCGCTCGAAACGGTGATCTGCCGCGGCTCATAGGTGAGGCCGTTCTCGCGCGCGAACTTGGCGCAGATCGCGCGCTTCAATTCGATGCGGCCGTCGAACACGGTGTATTTGGTGTCGCCGGCGCGGATCGCCGCGATCGCCGCCTCCTTGATGTTCGCCGGCGTGTCGAAATCGGGCTCGCCCTGCGACAGGCTGATGATGTCGCGCCCCGCGGCCTTCAATTCCGTGGCGAGCGCGGTCATCGCCATGGTCGGCGAGGGTTTGACGCGGGCGAGGCGGTCGGCAAGGAAAGGCATGATCTGCTACCGTTTGCGGGAGATGGCCCCAGCCTAATGCCCGGCGGCGGCGCTGTGAAGCGCTCTCTGCACGAGGTTCCGTCGGCGGCCGGCGAGTGCGCTTCCCCGAATTGCCGGAAACGCGCCGTCGCATTCGGACATACGCGCATCGCGCGGGGTCGAACGCGGCGCCTTTACCGGGCGTTCTCATCCCCCGGCGGCGACGCCAGGGCCGCGACGGGCGGGGGACAGGACATCGCGGCGCTGGCGCCGCGACCGGGAGAGGCCTATTTTTTAGGCCATGCTGCCGTTGCTCGTTGCCGAACGCCCCGCGGGCGATATCGAACGGCCGTTCCGGCTTCATTCGGAGTTCGCGCCGGCCGGCGACCAGCCGCAGGCGATCGATCAGTTGTGCGAAGGAATCGCGCGCGGCGAGCGCGATCAGGTATTGCTCGGCGTCACCGGCTCGGGCAAGACCTTCACGATGGCGCATGTCATTGCGCGCATGGGGCGACCGGCGATCATCCTGGCCCCGAACAAGACCCTGGCCGCGCAGCTCTACGGCGAGATGAAGAACTTCTTCCCGGAGAACGCGGTCGAATATTTCGTCTCCTACTACGATTATTATCAGCCCGAAGCCTATGTTCCGCGCACCGATACCTACGTCGAAAAAGAATCGTCTCTGAACGAGCAGATCGACCGCATGCGCCATGCGGCGACACGGGCGATCCTGGAGCGGCGCGACGTCATCGTCGTGGCCTCGGTCTCCTGCATCTACGGCATCGGCTCGGTCGAGACCTATTCGTCGATGACCCTTGCGCTCGCCAGGGGCGAGCGCATCGACCGCCGCCACCTGCTCGCCCGCTTTGTCGAACTGCAATATCGCCGCAACGACAACAACTTCGTGCGCGGCACCTTTCGCGTGCGCGGCGATACGATCGAAATCTTTCCGGCGCATTATGAAGATCGTGCTTGGCGGCTGTCGCTGTTCGGCGATCAGCTCGAGGCGATCCATGAGATCGATCCCCTGACCGGCGAGAAGGTCGCCGCGCTGCAGGCGGTCAAGATCTATGCCAACAGCCATTACGTGACGCCGCGGCCGACCCTGTTGCAGGCGATCGAACAGATCAAGCGCGACCTCAAATTGCGGCTCGACGAACTGACCGCGCAGGGCAAACTCCTCGAGGCTCAGCGGCTCGAGCAGCGCACCACCTTCGATCTCGAAATGATCGAGGCGACCGGCAGCTGCGCCGGCATCGAGAATTATTCGCGCTACCTGACCGGCCGCCGCCCCGGCGAGCCGCCGCCGACCTTTTTCGAATACATGCCGCGCGACGCGCTGGTCTTCGTCGACGAATCGCACGTCACGATCCCGCAACTGGGCGGCATGTTCGGCGGCGACTGGACGCGCAAATCGACATTGGCCGAATACGGCTTCCGCCTGCCCTCCTGCACCGACAACCGGCCGCTCAAATTCGAGGAATGGGACGCCTTGCGCGGTCAGACGATCTATGTCTCGGCGACGCCGGGGCGTTGGGAGCTGGAGCGTACCGGCGGCGTCTTTGTCGAGCAGATCGTCCGCCCGACCGGGCTTGCCGATCCGGTCTGCATCGTCCGCCCGGTCGCGACCCAGGTCGATGATTTGATCGCCGAGTGCCGCGAAGAGGCGGCCAAAGGCCATCGCGTGCTGGTCACCACCCTGACCAAGAGGATGGCCGAGGCGTTGACCGAATATCTGCACGAGGCGGGCCTGCGCGTGCGCTACATGCATTCGGACATCGACACGATCGAGCGCATCGAGATCATCCGGGACCTGCGCCTTGGCGTGTTCGACGTGCTGGTCGGCATCAACCTGCTGCGCGAAGGGCTCGACATCCCGGAATGCGCGCTCGTCGCGATCCTCGACGCCGACAAGGAAGGATATCTGCGCTCGCGCACCTCGCTGATCCAGACGATCGGGCGCGCCGCCCGCCATGTCGATGCGCGCGCGATCCTCTATGCCGACCGCATGACCGACAGTTTGAAGGCGGCGATCGAGGAAACCAACCGGCGGCGCGAAAAGCAATTGGCCTACAACGCCGCTCACGGCATCACGCCGGAAAGCGTGCGCCGCGGCATCGCCGACATCCTCGAGAGCGAATACGAGCGCGACTATGTGACGGTCGGCCTCGCGGAAGGCGAGGCGGCGCACTATCAGGGTGCGGATCTGAAGTCCGTCATCGCCGACCTTGAAAAGCGCATGCGGGCGGCCGCGGCCGAACTGGAATTCGAGGAGGCGGCGCGCTTGCGCGACGAGATCCGCCGGCTCGAGCGGGTCGATCTCGGCCTTGCGCCGGCCGCCGCCGGCCCGGTTGCCGAGGTGCCGCGCGGCCGCTCGACGGCGGGCCGTGCCGGGATATCGGCGCGCGCGGTGATGCGCGCCAGGGCGCGGGCGCGAAAGGAGCGTCGTGTCCGCCGCTGATCTGCCCGCGGACGCCCCCGTCGACGGGGCGCGGCCGGTGCCGCCGCCGCCGAAGGCGGCGCTGGTCACCGGCGCCGGGCGGCGGATCGGCCGCGCCCTGGCGCTGGCGCTCGCCGAGGACGGCTTTGCCGTCGCGGTTCATTACCATCGCTCGCGGGCGGCAGCCGACAGCGTCGTCGCCGCGATCCGCGCCGGCGGCGGCCGGGCCGTGGCGCTCGCCGCCGATCTTGGCGACGAGGATGCGGTCACGGCGCTGCTGCCGCGCGCCGAGGCGGCGCTCGGCCCGATCGGCGTTCTCGTCAACAACGCCTCGGTCTTCTTCGAAGACACGGTCGAAACGGCGACGCGGGAGAGCTGGGAGGCGCATCTATCGATCAATCTGCGCGCCCCCTTCGTGCTGATCCAGCAATTCGCGGCGCGCCTGCCGCGGCAGGCAAGCGGGGTTGTCGTCAACCTGTTGGACGAGCGGGTCTGGTCGCCGACCCCGTTCTTCGTCTCCTATACCTTATCCAAGGCCGGGCTATGGACCCTGACGCAGACGATGGCGTTGGCGCTGGCCCCGCGCATCCGGGTCAACGGCATCGGCCCCGGACCGACCTTGCCGAGCCCGCGCCAGAGCCCGGCGGAGTTCATGCGCCAATGCGCGCTGATGCCGCTGCGGCGCGGCACCAGCCCGGCGGAGATCGCCGCCGCCTTGCGCTTCATCCTGCAAGCGCCGGCGATGACCGGCCAAATGATCGCGCTCGACGGCGGCCAGCATCTCGGCTGGGCGCAGCCGCAGCAGCCGCCGCCTCCGGAGTAGCCGATGCGGAGATTCATAAAATGTTATTCAATTTCTTTTGAAAATGCGAGCGCTATACACCGGGCGGGAGAAATTTATTCACAGGATACACGACAAAAACGCCACATCCCAAACGGCCGCCGCTGCGATGCGACACATCCCGCAAAATTCGTGTCTCATCGATAAAAGAGGATATTTTTCAATGGCTTATAAGAATGCCCAAAAATTGTGCAGAAATTTCGAAGGCCGTATCAGGCCGGGACCCGGTTCGGATCGGGTCGATTTATCGACAGAGTTATCCACAGGATTTGCGACAATTGCCGGATGCTCGGAGTGACGGGTAGCGATGTGCGCGCAACCGCTTGATGAAAACCGGTTCGACGCGTCGGTGGAGCCGACGGGGGCGGGGCGGCGCGCCCTACGCCGCGGTGCTCCGGCGGTGATCGATCCGCGCCGCGCCCCCGCCGGCGTGCCGGCGGACGCGCCGCCCGAGGACGCGATCCTCCCCGCGGCGCGGCAGGGCGCGCTTCCGGCCGGCGTCGCGGTCATCCGCACCGCCCTCAAGACGATGCCGACGGCGCCCGGCGTCTACCGCATGCTCGATCGCAAGGGCGAAGCGCTTTATGTCGGCAAGGCGCGCAACCTCAAAAGCCGCGTGCAGACCTACGCCCGCCCGGCCGCCCTGTCGGAGCGGCTGCGGCGCATGGTCGCCGAGACGGCGGCGGTCGAGGTCGTCGTCACCGCTACCGAGGCGGAAGCGCTGCTGCTCGAATGCAATATGATCAAGCGGCTGATGCCGCGCTTCAACGTTCTGCTGCGCGACGACAAATCCTTCCCGCTGATCCATATCGGCGCCGCTCACGACTTCCCGCAGATCACGAAGCATCGCGGCGCGCAGAACAAACCCGGCAGCTATTTCGGCCCGTTCGCCTCGGCCGGCGCGGTCGGCCGCACCCTGGTCACTTTGCAGAAGGCCTTCCTGCTGCGCTCGTGCAGCGACAGCGTGTTCGCCAACCGCACCCGGCCCTGCCTGCTCTATCAGATCAAACGCTGCAGCGCGCCCTGCGTCGGATATATCGACCGCGAAGCGTACGGGGCGCTGGTCGAACAGGCAAAAGCCTTCCTGTCCGGGAAGAGCGATGCCGTGCTGAAGCGCCTCGCCGACGAGATGCGAAGGGCGGCGGAGGCCTGCGATTTCGAGGCGGCGGCGGTGATCCGCGACCGCATCCGCGCCCTGTCGCTGGTGCAGGGCCATCAGGACATTCACGTGCCCGGGATCGTCGATGCCGATGTCATCGCGGCCCATCAGGAGGGCGGCCAGACCTGCGTGCAGGTGTTCTTCTTTCGCGGCGGCCAGAACTGGGGCAACCGCACCTATTATCCAAGCCACGACCGCCAGCTCTCGGTCGAGGAGGTGCTGACCGCGTTCGTCGGGCAGTTCTACGACAATCGGCCGAAACCGCCGCTGGTGCTGTTGAGCCATCCGCTGATCGACCAGGCGCTGGTCGCCGAAGCCCTCTCGCTCGGCGGCGCGCGCGTGGTGCTCGCGGTGCCGCGGCGCGGCGACAAGAAGCGCCTGTTGGACCGCGTCCTGGCGACGGCGCGCGAGGCGCTCGCCCGCCGGCTTGCCGAAACCGCCTCGACGCGCCAATTGCTGGACGGGGTGGCCGCCCTCTTCGGCCTCGGCAGGCCGATCAATCGGATCGAGGTTTATGACAACAGCCATATCCAGGGCGCTCATGCGGTCGGCGCGATGATCGTCGCCGGTCCGGAAGGGCTGATGAAGAGCGCCTATCGCAAGTTCACGATCCGCGGCCTCGCGCCGGCCCCCGCCGCTTTTCCCGATGCTGCGGCGGCCGCCGGCGATGATTACGCGATGATGCGCGAAGTGCTGCGCCGCCGCTTCGCGCGCGCCGACAAGGACGAGCCCGGGCACGATCGCGGCGCCTGGCCCGATCTCGTGCTGATCGACGGCGGTCGCGGACAGCTCGGCGCCGCGCTGTCGGTGTTTGCCGAGCTCGGCATCACCGATGTCGCGCTGGCCGCGATCGCCAAAGGCCCCGACCGCAATGCCGGCCGCGAGCGCTTTTTCGTACCGGGCCGCGAGCCGTTCTCGCTCGATCCCAAGGACCCGGTGCTCTATTTTCTGCAGCGCCTGCGCGACGAGGCGCATCGCTTCGCGATCGGCACGCACCGCGCCCGGCGGACGAAAGCGCTGGGCCGCTCGCCGCTCGACGAGATCGCCGGCATCGGACCACGCCGCAAACAGGCGCTGCTGCATCATTTCGGTTCGGCCCGCGCGGTCGCCCGCGCCGGCCTCGGCGAGCTCGAGCGCGTGCCCGGCATCAGCACGGCCGTTGCGAAAAAGGTTTATGATCATTTCCGCGCCGGCGGGTAAGATGCCGTTCTCCCGGGCCGAGCGGGCGGAGCAAAGCGTGCTGCTGACCAGCCTCCCGAACCTCCTGACCTTGTCGCGCATCCTGGCGATCCCGCTGGTGGTTGCGAGCTTCTATGTCGAGGGCGATTACGCCCGGTGGTTCGCCTGCCTGCTGTTCTCGGCGGCGGCGGTGACCGACTGGCTCGACGGGCATATGGCCCGGCGCTGGCAGCAGCAGTCGGAAATCGGTCGCTTTCTCGATCCGATCGCCGACAAGCTATTGGTGGCGGCGACGCTGTTCATGCTGACCGCCTATGGCCGGCTGCCGAATTCCGCGGTATTGCCGGCGCTCGTCATCCTGTGCCGCGAGATCCTGGTCTCGGGCCTGCGCGAATATCTGGCCGGCATCCGCGTCGGCATGCCGGTGTCGCGGCTGGCCAAATGGAAGACGCTGATCCAGATGGTGGCGATCGGCTTTTTGATCATCGGCGATGCCGGCCCCCGCATCGTGCCGGTGGTCGGGATCGGCAATCTGCTGTTGTGGATCGCCGCGCTGCTGACGCTGGTCACCGGCTACGACTATCTGCGCGCCGGCGTGGCGCATATGACCCGCCCGCCGCCGGCCGAGCCCGGCCGCCCGTCGCAGGTGGCGGCACCGCATACCGGCTGATGTTGCGGCGCGGACCGCAAGCCCCCACTTCTGGCCGCAAGGACGGACGGCAATGCGCATCTTCGGGCTCGCCGGATGGAGCGGCAGCGGCAAAACCACGCTGATGACGGCGCTGATCCCTGAACTGGTCGGGCGCGGCGTCACCGTATCGACGATCAAACACGCCCATCACGATTTTGACATCGATCGACCGGGCAAGGATTCGTGGCGGCATCGCGAGGCCGGAGCGCGCGAGGTGATGATCTCCTCCAGCCGCCGCTGGGCCCTCATTCACGAATTGCGCGGCATGCCCGAGCCTGGCCTTGACGAGCTGGTGGAGCAGATGAGCCCGGTCGATCTGCTGCTCGTCGAAGGGTTCAAGCGCCATCCGCATCCGAAGATCGAGGTCTACCGCCGTACGATCGGGATGCCGCTGTTGTATCCCGGTGATCCTCATGTTGTGGCGATCGCCTGCGACGAGAGACTGCCGGATGTGCCGCTGCCCTGCCTGCCGCTCGGCAATCCCGGCGCGGTGGCCGATTTCATCCTGGAGCATCAGGGGCTTGCGCGATGGCCCAGCTGAGCGATGATTGCTTTGCCTATGGCGGCGGTCTTCTCAGCGTCGAGGCGGCACTGGCCCGCATCGCGGAGCGGATCGACCGCGTCGTCGCGGACGAGATCGTGCCGCTCGAGGCGGCGGCGGGGCGCATTCTCGCCCGCGATCTGATCGCCCCGATCAGCGTGCCGCCGCACGCCAACAGTGCGGTCGACGGCTACGCCTTCGCCCATGCCGATCTGAACCCCGCGGGCGAGACGGTCCTGACGGTCGGCGGCCGCGCGGCGGCCGGCCATCCGCTCGGGCGCAGGCTGTCCCCGGGCGAGGCCATCCGCATCTTCACCGGCGCCCCGATGCCGGAGGGCGCCGACACCGTGATGATGCAGGAGGATTGCGTGCGCGAGGGCGACCGCGTCCGGCTGAAGCCGGGGATCAGAAAGGGCGCCAATCGCCGCGAGGCTGGCGAGGATGTCGCCCAGGGCGCACTCGCGCTCGCCGCCGGCCGCCGCCTGCTGCCCGGCGATTTGGGGCTCGCCGCCGCGCTGGGCTGCACCGAGCTGCCGGTGTTTCGGCCGCTGCGGGCGGCGCTGTTGTCGACCGGCGACGAGCTTCGCGCACCGGGCGCGCCGCTGCCGCCGGGCATGGTCTATGACGCCAACCGCTTCATGCTAAAGGCGCTGCTTGCGGGGCTCGGCTGCCGGGTCAGCGATCTCGGCATCGGCCCGGACTGCGCCGCCGGCCTTGCCGATACGCTCGCCGCCGCCGCCGCCGACCACGATGTGATCGTCACCTCGGGCGGCGTGTCGGCCGGCGAGGAGGACCACGTCAAGCCGGTCGTCGAGAGGCTGGGCCGCCTCCATTTCTGGCGCCTGGCGATCAAGCCGGGCCGGCCGGTGGCGCTCGGGCAGATCAACGGCGTGCCGCTGATCGGGCTGCCCGGCAATCCGGTCGCCGTCTTCGTCACCTTTGCCGTGATCGCGCGCCCGCTGATCCTGAGGCTTGCCGGGGCGACGCCGCCGCCGCCGCGGACTTTTCCGGTCATCGCCGCTTTCGCCTATCGCAAGAAGCCGGGGCGGCGCGAATATCTGCGCGCCCGGCTCGAGCGCCGCGGCGCCGTCACGGTCGCCGTCAAATACCCGAAAGATGGGGCCGGGATCCTGTCGTCGATCGTGCACGCGGACGGGCTTGTCATCCTCGACGAGGCGACAGGCGTCCTCGCCGCCGGCGATACGGTCGAATTTCTGCCGTTTTCCGAGGTCGTCGGATGAAGCTGTTGTATTTCGCGTGGGTGCGGGCCCGCATCGGCATCGCCGAAGAAGAGCTGCCATTGCCGCCGGGGATCCGCGACGTCGCCGGGCTTGTCGCTTGGCTGCGCCGGCGCGGCGGCAATTATGCCGAGGCGCTCAAAGACCCGAAAAGCGTTCGCGTGGCCGTCAATCAGGAATATGTCGGGCAGGACCACCCGGTGCGTGAGGGCGACGAGGTGGCGCTGTTTCCGCCGGTAACCGGAGGCTGAAAGATGATCCGCGTGCAGCGCGAGGATTTCGACGTCGGCGCCGAACTCGACCGGCTCGCCCGCGACAACCGCCGGATCGGCGGCATCGCGAGCTTTGTCGGGGTGGTGCGCGATCCCGGCGGCGGCGATCGCGTCACGGCGCTGAGGCTCGAACACTATCCCGGCATGACCGAGAAAAAGCTCGCCGAGATCGAGGCCGAGGCCCATCGCCGCTGGCCGCTCGATGCGGTGCTGATTATTCACCGCTACGGCCGGCTCGAACCGGGCGAGCGCATCGTGCTGGTCGCCACCGCCTCGCCGCACCGCAAGGCGGCGCTCGAAGCCTGCCATTTTCTGATCGACTGGCTGAAGACCAAGGCGCCGTTCTGGAAGAGCGAAGAGACGCCGGCGGGAGAGCGCTGGGTCGAGGCCCGCGCCGAGGACGACGCCGCGGCGGAGCGCTGGGAGCGGCTTTGACGGGACGCCCCCGCGCCGCCGGCCGCAAGCGTCCATGCGGCGGGCCGGACAGGCCGGGGGCCGCGGGCGGCGCGCCCTACACCTTCAGTTCGCGCAACTGCCGCACATCGGCGCGGCCGGCGCTGAGGATATAGCCGACATCGGAGCCGCTGGTCAGGTAACGCACGCCGAGGCGCAACAGCCAGCTCTGGAACTCGAAATCCTGGCGCACCCCGCCGACCCCCATCGCCTTGCCGTGGCTCTTTGCCGCACGGGCGACGCTCTCGAAGGCGGCGCGCATCCGCGCGTGCGCGTACTGTCCGGGAATGCCCATCTCGGTCGACAGGTCCGAGGCGCCGATATGCAGCACGTCGATGCCCTCGACCGCGGCAATCGCCTCGGCGTTCGCGACCGCCTCCGGGGTCTCGATCATCGCCATCAGCAGCGTATGCTCGTTGAGGAGGCGACAAATCTCGGCCTGCGGGAGCGCGGCGTAGCCGAGCCCCGGCCCGCTGCCGAAGGCCGAGCGGTGGCCTTTCGGGGCGTAAAGACAGGCTTCGACGATCGCCCTGGCCTCGGCGGCGTTCCGGACATGCGGCACCATGACTCCCTGCGCGCCGCAATCAAGGATGCGGGTGGCATCGTGCGGATCGTGCGAGGCGACCCGGGCGATCGGCGTGATCCCGAGGCCCAGGGCCGCCACGCATATTCCGGCCGCGCTTTCGAGCGAGGTCGGGTTGTGCTCGAGGTCGATATAGATCGCATCGAAGCCGCACGCCGCCGCAATCATCGCGATATTCGGCGTGCGCAGCTGGTTGACCCCCATGCACAGCACCAGTTCGCCGGCTTTCAGCATCGCCTTGGCGCGGTTTTCGCCGATCTCTCTTGGCATCGCATTCCTCCCGAAGGGTTACGCGCCGGCAAGCAGCCCGCGCCGCACCCGCGCGCGCAACGCTCCCATGAGCGGCCGCGGCGGTTCAGGCGGCGGCGGTTGCGGCGCTCGTCTTGCCGACGGCGCGGTCGTAATCTTCCCACATCAGGCGGCAGATCGCGCCGGGCGTGAAGCGGTAATGGCCGTGCTCGCCGATGATTTCCCCGACCGGCGTGACCTCGGCGGCCGAGCCGGTCAGAAACACCTCTTCGGCCTTCGCCAGCTCCTGCGGCAGGATCGCCCGCTCGACCACCGTCAGGCCGCGCTGGCGCGCCAGAGCGATCACGGTCTGGCGGGTGATGCCGTTCAGAAAGCAGTCGGGGGTCGGCGTATGCAGCTCGCCGTTGATGACAAGAAAAATGTTGGCGCCGGTGCCCTCGGCGAGGCGGCCGCGCCAATCGAGCATCAGCGCATCGTCGCAGCCTTCGGCTTCGGCGATGTGTTTCGACAGCGTGCAGATCATGTAAAGCCCGGCCGCCTTCGCCTGGGTCGGCGCGGTATCGGGCGCGGGGCGTTTCCACGGCGCCCATTTCATGCGAATCCCCTTGGCGCGCGCCTCGGGCGAGAAATAGGCCGGCCAGTCCCAGGCGGCGATCGCCAGATGGATCCGGCTCGCCTGCGCCGACACCCCCATCTGCTCGGCGCCGCGCCAGGCGATCGGGCGGACATAGCCGTCGACGATATTGTTCGAGCGGATCACCTCCAGGGTCGCCTGGGCCAGCTCGTCCATGCTCGCCGGCACCTCGAAGCCGAGAATCCGCGCCGAGTTGATCAGGCGCTCGTTGTGATCCTCCATGCGGAAGACCTTGCCGCCATAGACCCGCTCGCCCTCGAACACGCAGCTTGCATAATGGAGCCCATGGGTTAGCACGTGCAGCTTGGCTTCACGCCAGGGCACGAGGCGGCCATCATACCAGATGAAGCCGTCGCGATCGTCGAACGGGATCATGGAGAGGGACATCGGGGAACTTCCTTGCGCCGATAGCGTGTCGTTGACCGCCGGGGCGACGGCGCCGCACCCGGTGCGACCCTTATATCCCATCAGACACCCCGTCGGTACCGAAGGTTGCGGGATCAGTCAACATGTCTGACATAAAATCGCTTGCCAATCCATTGTTTCTGCGCGAGGACGAGTTGCGCCAGGGAATAGAACTGCTGTTCTTCGCCTATCGCGACTTCACGGCCGAGCCCGACGCGATCCTCGCCCAATACGGGTTCGGCCGCGCCCATCATCGGGTCGTTCATTTTGTCGGCCAGCACCCGCAGATGAGTGTCGGCGACCTGCTCGCGATCCTGCGCATCACCAAGCAGAGCCTCAGCCGCGTCCTGGGGCAGCTGGTGCGGCAGGGCTTTATCGTTCAGCGCCCGGGCCTGCGCGACCGGCGCCAGCGGCTGCTGGAATTGACCCCGAAAGGCCGCGAGATCGAGCGGCTGTTGTCGGAGCCGCAGCGGCAGCGCCTGGCTAAAGCCTATCGCGAGGCGGGGGCGCAAGCGGTCGAAGGGTTTCGCAAGGTGTTGATCGGCATCATCGCCGACGAGGGCGATCGCCGCCGCTTCGAGCGCTCCGCATCGATGAAGCGTTAGCTCCGCGGCCGTCGTATAATGCGCGCGTGATAGGCGACCCCGAACATCACCTCCTTGTCGTCGATGACGATGCGCGGCTGCGCGCGCTGCTGCGCCGCTATCTTGCCGATAACGGCTTTCGGGTGACGCTCGCCGCGGATGCGGCCGAGGCGCGCGCCAATCTCTCGCGCTTTGCCTTCGATCTTGTCGTGCTCGATGTGATGATGCCGGGCGAAAGCGGGCTTGCCCTGACCCGCGCGTTGCGCGGCCGGGTGCCGGTGCTGCTGTTGACCGCGATGGCCGAGCCGGAAGACCGCGTCAACGGCCTCGAGCAGGGGGCGGAGGACTATCTGGCGAAACCGTTCGAGCCGCGCGAGCTGGTTCTGCGAATCAACAACATCCTGCAGCGCCGGCCGCGGCCGGACATGGCCGCGCGCGAGGTGCGCTTTGGCGGCTACCGTTTCGACCTGATGCGCGACGAACTGTTTTGCGGCGGCGATCCGGTGCACCTGACCGCGGCCGAGGCCGGGCTGCTGTCGATCCTGGCGCATCGGGCCGGACAGCCGGTGTCGCGCGAGGAATTGTCGCTGTCGGCGGCCATGTGCGGCAATGTGCGCACCGTCGATGTGCAGATGACTCGGCTGCGCCGCAAGATCGAGCGCGATCCGCGCTTCCCGCGCTATCTGCAGACCGTGCGCGGCACCGGCTATGTCCTCAAGCCCGATTGACGCCGATCGCCTGGCGGCCGCCGAGCCGGCCGAGGCCGAGCCGCGTTTCGACATCCGTCCGCGCGGCTGGGTCAAGAAGACCCTGCCGCGCACGATGTTCGGGCGCTCGCTGCTGATCGTCGTGATGCCGATCGTGCTGCTGCAGGCGATCGCGACCTGGATCTTCTACGATCGCCACTGGGTGGCGGTGTCGTGGCGGCTGGCGGCCGGGGTGGCGGGCGACGTCGCTCTGATCAGCGAGGCCTTGCTGCGTGCGCCGGCGCCGCAGATACCGCCTCTGCTCGCGCGCATGGGGGCGGTGTCCGATCTCGACCTGCGGCTGCACCGCGGGGCGCGATTGCCGCCGCCGGCTGCCGACAGCGGTACGCTGATCGGAGAGCAGCTGCGCGAGGCGATGCGGGGCCGCATCGCCGCTCCGTTCGTCATCGCGGCTCCCAGCGATTTCGCGTCGGTGCGGATCCTCGTGCAGCTGCCGCAGGGCGTGCTGCGGGTCCGGGTGCCGAGCAAGCGTCTGTTCAGCCCGACCACATACATCTTCGTGATGTGGATGGTCGGCTCGTCGCTGGTCTTGCTGGCCGTGGCGATCGTCTTTTTGCGCAATCAGGTCAAATCGCTGCGCCGGCTGGCGGCGGCCGCCGACGCCTTCGGCAAGGGGCGGCCGGCGCCGCCCCTGAAGATCGAGGGGGCGCTCGAAGTGCGCCAGGCGGCGGTCGCATTTTTGCGCATGCGCGACCGCATCCAGCGCCAGATCCGTCAGCGCACCCAGATGCTGGCCGGCGTCTCGCACGATCTGCGCACGCCGTTGACGCGGATGAAGCTTGCTCTGGCCCTGCTGGGCGAGGATGCCGTCGTCGCCGAACTCAAATCCGACGTTGCCGAAATGGCGCATATGGTCGACGGCTATCTCGATTTCGTGCGCGGCGAAGGCGACGAGACGCCGGTCGAGACCGATGTGGCGCTGCTGCTGGAAGAGGTCGCCGCGACGGCGCGGCGCGAGGGAACGCCGTTATCGCTGAGCCTGCCGCCCGAATATGTGATGCCGCTGCGGCCGAACGCCTTGAAGCGGTGCCTCGGCAATCTGATCGGCAACGCCCGCCGCCATGGCAGCCGGGTGTGGCTTGGCGGCGTCGCGGCCGCGGACGGGATCGATATCGTGATCGATGACGACGGCCCCGGCATCCCGCCGGCCGATCGCGAGCGGGTGTTCCGCCCGTTCATCCGCCTCGATACCGCCCGCAGCCCCGCGACCGGCGGCATCGGGCTGGGCCTGACAATCGCGCGCGACGTGGCGCGCAGCCACGGCGGCGAGGTGTATCTCGAAGATTCGCCCCATGGCGGCTTGCGCGCCCGCGTGCACCTGCCGCGCTGAACGGGGAACCGCGGGTTTCCGCCGCCGGTGCGGCGCGCTATAGTGGGGCCGCGCGGGACCGCGCAGGTCCCGCAATCGGTTTCGGGAGGAAGGAGATGGACGGGATTGGCGTCGAGCTCGACTGTCTTGCCGGTGTTCGCGTCGTCGATTTCACGCAGTTCGAGGCCGGACCCTCCTGCACCGAGGCGCTCGCATGGCTGGGCGCCGAGGTGGTCAAGATCGAGAACCCGAGGACCGGAGATCCCGGTCGCCGGCTGCAGCCCGGCAAGCCCGACGATGATCCCTGGTATTTTCACCAGTTCAACGCCAACAAGAAGTCGCTGACCTTGAACCTGAAGGCGCCGCGCGGCCTGGAGATCGCCAAGGAGCTGTTGAAGAGGGCGGACATCTGCGTCGAGAACATGGCGCCGGGAACGATCGAGCGCCTGGGTCTCGGCTGGGACGTGGTCAGCGCCCTCAATCCGCGCATCATCTATTGTCAGGTCAAGGGGTTCGGCGAAGGCAGCCCGTATCAGAACAACCTCGCCTTCGACATGATCGCGCAGGCCGCCGGCGGTCCGATGAGCGTGACCGGCGAGCCGGGTCGCCCGCCGGTCAAGCCGGGCCCGTCCTTTGGCGATACCGGCACCGGCATGCTGATGGCGGTCAGCATCCTGGGCGCGCTTTATCAGCGCGACCGCACCGGCAAGGGCAGACGCCTGCAGGTGGCGATGCAGGACGCGATGATCCATTACATGCGCGTGCCGTTCTCGCGACAGGCGAAATCGGGCCGGCCGGTCGAGCGCGGCGGCGCCAAGATTGCCGGCGCGCCGCCGCCCTGCAATGTCTATCCGTGCCAGCCCGGCGGCCCCAACGACTATGTCTATGTGTTCACCAGCCGCGCCAATCCGGAGCACTGGACGCGTCTGCTGAAGGTCATCGGCCGCGAGGATCTGATCGGCGATCCGCGCTTCGACACGATGGCGGCGCGCGCCGAGCGCGAGGCCGAGGTTGACGAGATCATCGCACACTGGACGCGGCAACATACCAAGGAAGAGGCGATGCGGCTGCTCGGCGATGCCGGCGTGCCGGCCGGGGCGGTATTCGACACGATGGAGCTCTATAACGATCCGAGCCTGGAACGGCGCGGCATCATGCAATGGGTCGAGCATCCGACCAGCGGCCGCTACAAGATCCCGGCCTGGCCGGTGCGCTTCGACGGCTCTCCGCCGCGGGTCGGACCCTCGCCGCTGTTGGGCCAGCACAACGCCGAGGTGCTGGGCGAATGGCTCGGCATCGGTCGGGCCGAGGTCGCGGCGCTGAAGGCCGAAGGCATCATCTGAGGTCTGCGTTTCATCCCTAAGCAGCGAGGAGTTCGCGATGAAGCTCTACTACGCCCCGGGCGCCTGCTCGATCGGCATCCATGTGCTGCTCGAGGAGATCGGCAAGCCCTATCAATTGGAGCTTGTCGACCTGCGGGGCGGGGCGCAATTCAAACCGCCCTTTGTCGCTCTGAACCCGAAATCGAAGGTCCCAACGCTCGAGCGCGATGACGGCTCGATCCTGACCGAGTTCCCGGTCATCGCCTACTGGCTGGCGCGGCAGAACCCGCAGGCGAACCTGATCCCCGGGGACGAGGAGACGATGATCCGGGCGGCGGAGGCGATGGAGTACGTGGTCGGCACGATGCACGGTCAGGGTTTTGCCCGCCTGTTCCGCAGCGAGCGCTTTGCGCCCTCACCCTCCGATCACGAGGCGGTCAAGGCGGCCGGCCGCGACATCGTCGAGAAGGGCTTTGCCCTGCTCGACAAGGCGCTCGCCGGCAAGAGCTATCTCGGCGGCAATGCGCTCTCGATCGCCGATGCCGCGCTGTTTTATGTCGAATTCTGGGCGACGAAGCGGCTCGGCATGAGCTTGCCGGCGAATTGTGCCGCGCATTTCGAGCGCATGACGGCCCGTCCGGCGGTGCAGCGGGTGCTGCACCAGGAAGGAGTGGCCTGATTTCGGGTTGTCCTCCGCGGCTGCGACGCCCCCTCTCGCCTCTATTGGGAGGGGGTGCGGCGCGGCCGCGGGTCGGGGCCCGCCGCCACAACGACAAGCATCAAGGGAGCAGCAAGACATGGACGGAAACGCCATGGAGCCGAATTGCCTGACGGGCATCCGGGTCCTCGATCTGACGCAATTCGAAGCCGGCACCAGCTGCACCGAGGCGCTCGCCTGGATGGGTGCCGAGGTCGTCAAGGTGGAGAATCCGAAAGGGGGCGAGGCCGGCCGGACCGGCTTCCCGGACCCCTATTATTTCATGATGTACAACGCCAATAAAAAATCGATCACCGTCAATCTCAAATCCGAGCGCGGATTGGCGCTGGTCAAGGATATGGCGCGCCGCGCCGACGTCTTTACCGAGAACTTCGCGCCGGGCGCGATCGAGCGGCTGGGCCTTGGCTATGACGTCGTCAGCGCCCTCAATCCCCGCATCATCTATGCCCAGGTCAAGGGCTTCGGCGACGGCAGCCCGTATGAATCCGGCCTTGCCTTCGACCCGATCGCGCAAGCCTGCGGCGGCGCTATGAGCATTACCGGCGAGCCCGGCGGCAGGCCGATCAAACCCGGGCCGACGATCGGCGATACCGGCACCGGCATGCTGCTCGCCTTCAGCATTGTCAGCGCGCTGTTCCAGCGCACGCGAACCGGCCGGGGGCGGCGGCTGCAGGTGGCGATGCAGGATGCGGTCATGCATTACAGCCGGGGCATGTTCATCAGCCAAGCGCGGCTTGGCCGGGCGGCGCCGCGCCGGCCGGTCGCCAATAACGCGCCGGCGGGCATCTATCCCTGCAAGCCCGGCGGTCCGAACGACTACGTCTACCTGCTGACCAGCCGCGCCAATCCCGAGCATTGGCCGCGTCTGTTGAAACTGATCGGGCGCGAAGATCTGATCGGCGACCCGCGCTACGACACCGCCGCCGCCCGCGTCGCGCACGAGGCCGAGGTCGATGAACTCATCGCCCAATGGACGCGCCAGCGCACCAAGCAGGAGGCGATGGCGCAGATCAGCGCCGCCGGCGTGCCGGCCGGCGCGGTCTTCGATTCGATGGAGCTGACGAGCGAGCCGAGCTTCGCCCGGCGCGGCATTCTGCAAACCATGCACCATGGCGAGTGGAAGATGACGATGCCGAGCTGGCCGGTACGCTTTGACGGCGCCCCGCCGCCGGTCAAACCGGCGCCGCTGCTGGGCGAGCATACCGAGGAGGTGCTCGGCGAGTGGCTCGGTATGAGCGGGGAGGAGGTCGCGGCTCTGAAAAGGGAAGGGACCCTCTGAGCCGGCCGCTCCCCGTTCGGCCGAGCGGGACGGAGGGGGAGCCCCGCGCGGACGGGGGCGGCCGCTGGCGCGCGGGCGGCGGTCAGCCGACGAGGTCGCGCGGCAATGCCGATGGCAAGATCCCGCGCCCCAATTCCTCCGCGGCCGCGCCGGCCGGCCCGGTCAGGCGGCCGCCAAAGCGCGCCGCGAAAGCCTCCGCTTCGCTCGTTCTTGGGAACTCGATGCGGACGAGCACGCCGCCCTCGACGTCATGGGAGGTGAACACCGAAGGCTCGACGCGGTGCTCGTCGAGCCACATCCGCATCATCGCCATGAGGTCGGAAAGCTCTTGGCGGGAAAGGCGGATTTCGACCCTGCGCATGACCGCACTCGCTTTCGGCCGGAGCCGGGATCGCTCCGGCGCCGGCCAGCATACCACGATCGGCGGCGCGACCGGTAATCCCGTTTCGGCTGCCCGCAAATCGCCGCGGCGGCCTATTCCTGCGGATAGCGCCAGGGCTTCTCGGGCTGCGCGGCCTCCTCATCGAGCGTCCATTGCGGCAGGGCAAGGCCGGGTGCGACATCGCTGAACACCATCCGTACCCGGGTGCCGATGCCGACGCGACGGACGAGATCGGGCGGGGCGAGCCTGCCGTCGGCCGTGCACAGATTGCCGACGACGCGCAGGGCCTCGTGCTCGCTCGGTTTGCCTCTCTGCGTGTCGAGTTCGACGAGCAGCACGAGATAGGGCGTGTAATCGCGGAAGGCCGGCTGGATCGCGTGGTGCACCTCGGTATAGGAATAGACGGCGCCCTTGCCCTCGACCCGGCTCCAGCGCCACTCGGGGTGCATGCACCACGGACACGCCGTTGTCGGCGGGTAGCGCAGCAGGCCGCACGCGCTGCACGCCTGCAGATGGAAATCATGGGCGGCGCAATAGCGGAAATATTCG
>Ga0209061_1001680_pt1 | contig 34184 bp, 28 predicted proteins | sample Coa_R1_10_FD_187157 | JGI IMG/M metagenome (GOLD analysis project Ga0209061, IMG submission 187157) | Surface soil microbial communities from Centralia Pennsylvania, which are recovering from an underground coalmine fire - Coalmine... | ecosystem: Environmental > Terrestrial > Soil >... | reverse complement strand
ACGCCGCTGCGAGGGGTGCGACAGCGGCTTGTCTTGGTCTTGCATGGCTCCATCCTCCCTGGTCCGACTCGTGTAGTTCCAAGCGGAGGAGCCTCCGGGCTACCCAGGCCGGTTCAGTCGCCCAGGGCGCGCACGTTGACGACCTGGCCGGCGGCTGGCAACTTGCCCAGGTGGATAGGCCGGGCCAGCTTGAAAACGCCGTAAGGGTACGTGGCCGTCTTCATGATCGCGTCGTGGAACATGACGTTGCGCCCCGCCATGTTGGTGGTGACCGTACGCATGTCGACCGTGATGGCCGCGTGAGTGACGGTGGCACCGTCTACGACGACCGTCCCGCTCACGTCGGGCGTGGACCCGACCGCGACGCCACTTTGGCCGAACAGGAACTCATGGACGCGGTACTCGGCGCGCGAACCTTTGCCCACCCGCCATGTCCCGTCGAGAGGGCTACTTGGGCCGCCGGTACCGGCGCTAGCACGAGGCAACGCGAGCGAGGGTGGGGCCGGGCCTTCGACGAGGTGGAAAAACACGAACGGGCCAGCCACCAAGGCGGCCACGGCCACGACGAGCGCTGCCAGCGCATAACGGAACCCTCGCCGGCGCGGGAACGGCCGCCAGGCAGGCTCGCGCTGAGGCGAAGAGGGCTCGGCCGTGCCGTCCCAGCTGAGGGTGGCCGCCAGCAGGGTTGCAGAGCCTCTCATGACCTCACCGCCAGAGAGAGCCTAATGCTCACGCGTTGTAAAAGGTTGCCTCGCCGCCCCCGAAGCTCTCGTCGCTTGAGGTGCGTGGCGCCACCCGCCGGCGCAGCCAAAGCCTAAGCGCTGACCTGCGCAGCCAAAGCCTAAGCGCTGACCTGCGCAGCCAAAGCCTAAGCGTGACCGGCGCAGCCAAAGCTTAAGCGATGACCCGGAGGACCTCTTCTACCGACGTGACGCCAGCCGCGGCACCCAGCAGGCCCGCCTGGCGAAGGGTCACCATGCCGTCGGCGATCGCTGCTTTGCGGATGTCCTCGGCGTGGGCGTGCTCGACGACCATGCGCTCTATCTCCTCGTTGACGGTGAGGACTTCGTGGACGGCGAAGCGGCCCATGTAGCCGGTCTTGCCGCAGACCTGGCAGCCCACTGCCTTGTAGAGCTTCTCGGGCGGCTCGCCGGCCCACGGCTCCCAACCGAGCGAAGAAAACGTGGCCTCGTCGGCGTCGTAGGGCTCCTTGCAGCGCTCACATAACTTGCGGGCGAGGCGTTGGGCGACGATGCAGTCGAGGGCGCTGCCGACCAGGAACGGTTCCACTCCCATTTCAATGAGCCGGTTGGGCGTGGTGGCCGCGTCGTTGGTGTGGATGGTCGACAAGACGAGGTGCCCGGTGAGGGCGGCCTCGACCGCGATGCTGGCCGTCTCCCGGTCCCGGATCTCGCCGACGAGGATGATGTCGGGGTCGGCGCGCAGGATGGTGCGCAGGGCAGAGGCGAAAGTGAGGCCTGCTTTGTTGTTGACCTGCACCTGGTTGATGCCCTCTAGTTGGTACTCGACGGGGTCCTCGACCGTGATCACGTTTTTGGTTGGCTCGTTCAACATGTTGAGAGTCGCGTACAAGGTGGTGGTCTTCCCGGACCCGGTGGGCCCAGTGACGAGGATCGTGCCGTAGGGCTTGGTGTAGGAGACCTCGTAGCGGGCCATGTTGACAGGCAGGAAACCGAGCTCGGTAAGGCGCAGGTTGGTGCTCGAGTTGTCCAGGATCCGCATCACGACCTTTTCACCGTGGACGGTGGGCAGGGTCGCGACGCGCAGGTCTACAGGGCGGCCTTCGATCGTGGTCGTGATGCGGCCGTCCTGGGGTATGCGCCGCTCTGCGATGTTGATGTCGGCCATCACCTTCAACCGGCTGATGATGCCGTTTTGGATGTTGCGTGGGCTGCGCATCACGTCGTGGAGCACCCCGTCGATCCGGTAACGGATGCGCACGTCTTTGCCCGTCGGCTCGACGTGGATGTCCGACGCGCGGTCGGCGATGGCCTGGGTTATGAGCAGGTTCACGAGGCGGACGATCGGGGCGTCCTCGCGCACCTCGCGTATGCGGTTGAGCCGGTCGTCCTCGTCGCTCGCGACGGTGGCGGACGCCTCCGCGCTGACGTGCTCGGCCTCGGTGTCTTTACGGTAGTACTTGTTTATCGCCGCCTGGACCGCTTCGGAGGTCACGACGACCTGGCGGACCTCCGCCCCAGTGAGCGTACGGATGTCGTCGATGGCGAACACGTTCGAGGGGTCCGCCATCGCCACCAACAGCCGACCTTCCCACCAGCCGATCGGCATGGCGAGGTAACGCCGGGCGAGGTTCTCGCTGACCAGGCGGACCGCTGCCGGGTCCACGGGGTAGGTCGCGAGGTCTACGAACTCGAGGCCGAGCTGGTTGGCGAGCGTCGCAACGAACTGGTCCTCGGTGAGCAGGCGGTCCTCGATGAGGACTCGAGCTAGGTTTTGGCCCCTCTCCTTGGAGCGGCTGAGCGCCTCGCCCAGCTGCTCGACCGTGATTATGCCGGTCTTGACAAGGACGACGCCGAGCTGTTCGTCCTCCGACAGCGCCTCGTCTCGCTCTTCCACCATTTATCTCTCGGCACGCGGCCGGCGCTGTGTGAGGGCTACGAGCGGTTCAGTTCCGGGCGGAGCCCAAGAACTTGAGCAATAGGCCCCGGTTGACCGGTTCCGCCTCAGGCTCTGGCTCCACTTCGGGCTCCGGCTCGGCGGCAGGCTGCTCGGCGGCGTCGGCCGGCTCGAAGGGGAAGCCCCAAGAGCTCTCCGGCGCAAAAGCAGCCAAGCTGTCGGGCACTCCCGCGGGCGCCTCAGCTTCCTCGGCTGAGCCGGCCGCGGGCTCGGGCTCGTAGGCTTCGAGCGCCGGCGCCGGCGTGGGGACGTGGACCAGGCCCAGGTTCGCAAGCTCTGCTATAGCCTTGCACCCCTCGAACTCCCCCAGGTCGAGCTGTTCGAGCACCTCTCCAACCCCTTTCCCAGCTCCGATGGCGGCGACGAGCCGCCACTGGGCCGGGGACAGGGTGACCGGCTCAGGCACAGACTCGGCGAGCGAGAGCGGCGTGGCAAGGGAGGGCACAACGGCTTGGATCGCCGGCCACTCGGCCAGGCGGGCCTCCGCTTCCTCCAGCAGTGGCGCCACGTCTGTCGGCGCTACGGCGTTGGCCGGCTCGGAGCTCGCCTCCGCGAAGCTGAAACTACCCTCCTCCAGGCGCAGCAGGGCGAACAGGGCGTCTGCCGGTGACTTGGAGCGGCCGACGTCGTACCCGGCGACGCGCCCCGCCTCGATCCACAGCCGTCCTCTGGCACCCGAGGAGTCGACGGCGAGCTCGCCGGTCTTGGAAGTGACCGACAAGAGGGCCAAGACGTCGGGTATTGCAATTGTCTCGAGCGTTCCTTCTAACGACACGCCTAATGCTTCGGCAGCAATCTCAGCGGAGTTGAGAAAAATGAGCAACCACTGCCGCCGACATCGCTTCGAGCGGTGGCTCCTGGCCCGTCCACGCCCTGAACTGGCGCGCTGCCTGGTGTACCAGCATGCCAAGGCCGTTGGTGGTGGCAGCCCCTCGCTCGCGCGCGACAGCGAGCAGCGGCGTGAGGGCCGGGGCATAGATCAGGTCCGCCACGAGCTGGCCTGGCCCGAGCAGGCCGGGGTCGAGCTCAAAGGGGACCTCGCTCGTCGTCATGCCCACCGGCGTAGCGTTCACCACAAGGTCTGCCTCGCCGGCGTCGCCCACAGAACCGGCTGTACCGCTTGCGCCTGCGAGGGCAGCCGCCGCAAGTGCCTGCTCGCGCTGGCGAGCAACGACCACCACGCTTTTGGCCTCGGCCTGAGCGAGCGCCAGGACGACTGCCCGTGCAGCGCCGCCGGCCCCCAGCACCAGGCAGCGCTTGCCCTCGGGCGACCAGCCGTGCTCGGCGAGGGAGTCGATGAACCCGGGGCCGTCAGTGCTGTCGCCCACGAGCGACCCGCTCAGGTTGGTGACCGTGTTGGCAGCGCCGAGCTGCTCGGCGACGGGCGTGAGCCGTTCGCACGCCCGCGCAGCGGCCACTTTATGGGGCATGGTCACCGACAGGCCTCGGATGCCTAGGTCCGCCATAGCTGCCACGGCTGCTTCGCCCCTGCCCGCTGGGACCGGGAAGGCCACGTAGACCCAGTCGAGGCCGAGAGTGCTGAAGGCAGTGTTGTGCAACAAGGGCGAGATCGAATGCTCTACCGGGTCCCCGATGACGCCGGCGACGTTCGTCCTGCCGTCGATGGCAACAGTCAGCACAGCTTGGCCGCCCGGCACTCGCTTTGGAGGTGGGCGAAGCCCGCCTCGGTCGAGGCGAAGCCCATCTTGCCGTCGGCCTTCACCTCCACCCAGAAAAGGTACGGGGTCTTGGGAGGGTGCATGGCCGCTTCGAGCGAGGCCGCCCCAGGGCTCCCGATCGGCGTCGGCGGCAGGCCACGGTTGACGAACGTGTTGTACGGCGTCGGCTGGAGGAGGTTCTTCGGGAGCCGGCCCCCGAGGGCGTAGACGAGCGTGGACTCGGCCCCCACTGGCATGCCCCGGGCCAAACGGTTGTAGATCGTGCTCGCTATCGGCCCGCGGTCGGCGTCCAAGGCAGCCTCCTTTTCGACGATCGAGGCGACGGTCACGACCTGGTACGCGCTGTAGCCAAGGCGCCTCGCGGCGCTCTGGAGGCCGAGCTCGCTCGCGTGGAGGTCAAAGGTGGTGACCATGTAGCGGACGAGCGCTTTAGCGTTCTCGCCTATCGCCACGGGGTAGGTAGCCGGGTAGAGGAGGCCCTCCAAGCTGTGCGTGCCCGGCGGCTCATAGGGAGAACGCACTTGCTGGGTGGCCTTTACGAACTGCGCCGCGCTGATCCCCACGTCCAGGCGGGCTACCGCACGTGCGATCTGTCCCACGGTGAAGCCGTCGGGGACGACCAGCTCCCGCATGACGGGGCCTCTTTCGAGCGCCGAGACGACGCTCGCATAGCTCTCGTTGGTAGGCAAGCGGTAAGTGCCGGCGAGGAGCGGCTTGGTACCGGCAAGCTTCACGTAGATCTCGAACAGCGTCGGGTTGTGCACGACGTGAGCCCTCGCGAGCAGACGGGCGATCCCCGGCGTGGACGTGCCCTCCGGGATGGAGACGGTCGCCGGCGGGCCTGGCTTGCCGACCGGGTCCGCCGAAAAGTACACGTAGCTCGCCGCTCCAGCACATACGAGCGCGGCCGCGCCCAAGGCGGCCCAGCGCAGCTTCACGCCAACGAACGCTGGCGGTCGAGCCAGGTCTGCAGGATGGCAGTAGCCGCCATCTTGTCCACCACCGCTCTATTGAGCCCCGGCCGGCGCCCCCCGCACGCAAGCGCGCGCCGAGCGATTAGGGTCGTGAAGCGCTCGTCGGCCACCTCGACTGGGACCCCCAGGGCCGCGCGCAGCTCGCTGACCTCTGCTTGAACTCCTCTGGCGGCCGGGCCAAGTTCACCAGACAGGGAAAGCGGTAGCCCTACCACGACCACGCCCACGCCCCATTCGGACACGGCTTTGGCTATCTGGCCGTGGTCCACGGAGTGGGACGCGCCGCGCTCGAGCACGGCCAGCGCGCTGGCGACCCGCCCGCCCTCGTCTGAGATGGCGAGGCCGATCCTGCGGCTACCAAGGTCAACCCCGAGCGCCCTCACGGGCCCACCTTCACGCGGAGCTTGGCCTTCACGTCCTCGAGCGCTTCGTCGAGGCGTGAGGCGTCGCGACCTCCAGCCATGGCCAGTTCGGGGTTACGGCCTCCCCCCCCGCCGCCGACGGTGCGCGCAGCGCCGGCGACGAGCTCAGGCGCGGCCACGGCAAAGCCCTTTTCCACGGCTGCCACCAAGGCAACCTTGCCCTCGTTGGCGCTCCCGAGCACCACCGCGCGAGCACCCCTGGCTCGCAGCGCGAGCGCCAGCTCCCTCAGCTCGTCAGGGGAAAGGGCGTCCCGGCGGGCGACGACCACTTCCCCGGCTAGGTTAGCCGCCTCGGCTGCCAGCTGCGCCTGGCGCATGGCCCGTAGGGACTCTTGGGCTTCCCGAAGTTCTGCAAGCCGGCGTTCCAAGGCGCCGGCCAGTTCCTCCGGGGCGACGTTCAAAAGGCTCGCCGCGTGGGCGAGACGGGCCTCGTTGGTGCGTAAGCGTTCCAGCGTGGCAAGGCCGGTCAGGGCTTCTACGCGGCGGATGTTCGCCCCTATGGAGCTTTCGGAGACGACCTCGAGGGGGCCGACCATGCCTAGGCGCTCCACGTGCGTGCCCCCGCAGAGCTCCACAGAATGCTCGCCGGCGTGCACCACGCGCACCACGTCACCGTACTTGTCGCCAAAAAACGCCAACGCCCCTTTTGCCTCCGCTTCTGCGCGGGGCAAAAGTTCAGTAGTGACGGCCAAGTCCGCCAAGACTTGGGAATTTACGAGGTCTTCCACACGGTCGAGCTCTTGGCGGGTCACCTGGGCGTAGTGGGTGAAGTCAAAACGGAGCCGGTCTGGCGCGACGAGCGAGCCCTGCTGTTTCACGTGAGGGCCGAGCACTTCGCGCAGCGCCCAGTGGAGCAGGTGGGTACCGGTGTGGTTCCTCTTTATGGCTTCTCGCCTTGGGGCGTCCACAGAAGCGTGTGCCTGCTGGCCGACGCTGACCACACCTTCGACCTCGGCCACGTGGCGGTGGAGCCCTGGTAGGGCGAGCGTCGTGCCGGTGACCCGCGCCCGGCCAGTGGCGGTTGTTATGAGGCCGGTGTCGCCTACCTGGCCGCCCGACTCGGCGTAAAACGGCGTGCGGTCCAAGAAGATCTCGTTGCCTATGACGGCGACCACGCGAGCGTCGTCCTCCAGGCGCTCATAACCGCTGAACTCTGTCGGCCCAAACTGCTCCAGCACCTCCCTGTACGGCCCGAGGTCGTCGTGCTCGGACTTGGCGGCCTGGCGTGAGCGTTCTCGCTGGCGCTGCATCAGGGCGGCGAAACCCGCTTCGTCTACCTTGCCGCCGGCGAGCTCACGTGTGAGCTCTATCGGGAAGCCGTAAGTGTCGTGCAGCTTGAAGGCCGCTTCCCCACCAATGCGCCCTTTCGCCATCTCTACTTCGAACAGGCTCATACCCGAAGAAACGTTCGCAATGAAGCGCTCCTCCTCCCTGCCCGCTACGTTGGCGACGAAGTCCACGTTGCGAGCTAGGTCGGGGTAGGCGTCGCCCATCACCCCGGCGACGGCCTCGACCATGGCCGGGCAGACCGGCTTGGTCGCGCCAAGGAGGTTGGCCCGCAATGCAGCCCTTCTGATGATGCGCCGCAGCACGTAACCGCGGTCCTCGTTGGACGGGAACACGCCGTCGGAGATGAGGAACGACATCGTCCTTGCATGGTCCGCCACAACCCGCAGCGCCACGTCCGCCTCGCTGTCATCGCCATATCGCCGGCCCGTGAGCGAGGCAGCCTTGTTTATGAGCGGGGCGATCACCTCGGTCTCCCAAACTGAGGGTGCTCCCTCCAACACTGTGAGTATGCGCTCGAAGCCCGCCCCGGTGTCGATGCCCCGCTTGGGCAGCGGGAGCAGCTCGCCCGACGCCTGGCGGTCGTAGGTCTGGAAAACGAGGTTCCAAAGTTCGATGTAGCGGGTGCCGGCACCTACGACCGGCCCTCCACCCTCCCCGAAGCCCGGGCCGCGGTCGTAGTGGACCTCTGAGCACGGCCCGCACGGGCCGGTGTCCCCCATTTCCCAGAAGTTGTCCTCCTCGGCGCGCTGGATCCTCTCTAGGGGCACGCCGACCTGTTCGGCCCAGATGCTGGCCGCCTCGTCGTCGTCGGTGTAGACCGTCACCCAAAGCCGGTCGGCGTCGAGGCCGAGCACGTCCGTCAACAGCTCCCAGGCCCAGGAGATGGCCTCGGGCTTCCAGTAGTCGCCAAAGCTGAAGTTGCCGAGCATCTCGAAAAAAGAAACGTGCTTGGGCGTGCGGCCCACTTGGTCGATGTCGTCGTGCTTACCGCGCACCCGCACGCACCTTTGGGCGCTGGTCGCGCGCTTGAAAGGCGCCACCTCCTCGCCCAGGTAGTAGGAGATGAACTGGTTCATGCCGGCGTTGGTGAACAAAGGAGCCCGTGGGTGGTGAGGCACCAGCCCAGCAGAGGGCACCTCTACGTGGGCGCGCTCGACGAAGAACTCCAAAAAGGCGCGCCGAAGCCCGTTGGCATCCACGCAGCTAACGTTAGCCCGTGGCAATACAGGCAGAAGTCGTTTTAGAGGTAGGCTGCCAGCTCGGGGAGGGCCCGGTGTGGGACGAACGCGAGCAAGAGCTCTTCTTCGTGGACATCACCGGGGAAAGGGTGCACGCGTTCAGGCCGGCGGACCGTTCCCACCGGAGCTTCAGCGTCGCCAGGCCTGTGGGCGCCGTCGTCCTCCACGAGGGCGGCGGCTTGGTACTGGCTGCGCACGACGGCTTTTTCCTGGCCGAGCGCCACGGGGGCGAGCTGGCGCGCTTCGGCGAGCTAGAGGTGGACGGCAAGCGCGTGCGCTTCAACGACGGCAAGGTCGACCCCTGGGGCCGCTTTGTCGCAGGCACCATGGACTGGGCCGAGCGCGAACCTCTGGGGTCGCTCTACATGCTCGCCGGCGACGGCACCGTCACGACTTTGGTAGAAGGGGTCGTCATTTCCAACGGCCTCGCCTGGGCAGCCGACGGCAAGACCCTCTACTACATCGACACCCCAAGGCGCTCGGTGGACGCCTTCGACGTCGACCCCGAGACGGGCCGGCTCTCCAACCGCCGGGTCGCCGTAACCTTCGAGCACGGCATGCCAGACGGCATGGCGGCCGACGACGAGGGCTGCCTGTGGGTCGCCCTGTGGGACGGGTCGCGCGTCGAACGGGTCGACCCACGCGACGGCCGTCACCTCGACGCAGTCCAGCTGCCAACTTCACACGTGACGAGCGCCGCCTTCGGAGGCCCAGGCCTCGACGAGCTCTACATCACCAGCGCCGGCCAGGGCCTTTCCGAGCCGCACGCCGGCGACCTCTTCGTAGCCCGCCCCGGCGTGAGCGGGCCGCCGGCCAGCCGCTTCAAGCTGCCAACCGCACCGTGACCAGCGGTCCGCCGGCCAGCCGCTTCAAGCTGCCAGCTGCACCTTGACCTCGGCACCGCTAGCTGCCGCAGCAAAGGCCTCTACTGCCTCGTCGAGGGGGAAGGTCTTGGTGACGAGGCTAGAGAGCGCGAAGCCCGGGGCGCCCACGAGCTCGGCAGCCCTATCGACGTCCGTGCGGGTGTACATGGCGCTCCCCTCGAGCCTCACCTCTCGGTCTTGGACTATGGCGAGCGGGATGGCCACGTCCGCCGCGGGGACACCGACGACGACCACGGCCCCGCCCTTTTCAGCCATGGCGATCGCCTGCGGCACGCTCGCCTGGGCTGCAACACAGTCCCACACGACGTCGGCGTGGCCGCCGAGCTCTTCCCTCACCTTTTCAACCACGCCGGCGCCCGGGCTAAAGGCGGCGTCTGCCCCCAGCCGGAGCGCAAGTTCGCGCTTGGCCTCGTTGGGCTCGGTGACGACCACCCTCGCTGCGCCCGAGGCCTTCGCTGCGACCAGCGTGAGAAGGCCTATAGTGCCGGCGCCGAGCACGGCTGCACGCTTGCCAGAGGCGCCGCCAGCGACCCGGACGGCATGGGTGGCGGTGGACATGGGCTCGACCAAAGCTGCGCCGGCGTCGCTCATGCCCTCAGGCACGAGGTACAGGCGGCTTGCCGGCACGACGAACGCTTCGGCCATCGCGCCGGGCGACTGGCACCCCACGACGACGAGCTTCTCACAGAGGTTGTAGCGGCCTGAAGTGCAGTACTCGCAGGCACCGCACGTGACGTTGGGCTCGAGCAGCACGCGCGTGCCGACAGCCGGCGCGCTCACGCCAGGCCCAAGGGAGTCGACGACCCCGCAGGCCTCGTGGCCCGGGAAATACGGAAGAGGGATGAACGGGTGCTCGCCTGCCAACGCGTGCAGGTCGGAGCCGCATATGCCCACAACCGAAGTCCTCACGCGGGCCTCGCCGGGGCCTGGCTCAGGTAGCGGCTCGTCAACGTAGCCAACCTCCCCAGCAGAGCGGACAACGACCCGCTTCATGCCGTCCCAGCCCCGGGCAAGACCTGGGTCTTGAGGCCCTGCCCAGCCCTTACGTGCTCGAGAGCCTCGCTATAGGAAGCAAGTGGGAAGCGGTCGGTCACGAGGCGCTCCAACCCCAGGGGAAGACGGGCCACGATGTCGGCGGCCCGGTCGAAGCTGTGCAGCACCGCCATGGAGCCCAAAAAGCTCTGCTCGTCGTTATAGAGCCGGAAGGGGGAAAAGCGGGCTACCGCGTCCTGGGCGGTCACGCCGAACTGCAAGAACTTGCCACCCCGTGCCACCTGGCCGAGAGCGTCCTCAACCGCAGCCACCACCCCTGTGGCATCGATCACCACGTCGTAGCCGCGCTCTCGCTCAAGTTCGCTGCTAGCGCGCACAGCCTCGGTCGCGCCCATCTCAAGGGCAAGCTCACGCCGGCGGGCGTTGGGCTCGACCACCGAGACCGACACCGCTCCAGCGTGGGGAGCCAGCGCCACGAGCAGCAACCCCATGGTCCCGGCGCCATAGACCAAGAAGCGGTCCCCGAGCTTGGGGCGCAAGATGTCGTAACCGTGCACCGCGCAGGAAAGGGGCTCGACCAGGGCAGCTAGTGACATGTCGAAGCCGGCGGGCAGGGGGCGCGCGTTCCAGTACGGGACGGCGACCAGCTCCGCGCAGGCGCCGGCCATGGTGTCGCCAAGGGCGTTCCAGTTTTCGCAAAGGTTGCCCCGGCCCTCCCGGCAGGGCCGGCACCGGCCGCAGAACACCGACGGGTCCACGGCTACCGGGCGGCCTACAAGCTCTGCCGGCGCACTTTCGCCGGCGGAGACCACCTCACCGGCAAACTCGTGGCCTGGTATGAGCGGGTAGCGGGCCGGCCCGAACTCCCCGTCGAATATGTGGAGGTCTGTCCCGCAGATTCCGCAGGCCTTCACGGCCACCACGAGCTCCTCGGGGCCGGGTACCGGGCTCGGGACCTCCTTCACCTGCACTTCGCCCGGCTTTTCTATGACGACTGCTTGCACGACCCCCGATCATAAGATCCGCCGGCGGCGTTCGCCCGTAATGACATACATGAAGACTCTCATGATGCGCGTAGCGAGCTTGGCGGGCGCCGGCGCGATGGCCTTGACGGTGTTCGCGGGCGGCGGGACAGCCGTGGCGGCTACCCGGCACACCACCAAGCACGTGGCGGCCAAGCACGTGGCGGCCAAGCACGTGGCCAAAGCTGACCAGGTTGCGGTCGACCTCGTGACGGTCGCCAAGTTCGGGAGGATCCTCGTCGACCAAAAGGGCCTCGCCCTCTACGTTGACTCGGCTGACAAACCGCCGCACTTCGCCTGCAAGGGCGCCTGCCTCGTCGTGTGGCCCCCCCTGGTGCTACCCAAAGGGCAGGCTAAGCCCATCGCCGGTAAGGGCGTAACGGGCCTCGGCGTCGTAAAAAGCCCCTCGGGTGAGCAGGTAACCTGGCACGGCAAGCCGCTCTACACCTTTGTGCGTGACTCGAAGGGCACCGTGCGGGGCCAGGGGATCAAGCAAGACGGCACCTGGTTCGTGGCCCAGATGAAGGCAGCCACTACCAGCACAGCCAAGAAGAAGACCCCGTCTTCGAGCTGGGCCTAAAGCCGGCCTCGGACGGCCGGCGGCTCCGGTTTCGGCACAACTGTGCGGCGAGCTAGACGTGCTGTGCGGCAGAGGCCGCCCGGAGCAGGGTGGGCAGATGTAACCGACAGGGCTTGCACAGATGTAACGGGAGGGCAGATGTAACCGGGAGGGCGTACACAGATGTAACCAGTTCGCCGCGGAGCAAGCAAACTGCTAACGCTTATGCGCGCTAGGCGCGCACAAGTGTAAGAAGTTTAGGCTTTCGTGGCCGAACTCACTACGTTTGTGCACGGCGCTCGTGCGCCGAGCCCTGGCACTGTCATCGCCGGCCAGGTGCGCCGACGAGGCAACCTGCGACGGCTGATGGGGCTCAGCGGTCCTGGACAAGCCCGAGGATGTTGCCGTCTGTGTCCTTCACGGTTGCGACAAGCCTCCCACCACCCACCGCGGCTGGGGCTTGGTGGACACTGGCCCCGGCTGCGACGAGCTCAGCGACCTTCGCCTCGATGTCTGCAACGTGCCAATAGGCGACCGGTGACGTCATGTGCTGGGGGCCTCCTCCGGGGACGAGGCCTATGTGCTGGCCGGCAGCGTCGAAACCTACGTAATAGGCTGAGTCAACCTGGGGGTCGACCCCAAGCAGGGCGGAGTAGACGGCCTTCGCCTTGCTGAGGTCAGACACCGGGTGCAGGACGGTCTTGATGCCTTCGGTGGGGGTTCCAGCCATCATGTCTCCTTCACTAGGGTGAACGCTTCTAACGGGCTATTGACGCGTTGCTTACTCTAACTGTGACAGCCGCTCTCAGCGCTTACCGTCTAGCTTCTCATCGGCTAGCAGGTCTTGCGCCTTTGGGCCGTGGCGACGACGGACGAAGCTCTCCCTTGACGACGTGCGAAGCCCCTTGACGACGTACGAGCCACTCCCTAAGGCGCTGCCAGTTTGCTGCCAGTTTAAGGTGCTGCCGGCAGCTTACCCCGGTGACGCAGTTCGAACAGCGTCACCGAGTGCGCAGCTAGGCGCCAGCTGAAAACCGGGCCGCTCACGACCCTGGCCTGTTCGCTGACGGCGACGAGGTCAGGGCGGCTCACCGAATTGTAAGAGGCGAGGCTGGGGCCTTCCAACGTATAGGCGACGAGCTGGTGGCCTTTGGAGCCGACGGGGAGCTTGGCTACGATGTCCACTTGGCTAGTCGGGTTGGCGTTGACGACGAAAAGGTAGGTCACGGCTGGCGTACGGCTCGCCAGCGCCCAAAGCTCAGGTGCCTGGCCGTCGCCGATAAGGCTGCCTCCGAGCACGGTTACGGGTAACAGGCCCGACCCGGCGAGCTTGGACAACAAGCCAACCACGAGGCCATCGGGCTCTGGGACGAAAAAGGGGCCAGCGTGGGCTATCAAAGCATTGTCAGGGCTGAGGCCGCTTTTCACCGTTAAGCCATCGAGCACCGCCAGCAGCCGCAATATCCTTCTGGCGAGCTCTAGCTTTGACGGCATGAGCTCCCGAGGGCCAGTCCCGGCCAAAGTACCGAAAGGTTCTGACACCGCCAAGTACTTCTCGGCCAAGCTCACGTGGTGGTAAGCGAACTCCACCAGTTGTTCAGCAGTAGAGAGGCCCTCGCCCAAGGACAGGTTCCAAGACGGGTCAGCCGCCGGCCTCGGTACGACGGGCTGGCCGTACTCAGTCACGTACACAGGGACGCTGTGGCCTGAATAATAGGTAGCGGCTTGCTCGATCGCGTTTATCGAATAGCCCTCCGACAATGGGCTTGCCGTCATGTCGGCCTCATAGCTGTCGAGGGGCAGGAGCGGGCTCGGTGGGACGAGGTACTCGTGCAAGATGATGCAGTCGTAAGGGTGCACTTCGCCCATAAGAGCCATGAAGGTCGTATTGGGGCCCTCGCTCTCACAGACCTGTATGTGGGGGTTCATCGCCTTCATGGCTTTGTAAAAGCCAATAAAGCCCATGTGGGGCCCAGATTCATAGCTTGCCGTCACCTGGGCGCCTTTGGGGGGTACCGCCCCATGCGTGCCGTCGCCGAAGCTAACCTCGCCCGTTGCCGTTGCCAGGACATAATCATCGGCCTTCGCGCCAGCCAGTGCGAGCGAACCCACCTCGTGCCAAGGCCGGCCGCCAACGTACACCGTGGCGCTCCCGGGGACTACCGGTGGGTACCAAAGGTAGAAGTGTTGCCCGGGGCGCCCGTTAGAGTACGAAGCCGAAGGTAGCTCGTCGGCGAAAGTACCCACTGGTTGGCGAGAAAAGTAAGTAGTGCCACCGAAAACGTACAGGCAGCTCGCAACGTCCAGCGACCCTGGCGGGCAGGCACTGTGCCGGCCGCCTCCATAGCTCACTAGCCGCCCTGAACGCCACCCGAACTGAGTGGGTGCGAACTGCTCGTTGCCCACCTCCCAGATGGGCACGTCATATGGCGCCGGGTGCCCGTAGCGGGCACGCAAGCTAGCCCAGTAACCGGCCAAAGCGGGGTCGTCGGTGGGCACCTTGGGCACTGGCGCTGTCATGTAGGCCACGAAGTCGGCCGCCTGTTTTGCGGTGCCCGTCGCGAAGTTGACGGTCACGGTGCCTTGGCTTGCTAGTTCGTCAAGCAGCGCGCCGAACTCGTCAGGGCCAACAACCGACGCCTGGGGGGCGTCGGTCACACAACAACTGGGCGAGGCGCCCTGCTCCCCGTAGGGCTCGTTGGGCAAGCGGTCCCTAATAGGGCCGATCGCGCGCTCCCATTGGAAACTGTCGGAAGTGATCCCCGCCGGGTAGCGCAGGGCGCTCACCCCGAGACGCTGCATGAGGTCGACGAAGCCAGGGTAGAACTCGCCGGCGGAGGGGTCGAAGGACCCTTCCGCGTCGTCAGCCCAAAGTAGGTTGGCTCCGAAAAGGCCCTTCGAGACCTTGCCTTCAGTTGCTTGGCCGACCAAAACTTCGACGGGCAGGCTGTCGCGGGCAGCCACCGCAGTTGTGGCCGTCGCCACGAGAAGGGCCGAAACAGCCACGAGAAAAGCGGGGGCCAATGCCGATAGGGCGCCCACCTCTGCCGAGCGGCGCACGGCCCGCAGGCTCCGCGGCCGGCGATAGTGCTGCATGGCTAAGTCTTACTAGCGTTTACTAGCGCTAGCCAGCGGGCAGCGACGATTTACTAGCACCAGCGGGCAGCGACGGGCCCGTCGACTTCAAGTGTTACCACCTGAAGAGGTTTGTCACCTAAAGAGGTCATCACCTGAAGAGTTTCATCACCTGAAGAGGTTGTACAGGCCGTACACCATGAGGCCGGAGGAGACCAGGGCCACCACTACGTCGCGAGCCCTAATTTTCTCCCCGAACAGCGGGTAGGCTACGAACACCACCACCTCGGAGAAGTACAGAGCGACCAGCGAAGGTTTCAACAGGTCGCTGTAGGCGGCACCGGGGCCAATAAGCGCTAGAGCCGCCGACACGACAAACGCCGCACCCACGCCAAGCTCGGCACGCCGGCCGCCCACGCCAACCATCGCGTGTAAAAGGCGCGTCAGGGCCACGTACTCCAAGAGCACAAGAGTGAGCACGCTCACAACTGCTCCCACCAAAACCGCCACAGCGAAGGGACGCCCACCCAGGGAGTTCGCGATCTGCCACCCAGGCACGGGCGCCGACAGCGCCGGCGCAAAGCTCCCAAGCGAGACGGCAGCGACAAGGGCGCAGGCTGCCCCGGTACCTATCGACATAGGTAGGGCGCGCGAGGTGTCCTCGGTGGGCCGCCGGAGCTCGGACCCGAAATACAGGGGCAGGCTCCCGCATACGAAGAGCAAAGAGACCGAAGCTGCGAACTGCGCCGCTGTCGGCGCAGGCACGTGGAGGGCAAAACTTGGCGCCACCGGTGCCGAAACGATCTCCCAGCCCGCAAGCACCCCTACGAGGGCTACTTGGGCGACCGCGGCAAGCGCAACGACCGCGAGCATGCCCGTTCGCCACAACACAAGGCCGGCAACCATTGCGAGCGGTACGAGCAGTTCCAGGACAGCCCTAACTGCGCCGGTGCGGCCGAAGGCAACCGGCAGGACGTCCCAGAGCAGGTACGCCATCGTGGAGGGCAGGTACAAGAAGTAGCTCACAGCCCATGCAGCCCCGTGGAGGCGGGCAGGCCACACGCCGGCGGCCGCTTCCACGAACGAGTACAGCCCGCCAGCCGAGGCCACCCTTTTCGCATAGCGGTACCAGGCGAGCACAGGGAAGCCGAACAGCAGGCCACCCACCAGGACGATGAGGCCCGATGAAGCCTCCGCACCCGCAAGTGCCGAGGGGACGAACAAAGCAGCTAGCCCCAGGGGGCCGCCCACGGAACCGACCGCTAGCCCGTAGAAAACTGGCCGCGGCAGCGGCGGGCCGAACGGGCCGAGCATTTTGGGCCCGGCCACCTCAGGTGGCCCAGCAGAGGTCCGCAAGGGCTAGCGCGTGCCCCTACTAGCCATGGGTTCAGGACAGGTGCGCAACAGCCAGCACATGGCCTCGCGAGTCGACGATACGAGCCTCCTTCAACCGGCCCGCCGGCTCGGCGACTCTGGCCGCCCAAGCACCTCTTCCTCCTGAGAGCCAGAACTCCCCCAGGGTCAACGCGGGTCCCTGGTACTCCACGACCTGGCACCTTAGCTCCCCTGTCCACGCCGCATTGTCCATGTAGATGAACACCCAAGTCGGGTTGCCGGCATAGACCATCACGCTTCCGACCGCTTCGGAGCCCGAACGCAGGGCAACGGTCTCCAGCGCGGATGGGGCGGCACCCACTTGCGCTGAGGGCTGCGCTGAGGGCTGCCCTGAGGGCGGCTGGTGACCAGCAAGCACGCCGCCAGCGAGCACGCCGCCCGCGAACACCGCAGCTGCGGCAACCAGGACGCCGGCGACGCGAAGCGGCCTCCAGCCGTGAAGCCCAATGCCGTGGGCCCAACGGGCGCCGGCCCTCGCGGCCCGGGCAGCGCTTGCGCCTTCGGCCCGGGGACCCATTGCGCCTTCGGCCCTGGGAGCCATCGCTCCTTCGGCCCCGGGGCGGCCACCTTGGCTGAGAGGCCGTGCCGGGTCAAAGCGCTTTAGAAGGGCAGGGCCCCGGCTGCGGTGCCTCACGCCGAGGCGCTCGAACACGCGGGCTTCAAAGCCGACAGGAGGCTCGACGCCCGGCGCAAGGTGCAAAAGCTCGTCCGCAGCGGCAGACAGTTCGGACACGAGCGCCGAGCAAGCGCTGCAGGCCTCCACATGGGCGACGGCGCGCACGCGCTCCTCGCCGGCTAGGACGCCCAAGGCTAGCTCGACCAGGCTGGGGGCGACCCCAGCGCACTCAGGAGGTAGTGGTCCGCTCATCTAACATCTCGCGCAGCTTCATCAACCCGCGCCTTACGCGCGTCTTGGCGGTGCCAAGTGGGATGCCCTCGAGCTTGCTGATCTCCGTAGCGCTGTAACCGAGCACGGCGGACAGGACGAGGGCGCGGCTCTGCTCGGGCGGGATGGCGGCAAGGGCCTCGGCGACACGCGCCTTGGCCTCCGCAAGCTCGGCGAGCTCGTCGGGGGCCTGAGGCGAGGTGAGACCCGCCCAGATTTCGTCGGTGGGGTCCGTGACAACGGCGCGGCGCAACCTTAGGAAGTCCACCGCCAGGTTGCGCGTTATGGCGAGCGCCCACGTCGCAACCGAGCCTCGGCGGCGGTCGAAAACAGGCGCGTGCTTCCACACCCGCAAGAAGGCCTCTTGAGCGATGTCCTCCGCCAGGGCCGGGTCACCGACCATCGAAAGCGCGAGCCCAAACACCTTGCGCTGGTAGCGCCTGACGAAGCTGACGGCGGCCTGCTCGTCCCCAACAGCCATCCCGGCCACCAACGCCTCGTCCGACAGCACTACAGGGTCTACGTAATAGCAGGCCGAACGGCTTCCTGAACCCTGTTGGCGCCATCGCACGTACCTCTTGGTGTGAGGGCCAAGCTCGTTGGTGTGAGGGCCAAGCTCGCCGCCGACATCCTTACCTGGGCCGGCTCTGGCCTCGTCGTCGTCTCCTCGGTTATCCATTTCCACCTCTGGGCGAGCGAGGGTTACGACAACATCCCGACGATCGGGCCATTGTTCCTCATGCAGGCGGTCGTTGGCTGGCTGCTCGCGCTTGGGGTAAGCGTCTTCCGCCGTTGGCCGCTAGTGGGGCTGGAGGCGGGGTTCGCTCTCGCTACAGCCGCCGGCCTCATCATCTCCGTCAACGTGAGCCTGTTTGGCTGGAAGGACACCCTCAGCGCACCGTTCGCCGTCCTCGCGCTTGCGGTCGAGTTTGCAGCGACCGCCGTGCTGCTGGCAGCGAGCGCGATCTTGTTCTGGGCGTGGTCTCGCCGACATCCACGGGGCGAGCGCCTCCGCTGTCTGCTCCAAGACTGAAACGCTCGCGCAGTTGGCCTTCACGCAGTTCCATCGCCCGCCGGCCCTCTTTGGCGGCCACCCTGAGCATCCCCCCCAGGCCGCTCAGCCCGCTGGGCAGGTAGCGCCTTATACGCTTTTTCGCCATGCGCTCGAGCCACTTAGAAGCCCCGAAGCCGGCCAAAGCACCAGCAGTAGCCCAGGTGAGCCTGCGAAACATCAGCGTCGTGGCCTCAAAGCCCGGGCGGCCTCAGCAATGCCCGACGAAAGCGCCACCGCCTTTATGACAGGTGCTGCGACCGCGCCTCCTACAAGGCGCGACGCTTGGCCGACGGCGTCGCTGATCGCCTCGGCGCTGCCCACCATGCGCTCCACCCGCTCCACCTCTGCACCCGCCCTGCGCACGTCCTCCCGCATTTCGGCCACGAGCTCGTAGGCCTCCTGAACGAGGGCGTCTGCCTGCCGGCGCAGGTCGTGCACGGTCCGCAGCAGGTAGGCGACGGCTGCCACCAGCCCGGCTACCACCAAGGTGGCTACGACGGTCACTGCTATTGCCACCACTCCAGGAGCTTAGGCCTCGCCGCCTGTTGCGGGAGGCACAAAACGCTCGAAGGCTCACGCCACTGGCCCAGTGCCAACCTGCTTGGCACATGGGCCACCAAGGAGCGGTGGTTCACCGACGCGTAAGGTCGCAGCGTTTAGGCTTGCTGTCGGTGTCTGACCAGCCGGGCGGGCCGGCAAACATCGACGGGGAGCGGCGGGGCGCAATGGCGCCACGTGGCACGATGGGGCCGACCGGGCGCCGGCCGGCTCCTCGCCCACCCACCGAGCGCCCACCGACCGGGCGCCCACCGACCTGGCGCCCGCCCACCGGGCGCCCACCGACCGGGCGCCCACCGACCTGGCGTCCAGTTGTGCTCGGCACCGCAGTCCTAGTGGCGATCGTGGTTGGAGCCTGGTCAGCAGGTGGGGGGAGCACCAACGTTCACGCTGGCGGGGCCGCTGCAAAGAGCAGGCAGGGACGTAGTGCCGGCGGGGCAAGGGCCCAAGCGGCAAGGGCCGGGGAGGCAAAGGCCAGTGAGGCAAAGGCCAACGCGGGCGCCTCCAAAGGGCTGCTCGCAAGCCAAGCGCCGCCAGCGGTCATGGCTGGCCTTTTCCCATGGCAGCTACCGGTGCCGCTCAGCCGGGAGGTTGTACTCCCCATTGGCCCACCAGGCAGCCTGGTGGTCGCCGGTGGCCTCACGACCACGGGGACGACAGCCGGTGGCGCTTACCGCCTTAACACCCAAAACGGCCAGCTGTCCTTCATCGGCAACCTCGCCTCTCCAACCCACGACGCAGCCTCAGCCGCGCTGGGAGGCGCCGGCCTGGTCTTCGGCGGCGGTACAGCCACGCCGACGCCAGCAGCTCAGGGCCTGAGCTCCAGCGGCACGTCGAGCGCGCTGGCCTCCCTCCCCAGGCCGCGCGCTGACGCAGTGACAGCTGTGGAAGGAGGCACCGCCTACATAGTGGGTGGTTACGACGGGAGCCAGCTCGACCCCGAAGTGCTCGCCACGACCAACGGCGAGTCTTACCAGCAGGTAGCAGACCTACCAGTGCCTGTGCGGTACCCGGCTGTAGCCACCTCGGGAGGGACGATCTACGTCTTTGGAGGCGAATCGGCGTCGGGTGCCCCGGTGGCGACAATCCAAGCTGTCGACCCAACCACCAAAACAGCGAGGGTGGTGGGCCAACTCCCCTTCGCCCTCGTCGGAGCCTCGGCAGGGAACCTCGGCGGCGTCATCTACCTGGCGGGCGGTGCCAGCCCTGCGAGCTCGACGGCGGCACCGGGCGCACCCGGCCCTATGGCTAGCGTCTTCGCCTTCGACAGCGCCAACGACAAGCTGCTACGTGCCGGGTCCCTGCCAGTGCCCGTGGCTTACGCCGGCTCCGCAGTCGAAGCCAACCGCCTCTACCTGGTAGGCGGGGAGTCAACGGGAGGGGCCCAGACGCCAGACGTCCAGTTCGTGACGCCCGACCGGCGCTTTGGCGTGGCGGGCGCACCCGGTGCTGGTTCGCCCTACTACGGCTACAAACTGCTCATCGCCGATAGGGGCAACGACAGGCTCTTGGTGCTGAACGACTCCGGGCAGGTCATCTGGAGGTACCCCTCCGCCACGGCACCTCCCCCACCGGGAGGGTTTTATTACCCTGACGACGCCTTCTTTGCCCGCCACGGCACTGTCATACTCTCCAACCAGGAAAACAACGAGACCCTGGTCGAGATCGGCTACCCCTCGGGGCGAGTCCTTTGGACCTACGGCCACCCTCGCCAAGCAGGTTACGCGCCCGGGTACTTGAGCAACCCTGACGACGCCTACCTGCTGCCCGACGGGGACATCGTGGTGGCGGACATCATGAACTGCAGGATCCTTGTGATAGACCCCGCCACCAAAACGGTAGTGCACCAGATAGGCACCAACGGCGTCTGCGTGCACAACCCGCCCAACTACCTAGGCTCCCCCAACGGCGACACGCCGTTGACAGACGGCAACCTCTTGGTCTCTGAGATCAACGGGAGCTGGATAGACGAGTACACGACCACGGGCCACCTGGTCTGGGACGTCCACCTGCCGATCGGTTACCCGTCGGACCCTCAGCAGATCGGCCCGGACCGCTACCTAGTAGCCGACTACCAACAGCCGGGCGCCATCGTCGAGTTCAACCAGGCCGGCCAGGTCCTCTACCGCTACCAGCCCATTTCGGGCCCGGGTGAGCTCAACGACCCCTCACTGGTAGAGCTTTTGCCCACCGGGGTCTTCATGGCCAACGACGACCACAACGACCGAATGGTAGCGATCGACCCCTCCACCGGGGCGATCGTCTGGCAGTACGGCCACACCGGGGTGCCCGGCACCGCCCCTGGTTACCTCTACAAGCCAGACGGCTTCGACATCTTGGGCCCGGGCGGCACGACCCCTACCCACCCCGCGACGGGCTAAGTGGCGAAGGGCTAAGTGGCGAAGGGCTAAGCGGCGACGGCTAAGCGGCGACGGCTAAGCGGCGACGGGCTAAGTGGCGAAGGGCTAAGTGGCGACGGCTAAGTGGCGACGGCTAAGCGGCGACGGGGTGGGCCCGGTTGGGACAGGAGACAGGTAGGTGTTGACGGGCAGGCAGTTAAGCGAGCAGGCGGCCCAGGACGTCACGAGCGCGCTCTAGCGAAGCGGCAGTCACGTGCTCGCCGGCGCTGTGGGCGAGCTCGGGGCCCCCAGGGCCGAAGTTGGCCGCCGGCACCCCCCTCTCAGCGAAAAAGGCCACGTCAGTCCAGCCAAGTTTCGCCCGTGGGGGCTCCCCTGACGCCTCTACCAGGCTTGCGAGCAGGGGGTGGTGGAGCGCGGGAGGGGCAGCTGGCGCACCGTCGGTGACCTCTAGGGTGTCCCCCTCACCAAGGTGCTCGGCCACCATTTCCCGAAGGGCCTCCTCGGCGCACGCGAGGTCGCGGTCGGGCGCGAAGCGGTAGTTGAGCTCGAGCTCCGCCCGCTCTGGGACCACGTTGGACGCGACCCCGCCACCCACGCGCACGGCTTGGAGGGACTCGCGGTAGCGGCAGCCGTCTATCACAGGCTCCCTCCCCTGCCATTGGCCCAGCCAGCTGAGCAGCGGCCCGAGACGGTGGACGGCGTTGGCACCCATCCAGGGGCGGGCGACGTGCGCGCGCCGGCCCGCAAGGACTGCTTGCACCTTGAGGACCCCCTGGCAGCCGGCCTCCACCACGCAGGCGGTCGGTTCGCACACGATGGCCACCGAGCCCCGCACCAGTTGTGGGGGCAGCTGGAGGAGCCCGTTGCGCTCGCGTTCGACCTCCTCGCATGCGTAGAACACGTACGTCGCGTCCCGCCCGGCCTCGCTCAGGCACACTGCCAGGTCGAGCATCACGGCCAGGCCGCCTTTCATGTCGACAGCCCCCAGGCCCCACAAAGTGGGGCCTTCGAGCCGCCAGGGCTGGTCGCCGGGGACTGTGTCGAGGTGGCCTGCCAAGACCACCCGCTCTGGCCGGCCGAAGTGGGTCCGGGCCACCACGTTGTCCCCCACCCGGGCGACCTCCAGCCACCTGCAAGGCCGGAGCTTGCTCTCGACGAGGTCGGCAAGGGCTTTCTCGTGCCCAGAGACAGACCGGACCGCCACGAGCTCGGCGGCGAGGCTCAGGAGTGCTCCCGTAGGATCTCCTCGACCTGAGCTTTCGAGTAGCGCTCGCCCTCTTGGAGCCGGCGCACGACCAGCACGCAGGGTAGGCCCCATGTACCCCCGGCGAACGTCCTTGGCCTGGTCGCCGGCACCCCCACGCACCACGGTGGCACGACGCCGCGCGAAAGCTCCTCCCCGGTCTCGGCGTCGACCACTGGTATGCCGGGGTTCAAGATGCAGCCCTCGCCTAGCACCGCCCCTGTACCCACCCGCGCTCCCTGGGTGACCATGCTGCGGCTGCCGATCATGGCCTTGTCGCCCACGACTACGGGGGCAGCCTGTGGTGGCTCGAGCACGCCGCCTATCCCCACACCGCCGGCCAGGTGCACGTCCGCCCCGACCTGGGCGCAACTACCGACCGTTGCCCAGGTGTCAACCATCGTCCCAGGGCCGACGTAGGCCCCGATGTTCACGTAGCTCGGCATGAGCACAGCCCCGCGGCCGATGAAGCTCCCCCAGCGCGCCGACGCGCCCGGCACTACCCGCACGCCAGCGGCCGCGAGGCCCTTCTTCAGCGGGATGCGGTCGGCGTACTCGAACGGCCCCAGTTCGGTCACCTCGAGCGCCGAGACCTTGAACAGCAACAGCACGGCGCGCTTCAGCCACTCGTGGACGACCACGCTGCCGTCGCTGGCGACCTCTGCCACTCGGGCCTCTCCTGAGTCGAGCAAGCCGACCGCCGTTCGCACAACCTCGGCCTCCGCCTTGGAATGCGTGCCCAAAGAGGCGCGCCGCTCCCAAAGGGCGTTGATTTCGTCCTCCAGCTCGTCCGGCACGGCTCAGGCCCCGAGCCTTTTCGCCACGACCTCGAGGCGGCTCATCGGGGCGACGGCGGCCACGCGCACGTGGCCCGCACCCGCCGGCCCATAAAACTCGCCAGGGGAGACAACCAAGCCGGCCTTTTCTGCCACGAGCTCAGCGAACCCCCAGGCGTCCCCACCGGGCGCCGGCGCCCACAGGTAGATGCCGCCTTCGGGCATCGGCGCCTCTACCCCCGCCACAGCGAGGATCTCCTGGAGCCGCACGAGGCGCTCCCGGTAGCGTTCCCGCTGGGCTGCAGCGTGCTCGCGGTCTTCGAGCGCCGCAACCCCCGCCTCCTGCACGGGTGTGGGGACCATGAAACCCGCGTGCTGGCGCACCTGCTTCACGAAGGCCACCACCTCTGCGTCGCCGGCGTAAAACCCAAAGCGCAGGCCAGCGAGGTTGCTTCGTTTGGAAAGGGAGTGCAGTGCGAGCACACCGCCCGTGCGGGCCGGCCCCGAGCCGTGCAACAGGACCGTGCTGGGCCGGGAGTTCCACGTGAAGCCCACGTAGCACTCGTCGCTCGCGACGATGACCCCCCGCTCAGTGGCCCAGGAGGCGATGGCAGCAAGGTCTTCGACCTGGCCGGCGGGGTTCCCGGGGCTGTTGGCCCAAAGCAGCAGCGCGCGCTCGGCGTCTTGGTCCGCGACGGCGCCTAGCTGCAGCCTGAACCTCTCGTCCACCGGCACAGCCACCGGCCTGAGCCCCGCCAGCAGCGCGCCCATCTCGTAGGTGGGGTAAGAGAGCTCGGGGTACAAGACGGTGTCCTTTTGTGGGTACCTCAGGCGGAGCCAGCCGGGCAGGCCGGCGACCAGTTCCTTGGTGCCGATGCAAAGGCCTACCTGTTGGGGCCCGACCTCTGCGCCCAGGGTCTCCGCCAGCCAGCGTGCGGCGGCCTCCCTAGCTGCCGGCGAGCCTGCCGAGCTCGGGTACCCGTTGGCAGCATTGGCGGCCCTTGCCAGCGCCGCGGCCACATCAGGGCTGGGAGGGTCGCAGGGGTCGCCCACCGAGAGGTCCACCGCCCCACCTTCGAGCGAGGCGGCCGCCTTGCGCAGTGGCTCTAAGCGTTCGTAAGGGTAGGTGGGGACCTGGAAGCTCACGCCGGCACCATGAACTCCGCAAAGTGGGCGAGCGCGCTCAGGGGCAGCGTCGCCCTGACGAGGGTGGCGCCGTCGCTCTCAGCGGTCGCAAGGACCTCTCCCTCCCGGTGAAGCGCTGCCAGCACGTCGCCTTTAGCGTAGGGGACAGCGAGCTCGACCGTGCAGTAATAGCGCCGAATTTCGTACGCCATGGCGTCTAGGAGACGCTTGAGCCCCTCCCCGCGCTGCGCGGAGATGGCCACCCCGCCCGGGTAGCGCTCGGCGAGCTTGGCTGCTTCGCCCGGCGCGCGGTCGGCCTTGTTGAACACCATGAGCTCGGGTACTTCGCCCGCGCCGATCTCCTCGAGCACGGCCCGCACGGCCTGTACCTGGGCTTCGGGCTCGGGAGCGGAGGCGTCTACCACGTGAAGGAGCAGGTCTGCCTCGTTCACCACCTCCAAGGTGCTGTGGAACGCCTCCACCAGCTGGTGAGGGAGCTTCCTCACAAAGCCCACGGTGTCGGAGACGAGCACGGGCTCTCCCCCGGGGAGCGAGAAGCGCCTGGTCCTCGGGTCGAGCGTGGCAAAGAGCCTTTCGTCAGCCACTGCGCCGGCGCCCGTCAGCGCGTTGAGCAGGGTGGACTTGCCTGCGTTGGTATAGCCGACGATGGAGGCCTTGGCGAGGCGGCTCCTGCTACGGCCCTGGCGCTGGAGGCGCCGGCGCCGTTCCAGCCCTGCGAGCTCTGCCTCCAGCTTGTGGGCCCTGCGTAGGAGCCGCCGGCGGTCCACCTCTAGTTGGGTCTCGCCCGGGCCTCTCGTGCCGATCCGGCCGGCCTGCTGGGACAGTTCGAGGCCCCTGCCCCGCAGCCTCGGCAGCCGGTAGCGCAAGAGCGCGAGCTCCACCTGCGCCTTGCCCTCCTCGGAGGTTGCGTTCTGGGCGAATATGTCGAGGATCACTGCCGTCCGGTCGATCGCGGTCCGCCCAAGGATCTTCTCCAGGTTGCGCGACTGGGCCGGGGACAGTTCGTCGTCGAAAACGACGGTGTCGGCGTCGAGCTCGTCGGAAACCTCCCGGAGCTGCTTGGCCTTGCCCTTGCCGATGTAGGTGGCTGGGTCCGGCTCGGCGCGGCGCTGGTGGACACGCTCCACCACGTCTGCGCCCGCAGTGGCCACGAGCTGGGCCAGCTCGTCTAGGTGCTGTTCGGTGACCTCCTCCGCTCCGCCGGCGAGGGTCACCCCGACGAGCACGATCTTTTCCCTGAAGGCCCGCTCGATAAGGCTCACGCCAGCTCCAAGGTGCACCTGCCCACCCGTACGCTGGGCCCGCTCAGCACTGCGGCTCCGTCAGGGCGCAGCTCCACCTCCACCTCGCCACCCGGCTGGCGCACCGTGACCTTGCGCCCGACCCGCCCCAGGCGCGCGACCGCAGCGGCCGCGGCCACCGAGCCCGTGCCGCACGCCTCGGTCTCGCCTACGCCCCTTTCCCAGACCCTCATCGTTAGCACGTCACGGCCTGGCCCTAGCGTGACGAACTCCACGTTGATGCCCCCCGTCGCCTTGCCGTGCTGTTCCGAGAGGGCCTTGCCAAGGCCGGCCACGTCGGTGCGCCCGGGGTCTGGGCCGAGCACCACCAAGTGGGGGTTGCCCACGTCCACGAAAACGGCAGCGTCGTCGACGTTGCACGCTGCTGGGCCGTCCGCCACTTTTGGCACGCCCATCTCCGTGCTCGCCCACATCCAGCCGTCGCGAAGCTCTCGCACCCAGACTTGTCGGGTACCGACGGGCGTAAGGGCCCCGAAGCTGTCCCCTGGGCCAGCCTCGAGCACCCCGGCGTCGATGGCGGCGTGCACGAGGCAGCGCAGCCCGTTGCCGCTCATCTCTGCCTCGCTCCCGTCAGCGTTGCGCAGCTCGAACCTGAGCGTCTGCGAGGCCCACCCGCGCCCGGCGTGGCTGGCCAGCCGGCCTTCCCCGCCTGCGCCCTCAGCGCCAGCAAGTGACGCCCTGAGGAGCCCGTCCGCGCCGAAGCCCCGGTGGCGGTCGCAAGCTGCACGCGCCAACTGCGCGCTCAGAGGCCTGCGGCCCTCCACGTCGACGAGCACCAAAAAGTCGTTGCCCAAGCCTTGGTACTTGACGAGCTCGAGCACCTCAGCCATTGGCCCAGTTGGCCAGCAACGCCGGCAGCACCTCCTTGGGGTCACGCGCCGAGCCGAACCAACGCACCCTCGGGTCCCTCCTCCACCACATCCGCTGGCGGCGGGCGAACTCCCTGGTACGCCGGAGGGCTTTTCCTATGGCCGCCTCTAGGGGCGCACCGCCTTCGGTGTGCTCCAAGATCTCCTTGTAACCGAGCGCTTGGCGCGCCGTAAGGGACATGCCCCGCTGAGCTAGCGCCCGCACCTCCTCGACGAGGCCCGCCCGGAGCATATTTTCCAGCCGTTTGGCTGCTCTTTCGTTGACCAAAGACCTCGGGAGCCACACGCCGGCGAGCGACCACGACGTCGGGGGGAAGGCGCCCACACCCGGCCCGAAGCTCGAAAAGGGCCTCCCGCTGCCTAGCACCACCTCAAGGGCGCGGACGAGCCGCCGGCGGTTCCCAGGGTCGACCTTCGCCGCGGCTGCTGGGTCGAGCTCGCATAGCCTCCTGTAGAGGTCGTCGGTGCCGCACTCCTCAAGCTCTGCGGCAACGGCGGGCCAGCGGCCGGGGACTTCGAACCCGTCGACCAGCGCGTGCACGTAGAGCCCGGTACCGCCGACCAGCAGGGGCCTGTGCCCCCTCGCCTCCACTTGTTCGACCGCCGCCCGAGCGCAAGCCAGGAAGCGGGACAGGCCCCAGTCCTCGCTCGGGTCGGCCACGTCTACCAGGTGGTGCGCCACGAGGCGCCTCGCCTCTGCAGGAGGCTTGGCCGTCCCCACGTCCATGCCCCTATAGACCTGCATGGAGTCGGCGCTTATTATCTCGACGTCTCCCAGCGCTCCCGCTACGCCAAGGGCCAGCTCAGACTTCCCGCTCGCCGTCGGGCCGACCAAGGCGAGCCTCCTGGGGGGCGTCAGCTCGACATCACCGGGATCAGGTTGCGGTGCCGGGGCTCGGCCAGCACCCTCAACAGCTTGCCCTTCAAGAAATGTGGCGCCGCACCCGTCACGAGCACCTCGACGAGCGCCCCCGGGCGCAGGCCGTCGGCTTCCAGGTGGACGAGCTTGTTCTGGCGCGTGCGCCCCGAAAACACGCCTGGCCCGCCTTTTTTCGCCCTCCCCTCGACGAGGACCTCCTCCGTGCGCCCCACGCGTCCCTGGTGCTTTTTGAGCGCGCTGCGCTCCACCACCCGCCTCAGCCGTTCGAAGCGCGAGGCGCACACCTCGGGCGGTACGAAGCGGTCCTCCCAGGTTGCTGCTTCTGTGCCGGGGCGGGGGGAGAAGATAAACGTGTAAGCGCTGTCGTACTCTGCTTCTGCCGCCACCTCGAGCGTCTTTTCAAAGTCGTCCTCGCTCTCACCGGGGAAGCCCACGATTATGTCGGTCGTGACGGCGAGGTCTTCGACGGCCTCGCGCGCAGCCCGGAGCTTTTCCAAGTACCGCTCGGCGCTGTAGCCCCGCCTCATAAGAGCGAGCACCCGGTCGCTGCCCGACTGCAAAGGAAGGTGCAGGTGGGGGCAGACCGCCCGCTCTGTAGCCATGACCTCGATCGTCTCGGGCCGGAGGTCCTTTGGGTGAGGGCTCGTGTAGCGGACCCTGCCTATCCCTTCCACTTGGGCGACGGCCCTTAGCAGGTCGGCGAAAAGCGGCCTGGCACGCGGGCTCTCGGCGGCCGCCCACACAGGGCCGGTACGGTAGGCCTGAGAACGCCAGTCCGGCGAGCTTCGTGCGGCCACAGCGAGGTCCCGCCCGTAAGAGTTGACGTTTTGGCCGAGCAGGGTCACCTCGGTGGTGCCCCGTGCTGCGAGCTGGCGCACCTCTTCTACGACCTCAGCGAACGGCCGCGAGATCTCCTTGCCGCGCACCGACGGGACGATGCAAAAAGCGCACCGGTTGTCGCAGCCCACCTGTATAGTCACCCAGGCCGCGAAGGGCAGCTCGCGCACCACTGGCAAGGCGGAGGGGAACTCCTCGCCATCGGCCAAGGCGGCATCTAGGACCTCGACCACAGGGCCTTCCTCCCTGGCACGGCGCAGCAGGGCGGCAGCATGGCCGACGTTGTGGGTGCCAAAAACCGCGTCCACCCAGGGCGCCCGCTCCACGACCTTCTCACGGTCCTTTTGGGCCAGGCAACCGCCCACTGCCACCTGCATGCCGGGCCGGCGCTGTTTGAGGGCGCGCAGCTGGCCAAGGTTGCCGTAGAGACGGTTGTCGGCGTTCTCACGGATACAGCACGTGTTGAACACCACGACATCGGCCTCTTCCACTGCCTGGGCCGCGACCATGCCTTCTGCTTCCAAAAGGCCCGCGATGCGCTCAGAATCGTGCTCGTTCATCTGGCACCCGAAGGTGCGCACGAAGTACCGGCGCGGCTCGGCGGCTGGGTGCTCCCTCACGCCTGGAGTTTAACGCCCCGAGCCACCGAGAAGGGCAAGGCTCACCTCGTCTGACACGAGCGGCTCGAGGTACTGGGCGTACTGCACGGTGATATGGCTGTTGTCGAAAAAGACAACCCTGTTGCCTATGACTACCGGGCACGCAGTTGGGGCGCAGAACCAGCCCTTCACGTTGACAAAGCTCGCGCCCGCTCGGTGCACGACGCGGCGTTCGGCGACCAGGCCGGCGTTGTCGTAGCCGACCAGCCCGGGGCCGGCGTGGGCCTCTTTCGGCGTCACCGCGCATGCGGCCACGTCCGAGGGGTGAGCGGAAAGACAGTCGGGCACGTCCCAGTCAGGGGACTCCACTGGGCCCATCACGAGCACGCGAGCACCGCTACGGCGGACCAGCTCTACTGTCTTGGTGAGCGCCGCCATCCAAGCCGGCCCGTCTTGGGTGACGTCGTACAAGGAGTTGTAGTTGGGAGCTGTGCCGAGCACGACCAGCGCGGGGTGCAGCGCCCTGATGCGAGCGATCTGCTGTGCCCTCCACTGGTCACAGCTCGTGTACTCGCTATCGGTGTCCGGGTTGAAGATCGAGATGTCCTCGGGTGGGCAAGCAGCTTTGGTCCACACGACAAGGCGCCAGTGCCTCGCCTGGGCTATCTCGTCGAAAGCCGGGAACCACATCGTGGCGTGAGAGTCGCCAAAGAGCACGACCGTGGTCGAAGACGACGTGTCAGCAAAGGCGCAGGGAGGCTGGTACGTGCCGGAATAGCCGAGCAGGCAGCCGTCGTAGAAAGGTACCGCCTCGCTGCTGCTCGCCTCCGCCAGCGGGGGGTCGAGGTTTGTAGGTAAGGCTCTCAGCTGGAGCGAGGCCCGCACGACGGCTGCGACAGAGCTCTGTTCGCTCGTCAGTTGTGCCTCCAGCTCCGCCACCTCGCGCTCGTGGGCACTTTCGCGCTGTGCGCCAATGCCCGCCTGGGCGGTCGCCTTAGCTGCCCGCTCCCCTCGGCTTGCAACAACCTTGCCCGGGCTCCCCAGCGCTCGGCTGTCAGCCCCAGCCAGGGCGCTGGCGGGTGCGGTGGGCAAAGCTGCGACGTGGGCCACGCCGTGGCCCTGGGATGCAGGGACAACTGCCGCCGCGACCAGGCAAGCTGCCACGCCAGCGCCACCGAGGCACGCGCCAGCGGACAAGCTCACAGCTGGCCTCCGGGCAAGCCACGGCGAGCGTCTCGCCGGCTCTTCAATGAGCACGTGGCTCACCCAGGCGACTAAGCCGCTGGCCGCACCAAGGGCCAAGGCCACCGGGAGGGAGAGGGCGCCACCTGTCAGGTAGGGGGCGAGCACCAGCACCGGCCAATGCCATAGGTACCACGAGTAGGAAATGTCGCCCCCGAACTGCATGGGCGAGCGGCCGAGCAGCGCCGCCGGCCCCCAGCTGACGCGCCGGAGGCCTCCGGCAACGACCGCGGCGGCGCCGAGCACGGGCGCTAGTGCTGCCGCTCCCGGGAAAGGCGTGGAGGCCCCTAAGCCAATGGCAGAGCCGACGATGGCGCCCAGGCCCGCCCACCCAACAGCTGCCAGGAAGGCTTTGGGCAGGCGCCTCAGCTGAGGCGCTCCCAAGGCAACGAGGCCCCCCAACGCCAGCTCCCAGGCGCGCGATGGGAGCGAGAAAAACGCCCAGGGCTCGTCGGCATGGGTGAGCCAAAGAGAAAACACAAACGATGCGGCGGCGACGCCAGCGACGATGGCAATGGCCCTGCCTCGGCGGGGGGCCAGGTGCTTGCCGGCGCCCCCAGCACGTACAAGCCGGCTCGCCAGCACCAAGAGCATGGGCCAGACGAGGTAGAACTGCTCTTCGACACCAAGGGACCAGTACTGCAAGAACGGTGAAGGAGGCCCACTGGAGGAGAGGTAGTTGGTCTTGAGCGCCGCGAAGCGGTAGTTCGCCCAGTAGGTGGCCGTGGCGAGGCCATCTTTTGCGACCGAGCCAACCTCGACAGGCGGGAGCAGGGCCGCCGAGGCCACCATGGTGAAAGCCACTACCAGCATGGCCATCGGCAGGAGGCGGCGTGCCCGGCGAGCGTAGAAGGCAGCGAAGCCGACCCGGCCTCTCGCCTCCAGCTCGTCCCATAGCATGCGGGTGATCAGGTACCCCGAGATCACGAAGAACACGTCGACGCCGATGTAGCCGCCAGGCAGCAGCGAGGCGCGGACGTGGTAGAGCACGACCGCCAAGATGGCTACCGCTCGAAGGCCTTGCACGTCGGCCCGGAACTGTCCTTTGTGACTAGCCCTTGGTTGACTGCCCACGCCACATCTTTACCGGTCCGGGCCGTAGGCCGGCGCGCGGTCGCTTTGGCGGCAACTTTGTGCCCTTTTCAACAGCTTCTGAAGCTCGCACGTCGCCCTCGGCGCGCCTTGACGTGGGGTGGCCCAGCATTACATTGAGCTACCATGGCGGCAAGATCTTCTGCTCAGGCAACGAGATCGACGAGTTCGGCCCACCTTCGCTCTATCGCGGTGCTCGTCGTGGTCATCTGCCTGTTCGCCACCCTGCTTGCTCGGCTGTGGTTCCTCCAAGTCGCGAACGCCGGGGCGGTGGCTGTGCGGCGGGCGGCTGGCGAAGGGTTGAGGACGATATATATCCCGGCCCCGCGCGGGGACATCTTCGACCGCAACGGCGTGTTGTTGGCGGGCAACCGGGTACAACCAGCCGTGGCAGTCGAGCCGGGCGCAGCGAGCGAATACCCCGGCATAGTCGACAAGCTGGCCGCAGTGTTGGACGAACCGGCCTCGCGGGTCCGAGCCGCCCTGGACAACGCGCAGTACTCGCCGTACCAACCAGTCCCTGTCGCCGTAGGAGTCCCCAAGTCCGTGGTGCTCACTATCGAAGAGGACGCGAAACTGCTACCCGGCGTGACGATTATGGAGCAACCGGTCCGCTACTACCCTTACGGCTCGGTCACTGCCAACGTAGTGGGCTATGTAAGCCAGATCACCGGCTCGGAGTACCAGGCCGACAAAGCCGAGATGTGCGCCAAGGGCATCAGGTGCTACACCCCTACTTCGCAAATCGGCCAGGCCGGCGTGGAGGCGAGCATGGAGAAGTACCTGCGAGGCGTCCCCGGCAAGGAAGTTGTCGAGGTCGACGCGCAAGGCCAGGTGCTCGGCGTCGCGAGCTACCGGCCTCCTGTGCCAGGTGACAACATCGTGCTGTCGATCTCCCTCGCAGACCAAGAGGCCGCCGTCAATGCTTTGGCACAACGGGCCAGGGACGCTCGCACGCAGGTAGACCCTGCGAGCGGGCACCACTACCGCTCACCTGGGGCCGCCATGGTCGTTGAGGACCCCGACAACGGCCAGATCCTCGCCCTGGCTACTTACCCCGACTACAACCCCAACGTCTTCGTCCGAGGCATCAGCGAGCAACAGTGGCGGTACTACAACAGCCCAGCGAGCCATTACCCCCTGCTCGACCGGGCCATCTCGAGCGCTTATGCAACTGGTTCGGCTTTCAAGCTCATCACAGCGACAGCCGCCCTTGACTACGGCCTGCGTGGGCCCAACACCCTCTACGACGACACTGGTGGGATCACGGTCGGCGGGCAAACTTTTCATGACAACGCCAATATCGCCATGGGCTGGGTAGACCTGCGCCAGGCCCTCACCGTCTCCGACGACGCCTATTTTTATTCGCTCGGCTACGAGTTTTGGCAAATGTGGGCCAACGAGAAATCTCATCCCGAGTACCTGCAGAAGATCGCCTCCGAGTACGGCCTCGGGCACTACAGCGGCATTGACCTCCCCGGCGAAGCACCTGGCCTCGTGCCAAGCCAGCAGGTCTTCACCGCCGAACATGACCAGTACCCCAAGGCCTACCCCGACCCTTACTTCAGCCCTGGCCAGGAGATCCAAGAGGCGATCGGGCAGGGCCAGGACGAGGTAACCCCCCTGCAACTTGCCGACGCTTACTCGGCCTTCGCTAACGGTGGGACGTTGTACGTACCGAGGGTCGTCCTCGCTGTGGAGGCTCCTGGCACCAACGACCGGCCCAACGGCAAGATCCTGAAGCTCTTCAAGCCAAAGGTGAAGGACCACGTCCAGATGCCCGACTCAGCGGGCAGGGCCGCCATGCTCGCAGGGTTCGAAGGTGTGACCTCAAACCCGGCGGGCACTGGCTACTACGCCTTTCAGCAGCTCAACCACTTCCCCCTCAACAAGTACCCCGTTGCCGGCAAGACCGGGACGGCGCAGGTAGGCCCGACTTTCTCCCAGGTGGGCTGGCCCCGCTACATCCAGGACACATCTGTGTTCACGAGCTTTGCCCCCGCCAACCACCCCCGCTTCGTAGTTGACGCGTTCTTCGAGCAGTCTGGTTACGGTGCTACCACCGCAGCGCCGGCAGTCGAACAGGAGTACCAGGAACTCTTTGGGCTCAACAAGCCGGCCGGGCCTACTGCCAAAAGCTGAGCTGCCCGCACTGCCGCTGAGCTGCCTGCCCTGCCGCTGAGCTGCCTGCCCTGCCGCTGAGCTGGCTGCCCTGCCGCTGAGCTGGCTGCCCTGCCGCTGAGCTGGCTGCCCTGCCGCTGAGCTCCAGCACTGCCGCTGCGAAGGGGCTTCAGCCGTCACCTAAGGCACCGCCAGGGCAGTTCACGCCGCGGCAGGCCACGTTGGTCGGCACCGCGGTGATGGAAGTCGTCGAGAACCGCTATAGCTGCTACCATAGATTTGGTCGCTTCGGTTGAGCGGGCCCCCGCCAGCCTGCTCCCGAGGCGGCCAAAGCGCTGCCGCTATGTTGCTCCTGGTGCGCTGCTTCGTAGCTGTGTGGCCCCCTGCCGATGTCCTGGACGCCTTGGCCTCGCTCCCCAGGCCGGCGACGCCATCGCTACGCTGGTCAACCAGGCAACAATGGCACGTTACGCTCCGCTTTTTCGGAGAACTGGGTGAGCGGGAAGTTGGCCGAGCCCAAGAAGTGCTCGCCAACCTGGCCCGCGGCACCCCCGGCCCCATCCCTGTGACGGGCGGCCCAGCGACCCGGTTTCTCGGGCCCGGGCTCGTCGTTTGGCCGGTCGCAGGGCTTGACGGGCTTGCCGGAGCCATCGAACGTGCCACCCGCCGGATTGGCAAACCGCCTGCACGGCGCGCCTTTCGCGGCCACCTAACGGTCGCGCGCTCAATAGCGGGCAAGGACATGCGCCACGCTCGTAACTTGCTTGCGCCGCTCGCGTCCTCATGGGAGGTCGTAACGTTCTCCCTCGTGGAAAGCCACCTAAGGCCCGAGGGGGCGCGCTACGAAGACCTCGCGTCCTTTGAGCTTTCTCGGCCTTAGTGCACGGTCCCCTGAGCAGCTAAGCGGAAGTTACGTCTGGCGGCGCCCGCCCGCTCACCAAAACATCCTGGTCAGCGAAGCAAACCGCCTCCCGGGCGACGGCTTGGTGTAGCCACGAGTATCCGTGACAGGTGCAGGGGGTCGTGGTAGG
>Ga0209061_1001679_pt1 | contig 34191 bp, 29 predicted proteins | sample Coa_R1_10_FD_187157 | JGI IMG/M metagenome (GOLD analysis project Ga0209061, IMG submission 187157) | Surface soil microbial communities from Centralia Pennsylvania, which are recovering from an underground coalmine fire - Coalmine... | ecosystem: Environmental > Terrestrial > Soil >... | reverse complement strand
TCCTGCTCGCGCAGGATCCCAATGATTTGCTCCTCGTTGAACCGGCTGCCCTTCATCCGTCCGTCTCCTTTTCGTGACGGACTCTACCTCAAACCTGTCGGGCTGGCGGGGAGCAGGCCAGTTTACGGTTGCTCCCCGACGGCGGCTGATGCCTGCGAACGTCCGCGGCTGCCCGAAGTAATTGAGGTCGCGGCTTACGGATCTCCGCTGGCCGCGTGCGCGACGTCTCCACCCTCATCGCGGGCAATCTCGGCCAGCGTCCGATTGGACAACGCGGAGCGCGGCTGCTCGACGGTGATATCCCGATCGGTGGCGTAAGCGTCGCGATGTTTGATCAACAGCCACGCGGGACGCGGACTTCTGCCCAGGCCGCGGGTGCGCACCAGCACCCACGACCCTTTGAGCTTTTTGCCGTGGAGCGCGAACTTCAACTCGCCCTTGCGCAAGGCCTCATCCACGTCAGGCACTGCGGGCGTCCAGGTTCCGATATCCCAGACCATCACCGTTCCGCCGCCGTATTCGCCTTGCGGTATCACGCCCTCGAAGCGGGCGTATTCCAGCGGATGATCCTCGACCTGGGTGGCAAAGCGCTTGACCGAAGGATTAAGCGAAGGTCCCTTGGGCACGGCCCATGACAGCAGCACATCATTCCATTGCAAGCGGAAGTCATAATGGAGATGGGAGGCGCGATGCTTGTGAACGACGAACGTGAGACCTTTTTTGCGTGGATGCGCCGTACTGTCGGCGGCGGGCTCCGGGGTAATGTCGAAGCGCCGCTTTTTACGATACTCCTCCAGCGCCATAAAGCACCTGCTTAAGACCTCGGCCGATCCCAGGTCCAGGAGCAATTGTCGCACATGACGGGGCAAGGATCGATCGGCTTGTTCGCGCCTGCATTGCCATCACGACCTTGAGCCTGAGATAATCCGCGCCGTGAATGAAATGCCGTCCACTGCCGAAGAGATTCTCGCCGCCGTGCGGGCGATGGAGCCGGCGATTAGACAAGCACGCGATCGCATCGAAGAGCAGCGCCGGCTTCCTGCGGAGCTGCTGCGAATGATGATGGAAGCCGGGGTGTTCCGGATGGCGGTGCCGCGCGTTTACGGCGGCGGTGAGTTCGATCCGATGACGCAGGTGCGCGTGGTCGAAGAACTCTCCCGGATGGAAGGGTCGGTCGGATGGCTGGCGATGATCGGGGCCGCCGGCGGTCCGGTGGCGGCGTTCCTCGAACCGGCAGTGGCGCAGCGGTTTTACGGCAGCGTGGACAGCGTCTTCGCCGGACAAATCCGTCCGCCCCAACGCGCCGAAATCGTCGCAGGCGGATTCCGGGTGAGCGGACGATACCGGTTCGCCAGCGGATGCCAGCATGCGTCGGCGATGACCTGCGGATGCACGCTGTATGAAAACGGCAAACCGCTGCTGCACGCCAACGGCCAGCCCAAAGGACGCGTCATGCTCATCCCGGCGTCCAAAGTGAGGATCATCGACACCTGGGACACCACCGGGATGCGCGGGACCGGCAGCCATGACTTCGTGGTGGACAACGTGTTCGTGCCCGCCGAGGAAAGCGTGAGCGTGCTCGAGCCGCCCCGCGTTGCGGGTCCGTTATACCGGTTCCCGCCGATTTACCTGGTTTGTCACACCGGGGTGCCGCTGGGAATCGCGCGCGGGGCGCTGGATTGCGCGCTCGAACTATGCGGGCGCAAGGAATTGATGCCGAGCCGCCAGTTGCTGCGCGACGATACCCAGACGCAGGAAACGATTGCCTGGGCCGAGGCAACCATCGCGGCGGCGCGCCATTACGCCTACGGCACGCTGAAAGAGCTGTGGGATACTCTATGCAGGGGCGATAAAGTCTCCGTCAACCAGCGCGCGCACTATCGCCTGATGATGGTCTATTGCCATCAGACCGCCAAACAGGTGATTTCGGTGCTTTATGATCTGGCCGCGACCAGCGCGATTTTCCGCAGCCATCCGCTGGAGCGCTTCATGCGCGACATCATGACCGCCTGCCAGCATCGAGTCGTGCATCCCAGGATGTACCGTCCGGGCGGGCGGATGCTGCTGGGACTGGAACCGGACGAACCGTTTTTTTAAGGCGCCGACTCGCCATCCGGAAAGTCCTCTGATCGTCCCGCTCCGCAGGTTGGAGCATCCGGTCAGAATTCGTGGCTGGGCTGATGCTGGCCGAATACCGCCCGCATCGCGTCGGCGATCTCGCCCAGCGTGGCATAGCGGCGCACGGCCTCGATTATCGGCGGCATCAGATTGGAGCCGTCGGCCGCGGCCTGGGTGACGCGCTTGACGGCCTGCGCTGCGGCCTGCGAGTCGCGCTCGGCGCGCACCCTTGCCACGCGCTGGCGCTGCTTTTCTTCCAGTTCGGGATTTACCTTGAGCAAATCGGGGGTTTCGGTTTCGGCGCTGATGAACTGGTTAACGCCTACGATGATGCGGCGTTTGGTTTCAATCTCGCGCTGATAGCTGTAAGCGGCATTCTGAATCTCGCGCTGCATGAAGCCGCGCTCGATCGCCGCCACCGCGCCGCCCAGATCGTCGATTCGCGCCAGGTACTCGCGCGCCTTCTCTTCCAATTCCCGGGTCAGGCTTTCGACATAATACGAGCCCGCTAACGGATCGATGGTGTCGGCAACCTCGGACTCATAGGCAATGATCTGCTGGGTGCGCAGGGCGGTGCGCGCCGACGCCTCGGTGGGCAGCGCGAGCGCTTCGTCCTTGGAGTTGGTGTGCAGCGATTGGGCGCCGCCCAACACGGCGGCCAGCGCCTGCACCGACACGCGCACCACGTTGTTTTCGACCTGCTGCGCGGTCAGGGTCATGCCCGCGGTCTGGGCGTGGAAGCGCAGCATCATCGAGCGCGGATCCTTGGCGCCGAAGCGCTCCTTCATAATCCGCGCCCACAGCCGGCGCGCGGCGCGGAATTTGGCGATCTCCTCGAAGAAGTTGTTATGGACGTTGAAGAAAAACGACAGCCGCGCGGCGAACGCATCAACGTCAAGACCCGATTTCACCGCCGCATCGACGTAGGCGATGCCGTCGGCCAGGGTAAAGGCCAGTTCCTGCGCAGCGGTCGAGCCGGCTTCGCGGATGTGATAGCCGGAGATCGAAATCGTGTTCCAGTTCGGCACTTCGCGCGTGGCGAATTCGAAGATGTCGGTGATGATCCGCATCGAAGGGCGCGGCGGATAGATATAGGTGCCGCGCGCCACGTACTCCTTGAGCACGTCATTCTGGATGGTGCCGTTGAGCTTGTCCCATCCGACGCCCTGCTTTTCGGCCACCACCAGGTAAAGCGCCAGCAGAATCGACGCGGTCGCATTGATCGTCATCGAGGTGGAAATCTTGTCCAGCGGCAGATCCTTAAGCAGGGTTTCCATATCCGGCAGCGAACTGATCGCCACACCGACGCGGCCGACCTCGCCGCGGGCCAGCGGATGGTCGGGGTCGCGGCCCATCTGGGTCGGCAAGTCGAAAGCGACCGACAATCCGGTCTGCCCCTGTTCGAGCAGATAGTGATAGCGGCGGTTGGATTCCTCGGCGGTGCCAAAGCCGGCGTACTGGCGCATCGTCCACAATCGCCCCCGATACATGGTGGGCTGAACGCCGCGCGTGAAGGGATATTCGCCGGGAAAGCCGAGGTCCGACTCGTAGTCCAGTTCGGCGATGTCGGAGGGGTCGTACAGCCGCTTGATTTCGATTCCCGAAGTGGTGGCAAAGCGCTCGCGCCGCTCGCCGCCGCGCTTGAGCGCGCGTTCGACGCTCTGGTTGTATCTGTCGCGCGCGGCTTTGAGGGAATCTTCCTTCTCGGGCATGAACATCAACCTCCCGACGTTAATCGATCACCGCCAGGATCTCGCCTTTTTCCACCGCCTGACCCACCGACACCTTGATTTCGAGCACCTTGCCGGCTTTGGGCGTTTTGAGCTCATTTTCCATCTTCATTGCTTCGACCACCAGAATACCCTGATCGGCCATCACTTCGTCGCCGGGCTTGACCAGCAGATTGACGACGCGCCCCGGCATCATCGCCCTGAGTTCGACGCGGCCGGTGACCTGGCGCTCGCCGCCTGCCTGCAATCGGCGGCGGGCCTTGTCGATCAGCGTGACACGATTGACGCCATGGCGCGAGACCATCAGCAGGTCGTCGCCCTCGGCGCTGATACTGAGATCGAAGGCGCGATTTCCGACCAGGACCAGAAAGGAGGAGCCGTGGGTGCGGCGCAGATCGACTTCGAAACTGCGGGCGCCGATGCTGACGCGATAAAAGTTCGGTTTGACTTCCTCGATTTCGGGCCGATAATCCGCGCCGTCAACGATCGCCTGATACTGCATCGCGCTTCGCTCCTTATCTGCGCAGCGAATCCATCCGGCCCAGCGTCTTCCAGGCCGACAGACGGGTTTCAACGCGCGGCGCGGCCGAAGGCTGGCGATGATTGTTGCGCGACAGCGCGAAGGCCGCGGCGAGCAGCGCCGCCACGACTTCGGGGTCGGCCTGGACGCTGACGGTGGGACGGTATTCCTGGTTGATGAAGCGGGTGTCGTATTCGCCCGCGTTCCAGCGCGGATTGTCCATCAGCCATCGATGGAAGTTCAGATTCGTAATGAGGCTGCCCGAAATCATGTATTCGCTCAGCGCCCGGCGCATCCGCCCGATCGCTTCGGCACGGTCGCGGCCCCAGGTGACCAGCTTGGAGATCATCGGATCGTAAAACGAGGAAACTTCCGAACCTTCGTACACCCCGCAATCATTGCGCACGCCCGGACCCTCAGGCAGACGCAGGGTGTCGATACGGCCGGGGGCGGGCACAAAGCCATGCTCCGGGTCTTCGGCATAGACGCGGCATTCGACCGCCCATCCGTTTTGCCGCAAATCGCTCTGCTTGAACGGAACGCGTCCGCCGGCCGCGATTTCGATTTGCGCCTTGACCAGGTCAACTCCGGTCACCAGTTCGGTGACCGGATGCTCGACCTGGATGCGCGTGTTCATTTCCATGAAGTAAAAGTTGCGTTCGCCGTCGACCAGGAACTCGATGGTGCCGGCGCTGAGATAATCGACCGCCTGCGCCGCGCGCACCGCCACCTCGCCCATCGCCTGGCGCAAAGAGGGGGTCACGAACGGCGAGGGCGACTCCTCGACCACCTTCTGGTTGCGGCGCTGCACCGAGCATTCACGCTCGAACAGATGGACGACGTTGCCGTGGCCGTCCGCCAGCACCTGGATTTCGATATGATGGGGGCTGCTCAGATATTTCTCGACATAAAAGCGTCCGTCGCCGAAGGAGGACTGCGCTTCGCTTGCCACCGCGCGCACCGCCGAGGTGAGATCCTTTTCCTGCTCGACCATGCGCATGCCTTTGCCGCCCCCACCCGCCGCCGCCTTGATCATGATTGGAAATCCGATTTTGGCAACGAGTTCGCGCACTTCGGCTTCAGTCTCCAGGGTTCCCGGCGATCCGGGCACCACCGGGACGCCCGCCGCCGCCATCAGCTTGCGCGCCTCGACCTTGTCGCCCATGCGATGAATCGCGTCGGGCCGCGGGCCGATAAACACCATCCCGGCGTCGGTTACGGCTCGCGCGAAGCCGGCGTTTTCGGAGAAAAAGCCATAACCCGGATGGATGGCTTCGGCGCCAGTCTGGCGGGCCGCCTCGAGGATGCGCGGGATGTTGAGGTAGCTCTCGCGCGCGGGCGGCGGTCCGACCGCAACGGCGTAGTCGGCCTCGCGCACGTGGAGCGCAGCCTTGTCGGCGTCGGAGTAAACCGCAACAGTTTGAATTCCCAACTCCCGGCATGCCCGGATAATTCTGACGGCAATCTCGCCCCGGTTGGCGATCAGGATTCGTTTGAACATTTTGACCGTGGCTAAGTCGCTGGACGCGCTCGACCTCACAAAGGAATATTACCGTGTTTGCGCGGCGGATTCTTGTCGCGCTTGTTCTCCAGCGCCTTGAGCGAAGTAATCAGGCGCGGGCGCGTATCGCGCGGAAAAATGACCTCGTCGATATAGCCGAGTTCCGCGGCTTTGAACGGATTGGCGAAGGTGCGGCGGTATTCCTCGACCAGCCGGGCGCGTTCCGCAACCGCATCGGAGGCGCTCTGCAATTCGCTGCGAAAGATAATGTTGACCGCACCCTCGGGTCCCATCACCGCGATCTCCGCGCTGGGATAGGCAAAATTGAAATCGCCCCGGATGTGCTTGGAGGACATGACGTCGTAGGCGCCGCCATAGGCCTTGCGCGTTATCACCGTGACTTTGGGCACGGTCGCCTCGCAAAAAGCGTAGAGCAGCTTGGCGCCGTGCTTGATGATTCCGCCGAACTCCTGCGCGGTGCCGGGCAGGAAGCCTGGCACATCGACGAAGGTGACCAGCGGGATATTGAAGCAATCGCAAAAACGCACGAACCGCGCCGCCTTCACCGACGCGTCGATATCCAGGCATCCCGCGAGCACCGCCGGCTGGTTGGCCACGATTCCGACCGAATACCCGCCCAGGCGCGCGAACCCGATCAGTATGTTTTGCGCATAGTCCTTCTGGATCTCGAAGAAATGCCCGTCATCGACCACGCGCAGGATGATCTCGCGCATGTCATAGGGCTTGTTGGGATTTTCGGGGACGATCGAATCCAGCGCTTCGTCGCGTCGATTGGGGTCGTCTTTGGGCTCCTGAAACGGCGGATCATCGACGTTGTTGGAAGGCATGTAGGACAGCAGCTCGCGGACCGCGATCAGCGCGCTCTGATCGTCGGGCACGTCGAGATGGCACACGCCGGAGCGGGTGGCATGGGTGTCGGCGCCGCCCAACTCCTGCATCGAGACCTCCTCGTGCGTCGTTGCCTTGATCACGTCGGGGCCGGTGATGAACATGTACGAGCTGTTCTGCACCATCACGATAAAGTCGGTCATCGCGGGCGAGTACACTGCGCCGCCCGCGCATGGACCCATGATCGCGGAAATCTGCGGAATGACGCCCGACGCCATCACGTTGCGCAGGAAGATGTCCGCATAGCCGGCCAATGACACCACGCCTTCATGGATGCGCGCGCCGCCGGAATCGTTGAGCCCGATTACCGGGCATCCGACCTTGGTCGCCAAATCCATGACTTTGCAGACCTTTTCCGCGAACGCGCCCGACAGGCTGCCGCCGAACACGGTGAAGTCCTGGGAAAAGATGCAGACCTGGCGGCCGTCGATCGTGCCGTAGCCGGTGACGACGCCGTCGCCGGCGATACGGCGGCTTTCCATCCCGAAATCGAAGCAGCGATGGGTCTTGAACTTGTCCAGTTCGACGAAGGATCCCGGGTCAAGCAGAAAGTCGATGCGCTCGCGCGCGGTCATCCTGCCGTTCTGGCGTTGCTTTTCCAGGCGCTCCTGGCCCCCGCCCAGTTCGGCCTGGCGCGCCAACTCCTGCATCCGCTCTATGTTTTCTTTAAGTCCCATGATTATTCAGGCCAGCCGCAATATACGGCCCGTCCGCCGCAGCAGGCAAGAACGTCGACGGGCTGAATAACGTTTCAAGTTTATCCGAACAGGCGCAATTATTTGACCACGATCCGATAGGCGATCTGCCCATTGGGCGAGCGGATGGCCCAGATCGGGTCGCGGGGCACGGGCTCCCATCCGGTGAACACGAAGGTCCCGTGCGGCATTTTGTAATAGGCGTATTGCGGGTCGAGGAAATGGTAGCGGTCGAAGCCGAGCACCGGCGCGAACAGTCCCTTTAATCGCAACACTGGCTCTTTTTGGAAACGCGCGGGCGGATACTTCGTGAAAAAGAGCACGTAAATGTAGGGTTGGTTGGTGTTGCCGGTAATCACCACCGGGCCGTTTCCGAGGCTGGCCGCGCGAACCACTGCCGGACCCAGGCCGTATTGAAATTGGTAGGCCGCCAGCGCCGGATAATCGCGAAAATAGAAGCGGACGAATTTCGCCCCCTGATACAGCAAGACCAGCACAATGGCCGCGGCGGCGGCAATCCTGGCGCTTCGGCTGGCTCCCGCCAAATCGAACAGAAACACCATCCCCAGCGCGCACAGCAGGGTCAGCGGCGTAAGCATCAGGATCGCGTGGAGCGGATGGCCGGCGGGCAGAATCAGAACCGCGGTGAAAGCCGCCACGGCGAGCCATCCGAGCAACAGAACCGTCACCCGCCGGAACTGCGGTGCGGCCAGCGCGCACAGCGCCAGAAACAGCATCGCGGCCTGCGCGACCAGCAACTGGCCGTATCCCGCGGGATGGAGTCCGATATCGGAGCTGCCGGCCAGGAACAGCCAGCGCGGGCTGAAATCGTAAAGCAGCGCTTGCCCCATCAGCCGCAGGCGCATCGGCCATGGAAAATTCATCACCGCAACCATCTGGTACCGCGCCATCATCTGCGGATAATGGCGCCAAAGCTCCAGCATCTGCGGAATCGCACTGACCAGGATGACAGCCAAAGCGGCGATCGCAGGTTTGCGCAGCCGCGTCAGTTCCTTCCAGTAAAAGACTGCGATCCAAACCAGGAACGGAGGCACGAAGGCCTTGGTGATCGAGTAGGAATAGAGCGAAAGCCCGAACATCAGCCCGCTGAGCAGCAGCAGGCCGCCGTACCGCAGCCGGATCGCGGCAAAAAAGGCTGCAGCACCAAGCGAAATCGTCGCAGCGGCTGTAATCGCCTCGTGGCCGAAGCGGCTGGCCGGCAAATGCCATGGCGACAGCGCCAGCACGATCACGGCCAGGGCCGCGCCGCGCAGACCGATCAGCATGCAGGCCACGATGGCGACCCCGATGATGTCCGCAATGCCCCATACCGCCGCGCCGAGCCTCACGGAGGCGGGATGCAATCCGAACAGCGCCACCGGCACCGTCAGCGAATAGTCGAACAGCGGCATCCGGTAATCATTGAAGGCCTGAATCGCGACCGGCAGGAAGTTGCCGTGCTGGTCGCGTCCGGTGCGCAGCAGGCTGTAGGCGTCATACCCGTTGCAGGCCTCGTCCTGATTGAGGCCCGGCGGCACGCGATCCAGCGCGGCCGTGCGCAGCGCCACCGCAACGGATAAGGCCGCGACCAGCATCGCCACGCTGACAATCGCGGAGACCAGCCGCGCCAAGCCGGTGGCGCTCATCCGCGGGACGAGCGGTTCGAGATACTCAAGCCAATGCGGGGAGCGGAGGTCCGCATCAGTGCCGTCGCCCAGAACACAAGCTGTACTGGTGGACATTTCAATACCGCGGACAGATCAGTCGGAAGGATCTTCGGTCACATCGAAAAATTCCATGCGGTCACCGGCCTTGATGCCGTGGCGTTTGGCGAATCCCCCATTGACCTCAAGCACATACTTGGAAATTCCCGCGACTTCCAGCGGTGCGTCGGAGTAGGGCTGGGCGTCGGGGATGATGCCGATAATGCGGCGGCCGGGTCCGGCGAAGATCATGTCCAGCGGAATCTGGGTGTTATGCATCCAGAACGAAGCGTGGACGGGGGTTTTGAAGATAAACAGCATACCATTGTCGGCCGGCAATTCCCGTCGATACATCAGCCCACGCTGGCGCTGCGCTTCGGTCTGCGCCAGCTCGACATTGACGGTGGCGCGAACCTGGTTATCCGGGCCGACGATCGTCACGCGCGGCCCGCTGGAGGACTGAGTGCAAGTCGTCAGCGCCAACATGGCCAGGGGTAGTAGCAGGCGTAGCAGTGGTTGGCGGGATAATTGTGCAACCAATTTTACACAGCTTTTCACGCGGGCGCGTTTCACGTTCGGAGGGCCGAACCCTTTTATGGTCGCGCTGAGCAAACAGGGCTCCCTTAACGGCCGGCAAATTTGGGGCGGCGTTTTTCGGCGAACGCCTGGACGCCTTCGCGATAATCCTGGCTGTTGAAGCAGCGCGCGACCATCTCTTCGACCAGCTTCTGATTGCGCTCAGCGGGGTCTTTGAGCGCCTCGCGGATGCAGGCCTTGGCCGCCGCCATCGACAGCGGCGCGTTGAAGGCCATCTGCTCCGCGTAATGACGCACGAAGTCCTCCAGCTCCTCGACCGCAACCAGCTTGTTCACCAGGCCCATCGAGAGTGCCTCCTCAGCGTCGAACAGGCGGGCCGACAGCAGGATTTCACGCGCATTGGCCGGCCCCACGATTTGCGCCAGTGCCAGAACTCCATCCAGTGGATAAGCCAGCCCCAGCCGCGCGGCAGGGATACCGAAGCGCGTGCCCCGCGCTGCGATCCGGATATCGCACGAAAGCGCGACCTGAACCCCGCCGCCAACGCATACCCCGGCGATCATCGCCACCACCGGCTTGGTGCAGTTGAGCAGCGCCGAGATCGCCCGATTTGGCCACTCGCGGTAGGCTTGCGCCTTTTCGGCGTTGGAGCGCAATTCCTTGAATTCAGATATGTCGGCGCCCGAGATGAAGGCCTCATTACCCACGCCGCGCATCAGCACGACGCGGATATCGGGGTCGGCTTCCAACGCCGCGGTGCCTTCGGCGATTGCGCGCCAGGTCTCGAGGTTAAGCGCATTGCGCACCTGGGGACGGTTCAGCACCATCCATCCCAACGGCGGTTGCTTGCGGATCAAAACGGTCTGCTGGTCCATCGTCATTCCATGCCGCAGTTTTTCAACACTGTTATCACGCTGGCGTCAACCCGACGAAACGATCGTCCACAATCCAAGTGGAGTAGAGCCGCAAAGAATGTGTCCGCGGCAAGTTCGCTGAACGCGGTTCCCGGCTTCGCAGGTCTGGCGCTGACCATTTGCCCGCTTCAGCCATAAAACTGCGCGATCGCGTCCACCACCGCAGCCTGGTTGGCGTCGTTGAGTTCGGGATAAATCGGCAGCGCCAGGACTTCGCGGCTGGCCCTTTCGGCATTGGGGAACTGGCCTTCGCGGTAGCCGAGCCCGCCAAACGCGGGCTGCAAATGGAGCGGCGACGGATAATAGATCTGCGTGGGGATCCCGCGGCCGGCCAGGAAATCGCGCAGCTCATCGCGCCGCGAGCAACGGATAGTGAATTGGTTGTAAACGTGATCGCGCCCCGGCGGTTCGATGGGCGGCTGCGCCGAATCTTCAATCCCGCCGCGCGCCAACAGCTCGCGATAACGCTTTGCCTTGCGCCGCCGTTGGTTCGTCCATTGGTCGAGATACCTGAGCTTGACGCGCAAAACGGCGGCCTGGATTTCGTCGAGCCGGCTGTTCAGTCCGATGCTCTCGTAACTGTATTTGCGGCTGCTGCCATGCTCGCGCAAAACGCGCAGGCGCGGCGCGGTCGCGGCCTTCGCCGTGACCATCCCGCCGTCGCCGATACCGCCCAGATTCTTGGAGGGAAAGAAGCTGAAACAACCCAACTCGCCGATCGCGCCAACCTGCCTGCCCCGATAACGCGCGCCGATTGCCTGCGCGGCGTCCTCGATCACCGCAATCGACCGCGCGCTGGCCATCGCCATGATCGGCGCGAGGTCGGCGGCCAGCCCGAACAGATGCACGACGATAATCGCGCGCGTGCGCGGCGTGATCGCCGCTGCGACCGCGTCCGGATCGATATTGAACGTGGCGCAATCAATATCGGCGAAAACCGCGCGCGCGCCCACTCGCGCGATCGCCGACGCGGTCGAGATAAAGGTGAACGGGGTGGTGATAACTTCGTCGCCCGGGCCAATCCCGAGCGCCATCAGCGCAAGCAGCAGGGCGTCGGAACCCGACGCGCATCCCACCGCCGCCTCGGCGCCCACATAGGCCGCCATCTCCCGCTCCAACGCTTCCACCTCGTGTCCGGTAATGAACTGCTGGCGCTCCATCACCGACTCGATCGCGGCCATCACCTCGGACCGGATCGACGCATACTGGGCGCGCAGATCGACAAACGGCATGAGCGGCTGAGGTCCTGCCCGCTCATCCTGACCGGCGAGGGGGTCAGGGCGTTGTTGTACCCTGGGCGGCAAAGCCATGCATCTTCATACCAATGCATCGCGTCTGGCGAAAGCCAGCCTCATCCCGGCGCGGCCAGCCACAGCACGGCGAGCGGCGGCAGGGTGAAGGCCGCCGAATGGGCCGATCCGTGCGATGGGATCGCTTCGGCCTGCACTCCGCCGTTGTTGCCGACGTTGCTGCCGCCGTAAAAGCCGCTGTCCGTATTGAGAATCTCCGCATAGTACCCGGGACCGGGCAGCCCGAGCCGGTGATTGCGGCGCACCACGGGCGAGAAATTGCAGATGCATATGATTTTTCGGCCCGAAGGCGCGCTGCGGATGAACGCGATTACATTATCGTCGGCGTCATCGGCGTCAATCCAGCGAAACCCCGCCGGCTCCACATCGGCCATCCATAACGCAGGCTCGGCGCGGTAAAGCCGGTTGAGATCGCGGACCAGGGTTTGCAGTTGGCGATGGGCGGGTTCATTAAGCAGGTGCCAGTCCAGACTGTGATCGTGGTTCCATTCGTTCCACTGCCCGAATTCGCCGCCCATGAAGAGCAGCTTCTTGCCCGGCCGCGCCCACATGTACGCATACAGCGCGCGCAGATTGGCGAACTGCTGCCAGCGGTCGCCGGGCATTTTGCTCAGCATCGAACGCTTGCCGTGGACGACCTCGTCGTGCGAAAGCGGCAGGATGAAGTTTTCGCTGTAGGCGTAGAGCAGGCCGAAGGTCAGGTCGCGATGGTGGAACCGGCGATGGATCGGATCTTTGGAGAAATACTCCAGCGTGTCATGCATCCATCCCATGTCCCATTTCAAGCCGAAGCCCAACCCGCCGACATAGGTGGGACGGCTGACCGCCGGCCAGTCGGTGGACTCCTCCGCGATCATCATGATTCCCGGATCGTGTCCGTAAGCGCGCTGGTTAAGCGTGCGCAACAAACTGACGGCATCGAGATTCTCCCTGCCCCCGTGCACGTTGGGAACCCATTGGCCGGGATTCTTGCCGTAGTCGAGGTAGAGCATCGAGGCCACCGCGTCCACCCGCAGCCCGTCGGCGTGGTACTCGCCCAGCCATAACAGCGCGCTGCTGATCAGGAATTCGCGCACTTCGTCGCGCCCGTAATTGAAGATGTAAGTTCCCCAATCAGGATGCTCGCCCTGGCGCGGGTCCATATGCTCGTACAGCGCGGTGCCGTCGAAGCGGCCCAGCGAGAATTCATCCTTGGGGAAATGGGCCGGCACCCAATCCAGTATCACTCCGATCCCGCGCTGATGCAGATAATCAACCAGGTAGCGGAAATCATCGGGCGTGCCGTAGCGCGCGGTCGGGGCGAAATAGCTGGTCACCTGGTAGCCCCATGAACCGGCAAACGGATGTTCCATCACCGGCAGGAACTCGACGTGCGTAAATCCCATCTCGTCGACGTAGTCGGCCAGCGCATGCGCTATTTCGCGGTAAGTCAGAGGCCGGTAACCATCCTCGGGCACGCGCCGCCAGGATCCGAGATGAACTTCGTAAATCGCCAGCGGCGAGCGCAGCACGTCGCGCGAGCGGCGCGCCTTGATCCAGTGGTCGTCGCCAAATGCATATCGGGACTGATAGACAACCGAAGCCGACGCCGGCGGCATCTCGGTCGCCTTGGCATAGGGGTCGGCCTTCAGATGGTATCCGTCGTTGGCGCTGCGAATCTCGAATTTGTAGCGTTGACCGGGTCCGAGATCGGGGATGAACAGCTCCCACAGTCCGGAGAGCCCCATCTGGCGCATCATGTGGAGGCGGCCGTCCCAATGGTTGAAATCGCCGACCACGCTGATGCCGCGGGCGTTGGGCGCCCATACCGCGAACGAAACTCCGGCCACGCCCTGCGCCTCGCGAAGATTGGCGCCCAGCCTGGTCCACGGCCGCTCCAGGGTCTGCTCGCGAAAGAGGTAGATGTCCAGGTCGCTGAGCGTGGGCAGGAAGCGGTAAGGATCGTCGAGATTGAGCCGCGCGCCGGTCTTCAGCCACAGGTCAAAGCGGTACGGAAATCCGGGCTGCACCCGCTCAACCACAGCTTCGAACAGGTCGGTGCCTTCCCGCCGCGTCATCCGCAGTGGCGCCCGCTCGCCAACCAGCAGATCGATCTGCTCGGCATCAGGGCGATAGGCGCGCACAATCGTGCCGCGGCTGGTCGGATGCGCTCCCAGAATCGAATGCGGATCAGGATGGACAAGCGCAAACAGCCGCTCCAAATCCTGCGTCGAAGGTTGGTTATCTGGCGTTCTAACTTCTTTGCTCAATATTGCTGTCATGCTTTCCAAATTTCGCGATTGAGCTGGATTAGGGCCGAATCAGCAGCAGCCAGGCGGCTGCAAAAACAACGGACAACGGCTTCGATTCGCTGCTCCGTGCTGCTGAGCTGTATCACGACGAATAATGTATTGTAGTCGCTCGCCGCAACGCGCGCGAGCAAGTTTTGCGATGGTCTTCGGCATCAGCGAATTCGCCTCCAGAAGTTTGCGTAACCCGCGCCGCCGCCACCATCCACACCGAGCGCTTGCACATCGAAAGCCGCGCGTTGTAGGAGTGCGCTGACGAGCTTTTTCGGGAGGATCCGCCATGGCTGGTACGGGCAATCGGATGGAATTCGGGTTCGGGGTTTTTCCTTACAGCTACGTTTCCTTTGCCGAAACGGCGGAGTTGGCGCGTCTGGGCGACCAGCTTGGATATTATGCCTTTACCCTGCCTGAGCATCTGCTCACGCCCAACTGGCCGCAGGCGCCGATTTCGACCAAGTTCTGGTACGACACCTCCGTGATCGGCGCTTATATCGCCGCCGTGACATCCAAAATCAAACTGCTCACCAGCGTCAGCGTGGTGCCGTACCATCCGCCGGTGCAGATGGCCAAAACGCTGGCCACGCTCGACGTCGTGTCAAATGGGCGCGTGCGGTATGGCGTCGGCAGCGGCTGGATGAAGGCGGAGTTCAAGCGGCTTGGAATTCCCTTCAAGGAGCGCGCGGCGATTACCGAGGAATACCTGCGCGCGATGAAGGAGCTGTGGACCGCGGACGCGCCGTCGTTTTCGGGCAAATACGTATCTTTCGACAATGTCGCCGCCTATCCCAAGCCGGTGCAGAAAGGCGGGATTCCGATCTTCATTGGCGGCTTCGGCGATGGACCCTTCCGGCGTGTCGCGACGTTGGGCGACGGATGGATTCCGATGAGCCTCTCGCCCAAGGATGTGGTCAAGGGGTTGGGCCAGATCAGATCGTTGATGGAGAAGAATGGGCGCGATCCGCAATCGTTATGGGTTGGCGTGACCGGCGGGATGGATATCGGCGTGGGTGAGACGCGCCAATGGCAGCATGACGTGCTGGGCGAGCACAGCCCGGTCGAAATACCACCGCCGGTGCAGAATCTGCGTCAGGCGGTGGATGTCGCCGGGGAGTATCAGCGCGCCGGCGCCAACTATATGTCGGTGGGCTTCAAATGGCGCACCGCCAATGAGTTGGCAGACAAGCTCGAAGAGTTTGCCCGCGAGGTGATGCCCAATTTCCGATAAAGACAGCTGACGCAGTTGATCCGCGCGTCGTGGCTGGGCAAGGCGGCCCGCCCGACACTGGCGTTATTTGAGGCCGTCTGGGCTGGGGACGAACTGCTCCAATATTTGGACGCCCTGCGCTGAGATTTGATGCGTTACCAAGGGGGGCGAGTTGCCTATATGGTAGGTGCGGACCAGGTTCTGCACGGCGAGGTCGGCGTTCACTCCACGATAATGCTGACGCAGATGCTCGGCCCAGGTTTCGACCACGAAATATTCCACGAATCGCTGCGGCGCATTGGCATCGAAGAACAACCCCCAGAACACCGCGCCGTCGCGCAGGCGAATGAGGCGCAACTGGCGCATCGCGATCGTGAAATCCCGGGCACGTAGAGGATCGATACGATATTCAACCGTGACCAGTACCGGGCCGGCGTCAGGATCGATTTCGAGACTCGTTTCGGGTTCGGGACGCCTTAGCGGTACCAGGTCGAGTTCGGTCTCCGCGGCCAGCCGAAATCGCCACACGGTCAGGATCCCGGCAGCGACCGCGACGGCGGCATAGAAAATCGCCATCCGCACGCCTTGGCGCTCGGCCACCCATCCCCACAGCACGCTGGCTCCTGCCATCCCGCCCTGCAACACCATCTGGTACACGGACAGCGCGCGTCCCTGGACCCACGCTGGCACAGAAAGCTGCGCGGCGACGTTGAGCACCGTCATGGTCACGGTCCACGCCGCGCCGGCCAGAGTCATCAGGGTCCAGACCACGTAAATGTTGCGGGCCAGGCCAAGTCCAAGCAGCACGGCCGCGAACGATGCCTGGGCGATCGCGGCCAGCAAATTGCGTGAAAGCCGCCATCCAAGCCGCGGCAGTACCGCGCCCGCGACCATCGCGCCGGCGCCGAAGAACGCCAGCAGTCCGCCATAACCGGCCGCGTCCAGATGCAAACTGAACCGTGCCAGGATTGGTAGCACGGCCCAAATCGCGCTGGCGCCGAAGATGAATGCCGCGGTGCGCACCAGCACCGCGTCGAGCGCGGGGGCGTAGCGCGTGTAGCGAATGCCCGCTCGAATCGCGCCCATCACGCGTTCAGCCGGCATCACGTTGGCCGCGTGCGGGCGCCTCCACTCAAACAGTACCGCCATCACGGCCAGAAACGACGCCGCGTTGAGGATGAACGTGATGCCGGCGCCGGCCCACGCCACCACGATGCCGCCCAGGGCGGGTCCGACCGCCCGCGACAGGTTGAAGTTGATGCTTCCTATTGACACCGCCGCCGTCAGTTCCGAGCGCGGCACCAGTTCCGGAACGATCGCCTGCCACGCCGGGGCATTCATCGCGGAACCAATCCCCAGGGCCAGGCTGAGAGTGAGCAGCGACCAGGGCGTCGTTGCCTTCACAATGGTGAGCACACCGAGGACGGCGGCGGCGATCAGCATCCAGCCCTGCGATAACAGCAGCAGACGGCGCCGATCCACGATGTCTGCCAGAGCGCCCGCGGGCAGAGCAAGGAGCAGGATTGGCAAGCTGGCCGAAGTCTGGATCAGCGCAACCATCAGCGGCGATGGGGCCAGGGAGGTCATCAGCCACGCCGCACCGACGTTCTGCATCCAGGTGCCGATGTTCGAGACCAGCGCCGCCAGCGTAAGCCAGAAGAACATCCGATGCTTGAGCGTTCGCCATACCGAACCCGACTCGTGACGCGGAGGCTCCTGTACGGGCCGAGCCCCGCCATATGCGACGAAACCGCTCAATCAGCCAACTCTGCAATGGCAAGGGTGATGGTTTGCGATACGGCTGTCATTTCGATCATTGTGATGATTGGATAGGTTGTGAGCCAACGCCGGGCCTGACTCATCATTGACATTTCGGGCGTTGCATCTTATGCGGGATGCAGGCGCGCTTTCAAGAACGTTGAGGCAGCCCGCCGGCACTGTTCAGAACCCATTAGAGGATTGATGGCATATCCAGAGAGTTGGGGAATCAGGCAGCTTTCCAATTGGGGCCGCTGGGGCAGGGACGATCAGCTCGGCACCGCGAATTTCATCACGCGCGAGGTGGTGGCCAACGCCGCGCGGGAGGCGCGCGAGGGTAAGGTGTTCAGCCTGGCCATTCCGTTCGATCGCGGCGGCCCGGTGCATCCGGCGCGTACGCCGTATCTGCATTTTTTCGCGATGGTCAACGCGCCTGGCGACGCCTGGGGAATCGGAGCCAAAAGCAGCGTGGTGTGGAACGATGACGTCGTCACGATGCCGCTTCAGATCGCCACGCAATGGGACGGGCTGGCGCATCTGGGCTACGACGGGATGTTTTACAATGGCGTGCCTATCGATCGCCTCAACGCCCATCGCGGCGCCACTCGCAACGCGATCTCTGAGCTTTCGCAAACACTGATCACGCGCGGCGTTCTGCTCGATTTGGTCGCATACAAAAAGGCGGACGCGCAGGGCCATCTGCCGGCCGGTTATGCGATCAGTTGCGCCGACATCGACGGCTGCCTGGCCGCGCAGAAGGTGACTGCGCGCAGCGGCGACGCGTTGCTGGTGAGAACCGGATGGGTGCCGCAATGGTACCGGCGTCCGCAGTGGCGCGACGCGTTCTGGAAGTCGTGTCCGGGCCTTTCCTACAAGACAGTGGAATGGATTTACGATCACGAGATTTCGTGCGTGGCGGTCGACAACGTCACGGCCGAGGTCGTGCCGTCGGAACTGCGCGAGGAACCAACACCGTTTCATCGTATCGCGATCCGCGATTTGGGCCTGACCATCGGCGAGATCTTCAATTTCGAGGCATTGGCCGAGGATTGCCGCAACGACGGACGCTACACCTGCTTTTTCGTCGCCCCTCCCCTGCCCTTTGCCGGCGGTGTCGGCAGTCCGATCAACCCGGTCGCGATGAAGTAAAAATGAGAACTGGAGCACTTGTTCAGCTTGCCCGCTCCCACGCTCTCGGAGCAAGATAAACGTACATTCGTTCAGACGCGACGCCTCGAGCGCGCGTCCTGAGCCAGGAGGATTAACCATGGTGCCATCGCGGATCATTTCAGCGGACTCGCACATGATCGAGCCGCCAGACCTGTGGACCACGCGGTTGGATCGCAAGCTCAGAGATCAAGCGCCTCATGTCGAGAAAAACGAAAAGGGCAGCTACTTCGTTGCGCCTGGGCTCAAGCCGTCACCGGTTTCGCTGGGCTTCGGCGCGGGCCGCAGCGGCGAGGAACTGAAACAGCATTTTCGCAAGGGCTACGAGACTGCGCCTGCGGGCGGCTGGGACCCGGTGGAACGGATCAAGGACCAGGACGTGGACGGCGTCATCGCCGAGGTGCTCTACACCACTTATGGGATGCCGCTGTTCAGTCTGCCCGACCCCGAACTCCAGCGGGCCTGCTTCAAGGCCTATAACGACTGGCTGGCCGAGTTCTGCTCGCACAATCCGCGGCGGTTTTACGGCATCGGGCTGGTTTCGTTGGAAGATATCGCGCAAGGCGTCAAAGAACTGGAGCGATGCGCTCAGATTGGCCTGCGGGGCGCGCAGATTTGGGGCGCGCCGCCGCCAGATCGGCCGTACTGGATGCGCGTGTGGGATCCGCTGTGGAGCGCGGCGCAGGAACTGGGAATGCCGCTCTCGCTGCATGTCGGCACCGGCAAGCGCTCGCGCAGCCCGGACAAGGCACCGCTGGTCGATCCCGCGACCGGCAAACGCGGACCGTTTATGACCGGCAACTATTCCAACCTGATTCATGAAATCCAGCGCTCGTTCACCGATATTATTTTCGGCGGCGTGCTGGAGAGGTTCCCGCGCCTGATCCTGATCTCGGCGGAGAACGACACCGGCTGGATTCCCCATTACATGTATCGGGTCGATCACGCGTTCGAGAAATTCAACGTCATGTCGGATCAGCCGCTGGCGCAAAAGCCCAGCTTCTATATCCGGCGCCAGATGATGGCGACGTTTCAGGATGATCCGATCGGGCCGATGACGCACGAATTTTTCGGCGCCGAAAACTACATGTGGGCGTCGGACTTTCCGCATACCGATTGCACCTGGCCCAACTCGCGCAAGGTGATTGAGCGCGATTTCGCCCACATCCCCGATTCGGTTACGCACAAAATCGTGTTCGAGAACGCCGCCCGGGTTTATCGGATGGAAGTGTAAAGGACAGGTCAGGCAGTTCAGAATCCATAACCAAGGCGGGAAGTACAATGGCTGAACTGACGAAATCAGCAAAGGCGCATGCGCGCCTGTCCCATCCCGTGATCGACTCGGACGGGCATTGGATCGAGTATCTGCCCGCGCTCGCCGAATACATCAAGCAGGAGATCGGCGCGCAGGGAGCGGAGCGCTACTGGGCCGCTGTGGCCAGTTATTTCGGCGACCCCAAACTGAGCACGGCACAGCGTCAGGAAAAACGGCTGCCGGCCGCCGGATGGTGGCCGATCCCGACAAAGAACACGCTGGATCGCGCCACCGTGATGCTGCCGAAGCTGCTTCACGATCGGATGGGCGACCTGGGGCTGGATTTCGCGGTGCTCTATCCGACCGCGCCGACTTTGACGATCGGGCCTTATTTGGAAGACGAGGAGATCCGACGCGGCGGATGCCGCGCGCTTAACCGGTACGCGGCGGATATTTTTCGCGGCTATGAAGATCGGCTGACGGCGGTCGGCGTCATTCCCAACCACACGCCCACCGAAGCGATCGAGGAGCTGGAATTCGCAAAATCACTGGGCATCAAGGCGGTCGTGTTCGCCGGCCTGGTAAGCCGCCCCGCTCCGGGCGGCGAGGGCGGGCGCTACTGGGACACGCTGGCGCTGGACAGCGACTACGACTACGACCCGGTGTGGGCGAAGTGCGAGGAGCTGAAAATCGTTCCGACCTTCCATACCTCGACGCTGAATTTCGGCTATCGCACGCAGCGCAGCAACTTTGTTTACAACCATATCGGTCATTTCGCCGCCGGATGCGAGGCGATGTGCAAGGCGATGTTTTTGGGGGGCGTGACGCTGCGCTTCCCAAAACTGAAATTCGCCTTCATGGAAGGCGGCGCGGCGTGGGCCTGCAATCTCTATAACGACCTCGTGCGGCATTGGAAGATCCGCAATCCCAGGGCGCTGGAGAATTTCAATCCCGCCAACCTCGATCGCGAGTACCTGGTCTCGCTGGTTTTGCAGCACGGCAACCAGCTGATGAAGGACCTGGTCAATAATCAGGGATGGGATCGCAAGGGCGAAACGGCCGGTGTTGCGCCGGAGCTTGAACATCTGGACGACTTCTGGCGCTGCAGGATCGAAAAGGGCGAGGACCTGCGCAACCTTTTCGTTGACAATCTGTATTTCGGCTGTGAGTCGGAGGACCCGCTCAACGCGATGGCGTTCAACACCAATGCCAACGCCTTCGGCGCCCGGCTCAACATCCTGCTCGGCTCCGACATCGGCCATTTCGACGTGCTCGAAATGACCGAGGTGATCGAAGAGGCATGGGAACTGGTCGAGCGCGGCGTCCTGAGCGAAGAGCAGTTGATGGAGTTCACTTTCTCAAATCCGGCGCGCTTCTGGACGCATCTGGATCGCGACTTCTTCAAAGGCACGGCAGTCGAGAAACAGGTCAAAGGGTTGTTATCGGGTAATTGAGAGAAACAAAGACTTTGCGATCTTCCCAGGTCAGCCCGAATAGCGGCTTGACCCATCCGATGGTTAGCGAAACACTCTGACGCTGCAAGCTGACCATGGATGACAATTGTTGTTCGACGCGTTTTATCCTTGTCCGTCACGGCGAAAGTGTCGGCAATCGCGACCGCAGATTCACCACCAGCCATCTGAGCCCGTTGACGCAGTTGGGACGCGAGCAGGCGCTTAACGCCGCGCGCTGGATCGCGCAACGCTTCAAACCTGACCTGGTGATCGCAAGTCCTTATCTGCGCACGCGCCAGACCGGCGCAATCATTGCCGAATACCTTGGGCTGGCGGTTGAAATCGAGGAGGATTTGCGCGAGCGCCATATGGGATTGCTGGCCGGGCAGCCGTACCCCAACATAACCAACGATCCGACCTTCGATCGCGAGCGGTTCTGGTTGTGGCGGCCTGCGGGCGGCGAAAATTTCGAGGAGGTCCGCGCGCGTGCGGGGCGGGTGCTCGATCGTCTGGCCCAGACGCATCGCGGGCGCGAATTGGTGGTGGTCAGCCACGGCGGTGTGATGGCGGCATTATGGGCGCACACCAGCGGCGGATGGGGAGCAGCGAAAGTGCCGCGCAACTGCGGCATCATGGTCGCGGAACACGCCGAAGGCCGCTACAAGCCGCCATCCGCGCACGATTAGATCCACTGGTCCTAATCAATCGTGCTCGAATGCCAGCAGGCACAGGTATGCGATGCGCCTGCGGGAGCCCTCGCCTTCGCCCGCGATGACGAGTGCAATGTTCGCAACGAACGCTGGCAGCCATCTGTTCCATGATCGGTTTCAGCACATATCGGCAGCCGCGCCCAAGGTGTCATTGCGAGCGCAGCCGAGGAATTTCCCGAAGGCGCATCGCGGACCGATCTGCTTTGGCATTGGAGCAGGAGAAGAGCGGACCGGGATGTTTTCGCCGGCGGGCGTTTGTGCCATTATATTTAGCGGATGCCAACTATACGGGCGCAAAGCAGAGTCAAGACGGCGCGGCTGGAACGCGGAATCGGGCAGGGGCAGCTTGCGGCCGAAGCCGGAATCTCGCGCCAGGCGCTGGGGGCGATCGAAGCCGGCGCCTACACTCCCAACGTGACAGTGGCGCTGCGGCTGGCGCAGGCCCTGGGCAAAACCGTGGAAAGCCTGTTCGCCGAGCCCGCTTTTGACAATGTCACCGCCGTCGTGCCTGACCCCTCCACCGCTCGCCGATACGCCGCCGGCACGCATGTCGGACTGGCGCGGGTGGGCGGCCGACTGGTGGCGGTTGCGCGTCCCGCTCTCGGGCTCAATCTGCTTCCCGCCGGCGGGATGGTGGAGCAGGTGTCCGCCGAAGGCAAGGTCCGCGTGGCGGCATTTCGCACAGCCGCCGAAATCGACGCAACGCTTTTGATTGCCGGCTGCGATCCGGCGGTCGCTGTCCTGGGCGATTATTTGGCCCATCGGACGCCGTTCATCGAGCTGGTCGGATGCCAGTGTTCGAGTTCTTCGGCGCTGGAATGGGTGGCGAAGGGACGCAGCCACGCCGGTGGAACGCATCTGCGCGACCCCGGCGGCGATCAATACAACCTGGCGGCGGTGCGGCGCAGGTTTGGTCGGCGTTCCGTAATGGTGATCAATTTCGCGCGATGGGAACTGGGGCTGGCGTCGCGGCCTGACGCCCGTCGGATCTCCGCCATAGAGGACCTGGCGCGGTCCGGAATTCGTATTGTGAACCGCCAGCCGGGTTCGGGAGCGAGAATCGCGCTCGACGAAGCGCTGGCTGAATGCGGAATCCATCCGAACAAATTGCAGGGGTATGATTTGGAACTGGCGGGGCATCTCGAAGTCGCCGAGGAAATTGCCGCCGGACGCGCCGACGCGGGACTGACGCTGCGGGTGGCCGCCGACGCCTACGGGCTCAGCTTTGCGCCGCTTCGCGAGGAACGCTACGACCTGGTGATACCGCGGCGCGAAATGGAATCGCCGGCCGTCAAGGCGCTGGTCGACGCGCTGTCCTCAAGCCGCCTTGCCGCCGAAGTAAGCCGGCTGTGCTTTTACGACACCAGCGACATGGGCAAGGTGCTGGCCGAAATTGGCTGAGCACCCCTCCGCGTCGATCAGCCGGCTTCATCACGCGCATAGCGTTCCGCCAGTGCGAGCAGATGGAACAGGAATTGCCGGCGATGCGCGGGCGCTGGCGGTTCGATTTCCAGGCGCTCGCGCAGACTCTCGACGACTTCGACCAGCAGCGCCTCGGCCCGATCCTGCGGGATCGCCGGCAAACGCCGCAGCGTGCCGCGAATCAGCGCCATCTCGCGCGGCCCGATCCGCGCCAGTTGCTCCCGGGTGAGCGGCATGGATTGGGAATCCGTCGAAGCGCTGATTTCGGGCAAGGCCGGGGGACGATCCAGCCGGAGCACGATCGTACCGGCAACGTGATCGCCCAGACGTTGGACGCCGGGCGACAGCAGCATCGAAATGAACCCGATGATGTAATTGGCGGGCAGCAGGTCCACGATTCGAAACACGTTTCGAACCACTGAACCGCTTAAATCCACCGGCAGGCCGTTGGCCTGGACCACGCGCAGGCCCAGCAGAATTTTGCCCGGCGAACGCCCGCCACTGACAATCTCCCAAAAAGTGAAGTAGCCGCTCTCGACCGCGAACTGCATCAGGAGAAATATCGCGATTACCGTCGCGTCGAAACGGACGGGAAGCTGGCGGCCCGGACTTTGCGCAAGGCCCCCAGGGGTCTGGCGCAGCAATGAGAACAGGTATTTCTCCAGCGCCCTTGCCGCGGGCAAACTGGCAAAGAGAGTTACGAACAGGACAACGAGCAACAGGACGATGATCACCAGGTCGGCGCTATAGGCTATAATCCGCGGAGCCGGACCTGCGATCGCCAGATCGAGCCGCACTCCCTCAGGGGAGAAAAGTTGTTGATGAGAGGCGTCAGTGCGGTCAAGCGGCAAGTCCATGGGAGATAGAGTCTAGTGAATCCGAGCGATCAGCAAAACGCCCAGCGGATGGGTGAGTTGCTGGATCGCGCCGAATCGGTGCGATGGCGTCTGTCATTCGACGAACTGCGGGAATTGGCCCGCCTTTACCGCGTCAATTCTGCGCGGCTTGCGATACTGCGGTCGCGCGGCCGCGATCCCGCGGCGATTCACTATCTCAATTCGCTGTGTGTTCGAGCTTATACCCATCTCCAGGTCTCGGCGCCGCGGACGCCGCAGGTCAGGGGCTTTTTCCTCCACGAGCTGCCGCGCACGCTCGCCGCCACCGCGCGGCTGCAAATGCTGGTTGCGCTGTTGATGCTGACCGGCGCGCTGGTAGGGTGGAGCGTCGTGTCGTCGAATCCGGCGGCGCTCGAGGCCCTGATTCCAGCATCGATGTATCCCCCGGTGACGCTGGAGCGGCTGGCCGGTTCGGCCCGGGCAAGGGCCGATTTCCTGGCCCATTCGCGGTTGGATTTAGGATTGAAGTCGGCGTTTTCCGCCAGCCTGTTCGTGCATAATACCAAGGTCGGACTGCTGGCATTCACCACCGGAATCCTGGCAGGAATCCCGACCGTCATCCTGGTCTTTTACAATGGCGCGATTTTGGGCGCCTTCATCTGGATCTTCTCGCGCGACGACAATTGGCTGAAGTTTTGGGCCTGGCTTTTGCCGCACGCGATTCCCGAGCTGCTGGCGGTCATCTTATGTTCCGTGGGCGGGTTGGTGATTGCCAAAGCGGTGGTCGCTCCGGGACGCCAGGGTGTCGCGGCGTCGCTACGCGAGGTCGCCTCGCCCGCGCTGCAGTTGGTTGCCGCCGCAGTCCCGCTTTTCGTTGCCGCCGCCGCACTGGAAAGCTTTTTGCGCGAGTCCCACCTTTCAACAGCCGCAAGGTTGACCGCAGCCGCCTTCTCAGCCGCCGCAATCGCCTGCTATGCCTGGTACGTACACAAGCGCAATCGACGCCCTGCCCGGTTCAAGCTGGACTGGCTGTTCAAAGCAGGTGGGCCTGCCGAATCGCAAAATATCGGTTCAAGACCGGCGCCGTAATTGCCGCGGGGTCGAGATCGAGGGTGTGCGCGCCAAAGCGGCGGATGCGGGCAAGTCCTGCCGCGCGTTCGACGGCCAGATCCTGGAGCGCCAGCCGGCGGTAAAGACGATCGCGCGTGATCGCCGGCTCGCGTTGATCGAGTTCGGCCAGCAGCCGATCGCGCAATGCCACCAGCATCACGCAATGATGGCGGGTGAGCAGCGCCAGGTAGTTTTCGAGTTCGCGCGACGCGCTGCCCTCGACAAAATCTGTCAGCACCACGATCAGCGCCCGTTTCTTTTGATGGCGCGCCAGGGCTTCGACCAAAATTCGATAGTTCGGTTCAAAAGGATGTGGGTCGAGCTTGAGCGTCGCCTCGATTATCTGTCCTACGCCGGATGATCCGGCCCTGGGCTGCACTATCGCACGAAGTTCACGGTCAAACGCGATCAGGCCCACGCGGTCGCCGTACTCCATCGAGGCGCGGGCCAGCGCCGCCGCCGAATTGATTGCATGATCGAGCTTGGAGACCGCGTCAACCCGCGCGGCCATCAGACGGCCGGTATCGATGGCGATGAAAATGGTGTGGCGGCGCTCAGTCTGATACTGGCGGACTATTAGATGGCCCCGGCGCGCGCTGGCGTGCCAGTCCACGTGGCGCGGATCGTCACCTTCGACGTAATCGCGCAGCGACTCGAATTCCGATCCCTCCCCGCGCGCCGGGCGCGGCCGCAGGCCGAGTTCCTCGCTCACCGACTTCTGGATCAGCCCCTTGCGCTTGCCCGCTTTCACCGAGGAAGGCAGGATCGCGACCGCGCTTCCCCCTGGTGTCCTGGCGTGAAAACGCAGCAGGCCCAGGCGCGAACGCCACTGAACGACGGTCGTGCCAATCTCGCGCATGCCGCGCGCCTTTGGCGTCAGGACGCGCGTCAGCTCGAGGCGCTGGCCCGCCTTGACCTCCACGTCCTCGATAATGAGGTCGCCGCCGAGATCGGTTGGCAATTCGTCGAGCAGCGAGAGTGTGACCGGCACCGGAGCTGGATTAAGAAGCCTGTAAACCACCGTGACCATGCGGTCTTTGACCAGCCGATCGGGCAGCAACCGCTCGACTTTCGGGATCGGGTCTTTGCGGCTGATCGCCCAATCGATCAGCACGAAAGCGCACAGAGCACCGGCGAATATCAGCACCGCGACGAGCAGCGCGGGCCAAAAAATAACGAGCAGCCCGGCGATTGCGGCGGCAGCGGCGATTCGAACCAGCCGCGAAGAAGGGCGGATTGCGATCGCGCAGTGCGCCTTCACCCAAGCGCGGTCCATTAATGCGGCACCGCGACTTGCCGGATAACTTCCTCCACCGCCCCGTCGGGCCTCATCCCCTCGACTTCGGCGCTGGGCTCCAGCACGATACGATGGCGCAGGGTGGGCCGGATTACCGCCTGCACGTCCTCGGGCAGAACGAAATTGCGTCCCTCCAACACGGCGATCGCCTTGGCCGCGCGGATCATCAGGAGCGCGGCGCGCGTCGATGCGCCGACGGCGATCGCCGGATGTTCACGGGTGGCGCGCACCAGCGCAACCGCATACTGAAGGATTTCATCGCGCGCAATCGCGGCGTCAACTGCCGCGCGCGCGGCGGCAAGCTCGCGTGGATCGATAATCGCGGTGGCGGTCAGCTGCGGCCTGGCGCTGGCATGATGGGTCGCCAGAACCCGGACTTCTTCCTCGGCGCTGGGATAGCTGATTTCGATTTTGAACAGGAAACGATCGAGTTCCGCTTCCGGCAACGGATACGTGCCTTCCTGCTCGACCGGGTTCTGGGTGGCAAGAACGGTAAACCAGTCGCCCAGCGCGTAACTGACACCGTCCACCGTCACTGCCCGCTCCTGCATCGCTTCCAGCAGCGCCGCCTGGGTCTTGGCTGGAGCGCGGTTGATCTCGTCCACCAGCAACAACTCGGTGAAAACGGGGCCGGGGCGGAAACGAAAATCCTTGCCATCGGGGTTGAGTATCGGCGTGCCCACGATGTCGCTGGGCATCAGGTCCGCCGTACACTGGATACGTCCGAAGCGGATTCCGAGGCTCGCCGCCAGCGCGCGCACGAGCAGGGTCTTGGCCAGTCCGGGAACGCCCTCGTAAAGACTGTGTCCGGCGCACAGAAGAGTAACGAAGGAAAGCCGAACGGCCTCCTCCTGTCCGATTACGGAGGAGGCAACCGCGGAACGAAGCGCCGCGAACAGTTCGGCCACCCTGGCCGGATCCATCGGAGTGCCGCTGTCCATCATCGGATCTTTGGATACGACTCGATCGTTCGAACCGCAACCAGCAGTTCCCGCCCATCGCGCGGCGCCGCGCCGTCAATAAGCCAACGGCGGGTTTCGCTGGACAGCGAGGGATCGCGCGCCAGCCGTTTGATCACGCGCTCTTCGCTGAGGTCCCCCTGTGGCGACATCTCTTTGGCCAGGCGATGAAGAAAGCCGCAGCGATAAGCTCGGAACACCGCCGGCGGATCGTTAGCGCGCGAGTAAAGTTCCGCCAACGATTCCACGAAGGCGCCGATCGACGGCTGCCGGCGCAAATCAGGTTCGGCCAGCGTTCGCCGCGGCCATCGGCGCTGCTCGGCCATCCATAGCAGCGCGGCTACCACGCCCAGCGCCAAAGGCACGATAGCGCGCGAGCCAGTGATCAGCGCGATCAGAGACACGGGGGGCGTCAGTCCGTGACAGCGCTCCTCAAAAGCCGGCACCCCCAACGCACGCGCAAGGTCGAAGACCAGCGGGGCTGAATCGGCTTGCCCGAGGTTGGCGTTAAGCATGAAACGGCCGTCGGCAACCGCGATCAGACGCCCCGAGGCGAGTGGCAACTCCAGCGCAAAAGGCGCGCCCCCGGACCGCAGGACGACCCGCGCGTGAATGCCGCCGGTCGAGAAATGCAACAGGCCAGCGATATCTATGGTGCGCCCCACGCGGAGGAAATCGCCGGTAATCTGCGATGATTGGCCGCCTGGCTGCGTGCCGCCTGCTATCCCGAGCTTTTTCCAGTCGGCGCCGGGCCCACCGAAGACGACCGCCGTGCCTCCCGAGCGGACCCATTTCAGCACATTGAGTTGGTTGACATCCGTATCCACGTCCGCTTGTGCGGGGATCAGAAACGACGGCAGAACCATCCACAGTATCTGCGTCTTTGGCACCTCGCTGATTCGAACATAGGAGCGGCTGACCGGCAGGTCCAGTTCGGAAAGCAGGTCGTACGCCGCCTTGTAACCCTTGCTCCCGACGCCAAAGCTGGTGGTGGAACGCTCAAACGTCGGATTAGGCCACAGCCAAAGATTGATTGCCAGCAAGACGACCAGGGCGGCGATGACCGCCGCCGGATAGCGCCGCGACATTGCATTCACTCCCGCCAGCACACCAGCCGCTGATATAGCGCGGTCCAGTCCCGGTAAATATCGGGTTGGTTGTCGCGATTACCGAACCAGATGCGCTCCGTTCGCTCCACCAAAGCGCCGAGTTCCACCACCAGCGCCTGGGCCAGCGGCGACCCGCGCAGCGCCTCCCGGATCCAGCGATTGGAACGGTCGGGGCGAAGTTCGATTACACAGCGCTCAGCCAGCACGCCAAAGCTGGCGATCATCAGGCGATGCCCAGCTTCAAGAAACTGGCCGCGATCAGCCAGCTCACGCGCCTGTTGCGCGAGGTCGGCGGGGGGCCGGGTAGGAAGCGCCTCAACGGCAGACGCCCGCGTCCTCAATACTCCCCGGATCGACCAGACGATTTGCGCGAACATTGTCGCGACGGCGATTAACAGGGCGCCAACCAGGCTCCAGTAAAGCAGCGGCGACTCTACCCGCAGAATTCCCATCCACTGCAGGAAACGATTGAGCCAATCCTGCACAAGATTGAGCAGCCGATTGAGCCAATCCTGCACAAGACCACGCAGGCTATCGAACCATTGTTGCCAGCGCAGGTCGAGTTTATCGTTGACCAGTCCATACTCGCGCCGGGCCAGGATATTGCGCGCCAGTTCGCGAATGGCAGCATCGGAAGGGTCAGGCAATTGACGTCCTGGCAACCGCGGCCGCTTCGGTTCGAATCTGCCGGGCGAGGATGCGGAGATCGAAGTCCTCGGTGCGGCAGCGCCGATCGAAGTAATAAACCACCACGGCAATCAAGCTGTAGCTGTTGGTGATAGCCTGGGTCGCGCCGTTGAGGATCGGACCCAGAATCGGGATAAAGGACCAGAAGAACTCCAGCGTCATCGCCGGAACAAATTCGATGAGGCCGACCAGCGTCATCAGACCGAACGTTTTCCACCAACTGCCGCGAACCAGCGCCCGGCTGCGCCGCATCGCCCTGAGGCCGAAGGTTTCCTCCACGATCATGACCGGCGCCACCAGCAGCCAGCAGTTCATGAAATAGATCCCCGGCACCACCAGCAGCATCATCAGCGGAATAAATAAAAGATACATCAGCAGATAGGTGCCGATGATCGCCTGAAAGATGTCGCGCGTGGCCAGATAAGATCCTTTGACCGTCGCCGGGGTTCCCAGGTAAACGCAGGAGACAGCGACCGTGGTTGCAGCATGCGCCAGCGGCGCCAGCAGCAGGAGCAGCAGCAAGGCCACCAGATACAGACCGACATGGTGTCCGAATCCGGCCAAGGCTGCAATCATTCCGTACGGCACCCACAAGACCGCCGAAATTCCGGTCAAAAGCCAGAACTGGTCGCGCAGCAGCACAAAGGCGCGGTCGAGAACCTCGGTGAACGACAAGGGTCTAATGTCGTAGTTCACGCGTTTACTCTTGGCCAGCCGATTTATGTTTTTTCATCATACGCGCGGTCTGATTGTCAACTAAGACTAGATTGCGCCGGGCCTTCATCCTTCGGCGTGCAGACGGATCAGTTCGATCGTAACTTCGGTGGTCGAGATCATGTCGTTGATATCGATCCACTCGCGCACGGTGTGAATGTCGCGCATCCCGGTGCCGAGGTTAGCCACCGTCAGTCCGCGCCGATTGAGGACGTTGGCGTCGCACCCGCCGCCCATCGCCTCGGGCTTGACCACGCGACCGGCGCGGCGGGCGGCCTCGACGACCTTGCGCACGATCGGCGTGTCCTCTGCCAGGTTCATCGCCTCGTACTCCAGGCGCGCCGTGTATTGAAGGCTGGCGCTGAATTGGCGGCCCTCCAGCGTGACGGTGGCGCGCGCCACCGCGTCTTCAAAGCATTGAATCATGTGCGCGACCTGGCGCTCCAGTTTGGCCTTGTCGCGCGAGCGCGCCTCGCCGCGGACCACCACGTGATTGGGAATGATATTGAGCGCGCGCCCGCCTTCGATCATGCCCAGATTGGCCGTGGTCTCGCTGTCGATCCGCCCCAGGCGCATCGCAGCGATCGCCTCCGACGCGATCTTGATCGCCGACAAGCCGCGCTCCGGCGCCATCCCGGCGTGCGCCTCCAGACCCTGCACCGTAAATCGCAGCGCCATCGCACCCGGCGCGCGGATAAACAGGTAGCCGGGCGCGTCGCTGTCATAGACCAGTCCTTCGCGCGCGCGCACCAGGTTGAGATCGAGGTTTTTCGCGCCCAGCAGACCGATTTCCTCGCAGACGGTGAACACCGCGTCGATCGGGCCGTGGGGGATTTGCCGTTCCCGCAGTTGATGGAGCGTTTCGCAGATAATCGCGCATCCCGACTTGTCGTCGCCGCCCAGCACCGTGCTCCCGTCGGTGCGGATGATGTCGCCTTCGACCACCGGCTTCACTCCTTCACCGGGGCTCACCGTATCCATGTGGGCGCAGATCAACAGCGGCGCGACATTGGCCACGGTGCCGTCAAAATGAGCGATCAGGTTGCCGACCTCGCCCTTAACCTTCTCCGCCGCATTGTCGAATCGGCAGACGCCGCCAAGCTGTTCCATCTCACGCTTAAGGCGCATCGCACAGGCCCGTTCGCGGCGCGAGAGCGAATCGATCCGGACCAGTTCGAGCAGCAGGTTCTTGATACGGTCGCGGTTAACTGCGGTCATGGCATGCTCCTGAATCGGTCAATGGCAACGGCCCGCGATCCGAGGCCTGGAAATCGCGGGTTTAGGTTTCGTTCAGATCGGTTTCGACAAAATCGCGGCTGGCATCATCCCACACGAATGCCGCCGCACGCTGAAAGCTTCCGTTCCTTATCGACATCACCACGTACGCCGTATCGGGATAGTCGGGATAATCAGGATCGAAGGAGCAGGCCTGACGGCGATCGGTGGGGGAGAAATAGGCGTCGTGATCGGGATGGGAATGGTAGACGATTTTGAGCGCCAGCCCCCGGCGATCGATTTCGTTGAGCACCGCGAGTTGGGCGCGCGGATCCATCAGATACGCGGTGCGGGCGTCACGCGGATGGGCAAGCGGATCGGCGGCGTGTTTTTCGTTCTGGACGTTGCGGATCGGACGAACCTCCTCAATCTCACCCCCGCCGATCACAAACCCGCAGCATTCGTAAGGATACTCGCGCTCCGCCTGTGCCTTAATCGCGGCGAAGTTTTCCCGCCTGATGCTGACCGCTTTCACCGATCCTCCAATGCGTTGCGCCGCCAGCTCCGCTCGCGGGCGCGAATGAGAGCCGTAATCATCCGATTGGCCGGCGCGGCAAGCCCGGCGGCATCGGACATTTCGACGATCCTGCCGTTGAGCGCGCCAATTTCAGTACGGCCGCGACGCTCCAGATCGGCGAGCATCGAGGGATAATGCTCGCGCGTGGCCGGGATCAGCCGGTCGTAAAAGATCGCGCGGTACTCGGCGGCCGTCGCGAACGGAAGTGCAACCTCCGCGCGCCGGGCCAGGACAAAGGCCTCTTCGATGATCTGGTCCATAATCGGCCGCAACTCGGGATCGGCGCCGATCGCACCATAGTTCAATTTGAGCAGCGCGCCCAAAGGATTGAGCGCCGCATTGTAAAACAGCTTGGTCCACAAATATGGACGGACATCAGCAACCGGCTGCGACGGTACACCGGCCGCGCACAGTGCCGCCGCGATTCGCCCGGCCCGCGCAGCCAGGGTCGGCGTCGCGCAACCGCCCGATTGCGGAGCGGGACCAATTGCGACCGGCTCCGCCATCACCGTGACGCGGACGCGACCCGGTTCAGCGATTTCCGCGCCGAAAATCAAGCGCGCGCCCAGGACCGCGTCATCGCCCACTTCGCGGCCCAGGATCTCGATATTGCCCAGTCCGTTCTGCGCGCTGATTGCGATACCATCGTGCTCCAGATGGCGTGCCAGCAAAGGCGCGGCCGTGGCGGTGTCGTAACTCTTGACCGTAACGAAGATCGTCGCGAACCGGCGCCGGCCAAGCTCGCCGGCGTCGCGGTAGAGTTCGAATCCGCTGACCTTGCGACACCCCAACAGCCCTTCGACGGTCAGGCCGCGTCGATCGATGGCGTCCAGATGCGGCGGGCGCCCCAACAAGCTGACGTCGTTACCCGCTGACCTGAGCATGCCGCCGATAACCGAACCAAGCGCGCCCGCCCCGGCGATCAGAATGGGACCGTCTATCGTTTCAAGATCCATCCGCTGTAAAGACCTTAGCCGTCAGCCGTTGATGCGACAATCCGCCCAGTGGTAGCGGGGCGGCCGCCGTACCCGCCATCGATGAGCAGCCCCGCCGCGCCACCTAATTTATGCCCCCCGCCTCACGTCGGGCCCCACGGCGAGCCGCGCAAGGATTCGACTACTGCTGTGATTCTTGTCACTATGGGCATGATTGGAGCGGGCCTAACCAGCCGGCTGCCTCAGGAGAGACCCATGGGACGGACATCGATAACGCTTGGCGGCGTGCCTCTCAACTCGACGGTAACCAACGCGTCTGGGCCGCGTTCCGCCACGCGTGAGGAGCTTTTGGAATTGAGCGCAGCGCACCCTGGCGCGGTCGTTTTCAAATCATGCAACCCCGGCGGGCTTGAAAGTCCCGACAATCTGAAAAATCCCGGCGTGGATTACTACGCGGCCCTGGCGCGCGAGCTGGCGCCGAAAAACACGGTCGTATGGGGCAGCGTGGTGGGTGTCACCGAGGACGAAATCGTCGAGGTGGCGCGCAAACTGGACGAGGCGGGCGCGAAGATCATCGAGTTAAACCTGGCTGACGATTTCGTCGCCAACTCGGTCGGGCCGTTCAAGTCCAAAGATCGTCTGAAAGGGTTGCTCAAACGCGTGCGCGAGAAGGTCAAAGCGGTACTGGCCGTGAAGGTCCCGCCTTCGGTAAAGCGCGAAGACGCAGGCGCGATCGCGGCGATCTTCAAGGAGGCCGGCGTCAAGGTCGCGGTCTGCGCCAACGACCTGCCCAAGGGCCTCGAGTTCGACCTCGCAAAGGGAACAGTGAAGGCGCCGCAGGGCGCGCTGTCTCAGACCCATGCGTTTTATCTGGTCGGCGCCGGAGCGCTCGATGTCGTGGCGGTGGGCGGCGTCGGCAGCGGCAGCGAAGCGTATTTGGCCCATTTGACAGGAGCCAAGGCCGTGCAGGTAGGCTCGGCGCTGATTAAGGAAGGCGTGGGCGCAATCGGCCGCATCGACCGCGAACTCGATCAGCTTCTGGAGCAATACGGCAAGTCGTCGGTAAGCGAAATCATCGGCCAGGTGAAGTTCGCGTAAAGCCAGGGTTGCGCGGCGCGCCTACTTGCTCCATTTCGCGGCGCGATGGTAGCCTTTCATGGTTTTTGCAGGTCGCAAAGCCTGCTGTGCGCGCGCCGTAGGACCGGCTAGCGCCGCGCCTTCTGCAACGTCCCCGTCGTCTAGCCCGGCCTAGGACACCGGCCTTTCACGCCGGTAACACGGGTTCGAATCCCGTCGGGGACGCCAATGAAATCAAGGACTGGCACTACATCGCGCCGGGCAAGCCCCTGCAAAATGCCTTCGTCGAATCCTTCAACAGCCGCTTGCGCGACGAATGCCTTAACGACCATGTATTCCTGAGCCTGGCCGAGGCGCGGGCGACCATCGCAGCCTGGCGCGACGATTACAACCATTGCCGCCCGCATTCGAGCCTCGGCGCGCTGACGCCATTCGAGTTCGCACGGCTCAAAACGGAGAGACAGATTCCGCCCCCTGCGG